>Ga0268299_1001565_pt1 | contig 38027 bp, 32 predicted proteins | sample NOBtaG_FD_193484 | JGI IMG/M metagenome (GOLD analysis project Ga0268299, IMG submission 193484) | Activated sludge microbial communities from bioreactor in Nijmegen, Gelderland, Netherland - NOB reactor | ecosystem: Engineered > Bioreactor > Aerobic > Activated sludge | place: Netherlands... | reverse complement strand
TGTAGACAATCTCACCGACTTTCAGTATCGTACGACCACGCCCCCGTAGCTCAGTTGGATAGAGCAGCGGTTTCCTAAGCCTTTCCGAGACTTCCATATAAGTCCTTGTCAGAACAGCGGGACACCGCTCCAGGAGCGGCGTGTGGCGGTTTTCCGCACTCAGTTTGGCTCAGTCCACTTCAGGGGAATTAGGGCCAATTTTGCTCTGAAGAGAACACGCCGGGAACACGTAGGGTTAGTATCTAGAGACGTCGGATATCTAAGGGGAGTTAGAGGAACGCACGATCGAATGTTGAGATCGACGAGAAGCAGCCCCACCGGAGCATGCGGTGGTCCACGCAGGCTATCGGCTCATGCTGAAGCGGCGAAACTCCCTCGGGGACATCACGGAGTTTGACAAGTACATTCGTAACAATCGGAAGCTCATCCTCCAACTTCGACAAACGCGATCGTCAAGGTGACACGATCAGCACAGCATTTGTGGACTCGATCATCAATCAAGTCGTCAGCAAATCGCTTCGTGAACACGCAACAAAAGCAGTGGACGCCGGAGGATCCACTTTTTATTGCAGACACGAACTAAAGTTTTGAGCAGCGACCTCGAAAGGGTATTCCGAAGTTGGTATCGCCTTTCCGTTGCGTCCCTGACTCCTTGATGTCCTTCTGTTCTGTTTCCCCAGAATAATGCGTTGGACCAATGTGCGCGGTTCGCCTGCGTAAGCAAGTGCTGCGGCAAAGCCCGGCACTACCTTAAGATCATGCAAATTCCACTCCCCCGCTCCACTACAGTTGCCGATACGTACGATTCTCGCCAGCTCATCGGGGCGAAGAGTGACGCGAAAACTATTCAGTGGCGTCGACAAGCCAGTTCCTTTGGCTTTGAGAAAAGCCTCTTTTCTCGTCCAGCACAGGAAGAATGCCTTTTCACGGTCCTCGGCGGGGATTGCGCGAAGATCCTGGCTTTCTTCTGGTGAAAAAAACTCCTCGGCCAGCCGAACCATGTCTGGCATGCTTCGGATTTGTTCGATATCGACACCAAGCTCTTGCTCCATCGTAAACGCAAGCACGCCTGCGGAGCCGGAATGGGAAACATTAAACCGAATTGGATGGTCGTTGGGCAGGGATGGTTTTCCGGTTACGCTGTGGACAATCTCGATGTTTTTGGGTGACATATTGAGATACCGGCCAAGCAAGGCACGCAAGAGGCCTCGGTTCGTCACAAAGACACGACGATCCCGGACGAAGTGAAACCTGTTGGCTCGTGTTTGTTCATCGACCGACAAGGAGGATTCCATACGCCCGAGAAATTGATCGAGCAGTCCAGTGCTACCCGTAGCTGTTTGGGGCTCAAAGGTCCAAAGGTGGATCTCGTGCCGGCTGAGGCGAAAAGGATCAGGAGGCATGGTTCAATAGTTGCCCCAAGGGCCAAAGTCAGGCTTTGCGGGAATTACGATTGATTCGATGTATTTCCGGATTGATGCAGGTACGGAGTTTAGCGGAATGGCTTCCGATGGCCTGAGTTCCACGCCGAAGTAACTTTCGAATGTCTCTGCCGGTGCAGTAATCGAAAAGTTATTGGCAACTTTCGCACCTACTTCAAAGCCCGCCTCTTTGAACGCTTTACTGACTGCTTGAGCTTCAGTCGTGGAAGCAGACCTCAATACCACTTGGGCTGACTTTACGCCTTTACTAGCTTTCTCCATGATTCTGTCTCATCTGTTAGCAAATCTGGGGTCAGGATCACCATTGCTCTCTGCGTCTGAGGACATCCTAGTTTTCACCAGCAGAGACCATGCTGACTAGAGCGTTCCCTCTCCGATTCATTCTCAACCCAAATTCATACCCCGCAACTAACTGTTTGTAGTTGTCAAAAGCCTCTCTCCTGAGGGTTGAAACAGATGGCCTTCACCCCTGAGTATGCTTAAGGATGCTGCACGTAATCAATTCATCTCACAACACCGGGGGGCCTCATCATTGGACTATTCAGAGACACGTGGGTCCCTCTTTTCCGAGCAATGTCTATTAACTTAGCAGGGACTCTGGCTCGCTCAGCGTACGGCTTGAGATCCATCGCAGGGTAGCGAGTTGCCATACCAGCGACCGTTTCCGCGTTCCAATACGGATGGCCAGGGGGAGGGATACCAAATGCCTCGCGCTGCCGTATCGTCGCTGCTTCTAGCAGGCTCTGAAACTTATCTGTGAGCCCAAAATTAGCCCACGACGCATATCCCACCCACGGGGCATCAGCCCTTCGATAGATAATATGGTGGGTGATCCGCCTTCCCATGATGCGTCGCATGGCCGACCCTCGTTGGATCGTCCGCAGATCATAGATGAAGAGTGATCCAGCTGGCGCGAGTACTGGTCGTTCTAACTTATAAAGTTCCGGATAGGTCTGCCGGGGGCGTATGTGGGGAATCAACGGCTCGTTGCGGGTAAGCTCACGTGGCACCACGTAGGTTGGGCCAAGATCGGTGCAGGCATTATCATAGTAGAGGATGATGCTCACCTGCTACAGTTGATCCTCGGAAGACGGATAGAGAATCGAGGAAATCATGAAATCGACGTGCAGATCTTGCTCGAAAGACTCTAAGCCAGTATATTTCCCCCACACATGAGACTGCGCAAGAAGAATGTTCCGAGTGCCAAGCGCGCGCTCAACAAGATCAATGATTTCGGGGTGAACTGCAATGAGGTTGAGCTGCTCCCCAAGGAAGGGGACATCCAACGCACACCCACCCCAAGGTGCCGCGGGGAGATATCGTGGCAGATAGGTGTACTGGTACCATGACGGGAATAATGTTTCGATTTCAGCCCGGAGTGCCGACAGGACTGTGGCCGAGAGAAAATGTTCAATGACTGTGTATCCCTGACGGCGAAATTGCTGCAAATGATCTTCAGATACTCGCATGGCTCCTCTCAATACATCAGGACAGCGCACAAGAGGTTGGACAGACACAGACCTAGCTTAACCATCTGGCACGTGGCTTGTACAGGCGACAAAAACATATGACACGCAACGGCTGTTGGAACATGATGACGTCACATAGCTCAATAGGGTCTGGACTCTGATACCGTGGAGCAGGCGCGCCAAGGGGCCGTCAGTCCTGGCCATGGTATTCTCGCGCCAACCAGTGCTCCGTTTCCTTGCTTTACGGCAACCACACCAAGACCTGTGTCAAGACCTGAGCACACCAGAGGCCCCTGCCGGGTAAACTTCAGGCCACGTGACTCGACCTGGTTCACAACGTGGTCTGGAATGTCTGGGTCCAGCCAGTTCGAGTTCGCATCGTACCGGCCCTGGAGGTCATAGGGTATCGTACCAAACCGCGGCAGGGAGACAGCCTTCTCGGGAGGCAGTTCGTAGTCGATGAGATTCAAGAGGAGTTGGAAGTTTGTCTCGAGCAGGGCTGTCGTGATGGTCCCGGTTGCCAGCCTGAACTTCCCGTTACGAAATCCCAAGTGCATGGTCAGTGCATCAGTGCGGCGCTCACCCGGTCCACTCCTGGAGGGCAGATATCCGATTTGAGTCAGCGGGATTCCTTCCACAAAGACCCCATTTCCCCATGGAAGCGATTGGATCGTATGTGTGCCGGAAGCTACGTTTCCGTCTTTATCGACGACGATAATGTGATAGCTATGCGTCCCCCGCCCTTCTGAAACTCGTACAGGCAACTGAGCGGCCACCTGCTTCCAGAGATCTTGGCCATGAGACCAACTCATGCGCGCCTCGACCGCAGCGCGGTTATCGAGGTTTCGTGGATCCTCCAGCCAGTCTAGCTCGGACCAGACCTGTCGTGTCGTTCGAACCACCACTTCAAGCGCTTCGGGAGAGGAGGAGAAGTGACCAAGCGAGGCAAGCGGGACGTTCTCAATCACCCGTAACGCTAGATTCACCCACACACCGCCCCAATCTCTCCCGCTTGGACTATACAGCTCATACCCGCGATATTCGGTCTTGTAAGGCACGCGCCAGTCCGGTCGGTACGCAGCGAGGTCTTCCTGCACCATCCGTCCGCTTCTCGCACGAACTGCCTCCACACATCGTGTGGCCCACTCACCTTGGTACATATACTCTGCGCCCTGTTCCGCGAGCTTGGACAAGAAAGCGGCCACTTCCGGTTGGATCAGCCGGTCGCCTGGCTTCAATGGCCTCCCGTCACGAAAAAAGGTGCGACGACCGTAGTCGCTCGACTTGAGAGTCTTTTCACTCCACTGGATGATAGCCGCATAGAATTCGCTTAGAATAAACCCATGTCGCGCCAAATCAAGCGCCGGGCGAACTACCTTAGCAAAGTCAAGCGCACCATACTTCCTAGACAATGCTTCGAGCCCCGCCACGGCTCCCGGTACGAGGATGGCTTTGCCGGACCGGTCAAACCCGAGCCAATACAGGAATGCATCCCACTTACCAAACTTCCCGCGAGAGTCTCTAACTTCATTGAAGTCCGCATCAAGATATTCGACCGCTTGGTTTTTCGCATTAAATAGAAGGACGCCGAGCGGCCCGGCCATGCTGGTCCCTCCCTCCGCAACGACATATTCGGCAAGCGTCGCCGCGATAAACGCATCAAACGCGTTCCCGCCAGCCTTCAGTATCTCCTCCCCAGCCTGGGTGGATTCTGGATGGTACGTCACCACTAGGCTTTCACTTAGACCGGCTTCAGAATGGGCAGTTGTCGGCGGAATGGTCAAGAGAACGAGACCAACGGTTGGATAAAGTAATGTCCTCCAGTCCACCTTGCCCTCACAATTTGATCGAAGCCCCGATGTGTTGCTGTTCCAAGTGTTCAGCAAGCGCCGCAACCGTCGGGTACTGAAACAGTTGCAGCAACGACACCTCACCGAGGTCCGCCTTTCGTAACTGAGCGAGCAGCTTGACTAGTAGCAATGAGTGTCCGCCTAGGTCGAAAAAATTATCGTGGAGGCTGACGGCGTCCACGTTCAATACGGTACACCAGACCGCCGCGATCGTCCTCTCAAGATCCGTCCGCGGTGCAATAAAATGCCTTCGAGTCGACGAAGCGGACGCAGCCAGCTTGGAAAGTGTGGTGCGGTCCACCTTCCCGCCCATTGTTATTGGTATGTCATCTACCAAGACAAAGGAGGACGGTATCATATATTCCGGAAGCTGGCTCCGCAGAGTTGTCCGCAGTGAAGCAACAACATCTCTCGAATCCAAAGAACTTGGCGTCGAAGTGGGAGACCAGCTCTGCTCCAATGTATGGGATACTGAAGGATAGCCCCCTTCGCTCTCAGGCTGTTTGGCTATTGTTGCCAGCAGAGACTTGTAAAACTGATTCTGTCCGACGGCCTCCCCCATCCTGTGAGATCGATGACAAAAACCCACTACATTTCCGGAACTACGCCGGATAACACCTTCTACGACATAGTCAGGACACCAACTCGAACTAGAGGTCACACGCTGACATACGACTTCGATCAGATCTCCAGCTCGCACATCGAGACCGGGTGAAACCACTGGAAGAAATACCGGAAGCCAGCTGTGTTCTCTCGCCAGCACATCGATCTCAATCCCCTCTGCTGGAACTAGGTTCAGCCAGAGTAGCAAACCATCGAGCCGACAATCACGTGTAACCCTCAAGCGAATCGACCGGGACGCATCAGGTGCGATCAATCCCGAGAAGTCCAACTCTTCAAACAGGCCCACGTCCGACACAATACTAGAACGTTCAACATGTTTGACGCAGACGCGTACGTCGAACGGATGTCCAACCACCTCGAAGACTTTCTCCAAATAGTGGCGCGGCACCTCAGTCATTTCAGGATGCTGCACGGCATTGCCCGGCAACGAGACCGCGGCAACACGAGTGACACAACGGCGAGGTATCATCACGCCGCCCTCTTTCAGAAACCTCCGGGCGTCGTTAAGAATCGGGATCACACCTTCCGAAGAACCAATGGTGCCGATCAACTCGGACACGCAGACGTCGACTTGTTCAGGAAGATCGAGGTCCAATGATGAACCCTTCAGCAGGACAATCTTGTCCTGTAGACCGTGGCGACCAATAAGAGATCGAGCCGCCTCATAGGCCGAGTCGATCATCTCGATAGCATAAACCAGGCGAGCCCCAGCCTCAACACATTGGCGAGCCAGAACCAAGTCCGCACCACTTCCAATGTCCACGACCGTTTTCCCGCCCACGGCCCGTGCAATCGCTTGCCGATACGCGGAGGTCCGTCCCTCATCCTGCGTCATCACGTGGTAGAGTAGCTCATCATAAATAAAGTACTCACCGACAGACGGCCACCACTCGATATTCTTCCGATTTCGGCACACGATATAAGCGATCAAGGTCGCCGCGGACTCAGTTCCTTGGACTGAGACGACACATTGAGCCACACCAGGATGCTGTAAGATCGCAGCTTCGATTTCTCCCGGCTCTACACGAAAACCACGAACCTTGATCTGCTGATCCAGACGTCCGAGAAACTCTAGATTTCCATCCGGCAGGTAGCGAACTTCATCCCCTGTTCGAAACAGCCGCCCTCCTGGAGTTTCACTAAATGGATCCGCGATGAACCGCTCTTTGGTCAGGTCCGGACGGTTCCAATACCCTCGCGCCAACCCAGGGCCACCAATATGGAGTTCGCCTGGCACCCCGATGGGCGCAAGATTCCCCTCCTGATCCAGCACATACAGCCGCGCACCCGCGGCTGGCCGCCCAATTGGAACCGATGCACCGATGTCGTGCGGAGCGGTATCCGTCCACCAAACCGCCGTAATGGTCGCTTCGGTGGGGCCGTACATATTGTTCACCTGAAGTCCAGGCCATGTTCGTAGCCGCGCCAAGAGATGGCGTGGCATGACTTCACCCCCGCATGTGATCATCCTCAACCGCGGGCACTTCTGTTGCATTCCCGCTTCAAGAAGCAGCTCTACGAGCGAGGGAACAGAATCAAGCACCGTTACACCTTCCCTGGCCATGAGATCCACCAAATACTCTGGATCGGACTGCCGACCAGGCTCTGCGAGTACCAGCCTCGCACCTGCCATCAATGGGCCGAAAATCTCCCACAAGGCCGCATCGAAGCTTATCGAATATTTTTGCAACACTGCATCATCAGGACCGAGCGGAAACATTCGCTGCATCCAGCACAATTGGTTGACGATCGCGCGATGCTCCACCATCACACCCTTCGGCAAACCCGTCGAGCCGGAGGTGTAAATAAGATAGGCAAGATGCTGGGGAAGAATCTCAACCAGCGGTGGATACGGAGCAGTCCCGGTGTCATCAATCATCACCATCGGAATACCCAGCGTGGAATCACAATTTGACTCCACCGGGGCCACCACCACATCCAGACCAGCATCCTGAGCCAACCACAAACGCCGAGCCAGCGGATATGCCGGGTCGATAGGGACGAATGCTGCCCCAGCCTTCAATACCGCTAGCAGGGCCACGATCAATTCTGGTGAACGCTCAAAGCACACACCGATTCTTGAGTCCGTTTCCAGACCGCACTGGTGCAACCGATGGGCGAGATAGTTTGCACGTTCGTCCAATTCCCGATAGCTCAACCGGCGTCCACGAAAGACGACCGCTTCCGCCTCAGGATTTCTTGCAGCTTGTTCCGCAATGAGCATATCAAGGCAACTTTCGCTCGACTTGCTTTCAGTTGCGCCACTCCACTCCACGAGTAAACGGCGGCTCTCTGAGCCAGTTAGCAGAGGAAGATCTGCAATTCGCTGAGTGAAGCTCACCGTCAGACTTTCAAGAAGAGTCTGGAAATGCCTGGCCATCCGCGCAATCGTCTCGGCATCAAATAAGACCGTGCTGTACTCGAATCGAAGGACCGGATCGCGTGGGTGCTCCTCAACCTCGACTGCAAGATCAATTGTGGCCGTGCCCCGCTCGATTCCGACACGTGTCAATGAAGTACTGCCCTCAGGAACTGGCACCGATTGAAATGTAACTTGGAACAAAGGGTGTAGCGCGGGATCTCGTTCTGGATGCAATTCCTCCACCAACCTCTCGAACGGAAGGTCCTGATTGGTAAAGGCCGAATGTGCTGTTGCACGGACACGTTCAAGTAGATCCTCAAAAGTCATCGTGCTATCAAGCTGGTTCCTGACGACCAGGGAATTCACGAAAAACCCGATGAGTTTCTCCGTCCCCGCCTGGGTGCGATTGGCGATTGGCACGCCTATGGGAATGTCCGTTTGACCGGAATACCTAAACAACAGGATTTTAAAGGCGGCTAGCAACACTATAAAGGGAGTACAACCGCGCCTTCGACCCTCTTCCCGAAGAGTTGCTAAAACGGCAGCTGGTAATTTGATAGCATACTTGGCGCCTTCCCATGTTGCACTGGTGATGTGGGGTCGGTCGGTCGGCAAGCGAAGACGAGGAAGGTCCTTGAGCTGGTACCGCCAATACTGTAACTGGCGGTCAAGCAAGCCGGAGTGAAATTGTTCATTTTGCCAGATAGCGAAATCAGCATATTGGAACGGCAGTTCTGGAAGTGCAGAAGGGAGTCCAGCCGAGTAGACCACGTAGAGCGCGCTAAGTTCCTGCGAGAATACAAGCATGGAGGAATAGTCGGCTACGATGTGATGCAAGGTGATCAAGAGAAAGCAGTCGTCCGGGGCAAGCCGCAGCATCTTCACACGCAGCAGTGGTCCTTCTGACAGATCGAATGGCTTACGCGCCTCCACTGTGCTGAGCCGCAGCGCCTCCTCCTCCCGCTCGCCAGGAGTCAGGCGGGAAAGATCTTCGATCGGCACTGTGATGGGTCTGGCCGGTTCGATGATCTGCATCACCTCTCCATCGACCTGACGGAACACTGTCCGTAGAATTTCATGCCGCCGGACAATTTCAGTCAGCACTTTTTCAAGAACCGTCGGATTGTAGGGCACATGAACCCGAATCGCAAAATCACAGTTCAACGCCGGCGATTCCGGATAGAGTTGGTCCAAAAACCACATCCGCCGCTGGGCATAGGACAACGGAGCCGTTTGCGAAACGCGGCGCCTGGAGATGGCGGTCATCTTCCCCTTCTGGCGAGCTTGTAGCAGCCGCTCCATGAGGGTACGTTTCCCGGTCGACAATTCAGCAACTCGGGTGTTGACTGAGTCCAAGTTCCTGTCTGCTTCCCCTGCCATAACTCAGGACCTATTGCTTTTGGAACGTGAGGATTCGGTAAGCCATCCGGCCGGTTTGCATGTCCTCGTAGTACTGGGAGCCTGGCGCACCCAAGAAATTTTCCAGCTCGGCGGATGTCGTCCCGTACGCTTGGATTCTCGCGCACGCCACTTGGTCACAGGACAGCAGCACGTTCGATGTAATATCGCGATCCTGTTCGAGACGCAGTCCGATTTCTTTGAGGAATTTGACCGCCTCATCAAATCGCCGTGGCACGAGACAGTCGGAATAGAGAAAACACCCCCCGGGAGCTAGCACCCGGTGAACTTCGCGATAGAATGAGAACACCTCCGGATAGCAGCTTGAAGATTCGAGGTTAGTGACTGCGTCAAACTGATTGGCAGAAAACGGAAGTTCTTCTGCGTCTCCAACTAGGAAACGGAGTCTTGTATCCCGATGGGTCCTACGGCAGAACGCAACCGCCACTGGGGACAGGTCGAGGCCGATCACTCGTGCCGGCTCAAAGAATGTCGTCAGAACATGAGGAATTGCGCCCCGTCCGCAACCAATATCCAGTATCGTTCGCCCGGCGACCCTGAAATCGCCGATCAGTTCGAGGACCAGCTTAACGGAGTTCCGGTTCAAGTACTGGTCTGGAACACGAACCTGCGCAAACTCGGCACCGAGATCTGAAACGTAACCATAGTTCAAAAAATACGAGAACTCGCCGAATGGACCAGTATCGAGTTGTCGACTCACCGTATCATAAGCTTGGCGGCAGAGCACCTTGGGGTCTTGATCCTCTAGCGAGATCTCCGCCAAAGGTACGGTTATCGGGGAACGGCTGATAGTCGAGGAAGTTTCAATTCTGGCACGAGACCGACGTTGCTTCATCCGCTCGAGAAGAAGCTGCTTTTCCGGTGAGAGATTCGCGAACCGTGTCTGTAGAGACAACGCATTATCAGGCATAGCCTGCTGTTCCACGTACGAGTAGCTCCTACTCCCTCGGCGCTCCGATGAATTCTATCTCTTCCCCTATAGATTTCGCCAATGCGCTCACTGTTGGGTACCGAAACAAATCGGTGACCGAGTGGGAGATTGATAACTCCTCACGTAATCGCGCATGCAAACGAATCATGAGCAGTGAATGCCCACCCAAATCAAAGAAGTTGTCATTGACACCGACCTCTTTGGCTCCCAATACTTCCTGCCACAGTGCGGCAATGCGGCGTTCCAATTTTGTCCGAGGCGCGACAAACTCTCGATCAGTTCCTGATCGGACTCGGTCAGGAGCCGGAAGGTTCTTGCGGTCCAGCTTCCCATTCAAGGTCCGAGGTAGAGCGGGCATGACAACGAACGCAGCGGGTACCATGTATTCCGGCAGCATCTCGTGTAGGCGCCTTCGCAGTTCCAGCTCAAGTCGGTCTGTCGCACTACGCTCCAATGGGGCATTGGTAAATGCTGTCCAAGGCTGCCGCGATGCTTTCGCAGCCCGCGATATAGGAACCAGGTCTACCTCTCTATTGACAAAGGTCACGTCAAAACAAGAGCCGTCGCTTGTGGCGGAAGGGGAGACGTATACGCGCCACGACAAACTGGATTCTAGCGACGAAAACGCTTCCGGATCCATTGCATACTCATCCTTCGTTCCATCCGTCAGAATATCGGCGACTGTGGAAGGACAGGAAGGCAACCGAAGCGAGTGTGCACGATGGCACGCGGACAAAACCCGTGCGTTCGGCACCCCGGTGATCACGATCGCCTCCTTGGTGTGTCGAAGCAGTTCGCGCAACCTCATCATGCTCCTGACTTGCCCCCACTCTTTTCTGAGGGACGGGATAAGCCCATATGCTCCGCGACGCATGATTGCGTCGTAGCGAAATCTTGTCAGCTCGTTGTGATACACACCTCGCTTCAGGAGCAGAGTGGTTTCGGTGGCCTCCGACTCCAAGGCAGCCACACGAGTGAATAACTCGGGTGCGACTGTTAGTTCAGGTTCCTGTTTGATTCGACGCTGCCATCGATCCCTCAACTCGTTCATCTGTGTTTCAGCAGTGGCTCGATGCAACTCCACATCCGCGCAGAACGCTTCCTGCAATGGCAAGCTCCGCACATCACCCACGAAGAGACGGCCACCGGGCGTCAGGAGCATCAAGGCCCCCTTAAGCACACGCACGAGATACTCCGCGCCGGGGAAGTACTGGACCACCGAGTTCAGAATCACCAAGTCAAAATGGCTTGGTGCAAAACCATCGAAACAGTCCGCCATTCGTTCAAGCAGTCGAACGTGCTTCAGACCGCGCGCTGATAGATGTCCTTGCACAAAGTTCAGTGCAGTAGAGGAAAAGTCGGTTCCAACGTATTCTTCTGCGAGAGGCGCCAACCTAAATAGCAACAACCCAGTCCCACACCCAATTTCCAGCACCCGCCGAGGTTGAAATCCCTGCAGCCTGGCAACCGTCTGTTCCACCTGCTCAAGCATTTCATCCGTGGGAATAGGCTCGCCTGTGTAACTACTGTTCCACCCCACAATATTGAAGTCGGGACGCTTCGCATCGGCTCCCCTTACATACGTCTCCTCATAGAGGCGATGCCACTCCGACACCTGAGCTCCTTGCGCTACCTTGGCAACAGTTGGCACATTGTCGTAACCGTCTTCCGATGGTTTCACATAGGCTACCAGCCGGCGATGTCCCGGCTGGTCTTCGCGACAGATGACCACCGCTTCCTTAATACCGCGCACGCGCAAGATGGTGGACTCAATCTCGCCTAGCTCCAGGCGATGGCCACGAAGCTTAACTTGGTGATCCATTCGACCGAGAAATTCGAGATTACCGTCGCTGCGGTATCGCACCAAGTCACCGGTTTTATACAGGCGCTCCTGGAAACTCACCATGTCATAAATGAATTTCTCTTTTGTCCAATCCTCGCGCCCTAAATACCCACGTGCCAGGCTGCCCCCAGCAAGACACAGTTCCCCTGGAATACCGATGGGCACCGGCTGCCCTGCTTGGTCAAGCACATAGGCTCGGACATTATCTATTGGCCGTCCTATCGGCGGAATTTGTACACCTGAGTCGGGGTCCACATCAGCCCATGTAGCAACTACGGTATTTTCCGTTGGTCCGTAGTGGTTCGTAAATCGGAACGGAGGCCTGTGAAGCGGCCCGCGCCTCAGACGATCACCACCCGTCAATAATGCGCGCAGTTTTATATCGATAGGCCACTCCGTATCAAGCAGCGCCTCAGCAAGCGGGGTCGGCAAGAACGATAGCGTGATACCTTCTGACACCAACCATTGTAACAACCGTGCCGGATCAGCAATAGCTCCGTTTGTGGCAATGTGAACACTCGCACCGCTGAGCAGGTATGGCCACACTTCCCATACCGACGCATCGAACGCAGGGCTTGCAACCTGAGTTGCGCGGTCTGCATCCGTGACGCTATATGCACGCCGGTGCCAACCGACCAAATTAGCTAATGCGCGATGCTCAACGGCTACGCCACGTGGAACCCCTGTAGAGCCCGAGGTGTAGATCACATATGCAAGATTCGCTGCGGATGCACCTTCGGCAAGGTTTGCTCCGGATAAGTGTGAGAAAAGATGTCGATCAGAATCGACTGTTAGCCGGGGTACCACTATTTGCACAAACTTCTCTGCCGAGGCCTCGTCGGTGATGATGAGCTTCGGAGCTGCATCGCAGACCATTTGACACAGACGTTCGGCTGGATGAGACGCATCAAGTGGCACATAGGCTCCTCCGGCCTTCCAAACCGCGAGCCATGCCATGATCATGTGGGGTTTCCGCCCTGTGCAGACAACGACACGCTCTTCAGGGCAAACCCCTTTCGAACGAAGATAGGACGCCAGTCGGTTGGCCATCTCATTGAGCTGGCCATACCGCATGACCTCACCGCTCCCTACCACAGCCGAAGCCTCCGGGAATTTCGCCGCGGCACGTTCGAAGAGTCGATGAACGGCCACGTCGCTTTCATGGGAAACCTGCGTCCGGTTCCATTTCACCAAAAGTTGTTCTCGCTCGGCCTTGGCCAACAGCTGCATGCTTGAAATCTTGCGTAGCGGATTCCTCCCAACATCCAACAGGATGGCACGAAGGTGGCTTGTCATACGTACCGCGGTCTCAGCAGTGTAGAGGTCCGAGCTGTATTCCAAAGTTCCCGACAGTTGCGAGGGCCCCTCAACGAGGTCAAAACGGAGATCGAATTTTGAAGTACCAATATCAAAGTTCTCACTGGTATCCAAAGCTAGCGGAGCAGCTGCACTGGCGGCATGATTACATTGAAACACGATTTGGAAGATGGGATTCCGCCCTGGATCCCGCTCCGGCTGCAACTCTTGAACCAGTTTCTCAAATGGGACCTCCTGATTTTCAAAGGCCTCCAGTACCCTTGTGCGGACACGCTGAATCAATTCGGAGAAGGTTGGATCACCGGAACAATCAATTCGAAGGACCAACGGATTCACGAAAAATCCGATCAACGGTTCCAGTTCCGAGCGGTTTCGGTTTGCAATCGGCACCCCAATAACCAAGTCGTCCTGCCCACTCCACCGATGGAGAAGGACCGTCAGCGCAGCCAATGTCACCATAAACGTCGTGGCATTGTGCTGTTGGGCGATCCGCTTTAACTCCACTAAAGGACCTTCTTCCAATTCGAAAGTCTGGAGCCCCCCGCGAAAACTGGGAGTAGCAGGACGCGGGTAGTCTCCTGGTACATCCAATGGCGGTGCACCTGCCAACCTTGCTCGCCAATACGCCAGTTGCTTTTCAATGCCACGCTCCTCAACACGCCGCCTCTGCCACATCGTATAATCGGCATATTGAATGGGCAGTTCAGGCAATTGATGAGGCTCCCCTCGTGCAAAGGCTTGATAAATTCGTGAAAGCTCATCGCTCAAGACCGAATAGGACCAGCCGTCAACAACGATATGGTGAATCACCAGGAGCAACCAGTGGTACGCCTCCCCCATCACCAATAGAGTCGCGCGAAGACAGGGGCCAGTTGAGAGATCAAAGGGGAGCAAGGCCTGCTCCCTCGCATGAAGTAATGCTGCCTGTTCACGCTGAGATTCAGAAAGATCCCGAAAGTCGACGACCGCCAAAGACAGCCGTTGCTCTGGTGCAATCATTTGCACAGGTTCGCCATTAATGATGGGAAACGACGTTCGGAGCGCTTCATGCCGACGGAGCAACTCGTTGAGTGTCCGCTCGAGCACGGCCACTTCCAATGGGAAGTGAAGTCTTTTAATGAATGGTTCATTGTAAAAGGGACTCGCCGGCATGAGTTGGTCGAGCGCCCACAACCCCAACTGCGCATAGGACAGCGGAATGGTCTCAGACGGCTCCCGGCGCGGAATAGTCGCATTATCGGCGTGCGGTCTTTTCGCCGCTAGAAGTCGCTTCATGAGTTGACGCTTCTCTGGCGTTAAATTTGACAAGCGTTCAGCAACTACTGATTCCGACGGTGACACAATCTCCCTCTCAGGATTTCCGAAATCGTGTAATTTTGTAAGTCCAGAGTCGACGCTTCATGGACTCATAGACTTCCGAACCGGGTACGGCAAGAAAATTGGCCATTACGGATTGAGCGTTCCCTGAGGAAAATGCCTGCACACGTGATCCTGCGATTTCGTCACAAGACAACAACACATTCGCTGTGATGTCTCGGTCACTTTCCACGACGAATCCCAGAGACTTTAGATATGTGGCATACTCCACATGCTTCTCAACTGCATGGACATCCGTATACAAAAATCTACCTCCATGGGCGAGCACACTGTACACACCATCGAAGAAACGATAGATGTTAGGATAGGAATGGGATGACTCGACGTTAGTGACCAGATCAACGGTCTCCGGTGGAAACGGCAGCGCTTCTGCGTCTCCCTCTTGAAAGTACACGTTCGTCTCTTTGTGCACACGACGGCAAAACGCGATCGCCTCAGTAGAAAGATCAAGGCCAGTCACAGACGCAGGCTTGAAAAACGTGCTCAAGACATGCACTGTTCCTCCTCGGCCACAGCCAATGTCGAGTACCCGTCGACCATCGATCGAGTCCTTGCCCACTAGTTCGAGCACTAGCCTCACGGAGTTCTTGTTCAGATAATGTGAGGGCAAATGGATGGCGGATTCGGTCGGACTCAGATTCGGAACATAGCCATAGTTCAGGAAATAGGAGAACTCACCGAATGGACCCGAATCTAGCTGCTTGCTGACGTTGTTATAGAACCGACGAAACATCGCCTTCACACTTTCAGGCTTGCTCGGATCGTCGGTCTCGAACGTCAATTCCGGATCCTGTGACACGGGGGCGCTTGAGGCCGCAAGCGGCCTTCGACCACCACGCTCGGCATCAACTGACGAAAGCAGCTTGCGGAGTAGCCTCCGACGTTCTGGGGTCAGATCAGGCAGTTTTCGGTCAAACTCCGGTTTTTGTCCAGTCGCGGCCATTGGTCGACTCCTCCTCCAGTGAACCGTCTTTATTCAGCAACTCAGCGACTTCCTCTTCGCTCAGGTTCTCCACGAATTCGATCATCTCTGCAAGACCTGCGTGATCCTCCCCGGCTTCCGCAGCCTTTGCCTTGGTCTGTTCGGCAACGATACATTCCGCTAATTGCGCCACTGTCGGCGCCTCAAACAACTTTTGGGCCGAAAGCTCTACCTGAAATGCGACTCTCAATTCAGAAATCAATTGTACGGCCAGCAGCGAATGGCCTCCCAGTTCGAAGAACTTGTCAAATACTCCAATCGGGCTTACACCGAGAATCTGTTCCCAAATACGGGCAACCGTGCGCTCCACATCGGTGCGCGCCTCCACAAACTGAGTACTCAAGTTGGGTCGACTGTGCGACCCGGCACCTTCTGCCTTACCCTTTGCACCGCCCATCGATTCGAGATTGATCCACTTAGCCAGCCTGGACTGAAGATTGCTGGTTGATACCACAATTTGCGGAACTTTCTTGGCCAGGATCCGAGCGAAGGCCTCGACACCGGCTGCCGGCAAGATCGGTTCTTCCTGACCCCCCGATCCGGCTGCCACGTCCTCCGGAAACAGCCACGCGTCCCAATTCACTGAAATCCATGGCACCGTCGACTCCTGGTTGCGCTGCGCGGCCACGGCGTCGAGATAGCAATTGGCTGCGGCATAGGACAACAACCCCAATCCACCCAAAACCGCCGAAAGCGAAGACGTCAGTGCAACGAAGTCCAACTTGCTATCCGTCAGTGCATCTTCGAGCGCCTTGAGACCCTGCACCTTAGGCCTGAACTGCCCTTCTATCATCTCATGATCAGTCTGTTTGAGTGACCCAAATCCCTGTGCGGACGTGTTCCCGGCCGCATGTATGACGCCGTTCACCGGACCAAATCTGGCCTTAGCAGAGCGGAACACCTTTTTCATTTGGGCAACATCCGACGAATCCGCGGCAAAAACAGCCACTTCTGCTCCTATTGACTCCAATTCGACTAGCCGTCGGATTCGTTGACTGGTCGGATCGGTCTCGTCATGTGACTCAAGCCAGACATCCCATGTTTCGCGAGCTGGAAACTCTGAACGGCCTATCAACACAAGACGCGCCTTGGCGGTCTTGGCCAAGTACTCAGCGAACAGCAACCCGATTTTTCCGAGCCCGCCAGTAACCACATAGACGCCTTTTTGCCTCAGGACTGCTGGTTTTCCCTTCACAATACTGAGGCGCATCGGCTCATAGCTTTGCGTCCAGCGGCGCCCTTTACGATAGGCCACTGAGGAGGTGAATGGCTCGGCCGCAAGTTCACGAATGACCTGATCGGCGACGGTCTGTGTTCCCTCAGACACATCGATATTCCGACACCGAATATGCGGAAGCTCTTGTGGAATGACCTTGACTGCACCCAACACAGTCGCCCTCGCCGGGCACAAAGGTTCGTCCCCAAGCACTGCATGCACACCCCGAGTGACCACTGCCGCCTGTATTTTTTTGGTGATACGCCGGGCCTCAATCGCCTGTCCCAAATACACGAGACTCTGAAACCCTTCGACTTGGTGAGTTTCAAACGATTCCTGTGAAGACTGTTTCGCTATGGCACCAGAACTCCAGAGGTGGACGATAAAATCAGGAGCGCCGGTACCACCCGCCATCTCTTTCAACAATTGTTCATAGTCAGCGAGATGCTCAGGCCGAATAGTGAACACCTGGTCGATCTTGTTCTCGTAGGTCACACCCGGCCTCACGATGACCACCTCCGCCCCCGATTCCCTCAACCGATCCGCTACCATAATTGAAAATTGTGACTCGTCCGAAAACAATAGCCACCGCCCTTCTGCCTTCCCTACCCCTTTCGCCCGCCCCGCTTGCTTCCACACTGGAGTATAGAACCACTCATCCACCTTTTGCTCCTTGGCAGCAGGGACAGAACCCAACAATGGCTGAGCCGTTTTATTACTATCTACCCAGAACCGTTGCCGCTCGAAAGAATAGGTCGGGAGTTCTACGCGATGCCTCTTCTCCATTGTGGAGAATCCTTCCCATGCCACAGGGACACCTCCGACCCACAACTGTCCAAGAGCGCGCAACAGGAATGCCTGGTCGTTAGCAACTTCCTGAGCCGCACGTACAGAACTGAGAAGAAGTTGGTCCCCTACTCGTCCCTGTTGCAGACGGGCCAGCGTACAAAGCGTCTGCCCGGGCCCGACCTCGAGATAGACGAGTTCAGGAATCTTTGCAACCTCTGCCATACTGTCGGAGAATCGCACAGCGTTGCGCATGTGCCGTCCCCAGTAAGAGGGATCCATGACCAGTTCGGGCGTGGCCCATCCGCCTGTCAAGTTCGAAAAGAAAGGTATCCGTGGAGATTCAAAGTGGAACGCCTTCAGAGCCTTTACAAACTCCGCAACTGCGGGCTCCATCATCGCTGAATGAAAGGCATGAGAAGTATGTAACCGACGACCTTTGATACCGCGAGCATTGAGCGTTGCTTCAAATTGGCTTACTTCCGCAGTCGGACCAGCCACAACGCACATCTGCGGCCCGTTGACCGCTGCTAAACAGAGCCCTCCGGTGAGGAGAGCTTGCGTCTCGCGTTCAGCCATCGGCACAGCCAACATCGAGCCTGATTCCATTTGGTCCATCAACCGACCCCTGAGCGCGACGATGGCGAGCGCATCCTCCAGTGAAAAAACGCCCGCGATGCAAGCCGCCACATATTCACCGATGCTGTGGCCCACCATGGCCTTCGGCGGAATACCCCACTGGATCCACAAGGCCGCCAATGCAAATTCGAGGGCGAAGAGGGCAGGCTGTGTGTAAGCGGTCCGGCCGAGTTGTATGGCAGCTCTTTCTTCATGACCTTCGGCAGGGTATAGAAAATCGCGGAGATCCAACCCCAAATGTGGCTTAAGAAGGGTTGCACAGAGATCAATCTGCTGCCGGAACAGTGGTTCATGCTCGTACAGATCACGGCCCATGTTCACGTACTGTGCTCCCTGGCCAGAGAACATATAGAGCACCGGACGCTCACGAGTCTCCGAATTACCGTTCAGAACCCGCTGAGGCACTTTCTCCAGAAGGATTTCCGCTATGCCCTCGCGTGGGTCCTGGGGACCTACCAGAAACGCTCGGCGATGCTGGAACTGCTTGCGGCCCACCTGCAAGGTATAGGCAATATCCGGGAGTGGGATTTGGCGCTGCCCTTCGACGTATCCAGCAAGGTTCGCACAAGCAGAACTTAAAGCCGTTGGCGTCTTCGCAGATACCACCAACAGTTGGTGGGGCCGAGAAGGTCCGGACACCCCACGCAAGGGGGCCTCCTCAAGCACAGCGTGGGCGTTTGTGCCACCGACCCCAAACGAACTGACTGCACCCCGGCGTGGTCCGTCGGGACGGCGTCTCCATTCTCGCAGTTTCGTATTGACGAAGAATGGGCTGCTGGTGAAGTTGATTTGCGGATTTGGTCTCCGGAAATTAAGGCTCGGCGGAATCATTTCTCGCTCGAGCTCTAGAGCCATCTTGATCAACCCAGCCACACCAGCTGCAGATGCCAAGTGCCCCATATTGCTTTTGAGAGAACCAATGGCACAAAAACCACGCTTCGTCGTCATCCCAAACACTTGGTTGAGTGCGGCCATTTCAATCGGGTCACCGAGCAGTGTCGCAGTCCCATGAGCCTCCACGCTTTCAATTGTATCCGGCGAGACGCCACCCATTGCCTGGGCCATCGCAATCACTTGCGCCTGACCTTCCACACTCGGTGCGCCGAAACCTACCTTTAGAGACCCGTCGTTGTTGATTGCTGCCCCGCGGATGACTGCATGAATACGGTCACCATGGGCCACCGCTTCAGACAAGCGTTTGAGGACGACGACTCCGACACCACTGCCAACGACGGTCCCTTGACCGGATGCATCGAACGTTCGACAGTGTCCATCCGAAGAAACGATCCCGCCTGCTTGGTAGAAGTACCCCTTCTTTTGCGGCACCATGACACAGGATCCGCCTGCCAGAGCCATGTCACACTGAAAACTAAGTAACGACTGGCAGGCGAGTCCGACCGCAACCAACGATGTCGAACACGCCGTTTGTACAGCCAAGCTTGGGCCCCGGAGATTCAGTCGATAAGACACCTGCGTCGTAAGGTAATCTTTGTCATTGCCGATGCTTGCCATTGGTTGCATCAGGTAGCTGCCACCCGCCTGCCCATATAGCTGGAACAGATAGCTGCTTTGTTCAGATCCCGCATAAACCCCTATCAAACCTGGATAACGTTCTGGGTCATACCCGGCTTTCTCAAGCGCTTCCCAGCTGCACTCGAGAAAGAGACGCTGTTGAGGGTCGATCACTTCTGCATCGCGCGGGCTATAACCAAAAAACTGGGCATCGAACAGGTCGATTCCCTCCAACGTACTTCCGCGAGGTACAAATCCGGGAAGCTTGCGGACCGTTTCATCTACCCCAGCCTCAGCGAGTTCTTCCTCACTAAAGTCGGCAATAGATTCGACACCCTCACAAAGGTTCGTCCAGAATTGATCCAAGTTGTTGGCTCCTGGGAACCTGCCCTGCATACCAATGATAGCAATGCTTTCAACCGGGCCCTGTGCCGTATCTAACGAGGTGATTTCCATTAGATCTGTTCTCCTCTGTAGCTGATGCTCAACTTGCGGTTCGTGGCCAACGCCATGCGCTGCTTTGCTACACGGTCGCTTGCTTCTTGAAAACACGAACATTGAACCTTTGTTGGAAATAAATGATCGACGAGAGAACGAATGGTCGGGTGGTGGAACAGATCCAGAACCGTAACCGGCACGCACAGAGCATCCCTCAATTTCGAGAATGCTTCCACTACATGAATCGACGTCCCACCGAGATTAAAAATATTATCGTCCAGAGAGATGTAGGGCACCTTTAAGGTTTCACGCCACACCTTTCCAATCAGGTGCTCAGCATCTTGGCGCTCGCTCATCATCCCTAAATTCATTCTGTCTCCCCTTCATGCACCGTCAAGTCTTGCAGCACCGCATCAAGCAGCTCTGTACTGGCTGACGTTAAATAGAAATGCCCACCAGGGAATGTTCTGAGCCGAAAGCCTTGAGTGGTGTGATACCGCCACGGCTCAAGAAACACTCGTGGAACTTTTACATCTTGATCTCCCCCAAACACTGAAATAGGACACTCCAACGGAGCTCGTTCACAAAATTCATAGGTCTCACACAATTGCAGATCAGCACGAATCGTCGGCAGTAACAACTGCAGCACCTCCGCATGTTCAAAGAGTTGTTTTGGGATCCCATCCAGCCGCCTCAGGGCACTCAGTATTTCCTCGTCCGACCGTGCATGGAGCGGTTCTTCAGGATCAGGGATTTGGGGAGCCCGGGCTGCCGAGACGAGGAGCCGCATGGGGCCTGGTTTTCCGCGCCGTTGAAGTTCGTGCGTCAACTCAAATGCAATCAATGCCCCCATACTGTGACCAAAGAAGGCGAACGGCGGAACGAACAGTGACTCAAGATCTTCTACCAACGAGCTAACCAGGGAAGCCATATGGCTTTGAGCCGGCTCACCCCATCGACTTTCACGGCCGGGGAGCTGCAGTGCCCAAATCTCGATTTCCGGACGAAGTTTGGCAATCCAAGACCAGTAGGCGGATGCGCCTCCCCCTGCAGGAGGAAGACAGAACAAGCGAATCAGTCCCCCAGCACCTCGTGGAACGAGTCCGTTTGTCCAAACTGCGTAAGGAGGCATCCCCCAATCTTTGCCAATACTGTTCAAGGATTCTGGTTGGGAGGAGGAGACAAATGAGAAGGCCGTCTTACGCGTTGACAACTGATACCGACTCGCCCTGCATGTCAGAACAAGCTCTCGATCACATTGTGTCTGGCAAGTGACCACTCCTTACCCCCCCGCCACAAATAGGTGACCATTTGAGACAACCGACAATGGCAAGAGTATTAGCTACATGCAGCCATCGTCATAGGGTCGATATAGTTGCCTGTTGGAAGGGTGTATCCACCATAGGCATCGGTATAGCCTCCCATGGCATCAGCATACCCGCCCGTGGCATCCGTATATCCACCATAGGCATCGGTATAGCCTCCCATGGCATCAGCATACCCGCCCGTGGCATCCGTATATCCACCATAGGCATCGGTATAGCCTCCCATGGCATCAGCATACCCGCCCGTGGCATCAGGAACACCCATCATCGCCGCGGCAGCCGAGCCCATGTTGGCCAGACTCTGTAGGTAAGCAATTGTCAGTGGGTCCATGTTGGTATCCTCCTGTGAAGGTTGCGTTTGTTGCCATTGCCATCTAAGACTGGCTGATTTCTTCGCCCCATCAAGCCCCGCTGCTCAACATACTAAGATAGCCGGTCAAACCCTGATAGTAGAGTTGCGCCTGCGAAAGCGCCCAATCTGAATAGGCTGCTGGGCTCGCAAAACCCAGTACTTGTTGATACTCCTCTTCCGACAATTCGGCTCTCTTATCCGCGGCCTCGTCAAACTTTTCAATTTTTGTCGGAAGGCCTGTGACGTTACTGACGGTGACGACATATTGGCTCGTCAACTCCGGCGGAGGCATCGTGACCGGTTTTTCGGTGGCCGGAGCCTCTGCGAGCCTTCTCGCTAGACCACGAGAAGCAGTTTTCTTCTTCATGCGTCTTCCTTTCGTTGTGAACATCCGCGTTTAGTCAAGCTCTCCTGATCGATTGAGCGCCCTAGCAATCCGTAGTCTTTCAACCAGGCTGAACTAAACAAGAGCCGAAAATTTTGCTCCTGCCGCCCTTAATGAAGCAACGGTTGCAGCGGGAGCGCCGAGCATCTGCGCAGAGTCTGCCAGCGAATTGTAATAGGAGGCCATATAGCCAGCCGTCATCGCTCTAGCGGTCGGTGTAGTCTGCCGCGACGTGGTAAGCAACGCGTATGCCATCTCGACTGCCGCATAGGCATTGATCAGACCACTTCCCGTAGCACTGTCTGGCCCAGGTCCCGCCTGAATACCTTGATGCAAGCCACCGACTACACTACATGTCCCCTCTGTCACATCCCGAGCAGTAGCCATCATCACCGCTTTCACGACACACGGCGCGATATTCGGAACCACCTGCTTCAGCAATGCCGCAACTCCCGCAAGCTGAGGGGCCGCAGCGGAAGTCCCACTGAAAGCTGCCCAGCCATCGTCGACAGCAGTGCCGTCACTATCTGGGAACGGCCCTCCGGTAGCATTTCCAGCATCGATTTGATCCCCGGGCTCCACGGGTAGCATGATGTAAATGGCTTTGGGCCTCATTCCTACCAGCCCGCAGACATCAGGAACCCGTCGCCCTGGAAAGATCACGCTATCGAATCCACTCGAGTAATCGGAAGCCTGCAGCCCTCCCTCCGGTCCCATGAACACTCCACCCGCGGAGATGACGTCAGGGTGTTGACCAGGAAAACCGGCGTGACCATTGCCAGCGGAGAAGATGACAGTAATTCCCGCGGCCTTCGCCGCCGCAATAGAGGCTGAAAGCACATGATCTGCCGCTGATAGCGCGAACGGTGTATGCGAGCCCCAGCTGCAAGTGATGATATCAGGCTGCAGGGCAACTGCTGCATTGAACGCACCTATGGTGTTGACAAAACTTGCTTTTACTGGGAGAAGCTGGCACCCGGGCGCCACCGCCAGTATATTGGCGGATTCTCCAGTGCCGTGCCCAGACTCATCATGGTCAGGTTCCGATGCCCCCGGCCCAAGCACGACGGGAGCCACGCTGTATCCCTGAGCAGTAAAAAAAGGATGCCGATACCAACCAGAATCCACCATCGCTACTTTTATACCCGCTCCTGTTACTCCGAGTTGATGGAGGAGACTCGAATTGCACCCTACCGCAACCCCTGTGGGTACCTTCAGGTGCCAATAGTCCACATCTGGCGGAGTTGGATTCGGCGAGAACAACTGTCGTGGAACATCAAGAGCGATTCCTTCCAGCACGTCACCGAACGAAGTTTTTGCTGTTTCAATAAAGCCCAACATCGGTGAATCAGCAACCGACAGATGCGTATAGCTGCCCCCCAGTACACCTGGCACTTCTTGTTCAACTACCGGTCTTCCAAATGCTTTCTTGAATAATTCAGGAGCCCCCGCGAAGTTAATGCTTTGATGCGTTATCTGTAAAATTTGAAATCCGGCTTGCCGCAACTTGGTGACTGCTGACGCAGTCACAGTAGGGGCTGAAGAGAACTGGCCCACCGTTTCGGCTTGAATTTTGACGCTCGGCTCAAACATCGAGACCCTTCCAATTGAATGCGGAGACGCATGAGCAAAAACAAGTTCAGGCAACGCCATAACAGCTCCTCTCACGATACATGTGATCGTTTACCCCAGAACCCGTTAGCCTCCAACAATAAGTACGCTTATATGGAGTTAAGGACTTTTATACCTGTTTATGCGTAGCAAAAATACTAACCGTATGCACGTATCGCAATGACCTAAAAGGGTACTTTTTATTACTGCAACGCTTACAACTTGAAATCTCAAACGGAAGAATTTGAAAACGCTCCGTTGTTGATACCTCTCTTGCAAGCCACCCATTTCGCTCTCCACGTGGTTGTGCGGGCAATCGAACAGCCACGGGGACGTGCAGGACGAAGCGGAAGCCTCGTTAATGCACACCGTTCGACCGTCCCAAGCTGAGTCCGTGCTGCTCGTTCCACTCCTCACTCTGGCCCTCTCTTTTCTCCCGGGCAAGAGAGGAAGCACGATCCTGCCCGTCAAGAAGATTCCAGAAAGACTCCGAATTGATCCCTTTTACGGGTGACAGCTCTTCGGGATGATGACGAAGATATCCCAATATATAGCGCCGCTTTTCCTTACCTCGAATACTCGAACCCTGTTCCACAGCATGGGGGATAAGTGCAAAGTCTACTGATATCACCTCATCATAGATTCGCGTCCACCTTTTCTTTACCGTGGATAGAGTAACGTTCAAACGATGGGATATCTCAGTGTCTGTTCTTCCAGCTAACGCCTCCTTCAAGAGCTCTTGCTCATTAAGCTTAAATCGAAATCGCGGTCGGTTATAGATGAACAGAAATGAAGCCAATGTTCCTGGCTCCATGAGAGCCTCATTCCGCGTCAGACTGAGTGTAACGAAATTACAACAAGAGGCACCTCTTTGACGCGACTCTTTCTTCCTCTGCTCAGACCAGGCCTCGCCACTTATTCGGAACCCACACCGCATAAGCCAGTGGAGGTCTTGCTCACAACTTTCAACTATTACCCGCTCAATGTTGTACCCGGTATGGACCCGTAAAAAAGATGCGATTAAGAAATTGACGATGCGCAGGCGCGAATCAGCATCCAGTGCATCTCTCACCCATGCATAGCTTGGGATGAGCAAGCTAAGGCCGCTGAAGTAGTTAGGTTGCCCCAGTTGGGTTGAATTCGGCGTTAACCGAGTGCCACGTGAGAACTGATCATTGACCCAAGGCGTCAGACCAGTTTGGCCAGAACAGACACCCTCGCCCATGAATATACTGAAACTAAAAGCCACAATTTGACCAAACCCTCCGCACTCACTTGCCTCGATTATCAATGGAACTGCTCCACCTTGGCAATTCTCCCACCTCATGGCCTCCCACAATTGTCGCAGTTGATTACACCGTTCGTATCCACAACATGGGTACGCGCTCCTCGTGAGACTTCCACAATTTTCAAAATCAGCAACATCAGCCCTACGTGAACGAATCTCCATCACTAGTCACCTCCCCATGAACATAGAACTCGTGCTATTCGTTCATATCTCCACTGCACTCGTGACGTGATATCGAGCTAGGACATGTGCATATCCACCTACTCCCTCTCAATCCTCATCCGCAAAAAGCCAATTGTGATGCTGGCTGCACCTTCGCAACTCCATAGATTCCCCCACCTTATACAGGCAGACTTCCTGCCCAACACCATCCGAATGACAGAACCCCGCATTGTCGATTTCAACAGTCTTGTCAAGGCGACTTGCTACAGGATATTTTTGCTCCATGGAGGACGCATAACCAATCATGATGAGGTCACCTGAATGCAACTACGTTTCGATTTCTACATGCTTAAGGCAAAATCTGGCATCCGATTGTGGATCCAGTCGAAACGACCATTCCTTGTTCTGGGAGAATTTGCGCCGCGAGCTTCCCCGACTTTGTGCAACCCTTAGTCATCACAATGCTTCTCAAACGGTTTTGCAATAATTCTAAGCTCGTTTATTGCTTGATCCCTTCCTACCTCCTAGACCCCCAACGATAGCAGCGACCGATCTCAGCGAAAGGAAAGTAACGATGACTATCTGGTTCTACAATTCCAATTCCCATCCAGCATCAGGCCATATATATATATATCTAGCTCAGAGTATTATAGACAGAGCCTTTCGGCTCTATTGCATACCTGGTCTGGCCGAGAAGCCATGGCCAAGTGGAGCCCTTAAGTACGCTTCAGGCAAGATTGATGCGCAGAACCTTCCCAGAACATGTCCAGGAACTTTCAACACCCTATCGAACGATTTTATGTGCAGAATATTTGTGCTGTACTACTTCGACACAGATCAACAGAACCAACTCGATCACTGTAGAATCGAAAGAGATACAGTCCTGAATCTAATCGGATACAGCTGTGAAGGGAAATTAGGAGAGTGTAAAAATTCTGGAAGCAGCAAGTACCCCCTCGTGGGGTCTACTGCATTTGCGGCATCTTCGCCATCCGTTGGCCAGCTACCTCATTTAGCCTAACTCCACAAATCCCGACGGGATGAGGTAACCATTCTCAAGCGTTCGCCGTAGTTCTGGATGGAGGGTGGATTGGGCGGGATGCAGGTTGGCGGTTCAGGGAAACAGGAGCACATTCCCACGATCCTGTGGAGACGCTCCCTCTCCTGTATCATAGTAATCATCGGCCGGTTTTACGCAGCGTCATCCGGCTGTCCGCAACCTCCCTAAGCTTTGCATCTCACGGCCGCGATGTGACTTTTTCGTGCCACCGAGCTTGATCATCGCGGGTGCCTGAACTGGTTTTGAACCGGCACGTGCCAGTAGTTGATCAATCGTCGCGCGAGGGAGGTCGAGAGCTTCAGCTAGCCGCTGTGCTTCGGACTTCGAAGTCTTCTTGCCCAGGGCATGTCTAGTCATCGATCGTGCTTTATTGCGAACTGAGGCGCCGAAATCCTTCCGCTCACGCTCCAGGTACTCCGTAAAGTCCGGAAGCAACCGTTCCAGCCAGTCCTCGCTTGTTGAAGGTTCAGCCCAAATGAGCCACGGCTCCTGGTTGGTGACGCGCGCGGCCACCTGTGCCGCAAGCGAGCCCCGTGGAATCAGCCGCGAATCCGCCGATGAGTGTTTCAGCACGATATCCCAACTGGCTCGCAGCATCGGCGGGATGGCGAAATCTCCCTGCGGAGGCAAGCCCGCAGCCAACGCCAACGCCTCCACGTCTGGATGGACCACGCCTCTCAGCACAGGGCGTCGCAGATTGTTCACGACAACCCTCAACAGACCCATATCGGGCTTCGGACTGCGCAGAATCAAGTGCCCGCCGATAATTCCAAGCATCGGGTTCTCCCACTTCCGCTGCAAGATCTGTTTCAGCTGGTCGCCGAGCACCTGCCGACGATCGACCAACGCCAACCGCACCAGTTCCGACAGCCGGTCATCTTCCTGTTCGAAAGAAAACTGTGGCGATCGTGTCATCCGGATAGAAGCGCTCGCGAGGTCCGGACGGCGGCCGCGTATCGAGCCTTCGTGATCGCGCTGGAGCAGAAACACCTGCACGCGCCAGTCCGGCAGCGCGAACAGGCTCATCTCAAACACTTCGCCGGTAGCCGTGCGAACCGCGAGCAGATACGGTCCTGGCGAAACCTTAACATTGCAGGCCGCCCAAGGATCGTGCGTCAAGTCCCGTCGCGATATGCGTTGCACATCTACCGCAATCTCCCCGTTAATCCGGCGTAACGTCAGTCCTTCAGCCGGATGGTGTCCGGCCTGCGGCCGCCTCCCTCGCGGGGTCCAATCGCGCGCGAACACAAAGATCGAAGCGCCTGTTCCGACCTTCACCCATGGATTGGCGCAATGCTTGATCACGGCGTCTCGATGATATTCATGCGACTGACCGGTATCCTTCAGTGGCGCAGCTGAGGGAATGCGCAGATGATCGATGCGCTTTACCACCGGTGCTTTTTCCAGGGCCACCAATTCCTCGTGCGTCACCTGACCGGCGCGGACCTTAATCTTATAGACCCCTGCGGGCTGCCGCGTTGCGACGGATCCAATGCCGCGAGCAACCAGGTCCAGGTGCGAATTGATGATGAAGACCTCGGCTGCCTGGTCAGCCAAGATGGCGCTGAGGCTAACCTTGCCGGAAGTCGACATCGACCACCTCCTTGGCAATTCCCTTCACCTCGAACAGTCTGCTGCCGACCACGCCTTCAAGCTCAGCCTTGTAGAGTCCGCGTGGCAGCACCGTCTTCCATTGTGGTGGCTTAGCGGTACCCGAATCCATTTCCTGGTTCAATGTTCCGTTCAAGATGCGGATTTTCTTTCCCTTCGCAGTAGCCGAGAAGAAGACACGGACCGTCGATCCACCAGTGGCGGCATCCCCGGTGAGCGCGGGCGGCTTGGCGAACTTGATGATGGTGAAGTCCGCCGAAGCCGATTGCGAGGGTTGAACGTCCGGCTCTTCTGGAATGCTCGGATCATTCAACGCAACTTCCGGCAGATACGACCGCATGCTGTTGTGGAAGTAGTTGCGCAGGCTCTTGGTAGTCACCTCGCTGGTTCCCGGCGCGCAGGCTCGCCCGCGCAACCCCTCGAGCAGCGCTACGGTAAAGACGCCGCGTGTCTGCTTCCCCTTGAACACACGTTCCCGTGTCTCTGTCCCCCATTTAGTGGCGAATACAAAAAGCCGCCGCCCATTCTTGATCGCCTGCGGATTGTCGCTCGCCGTGAAGCTCGGCGGGTTCGGAATACTGTGGGGCAGATTGGTGCGGCAGCAATCCATGAACAGCAGCACCTCTTCAAAGTAGCCGGAACGGAAGAACAGATTCGCCCACGCTTTGCCCGGAATGTGATGCTTCAGCCGGTCGCGCGTCGCGTTGGCCATCAACAGGCCAACCTCTTCTTGCTCTGGCGCGAATCCGTGCCCAGAAAAGTAGAGATACAGTCGCCGACCAGCCATCCTAGACGCTCGCCTTCGGGCCAGCGTATCCAGGTGTTCAAAGAACTCCTGCACTTGCTCAGCGGCAGGCTTAGCATTGATGACCGATTTCGGCCTCTGCGCGGGCGACACGATCAGCTTCGCCTGTTCTTTAGGTACCGCACCACCTGCTTTCGAGGTCACCCACGAGTGGAAGTCCCGCGCGTCTACCTCGGGCCCCTTTAAGGGCTCGAACCCTGGGTCCGGATACTTACCGATGCCTACAGCAATGGCCCAATCGTTCGTCATGCTTACCGGTGGGGATAGATCTTTCGTACCATCTGGCGGTCGAGCTCAGAAATCTCGGTATTGACCTCCGAAGAAAACCCGTCCGTCCAGCGCGCTGGAATCGGGTAGAGCATGATCGACAGCAGATCGAACTTTGTCGTCCTGGTTGCCGCCTTGGAATACGCCTTAAAAATATTGGTCTCGATTTGCTTTGTCGTCCAGGCTTGCTGCGCGTTCATCAGATCGGCTTCCACCACGTCGCGCTTCCATTTGATGCCGCCCGCCGGGTGCTGATGCTCGTGCACCAACCCTAGCGCGTGACCGAACTCGTGCAGCACGACACGCCGAATGTCGTTCGCAAGCGACGCGTCGGTCAGCCATCCGAAATTCATCGTCGACCGCTCGTGCGGCACATGCTGGCAGGTTGTACCAATCGCTGACCACGAACCCCGCAGTTGAAACGAAATGCGGATGAGGCCGTCGTTTTTTCGCAGCGCGAAACTCAGGTTCGCCATATCCTCGCCAACCCATTCTTGTGCAGCCTTCCAGACTTTTTTCTGAATCGCCTCCGAGCCATCCATAAAGCTCACCGTAATCACGTCGCCCGGGTTCCAACGAGCGTCCTTCAGGAGTACGGCCTTTGCCTTGCCCGCCACCAACTGCGGCTGCTGCCAGGCGAAGCACCAACGGTCGTGGTTGGTTGCTTTCTTCGTCATGCTTACTTCCTCCCGGGGCGCGAGGCAGGCCGAATCTTCACCACCCGCCGCGCCGTTGCACGGTCGCCCTTCACCGCGACGGTCTTCAGTTTTTGCAGCGTCGCCGCTGAGCCGATGTCGCCGCGCGGCTCGTCGTACAGCTCAAACCAGGGCAGCCCGTAGCGATCGTACTGCTCGGCCGTAATCGGCGATTGTGGAGGTGCATGGCCGGTCATCGCGTGGAATTCGGCGCTATTGACGATCAGAATCGAAACGTCCTGGCTCGATTCCGGATCCCACACACGCAGCCCGTGCGGATCGGGATACACCTTTTGTTCGATCGCACCGCCAGCGGCGAACCCCATGTCGCCGGCGAATACACTCTCGCTATAGAGCGCCGCCAAAGAAAACCCCTTCGGGCGCCTCGTGGGAAAGATACCCTCCTTCCCGCTGATGACCCGCACCTGCAACCCACCCTTGGCCGCTTCGCCCGTAATCTGCTCCTCCAACGTCAGCCCCTGGCCCAGGGGCGCGGCGACGAACTGGCGCACCGTTCCCCCCTCCGTGCGAATGCCATCGAGCCACGGCTGCGTGGGGCAGACCAGGTAGTTCTGCGGCTTGGCCCTGAGCTTGGAGGGAAACCGCTCACCTGTGAGCACATTCACTCCCCCGGCAGCCACTTGCACGGCCTTCGGCCTCCAGTCCTCGGCATCGAAGGACATCCACATCGCCTCCCATTGATACAGCGGCACGAAGAAGGCTCCTCGCCCGGCTACCTGCCGTGTGGCTTCATAGTCCACCGTGCGGTACATCGGAAATGCCCCCAACGACGGCGGCAATGGATAGGTCCGCCCATCGTTAGGCACACGAAGTGTTCTTTCCAGACGGAGTGCAAATCCGCCGTTGAATACCAGCCGCTCGCCATCAATTCGAACGCCAGCCATGCCTTACTAGAGTACGATTTCTTCCAGCCGCGAAATTTCGCGAATCGGGAAGACACTTTCCTGTTTCAGCGGGTCGAAGTTCGCCAGTTTCCCGAAGCTCAGTTGTGTTTTTTCCGCCAACACGGCGATCGGCAACTGGTAGGTGCGGAATTGGCCGAAGACGAATTCCAGGTCGTTGAGCATGTCCTTCTGGCTCAATATGTAGGCCGTTGCGTGCAGTGTGTTCGTATCACCGTTCACCACAGTGACTACTTTCCAAAACTGCTGCGGCAACCGCACGTCGCGATAGACCGGATCGTCGTCGGCAAACACGGGCCCGGTAAACACGCACACCTTAAGATCATGCGCCTTCGTATTGTCGAGGACATAATCCTCCAGGTCATTCCAGGTTTTCTGATTCAGATTGGCGTGTTGTGGCGTCGAGTTGGTGTAGACAAATGTGTCGTTGTTGGCCTGTTCGAAGTCGTCGCCCCACACGGGGTCGAGCCGCCGCACCATGTGGCCACGGTCCAGATCGTTATTCGCATAGAGCTCATTCCCGATCTGCGCGTCTTCAGGAATGCGCGGGTCGAGGCTCCAGTTGTCATTGGCGCGGCGCACATTGCGCGACGACTGGCCATCGATGTTCACTGCCGCAAAGTGACAGAGCCGGCGCTCGGCGCTCATCAGAATCGAGAAGTGCGTGTAGCGCAGTAGGTTGTCCTCCGTGCCCTTCACCTTGGTGATGTCGTTCTTCCTATCACCGGTGGGCTTGGGCAGCGGCACACTCTGCTGCGCCGCGGCGCCCAAGAAGTCCTCCAGGTAGCCTTCACGGTCATCGAAGTTCACTGGCTTGGGCTTCGGCGCCTTCTTTTTCTTTGCTGCCTCGCTTAGCACATCCGGCACGGCCACCTGTACCCGCAGCTTGCGTAGTACTTGTTTGATCTGTGCCGCCGTGACAGCGAAGTTCGCCTGCCGGAAACGTCCGCCGAAATGTAGCCCAACCGCTTCGCCTGTTTCGATGTCTACCACCATCGAGCCTGAATTTCCGCCCAATGTGGAACAGTCGTGCTGAAAGATGAACCCATTCGCCTGTTGCGTCACAAAGCCCGGCGAAAGCCGCTTTACCTCAAACACGTCGCCAAACACAGTGGCCTGTGCTGACGCTGGGTTCCGTGGATCGCTCGCCGGATAGCCGATCACCACCACCGCCTGGTCTTTCTTCGGCGAACCCTCAAGCAGCGGAATCGGGTCGGGCAGCGTCGAGCCGCTCGCCAGCTTCACGATCGCCAGGTCCGGGTGCTGGTCGCCATCCTCCGAGATGAACAGCACCTTCTCAATGGCGACCTCTTTGCGTGCAGATACGTTGAACTCTTCGCGGAAATCGACTCTGGCCTGCAACATCGAGCCGCCGGACTTCAGGAACACGTAGCCCGAACTCTTTTTCACAGCAAACTCCTTGGCCACGTGCCGGTTGGTGATTGCCAGGCCACGGCTGCCAAGCATCCAAGCCGTACCGACGTACGGGAACGTCGGGTGATTCTCCAACTCCAGTCGTCCCACCGAGCGGATGGCCCGCTCTAACCGCACCTTGTTGGCGTTTAACAGCGTCTTCCAGCTTGCAGAGGTTGGCTGTTCGAAGGTGTTGTTGCGAACGACTAAGGCCGGCCGCTTTTCACGGTCGACCACGATAATCGCCTCGGCAAAGTCGCCGCCCATTGCTGGGCCCGCCTCGCCGAAAGGCAGTTCCGCCAAACCTTCGGTCTCCGCTACCTTCGGACCCGTTCCCAACTTCTTTCGCAGTTCTGCCTCGGACGTGGCCCGCAATTGCTCTAATGCCTTATTCTCCGCCATACGTTTCTCCTTTCAGACTGATTGATACGAGTCGACATTACAACCTGGAGGATTAAGCTGATCCTTCGATGTAGTCGAGGCGTATTGTGAGGCGGCACTCGACGTAGCGCGAATCTGCTGCTCGTCAGTGGGCTTACCGTTGTTTCGACTTCCCATTCCCCTGCCTTGAACATAAGCAGCGACAGACCGGCTGCCGATACCTTCTTAGTCCACGTCTGTAGAAAAACAAACCTACAATACTCTTGGTCACTGAGAAGATGCTCGACGGATTTATCGACAAGCAAGATTGATGCTCCCGATCTTTCAGAAATTATGTACAGGAAACATTTTATTTATACCGTTGCGAAGTTATATGTATATATGTCCTACTTCGAGACAGTTACCTTCAGGCAGAGCTGCGCGGCATGAATCTAAAAAGATTCAGTTCTGAATCTAAATGGATACAGTCGGAAGAAAAAGGACTGAAAAAAGGTGGAGAGCCTATTCACCACATCTAACCGAAAATCCACATTAAGCAAAGGTAGAGTCCGGCCACAGACACTCCTTCGATGAAGCCATCCAGCTCTCAGCCGCGAACACCGACCCACCATCACCCTTCGTCCCCATCTTCTGGGGATAACCTTGTGATCAAGTCGAGTGATGCGCAAGCGTCACCGCGAACCATGGGCTGTTCAGCATGTTGCCTCATTTTTAGGCGTCCGCAGCCTCAGGAACAGACCAGTTGTGTCGGGTGCTGGAGGTGTCCCGAAGCGGCTACTATGCCTGGTGCACCCGTCGGCCTTCAAAACGCGCGCAGGAGAATGCGCGGTTGGAAGTGGCAATTCAAGCGGCGCATGTGCGCACCCGGAAGACGTATGGACCGGAGCGACTCCAAGTGGAATTACGGGAAGACGGTTTCCCCGCCGGGATTGGGCGGATCAAGCGGCTGCGGAAGAAGCTGGGCCTGCGCTGCACACCGGTGCAACGGTTCACGATCACCACGGATTCGGCGCATCACCTGCCAGTGGCGGAGAATCTCCTCGCGCAAACGTTCACCGCAACGCGCCCGAATGAGACCTGGCTCACCGATATCACCTATGTTCCTACAGGGGAAGGCTGGTTGTATGTAGCCGGGGTCAAGGATCTGTATACGTGTGAGGTGGTCGGCCATGCCATGGGGGCGCGGATGACGGCGGACTTGGTGACTCACGCCTTAAGGAAAGCCGTGGGGGCCAAGCGCCCACGCCCGGGCTTCATCCACCACTCCGATCGTGGCTCCCAATATTGTGCCCACGACTATCAGGATCAGCTGCGGCAGTTCGGCATGATCCCCTCCATGAGCCGAAAGGGCAATTGCTATGACAACGCGCCGATGGAGAGTTTCTGGGGGACATTAAAAAATGAGCTGGTGCATCATCGGCGATATGATACGCGGGAGCAGGCTCGGCGGGAGATTACGGAGTACATCGAGGTGTTCTACAACCGTCAGCGGCGCCATCCTCGGCTGGGGAATTGCTCGCCTGCGACATTTGCCCAACAGTGGGTCCGTCAACAGCCGGCGGCGTGAGGCTGTCAGTCATGGCGTCCACTATTGACAACCGAGGTGATCATCCCTTTCGGCGCCCTGACAAGTTTCACCACGACTTGCGGCGAACGCCGGACCATGGCCTGGAGTTTCTGCCGCACATAGGTCGCCCGAGCCTGTGACGTGCTGAGCCGTCCACCGGTACTCACGTGCTTGCCGGAACTACGACGAACATGCGTGCTGCGACGCGGTCGTGGGAGGGTCTCCGTTGAGACATTGAAAAGCCGACTCCCCCACTCGTCTAGCCGTTCGTCGATACTGATGTGTGCGGCACTCACCGGAGCTGCCAGCGCTCCACAGTCCCGCGCAACACATCTGAGACCTTGTCGGTGTGGGTGCGGATCACGCGGGAGAGTTCGGTGATGAGATCTACTCGGAAGGCCTTGCGGTTCTCAGGGGACGTATTCAACACTTTCGCAATCTGGTTCAAGTTCCTGCCCAAGGCGAGCAGTTGCTGATTCGACCGGGCCAAGGTCTCCAGTTCCGGCTGTCCTACCTGCGGATGACCGGTCAACTTGGTGCGGATCATCGCTACCACCCATTTCGTCGGCACATAGCCTTCGTGACCAGCCATCTTCTTCAGGGCGACGAGTTCTGAGGTCGTCAGGTTCAGTTCGATGCGAGCGGTGGCTCGTTCTCGCTTCGGCGTGACGCGCAGACGAGGCACAGGAGCTCGCGTGGCTCTCCGGTCCATGGCCTGCCGAAGAGCGTTCCGCAGGGCATGGCTCGACGTGATGCCGTGAGCCTGACACCAGGCCTGCCAGGGCGCTTTCAGTTCCCCCAGATCCACCGTGACGGTGGTCGTTCGTTTCGCCCTCTGCCCCATCAGAACACCTGCGCCAGCTCTAGTTGAACCACCCCACGCATCGGAGGGTCACAGAACAGGCGCACAAGAATATAATAAACCCATAATGTAATACAACTACGGGCGATAGCCATATCCTGCAACCTCTTAAAATTGGTCTTACATCGCCCCTACAATCGTTTCCAAAACCGGCCCACCCTCTCCAGCCGCTCTGCTCATTCGCCGGGATGAGGCCATCCCTAGAGCCTCCTGCAGGACCAACAAAGACGCCGTTTTTTAACGGGTTCACGTCTTATACCCGGGACAGCGGGAAGCCCAGGCCGGGACAGTCATGGCCGGAAAGAAGACGGCTCTGGCATCCACAAGCAGGAGGTCTTCAGACTCCAGGTGGGACTGACCGGGAAAGGGGGCATGATGGGATCCTTTCATGCCCCTAAATGGATCGATGAGCTTACGGAGACAGGATCTCTCGAACCGCCGTCTGGCAAAGAAGCCCTGCTCTCGGAGCGTGGCCAACCAGGCCTGGGCAAACTCTTTCAACTCCTGTTTTAACGAGGACACGACTTGCGTGCGTTTGCCGGCTTCGTCATACCGATAGACATCTTGCACGATCCTCAGGTAGTCGTTCCGAAAAGACACCGGCTCGGCTGCCACGCCGTCGGGGAGGTCAGACACCATGAACACCAGATCGCAATCGCGCATCAGGTCCCCATTCTGTTCACCGTATTGACACAGCGACACCAACCGGTGCCCGTCCTGACTGACGCCGATCTCCTCGACCGACAGGGGCATGTATTCGGGGACGGTGATCCGCACCGCGCGTGCGCCGGCGAGGAGCTCGTTCAGGAGCTTCCCACATTCCAGATACGTTTCCATTGAGTGTTTCCTTTCTTCAGATGGAGGAAGCCCCCGGCGCGAGGGCCGGAGGCTTCCGGTTCGCGATCAGCGATCCGACCGCTCAGTGACCCAGAGTTTCGCCTGTTGGACGACCGCGACAAGCGCGTCGAGATCCGCTAGGCCGAAGGATTCGGAATTCTTCCAAATTCCATCCCGGTCTTTGTACGAGCGGGCCACGGTCACGTTGTAGAACGGACCGTTCATACCCTCGTTCTTCCAGATGCTCGCCTTGATGCTGCTGCATCGAAGCGTGGTGACCGGCTGGGGTTTCTTGTCTTGAGGTGCCATAGTGTTGTCTCCTTTAATTAGAGTTGATGTGTTGGCCTCTCACGAGGCAGTGGAGGCCACACAGCGACGACAAAGGAGACAGAGAGGCCGTCGCCACCTGGCGGGCCGGGGCGTGATGCGGAGGAATGCCCGCAGAACAGAGCCGCCTCAGAGGCGGCGTGCGGGCATGATCGACGCAGCCCGCCGGTGAAAAGCCAGGGCGACGGCCGGATGCGCACAGGCACCGGACCGGAAACCACAAAGCTGGCTCCGCTCATCTGCAGAACTGTTTGCAGTTAATTGTAAGTGCATGCATCTTTATCCAGGCTACCTCTGACGTGGTGCCATGCCTGAAGAGGGATTCCCTTCCGATCTCTTTCGTTCTCCTCCTCGACCGCATTGAAGGACCGAACCAATCTTGAACGGCCTCACACAGCGGCTTGCATGCCGACCTCTTCTTAACAAATTGTTGCACCCCTCACCCACATCGGGGCGCAACAGAATCTCCCAGTCTGTGGTCACGCACGGCTGCAAGCGTGACATCGCTCGCGACGGCGCGGTTGCCACGGGCGTGCCACACCCCTTGATGTGCGAGGGATGTTCTTTTGGCACGGTCGAGTCGCATTGTGCGACGCGACGGTGTCGGACTCTACCTGGCACGGCGTCTCCCGAGGCGGTGCCTCAGTGGCGTGCCTGCCGAAGTCACTCACCCAGTGCAGGTCGCGCACTCTCAGCAGACACTCGTCCGACACGTTACTTTGAGGGTCCTTCGAGACGATTCTCTGGAATTGTTCTTTGCAGTGACTATGATCAGAAGCAGATACAATCGAGTCGAGTCGCGCGAAACGATGGTGTACCGAGTTGGCACGTCGTGTGTGCGGAACCCCTGGTATGCTTCGTAGAATAGTGCTAGGATAGTGGCTGGATAGTGGCGTATGGCGATATGGCTGTTTGTTGAATGGTTGTTGATCTGGATCTTGGACACGACGACGTTCGCGTTCGAATGGGACCAGGGCAACCGCACCAAGAATACGACCAAGCACGATGTGACCACTGACGAGGTGGAGAGCGTGTTTCGGCTCAAACGAGCCGTCCCACTCGGCGTACAAACCAGCCCCGTCGTCAACGAACTGCGCCTGGGACTGGTGGGACAGTCGAATCGTGGACGCGTGCTGCAGGTCGCCTTTACCTTCCGAGGCAGCAAGATCCGCGTGATCAGCGCCCGCCCGGCGCATCGAAAGGAGCGAAACCAGTATGACACGATGGCGCGTGAAATCTTCCCCGACTTACAAAGGCCCGTTTGACCTCGCGCCCGAGCATGTGCTCGCGGCCATGCGACGGTACAAGACGGCGAAGAAAAAACCGACGAGTGTGGCCCTCGACGAGCGTACCCTCAAAGAACTAAAGGCGCTAGCGGACCATCAAGGCATTCCCTATCAGGTCCTGATGCGCGTCTTCATTCTCCGTGGGATCGAGAGCATGAAACAAGCCTCGTAACCACTCACCTACGTTACCTGAGCGTTCGTGTGAGGAGTGTGCCACTCACTGCCCCCACCGGTTGATTGACTCAAGGAATGTCTCCGTCGTCGCCATAATCATCCGCACGGTCGAGTCGCGCTGCGCGACACGACGATGCCGGACTCCACCTTGCATGGCGTCTCCGGACGCGGTGTCCCAGATGCGTAGCTACGGAATCCCCTCACCCGGCGTTGGCCCGCGGCGCCTCTTCGGAAACTCTTTCAGCACTCCGCCTCCCTGCAGACCCAGGGGAGCTCCCCCTCCATCAGGACTCGGACGTAACCGACACCACGGTCCTTTCCTCTGTTCGCCCCCTACTTTTTCGGTATGGTCATAAATTCTGGACCCTCTCATAAGTGCCACTCGCGAGAGGTGTGCAGAGGGTCGGTCAGCGCACTCGACCTCATTGGTAGTCCATGAAGGAAAGGCTTACCCAAAGCGCTATGAATAACCTTTTGACAATGGATGAG
>Ga0268299_1001564_pt1 | contig 38031 bp, 30 predicted proteins | sample NOBtaG_FD_193484 | JGI IMG/M metagenome (GOLD analysis project Ga0268299, IMG submission 193484) | Activated sludge microbial communities from bioreactor in Nijmegen, Gelderland, Netherland - NOB reactor | ecosystem: Engineered > Bioreactor > Aerobic > Activated sludge | place: Netherlands... | reverse complement strand
TACTAGTATTTAATGTAGTTAATTTATCAAGAATATTAGTATTAGGTAATTGACTAGATAATGATTCTATTAGTGTTTTTACCACTTCTGTTAATTTATCAACATTATTAGTTAAACTACTCTTAGATTCTTCATTAGGAAAACTTAAATCAGTAATATTGCTGCTAGGCTCACCAACAAGCATGCCAGCATGCTCTTTATTCTTACATGTCTTACATATCTTAGTTCTCTTAGATTGGAACCCTTCTTTAATCTCGCAAATACCTTTATATACAACACCTACAAGCGAAAAATCTGTAAGAGAACCAAAGCTCGAAGCAAAACTTGAAAGAAAAGTGGAAACCAAATTATTGTTTTTACTGTAGTAATCAAACAGAATACTTACTACTGATTCAATGTAGGAAGTAACCTTAGTTGTGAGGTCAAAAATTAGTGAGTAATGAATTTTATTTGTGCGTTCTTTATAGACAAGTGCTAGAGCTTGGAATTTTTTAATTATTTCTCTAACATAATGAGGCGTAACTCCCAGTTTATCTGCTAGGTTGTATTGCTTGATAAAACTATAACCTAGCATTTTGCTGCGATTACATATTTGGTTGATTAAAGATTTAGCTTTATATGAGAAGTGTTTAAGATTACCTTCATAAAATAGCCATTCTTCTAGGCTCATCCAAATTGGACAATTAGCAAAATAATCTATTATCGCACCAGCTTTATCTCTAAAAAAAGCTTCAAATCCTTCATCTGTATGGCTAAGTAACTTGTTTATATGGTCATTAATATCAATTGTTGGTACTTCTCTTAGCTCAGTTTGTTCTATAGAACTTACACAAGATACTAAACTAGGTGTATTTAGCAGCGATGTTTCTACTGATAATTGTTGTGCTGTTGGTAGTGTTATGCTAGAAATGCTCTGCATAATATTTCTCTAAAGACAATACTACTCTAACACGCTAAATTGTTCAAGTATTTAGCATTATGATTAATTACTATATTAAATTAGCTATTTTACTTAATTAATTTAGTAGGTTATTGGTAGTCTTGTCTTTCTCCTTTCCTGTTAATCTATTGAAATTAAATCACTTACATTAATTACTTAAAACACATTTGATTACATTGTTACTTGGTTTTGGTGGTACTGTTTTAGTGAGTGATTAAGGTGGTAGTGATGGTGGATGATAAAAGTTTGCGAGTTTGCCTTGATTGATAGGTATTAGCAAAGCTTTATTGACTTTAATTAGTGGTAGCGAGTTTTTCCAAGAATAGTTAGCCAATGCAAAATTACTACTTTGTTGATCAATGTATTTAGTAGTAAGTTTGCGATAACCATTTGGCGAAGTTTTGATGATATGATGGCTAGCACAGTCTTTTAATGATGTTAGTATTTCTTGATGGCCTTGGTTGTCACCAACATTTGCTTGGTAATGATCAAGGCTTATCTTATTGGAAAAACTTTCTTCTCTAATAAAAGCATCATTGCTGTTAGTTGCTAATCTATCATTATTAATAATAGTGTGGTTATTAGCTTCAAGAAGCTGGACACCTACATTATTAGCATCTTGGCTAACATTATTAAAAACAGGTTCATCAATATTAAGTTCATCAAGAATAGGTTCATCAACATTACTTAGTTTGTCGCAATAAACTTTTTCTATTTGAGTAAACGGCTCAATTAATCCAAAAGTAGTGCTTTGTTTAGCTAGCTCTATTTGTTCTATTGCATATTCACGATAAACCTGGCTTTGCGCTAATTCATATAAAAAATCCTGATAAGGAATGTTAGGCTGAGATTTTTGATGCTCTCGTTTTAGAGCTAATTCTAATCCTGCATCTGTTGTTGATACCCACTGATCAAATAGAAAAACAGTCTTTTCCATAAGCACGTCTTGTTCGTCTTCTGATAAGTTTTCAATTATCTGATTTATTTGCTGTTCTTCATCATTAAGCAGAGAATTGTTATTAATATTTGGTTGATTTGTTGAAGCATCACTATCAACTAAGCTATCAGAATTAATTAAAGTAGTTGAGTTTGTTGGAGTAGCTGCTGTAGTTGTTGCTGTTTGATTGTTAGAAGTTGAAAAACTTACTGACTTATCATTAACAGAATTATTTGAACCAGCTAAAGAAGCTTTATTCTTTTGCTTATTTAGTTTTTCAATCGCATAAGTTCGATAGATTTCTTCTTGTGCTAGATCATAAAGGAAGTCTATATAGCTGATATTACCTTTGGACTCTTTATGTTTTGTTCGTAGCCATAGCTCTAAATTTGCATCTAGTGTTAACTCCCATTCCTGAACTTGATCAGAGATTTTTTCTATAAGCATGTCTTGCTCAGTTTCGGAAAAGTTTTCAATAATTTCTTCTATTTCCCAGGTCTGATAGGGTAGGCAAGTGATAGCGTTTTCTGTTTCATTTGTAAGGTTTGTGTTATTTGGTAAGGAAATTTCTTTCCCTTTCGTACTGCTTAATGGGAATTTAATTAACTTCATAAATTTGTTTAGACAAAGCTTGCGCTATAGGTTGGTTCCAAATCCACCTTTAATTAGTATTAATACAGCCGCTATTTAATTGATAAATTAAGGTTTTGGCCTTCTACTTATTGCCTACTTTGTCTCTCTCCTTTCCAAAAGTGTCGGGAAAATTTAAATGATTAAATAAAATTTTGTTAAAAGACTAGTAATATAATTAGTTAATAAATACATTAGTAAGTTTATATTTTATTGAAAATAAATTAGTTAATACTTGCTTATAATTAGGACTTGAATAGTAGAAATTAGGGTAGAAAAAGGGTATTGCACAAATGTACGTCTTTTTGTATATTAAGAAAACGCCTACCACTTATATGTGTGTAGGGACAAAAATACCCTATACATTAGATTTTAGGGTACTTAATCGTAATAATAATTAAGTACGTAAAAAGCTTATGCTCGCTAGAACATAATGCCTGAAGTGGTTGGCTGCCAGAATTCAGGCTTTTTCTTTTTTAAACCAAATCTAATCGTGAATATCTTTGCTTATCCATTTTCTGAGTAATTTCTAAATTTCTATCTAATTCCTATTCTATAAATTAGAACCTTTCCTTAAAAAAATTGGCTAAACTATAGCAAATATCTCCTGAAAGATCTATTGCTCAAATGATCAAACTTTGCCTGCTTTTGATCAAATAATTGGATAGCTTTCAATGCCAGCCCTCTTGTGCTTTCTTTAAGTAGAAAGTAGGGAGTAGTAGGAGAATAACTACTCCCCATATTTACCAACAAGTTAATTAATCAACAAGTAGATAACTAACAACAAAGAGAGAGAAAAACTGATAAATAACTAATTTCAAAGATCTTATAAATCACTACCCAAAGACTTTTTAATTTAATACCGAATGTTTAATACTTAATTAGCTCAAATAATCCCCCGATTTTTAAGCTAAAATCTGTTTTTCCAAGTTGTTTGATAGCATCCTAGCTGCCTTGCATCTAGCGCGGTTAGCTTTTTGCTTAGTTATAAATCAATTGACTAACTACAAATGGTTATAACTAATAGGCTTCGCAGGAAGCATTAAACAAAACTTTTAATAACTTAACTTAAAGCATTAAGCTAGATAGATTTGGTTATCTATTATTTTGAAAATAGCTAACAATACTTTTTATTGATGATTCTTTTAAAAAACCTACTATTGGATCTTCAATGGTTTCAATTTCAATCATTTGGACTTCTTCTTTATGAGCTTCTTCTTTATTCAAATTTTCAAAACTGAAAATATTATCAACTTGAGCTAGTTCAAGGACTTTTTTCCATCCAGCATTTGCCCGTCTAAGTACAGTGTACATACCATATTGACCATATTTTGAATAATCTTCTTTTGTTGGTATTTTACCTACAAAAATAGCTACTCTTCTTACATCGTCAAATACATCTTCATCACTTGCCCAAAGAGACTTAGATTTCGATTTGTAAGAAACTTCTGGTGAATATAAGCCCGCACTTTCCAGAACTTTAATCCACTTTCCTCCAAAACGTCTTTTATAAGTTGGAAAATTAATACTAGACATTTCTTCATATTCTTTTTCGCTTGGTAATCTTCCTAGTATTTTAGCTACTCGTCTAACGTCGTCCAAAATTTCTTCATTTGACATAAACTTGATTTTTGTACTATCAGGAAAGAATTTTTTATCTAAACCAGCACGCTTAATGATTCCTGGCCAATCTGTCTTAAGCCTGTTTTTTAGTATGCTAACGCTTATACCAGCATCATTAGCCTCTTTTGTTGTTGGAGTGTGACCAAGCTTGAGTGCCAGTTTTCTCAATTTCTCATAATAAAATTCTGTTTTCCTTCGCTGATTGTGAGCAAAATTTTCTATCTTGGTTACATCAACATTAAATACTTTATTAACTATATCTATCCATTTTGATAGGTTTGTAACTTTAAAAACAATTTTAGGTCTAAATTTTCCATTTGCTCTATACTCCGAAAATGTGGGTATTTTCTTTAACTTTTCTTTTACACGTTTTATATCTTCAGCTATTTCTTCATATGTACGAGCGTCATTTTTTCTTCGTAAAACTTTGTAACCTAAGCTAGCTAAAATTTCCTTCCAAGTATCTTTTTGAAAAGCTTTTTTTAATGCTCTAGCTGAATGATTGCTTATTTTTATAAATTCGTCTTCTGATGGTTGATAGCCAAGGCGTTTAATAATTTCTTTAATTTCTTTTGTAAGCTCTGTCTTGCTAAGTTTGCTACCTGAGTTAGCGCAGTAAACGCATTTTTTATTTTCTTTATATTTTCTAAACTCGCATTGAAAGTTTTTCTTACACCCAACACAAATATAAATAATGAGTTGAGTCTTATTCAAAGGTAATTTATTTGTTGAATAACCAAATTGTTTAAGAGTTTCTTCATTATTTATCAAAGCTTAATACCCTCCTTATTAAGTTTTTATCTGTTCTGGATGATTAAAAGTTAAAGCTACTTTCATTAGACATAACGCCGTCTACTACAACTCTTACTGTATTAGCACCTTTAGACAAGTTGAGCTTTTTCTTATTACCTTTAAGGGTTAGCGTAGTGTTAGTTAATGTCTTAGGTGCAACATTTACCTGTTTACCATTTATAAATACTTGCAGGTTATTGTTGCCATTGTTGGACATAAATCCTATTCCACTAACACTTAATGTCTTAGCTTGATAATTTGCCATCATTACCATAGGACTGATAATAAATGTTATGTTGGCTTGCCCTGTATTACCTGCTTGGTCTGTTGCTGTAATACGCACTATTGCCTGTGGAGTTGTTAAGCTTAAACCATTGATATTATTTAGAAGAAAACTACTATCATTTGCTCCAAATGAAGCTACAGTTGTAAAGCTTTGCCCACCATTTAGAGAGAGCAATAAGCTTTGGCTAACTACTGCGCGATTATCAGTGCTTACCCAATTAACTTGAATTGGTGAACCTGCCATTACATTAGAATTACTAGTTGGCTGACTAATTGTTACTGTTGGAGCAATGTTGTCTATTGCTTGAGCAATTGTGAAGTTGCTAGCAGTAGTTGATTGCCCAACATTTCCCGCCATATCTCTTACAACAAGTCGTAGACGTGCTTGGTTAGTAGCTAAGTTTTCAGGAATAGGGAAGCTAAAGCTTTGCACCGTACTAGATAAACCACTTGCTATTGTGATAGGAAAAGTTTGCCCACCATCTAATGATAATGAAAGGTCTTGTGATGTTACTGCTACATTATCAGAAGACACCCAATTAATTGCTAAATTAGAACCACTAGTAAAACTTTCTCCACCAACAGGAGAATTGAAATTTACTGTTGGAGCTTGTGTATCAATTGGTGCTGATTGCAAGATAGCAAAGCTTCCTGTTGTAGAAGCTGCTCGTCTTGCCCCTAGGTCAACCGTTGATACTCTGATTTGTGCATTAGAACTAGTGATATTTGGTACTGTCCAAGTAAAGCTTTGGGCTGTTGCTGGTAGTTCTTCTGCACCTGGGATTGTAGTAAATGATTGACCACCATTAGTTGAAAGCTCTACTTTATGGCTAGCAATAGAAAAACTTTGCGCTGCTACTGTTGTTGTCCAACTGATAGTTACTTGTTGATTAGCAAACAAATTGTCACCTGCACTTGGACTAATAGTTGTTAATGTAGGAGCTTGTCCAAGTGAGAAATCCCCAGACAACGCTAGACCTAGGCTAAATGGATTTGGAAAACCTATACCTGGACTTGTTTGAATATCAGCAACAAAAGACTCTTTTTGTATATCAAATAAAGAAACGCCATAAAATCTATTTACATAAAGAACATTAGCGTCAGACGAAAAATTTAAACTTGTTATTATTCCTTTTTGATTTTGTACAGTAAAAGTTTTGGAAAAGTTCTTATTTCGGATATCAAATTTAGCTATTACTGTGCCTAAATATTCTGCTGCGTAAATAAAATTTCCGTCAGGTGTTGGTTTTAATACTAAAGAGGTTGATCTAATTGGTGAAGAAACTGTTTCAATAGCAAATGTATCAATATCAATTATTGATATTGTATTTTGCCCACTAATAAATAATTTAGTGTTATCAATTGAAATTTCTAGCTCTTGAGGTCTAAGTTGAAAGCTATCTCGTTGGGGAAGGTTATTAACAGTTCTTCCTGTTCTGCCACTGTTTATATCTATTTCTACAATGTTTTTAGTTAATAAAGAGGTATAAGCCTTCTTTCCATCAGAACTAAAAACTACATCTCTAGCCGGTTCAGGAAGTTGGATAGTTTTAGTAATTTGAAGTGTAGAAGGATTGACCACAACTATTTGCGAATCTTCTTCTACAAGTACCCAAACCATGCCGTCTGTAGCTACCCTTATCCCATATAACTTTTTATCTTCAAATAAGATTCTTTTACTTTTTTCTTTCAAATCAACAACAGTTAATCCTTGTTTTCCTGTAATAATTGGACTGTGTAAAACAAAAGCTGATTTTCCGTCTTTTGATAGAGTTATAGTTTCTGGATTTGCAGGTGTGATTAGAATTTTATCCATTTGTTCTAATGTTTGTGCGTTTAATATTGCTATTTGGCCTCCGTCAATACGCGGGCCTTCCCCCACAAAAGTTTGGTATAGTCTGGGAGCATTATCTTGCGCTTGACTAACACCACCACAAAGTATTATTAATATTAGTATTTTAACAAATTCTTTTATCATATCAGGATAACCTTGTATTGATTTAAGTTGCGTAAATATGACACGTATGGTTATACGTGTCAAGCTGATTTCTTTAAAATTTTTCCGAATTTAATTATTATTTTTATGGCAAGGAAAAAAGTTAAAAATAAACTGTTTGAACAAATACAAATCTTCTGTGAGCCAAATACAGAGGATTGGGATTTTCCTGCCATTTGTAAATTCATTAGACAAACTTTTCAAATAACTCAGTTAGACATTGCTGAAAAACTTAATATAGGTGTTCGTACCTATCAGCATTGGGAAGCTGGTACTCAAGAGCCTAGCTCGAAATTGGCTTTGAGTTTGTATATGTTGTTTCTTGAAGCCAAGAAAGTTTCTAAACAAAAAAACTCTCAACATAATCTTCAAGAAACAACAAATGAGTCATTAATGAAAGCCTCTTGAAGCAAGTTTAATTAAATGTAGTTCCTATTGAGACAAGTCTAGTTACTACAGTAAACATGTAACCATCTGGATCTATTGTAGTTGTTCCTGATTGACCGCTACTTATTGAAGCGCAACCTCTTCTTACACGAACGTTTAGTGGTTTAATTGTTCCAATATAGGTAGAACCATTAGGTAGCCCTGTACATTCCAAACTACTAGCATTATTCGTGCCGCAATTTGCATTATTAATTTGACCAGCACCTGTAGCACCTTGTCCGCAGTAAGGGTCATTACCACAAGCTTTTTCGTAATCTTTGCTTCCATATGGATGAGTGATTCCATCTTTATCAACCACTCCCAACGGTTGACAATCAATAAGATCCTGACCACATAGTAGTGTGCTTCCATCGGACTGGGTAAAGACAATTCCTTTGCCTGGCAGTGGTTCAGGTTCAGCAGCACCTAGTAAATCACAATTATCGCCACCCCCATTGAAGGGAGTCGCATAATATTTCTCCTCTATTACAACATCGAATTGGGCTATCATCTGGTTTCTAACCCCAAAATATGTGCGCGTCTCAATATCAGCGCGACTTAAATATCTGTATCTATTGATCTTATCGACACCTTCGCCAACGCTATCTTGACCTACAAAAATAGTTCGTAATGTATAATCATAGTTATTTTCAGCCTGTTCCACAACACTTTTTCGTAAGCGATCTAACCTACGGTCGGCTAACGGAGTTTCATGGTTAGGATAGAGAAAATCTGCAAATGGAATGCTCTGATTAGTATCGCCATCCATACCATCAAATAAGCTAAGAGGATCACATAAACCAAACTGATTACGTAAATCACCCCCATTCTGCATAGTTGGGAATAAGCTGTTTTGGCAAGGATAAGTTTCAGCACTAGAACGATTTAGAGCTAAATGTTGAATATATTGTTGCTGTATTCTTGGGTGTATTGTGTTTGTAATATAATTACGTATTGGGCTAGCTGTTGCAACTCCCATATACTCAGCAACACGTTTTGCCTTTACTAAATTAATATCCATAAACCAATTTATATTAGTGATAATAATAGGTTTAGTGAACATTATGCCTAAGTAAAAGAAGAACAATACAGCTAAGATAAGTGCGTAACCGTTCGGCTTATTAGTTTGAAAAGCTTTAGTTAGTTTTTGACCAAATTTTCCCAATTTTTTGAAGTCATTTGGCGATTTATCCCGTTTATTTGAACTACTTACATTATTTACGGTGTTCCCGTTATCATTATTATTTTTCATACGCTACCTTCCTGGATAGATTTCGATTTTGGTTTTTGTTTTAGTTAAAATTACTACTAGTAATTAAATTAGTAGTAATTACCCTACAAATTATTAATTTAAGTTCTTTATCATAAGTGGATAGTTAAGTTTTACTACTCTATGAAAATCACCACTAGCAGTACCAGGGATGCCTGGCATTCCCCTTTCTAGCGTAATATCTATAGAGCTAATATCCGACACCCAAGATATAACTGAAGTGTTAGGAGTAGATTGTTGTGAACCATCAACTAAATTATAGATAACACTAAATTTATCTACTTCACCTAAAATGGTTTCTGTTCCACCAGCAACCTGATAGGAAACATTCTCTCCTAGACCGCTAGGGACTAAAAGACCGCCTTCATTAAGTATTAATCGTGTGCCAAATTCATCGGTTTTTACATAAATAGAAGCTACTTTTAATTTAACTAACAGACCACCGACACCAACATTTTTAGGAGAATCAAAGAAGTTTACGACATTAGGTAATAGTTCGCTACATTGACCGTTAGAACAAAGATCATAAGTAACATGGACTGCCTTTTGATTAAAAACACCAACTCCACCAAAAGGAGTTTTTCCTGGATCACTAGCACTAATAATTCTGATTAGTCTACTGCCTGGTCTAGCAATAGAAACTCTGCCAGTGGTTGCCTGTCCAATCATTAGATATAAATCATTTTCGTTAAACATTGAAGCACTAGCTAAAAATGGAAGTCCTGTTAATGTTGAGTTGAGAGGAACGTTTGGAGCTTTTGGCCCACCACTACCAGGCAAAACAATTCCACCCTTTGGGTTTGGACTACTAGTTGGAGATGGATTTGGACTAGGGCTGTCTGTCGGCAAAGGTAAGCGATTATTAGCTAAATCATTCTCGCTACTAATAACACTACCTAATGAATCCAAATCTTTTCCTGTGCCACCACTGCCACCACCAAAACCAGGCAAAAGATTAGTTTTTCCTGTTACGCTAGCAATGATTTTTGCACTACCAGTCTCACCATTAATTGTTGTAGGTTCGCCAACTGTAAAGCGGGGAACGGTTGCATCAGCATAAAGAATAGTAAATCCATCAAATCCGTTAATTTTAGCTGGTGTAACAATACCTAATCTCACTGGTTCAGGACGACCAGTTTTTGGATTAGTGACTACTCCAAACCCTGGTAATGCAGGTGTTTGAAGGCTATCCACATATGTAGTAATACTACGACCTGTCATTGTGGTTAATGATTGTTGAAGTGCAAATGATGTGTCTGTTAATGCACGTTCGATATTAGCCACTCGCTGTTGACGGCGATGAAGTTTTACTACCTGAGCATAAATACTAACTGAACCTGTAATAACTATAATGCCTAGCACGATGGCTATAATTAATTCTATTAAACTATAGCCTCTAGTAGCACTAGCACTAAATCTTTTCACTTTTTCATTAATTTTACTATTAATTTTTAACATAATTACTCACTTTAACTTATTGATAATACAGAGATTACTAGTTTATATGCTAAACTATTTAGCATTATTTAATATATTCTCCATCTACTTTTGTTATGATTTCTGAGCGAACAATTGAATTATTAGCTAAATCAATTAGTATTACTGCAACTGTAATATCTCCTAGACTTGGCTTGTCTTTCACCAATACCCATTGCCGACGATAACGGGCAATTAATGAATCAGTAGGTTTTCCAGCAGTAGCTAAAGAACAATCAACACCACTAATTACTCCATTACCACTATTTCCGCTACCGCCTTTATCATCGTTTCCATTTCCATCATCACCACCTTTAGTACCACCACTACCACTACCACTACCACTACCTTTTGTAGTTCCACCACCTAAGCCTAAACTATTGCCACTACTACCTTTGTCAATGACTACAGTATCAACTTCTAAACTATATGTGTTAGTTTTTAGTACGCATCCACTCTCATTAAGTAGGTCAAAATAGCCATTTACGGGTTCTGCGACATCTATTGAGCCTAGACGATTAGTGCTACCACCCTGTTGTTTAAATTGTTTTGACACATCTTTAAATAATTGAGAAGCTTTTTGACTAGTTAAAAATGACATATCATTAATACCAAGTGCGATACGACCACCGCGTAAACCACCTAAAGTCATAGTTAGTAATACTGCTACTACTGCACTAGATAAAATTACTGCAATAATTACCTCAACTAAACTAAACCCTTTACTGCCAATTTTTTTTATTTCCTTGATCTTATTTCTTTTCATAAACACCTCTATTGATTGAAGTTAAAGCTAAATTTATAACTAAATTATCTTGGTTCCTTGCTCGGCTTACTATCATCTTTCAAAATCAATTCCTGCAAATCCGTTCTACTTTTCCATTCATTATTAAGTAATTCTGCGATCAGTAAATCACCAGTTTTTGTAACTAAAAGTGCTAAATTTCGTTTATTGTTACTGAAAAAGATTGCGTGATCTGAGCTAGTGCGACCAGAGAAAGTGTTGAAAGTAAATGAGTTAGAGTTATCAAAACAAAAACTCTGCCCCGACACGCAGATGCTTGATGAAGCTTCTTTTGTTGGTCGAGACTCAGTTTCTTTATCAAAAGGTGTCGGGCCAAACTGACCAAAACAGTTTTGTAGGCTACAAGTTTGTTTGCCAAAGCTGACAGGAGTAGCAGTAATACTAACACCTTGAACAGTATTAGCTGTTTGTGCTAATTGAAAAGTACGCTCGTTTTCAGCACTAACTCCAAGTAGAGCATTGCGTTTAGCCGTTAGCACTGCACTAGCTGTTTGGACTAGTGCCGTTTCGGGTGCAACTGTAGATGTAGCAGCAGGTATATTTATGGCAATTCCTACAATCGCAAAACTAATTATTAGAATTACTATCGTAATTTCAAACAAGCTATAACCCTTGTCATTTATTACTAGTCGTTTAATTTTGTTCATATTTAATACTCCAAATTTGTGCATAACAATCCATTGCATTTTTTTGTAAACAACAAAACATCTACCATCTAAAAATAATAATCAAAACCTAGTTAAGTAAATTTAATTATTATTTATTTGCTACTGATAATTAGTTAATAGTTAATTTAACAATCGGACAATAATAGTTAATCAGTTAGTTAGTTAATTTTGTTGTTTCAAATCTATAACAAATATCGTGCCACACTATTTTTCTATCTAATGTTTGCAATTGCGCTACTAAGTGAACCATAGAAACTTATGGCTAGGAATGCTACTGCTACACCTGCGCTTGCAATCATAGCCGGTTCAATAAGTCCTAGAAATCTATCGATTTCTTCATCAAGTTTCTCGAACATTTGATTAGAAAAAGCTATTAATGTCTCAGGTAATTTCCCTGTATCCCAGCCCGTACTAATACGATAAAGAATTTCCTCATTAAAAATAAAATGGGATTTTTTTAACGCATCAGTCAGTATTAGCCCCTCGCGTTCGCTATAATCAGCAGCCCAAGTAAAAGCCCCGGTGATTTCACTGTTTTTAGAAGCATTAGCAACAATTCTAAGTCCATCTACTACATTTATTCCTGCGTCTAATAATATTCCTAGCAGTAAAAAGCTTTCCGCTAAGTGTGCATTTATAAAAACTTTATCGATTACTTTTATTCGTAGCTGATAACGTTGCCAAAGTTTTTTACCGTAATAATCCCAGAATAATTTTGCTAATCCAGCAAATGCAAATAATATAAAAGGAACAAACTGATAATTTAGTTGTACCCAGTCTCCAAGGTCAAATAAAGCTATGCTAATAAAACTTAAGGATTTATAGACACCAAGGCTAATGAAAACCTCTTTTATAGTAGGCAACACCATGAATGAAAATGCTCCTATAGCAGCGACTACAAAAACTGCTATAATCGCTGGATAAATTAAACCACTGACTAATTTGCGTCTAGTTCTATCAGATCGCTTAAGTAAATTTATTAGTAAATCAAGTATTCCTACTTCGATTTCTCCATTAGCAGATTTTACGGTATTCCATTTTCCAGATTCTTCACAAGAGTGTATTAATTCAATAACATAGCGAGGGAAAGAATTAGGAAATCTCCTCATAGCCTCAGATAGATGTTCCCCACCTAGAACGCGTACATGAATCTGTTTAAATAAAGCGCGAATTTTTTTATTTGGAAAGCTTTCTGCAACTCTATGTGTCATTCTCTCAATTGAAAGACCGGCAGCCTGAGCGTCCCTAAGATGTTCAAAAAGTAGCAACATCCATTTAGTAGATACTTTTACTCCTGCATTATTACTGCTACTTGCATTAGCCGTATTAGCTGTATTAGCTGATTTTGCTCTAATATTTTTAGTTAGTACATTAGACATAATTTTTTCCTCTCCCACTTCTGTTAAATCCTATTAATTCAATTGGTTAGCGATTTCATCAAGCTCATCTTTATATGATAAACCACCTGCCATTTCTTTTTCCCAATTAGGCATATCGCATTTTTTAAGTAATTCAGTTAATGTTGTTTCGCCTAATAGCACTCTAGTTAGACCATTCAACCACAAACTCCTTAAGCCTTCTTTTATCGATAATTTTCTGAGTTCATAAACTGGAGCATTTTGTGTAATTAAATCACGCATTTTTTCAGATAAAGTTAGTATCTCAAAAATGCCCATTCGTCCGTAAAAACCTGTTCCATTACATTGTCTACAAACGCTTCCATCGAGTATTTTCCCGCTACTACGTGTAAATACAACATCATTTTTCCAGCCGATTTTTGCAATATATTGCTCTATTTTTGGAACGTGCGGTGCCATATCATCAACGATTTTTATGCAATTTTTACAGCATTTTTTAACTAGTTTTTGAGAAATTATCATTTTTAGTGAATCTGCAAGTCTACTAGAATCATGTACTAAGCTATTAAATCTCTCGATAGCTTTTGCTGTATCTGAAGCATGTAGTGTTGATATTGTTGTATGGCCCGCTGCTGCTGCGTCCAAAACTAGTTTTGCGCTGTCGTTATCTCTAATTTCTCCAACACCGATGATATCAGGATCATGGCGTAATGCTGCACGTAGATAATAACTATAACCACGTTCCATATCAGTATTATCAATTTGCCATTGTTCGACTCCAGTTAGTAGTTGTTCTATAGGATCTTCTATTAATAAAATTCGTTTATCTGGATGAAGCTCTTTTAGTTTATTTATTAGTGCAATTAATGTAGTGTTTTTGCCACAATTTACACGACCGCAGATGATGATTAGGCCATCTACAGAATACGTTAAGTTATTCTCAATTAATTTTTGCTGACTATCAAAAAGGCCAATTTTGTTGAGATAGAAATCAGTTGTTTGCTGTGATTGAAATCTGATTGAAAACGATGTTGTGCCATTTTTATTAGTAAATACCACATTACATCTAAGTTCAACAGGCACTAATCTACTACCATACGCAAGATTACCACAGATATAACCCGTAGATCGATCTTTCGTTTTTGCTGTGTTTAATCCTGCAATAATTTTTAGTACGTTACAAAACTTAATAGTAGTAGGTAGTTCCATATGCTGACGTTTAATTACTACAACCATTCCATCTACCCGGCATTCCATAATCAGGTATGGAACGTGTTGACCATCGCGGTAAACGTATTCGATTCTGATATTTAGGTCTGTGCCGCGTAGGTAATGAACTGTACAAAAAGCTTCTGATAGCATTGATCTAAAACCAAGTTGCTCATCTGAGAGGCCCTCGATGTGGTCAAAGACCATCGCTGTTGGTTTTTCTACGTCAGCATTATGCCTTTCAACCAACTGGTCATGTTTTTCAGAGAGTAGTTGCTGTTGCTGGAGAAGTGTTTTTGAATTTATAGTCGAATAGACAGTTTCGATAATTGGTAGAAGTGCTGTCTCAGTAACCTCTACAAACTCAATTTTCCAGTTGAGTTTTTTAATTGCTAGTCTATTAATTAATAGGTTCTCACACATTTCTCTAAGTGTTTGATCACAAAAGAGAATAAGTAGTTTATTATCAACAACTTCTACGGGAAGAATTTTATAGTCTACAGCTAATTTAGCTGTTATAAGGTTTAATAACTCATCTGGAGCATTAAATGCTCGCCCTAGTAAGGTATGTCCCTCACTAGCAATTTCATCAGAAACAACTAGTGAATTTTTCATTTGAGTTGCTAAGGCATTTAATTCTAATGAAAGATCTGTATTAACTCTAGCTAAATTATTAGGGGTTATTTCTACGTTATCAAAATCATTAGTTCTATCATCATCAAAATTATCAACATCAAAAACTGGTAAAGATTCATTAGTGGTTTTTGATAGTGAAGTAGCTGTTTGATAAAAACCATTTCCACTGTTGTTTTTATGGCTACTGCCACTCCCGTTTCTGCTAGCTAAAGTTGGAAGTTTTTCCAGTTTCTCTAATTTTTCATTACTATTATTATTGACTGTAACTGTACCAACATTTTCGCCACTTTTTCTAAAGATTGATTTTAGTAATCCTGTGAAGCTGCCATTGTTACTCATAATGTTTGTGTCCCTCTCGTTGTAATCTATTCTATTTATTAGTATTAGCTGATTTATTTAGCTCGTTATTTGGTATGTTTGAAATAAAAGCCGATAAATTGATTTGTGCTTTAATTTTGTCTTTATTTTGCTCATCGGTTAACCGCTTAAATTTTAAGTTGTTTATATGTAGTATTCTTTCTGACTGATTTAGCGATGAAAGATAAAGTTTTAGTGCTTGATCATCACCAATTACTTCTACAAATATAGGCACTTCGCTTAAAGCCCCTTGCGTATTAGTGCCATTTTTAGGAGAAAAATCATTTAATAATAAAGCCCTATCAATAGCATTGCGTTGTATTCTATCTAAAATTTGTGGAAGTTCTTTTTTTTCAGGAATTAAGGGTGATAAAGCCTTATACGCCTCGTTAGTTTGATTGATTTCTTTATCTAATTGCAACCTATTATCTCTAATTTGTTCAAGACTTTTTACACTACTTTTTAGCTGTGCCAATTCTAATTTTTTAGCATTAATTAGCGCGTTTTGGTCATCAAAATAAAGATAGTTTGTTAGAAAGTAAGTCCCTGTAAATATTACTATACAAACAATTATTGCTATTATTAGCTCTGAACGATCAGGCTGTTTAGTTTTTACATCGTTTTTATCATTCTCACTGTTACTCATAATAAAAGCCCCTTTTGTGGTATTTTTTTAAGTTATTTATTTTTAGTTTTTTACTAGTTATCCAAGTTATTTATTATTTATTTTTTAGCGACTTGAATATTTAACCCGTTTGAGCTAAGTGGTAAAGGGAACTGTGATCGAGGTATTTGCCCAACATAACGTGTTGTTAGCTCGTAATTTACTTTAACGGTATCTATTGCAGTATAACGTGGGATTACGTCATCATATAAACCGTTTTTCTGAATTTCATTAACAAAGTTTACTGCACCAGTTTTATCAATAGCAACGCCGCTTAATTTGAGATCTGCACCAGCAATTTCTAAATCATTTATAGTGACTAAATCACGAAACTGTGATTGGTATGATAGAGACTCAATTTCACTAAATATTGTAGACACAAGTAGTTGTGAAGATTGTAGTTTTTTTATTGCATTAATCCGATCATTTTTTATTTTGTTTTTCTTTAGTAGAATTTCGTAGTCTGTTTTAATGCCAGCTAAAGCATTCTCTTTGGCTTTTTCTTGGGCATAACTACTAGCAAGTGTAGATAGCTCACTGTAATAGCTGTAATAACGATAACCAGCAAAACCGAGTGTTAATAGTAAAACTGTTATTACTAATAATTTTTGGTGTTCAACAGAAGGGACTACTTTTTTAGCATAATAGGTAGTTTTTGCTAGTGCTATTTCTAGTATGTTCTCATCATAATTAATTACAAATGAAGGTGTTAGAGTTTTATTTAGTTGTTCATTTAGCGTTAAATCAATACCTAATTTTTCTGAGCGCATTGCTAATGCTGCTACTGCAACGCCGTAACGATATGAAAAGCCCTCAAATTCTGTCGTGTTATCAGTAGATAAATCATTGATATTAATGAATTTAGCTCGCAAGCAATCAAAAACTTCTACCTCACTGATTGCAATTTTTTCTCTAGTAGCCAATTTTCTCGTTTCAACTAATAGCTCTAGCGTACATTCACCAACACCAAATACTACGTCAAAACTACCAATTATGGCGGGAGGAACTACATCAAAGCTGTTTGAACTAGCTGAAGATACTGAAATCTCAGTAGTTTTTCTTTGTGGTTGTTCACAGAATTTTGATCCAGTTTTTAGTAGATTTACTAATTGAGCTGTAAGATCTTGGTCATTTTTTATTTTTGTCCATAGTGTTGTTTTTACGTTAGCATTTTGAAGGACAATAAGATTGATATAATTTTGCTCAAAATTAAATATACCAATACAAGAATTTTTCTTTTCTGGATATGTACGTAGTGTTAGATACGCTAACAAAACATCAGCATGTGTTATTGAGAACGAGCATTTCAAACCTAGCTCTGGCTGAAAACTGCCAATTTTAGCAATATCATCTTTAGGTAGTGTTGCTAGGATGGAACTATTAGCAAATGAAAAATAGTCACATATCTGAGTCTCATCTATTGCTCTGCTACGGCGTTCACTAGACAAATTTAGATCCGTTAGTAGATTTGTTGTGTAGGTAACTGAGTATTGACCAGTTACACAGTAAATAATGTGTGAAAGGTTATTGATGAGAATAGCAGATTTTAATTTATCGAAATTAGAGTAGGTACCTAGCTGAACTACATTCACTTGGTTTGTCTCCAGATTAGTATTACCGATTAATAGTTTCCATTGTTCGTTATCTAGTATTACTACCCCTGTTAAACTACGACTAAACATAATTTATTTACCTCATTTATCAGTAAAAGTTTTGTTGTATTTTTTTGCTGTTATTGTATTAGCAAGAATTATGCCAAAGCATTTTATGCTAATGAAAATTTAGTATTTTTGCCTAGCAATTATTTGCACTTAGTTTTTTGAACAAAATTTTTTCTATCCTAAATGTTTTTTTCTACTAGTTGCCAACTAGAACTAGGTTGACCTGCACTAGATAAACTATTGAAAAAGGTTTCTACTTTGCTAAAAAATCCCCTTTTCTCTTGGTTCAATTTTTGGCGTTCTCCTAGGAGTTGCTCTAAAGCTAAAATTAACATCCCTGGAAGCTGAAAGCGTTCTTTAATTTCTTTTGTTTTTCTTGTGTTCATAGTTAAAAATTTCCTTCTTGGTTAGAATTTGCTGTTTTTGTTTTTAGTAATATTCCTAACAATTTATTGAAGCTAATATTGAAAAGATCATCACTAAACTATTTTATTTGTTGATATTTATAACTAAATTTTTGATTGATTTAGTTGATTAACTGCGATTGAAGATGTCAAATTATGTATAATGATTTACATGATTGCTATTTATGCCATTTCTAATACGGTTGTTTGAATTATATATATTTACATTATTTACTAACCGACTTTTTGCTTCTACCATTAAATCTCTGATGTATCCAGTTGTTAATTGTCTACTACTATTACTATTTAATGTGTTACTGCTATTATTGTCATTACTATTAGTATTACTATTAGTATTACTATTACTATTATTTAATATTTCAGTATTATTGTTTTCATTAACATTTTTACTATATACAGTTTTTTGACTAGCTTCTTTAAATTCTTCAGGTTTTTCGAGTTTTATTTCACTACTAGTAAGATCATTAGCTGTTTTATCGTTTTGTGTCTCTAATTGATTGTTCAGTAAAGGCTGCTCTTGTTTTTGCTGTAACTCCAACGCATCCAACCGTTTAGCCAACGCCAAACCTTTAACACTTATAGAGTCCATTATCTCGGCTAGTTGCAAACGGATATCGTCGAAATTGATTTTTTCATCTACGCCTGTATCCACAAAATTACCTAATAAATCGACAACTTTTCCTAATTTTTTGCCCAGTGCTTCAAAGGTAGGTTTCTGCCGAGTTTTAGCAGTTAAAGGTAACTCAAATGGAATAAATAATTTAACAATAGCATCGTGTATAGCTCTAGTACGATCAGTATCGAAAGTAGCTAGATTTTGAGCATACTGCATCACGTCATCATACGAACTCATGATGTCTAATCGTACTAATATTGTGCTATCATCGCCGCAGAATTGATACCATATTAAACAGGTTGCTAATTCGTATTCCTGCCTGCGTAATTCTGCAAATAGTAGTTCGAGTTGTGTTCTGCTAATGCGCTTTTGTGTAGGATTTTTAGACAAATTGCTTAGTAACTCTTGTAAGCTATCTATGTTTATAGTTGCTGTTACGTTATGTTCGCACAATGCTATTACTGCAATAATTAAATTACGAATTTTATCTGGTATTCGCATTTGTGTAGAAAAAACATTAATAAATTTTATTAGATCGTGATCGAGTTTGTAACTATATTCACTCATGTTTTATCCTTAACCTAAGCCGGTGTTTCTAATACATCTCATTTACATCTTCATTACAGTAGAGTCAAAAAAATCGGAATCGGCTTAGGCGATAGGAAAAATTTTTGGAGAAATTTCCAGGTTTAAAATAAAAAGGGGAAATCAACTTCGTAAGTAGTTGATTAACAAGGAATTATTACTAAATAATAGTTTTATCTTTTTCTAAAAATAACTTTATATCTTCCGAAACTGCTTTGCCTTCGGAAATAGCAGCGTAAGAAGAAGACCAAAAATGGTTTTTTACTAGCTTACCTTGTAGTTCTGAAAAAAGTTCCTTAACTAAAAAATGTGAACTTTTCTCTTTTAGTTTTCCCACTAACTTTGAGATTGCAATAGTTTGATGTAGTTCTACTAACAAATGAACATAATCATCTTTTGTTTCAAGCATAAGCAGTTTGCATTTCATTTGTTTACAAATAGATTCAAAGACCTTTTCTAGTTTTGATGCAATGATGGGTGTTAGGATATTTCCTTTGAGCCTAGTTAGAAAAACTAAGTGGACATGATTCTTGAATAAATGTTTTCTACCTTTCCTTTGAGAAAAATGATTAGACATCTGAATATATTTCCTGTTGTTATTTGTTAGCAAAATAAATATATTACTAATTTGTAACTCAAAAAGATAAAAATTTTCTCCTGGTTTTTGGAAGAAAATTTAAGCTGATTGTGATTTTTTTGACTCTACTACAATGAAAAGGGTATTTAAATGGGTTGGAAGAACTTTTTACAAGAGGTGTTTCCATGGATCAGCCATGAAAAAGAGTCTTCACAAATTGATTATAAAAAACTGTTAGACTCACAGTTAGCAGAAGAGTTGACAGAAAAAGATGATATTAAAGCTTATGGTGAATTATGTAGGCGTTATGGAAGCTTAATTTTTGGCATTGCAGTGAGAACGGTTGGATTAGATCTAGCTCAGGATGTTGTTCAGCAGTGTTTTATGGTTATGGTTGAAAAAACAAAGAAAAAAGAAGAAATAAAAGATTTTAGGAAATATTTTTTGAGCGTGGAATATAACTATATAAAATCGATCTTGTCAAAGCGAAAAGTAGAAGTTAGCTTTGAAGAAGAAATGGAGAAGTTTGATATTGTAGATGGACTAAGCATTTCTGATAGCACTATTGTCAACGATACGGAAAACATTTCTAAGATACTATCGGAGCTTCCCGAAGAAAACCAACAAATTATGTATTTAAAAGTAGCAGGATACGAGATTTCAGAGATAGCAGACATGTTGGGAAAAGGTAAGATAAAAGTAAAAAACATTATTTATAAATCTCGCAAACATATAAAACAAAGACTTGCTGATTTATCAGGAGAATAAAATGGAAAGTAAAGATTTAGGTAACAAAGAACCTTCTATAAAAAAAACTTTTGAAGAAGACGACAATCTTAACCTTGAAAAAACCGATCCTCTATTCTTTCAAATGATGAAACATTACTATGAAACTACAGACGCAGAGCTTCCATTGAAAGTAAAAGATCAGGTTTTTCAAGCTTGTCTAAGCTATAAAAGAAAATTAGAAACTGAGGAAGATTTTCATAAAACTAGTTTACAAAAGAAGAAACATTTAGGGTGGGCGGTTAACAGATTTGGATTGGTGATGGGAGTTACTATATTAACAATAATTTCTTTTGGTTTTTATAGTATTTTTCTTGTTGAAGACTCGCCTCTGATAAGCAAAAATGAAAATCCCGATCCAAAATATAGAAACAGCAATCCAATTAATAATCTTACTATGATAGAAATAGCAACAATTGTTTATATAGAAAAGAGTGAAAATGAAAATGAGAATAAATTAATAAATAATATAGCCAAAAAATTATCTGAAAATAGTAAAAAATCTATTAGCATGGATAAGGATATTGCTTATGAAATTATATTAAATATTAAAATCAACGAAAATATTGTTACTGTTAATATTGGGGATGTAATGGATAATATTTTATTTAGTAAAGAGTATGATATAACGGATAAAAGTTTAGAAGAAATGGCAAACATAATCAGTACAAATTTACTTACAGAATGTAAGTTAAAATAAAATTAAGCTAGGTAAAGTTAAAATGCACAAGAAATATAATTTTTTATTATTATTTTTATGTCTATTTTTAATTGCTGGTTCAAACTGCAAACCAGCACAAAGAGCAGAAAAGACAGAGTTAACAGAAGCAACACAAACCAATGCTATCCTAATTAGCCAATTAAATCCTAACAATAAAATTTTCAATAAAACACTGAATAAAAATGAAAAACATGCTTATGAGTTAGATTTAAGAGAGAATCAATTTGTTAGCATCACTGTAGAGCAAGATAGTGTGGATTTAAATTTAACAATGATTTCACCATCCAACAAGAAGTTTTTGTATGACCACCAGCTTGGAATAAAAGGGGACGAAAACTTTATTTTTGTTTCCGAATCTAATGGAAAACACGTTTTAGAAGTTGGAGCTAATGAAGGTGTTGAACCAGGAAATTATAAATTAGAATTAATAGAAATTCGTAATAGTAATGAAGTAGATAAAACAAGATATAATGGTGTAAAACAGTTAGGTGAAGGAAAAAGTAAGATAGAAATAGAACAAGCAGATGCCTTAAAAAGTGCTATAAAGGATCTTCAAGAAGCTTCAACAAATTTGGAGAAAGCTAATGATTTTTGGCACTTGTGTTTAGCAAAAAATTATTTAGGTAATATTTATATGATTATTGGCGAGCCTAATAAGGCTGAGGTTGTTTACAATGAAGCGATGCTCATATCTAATAAGCTTAATGATGTACACTTACAAGTATATACGCTAGACTCCTTTGGTTTAGTCTCCAGTTTAAAAGAAGAGACAGATAAAACTTTAAATTATTTCCAAACAGGAATTAATCTTATGGAAACGGAAGGTGATCTACTGAAAAAAGCATATTTGCTGAATAATATTTCAGATATTTACAATAAACTTCTTGAAACAGAAAAGGCCATCAAGTGTCTCGAAAGCGCATTAGCAATAGAAAAAAAATATGGAAAAAAAAGTCAGGTAGCTATTAATACAACTAATTTAGGAAATGTTTACTTAGTAAGAGGAAATTATCCTGAATCGTTAAAATATTTGTCCCAGGCAGTTGAATTAGGAAAAAAATATAGCCCCAGGAGTTATTTGTATTCACTAATCTTTTTATCTAGGCTGTACACCGCTATAGGCGATACAAGAACTTCGATGAAGCACTTATTTCGAGCAGAAGTAGCAGCTAAAGAGCTAGGAGATAAATACGCCGAAAGTCTTGTTTTAATACAAACAGCTAATGCACACCAAAACAATGGTGATTTAGAGAAAGCTATTACAATCTATAGAAAGGTTTTGGAGTTAGAAGAAGTTAAAAGCGTAATAAGCACTGAACTAAAGGTTTTGAACAGCTTGGGTATTTCTTATTTGAAAACAGGCAATTTAATAGCTTCCGAGAATGTACTTACAAAAGCTTTAAATACGTCAATAACAACGAAATCAAAATATCAACAAGCTTTTACTTTGTTGAATTTAGGTAAATTAGCATTTACAAAAAAAGAAAATACAGAATCATTGAAACTTCTGGAACAGTCTTTGAAGTTCTACACTGAACTCGATCTAGTAGATTTTCAAATGGAAGCGAACTTCAATATTGCTAAAGTTTATTTTGAGATAAATGATTTAAATGCGGCTGAAAGATCACTTGAAACTTGTTTAAATTTAAGCAGATTATCAATGAACGAAAAGTTGGTTACTGACTTTAAGCTATTTTATTTCAGCAAGATAAAAGATTATTATGATTTATATATAAAATTACTATTGAGAAAGTGGGCAAACAATAAAAGCGCACAATATTTAGAAAAAGCTTTGTTGTTAACTGAGCAATCCAGATTTAGAATTTTGTCAGAGAATATTATTGACAGTTACCTTGAAAAGAAAAGTTTGCAGAACGGAAATCTAGGTGGAGAAAAATTATTGCAAACGCTTAGTTTATACACAAAAGAAAAAATTAATATGTTGGCTAAGGGATCCTATAATACTAATAAAATGGCCTTGTTAGAAGAAAAAATAGTCAGTATAAAAAGGCAATACCAAGTTTTACAAAGTGATCAAAAAAGTAATTACTCTACTTTAGCATCAAAATTTTCTGATCTAAAAGGTCTAATAAATAGCAATACAACTGTACTTGAATATTTTATTTTAGACGAGCAGTTATGGGTTTTCATAATTGATGATACCAAACTTGATTGTATCCAGCTTGGCGACTATCAAAAGGTAAATTCTATTATCAAAACTTTTCACAAATCTATTTTGAGCAATCAAAAAGTAGACTTAAATGAATGTAATAAGATAGTTAGTATAGTATTTAATCCTATTAATTATGAATTATTAAAACATAATTTAGTGATAATACCTGATGGTTCATTATCTTACATTCCTTGGTCAACTTTTTTAGTCAATAAGCACAAACCAGTATTACTACCTTCGCTTTCTGTTCTAAAACTACAAAGGGACTTACACAAGGACTTAACAATTTCTAATCAAGTCGTTGTGGTTGGAGATCCTATTTTTGATGAGAATGATGAACGAGTTAAAGTCTCGAATTTAGTGGTTAAAAATATGGAAAACTCTCTTAAAGATGAGCAAATTGAACTATCATCGCAAAGTCTTAATTTGCGTGGAATAACGGGAAAAAATACTGCAAGATTGACATTTACCAATGAAGAATCAAAAGCAATCCAAAAGCTTTTTCCAAATGCTAAACTTTTGTTGGGCTTTGAGGCTATTGAAAAAAACCTCAACAAACTAAAAAATAGTAAATTATTGATACTGCACTTAGCTACACATACTGTTATAAATACTAATGATCCTGAGCTTAGTTTCATAAGGCTGTCAGCTATAGCAGAAAACGGAGAACAAATAAATAGTTACTTAACGTTACAGGATGTTTATAATCTAAATCTTTCAGCAGATTTAGTAGTTTTGAGTAGCTGCCAATCTGGGTTAGGCCGCCAATTCAAAGGAGAAGGTTTATTAGGCTTTGGACACGCTTTTCTTAGTACCGGAACTTCAAAACTGATTACAACCCTGTGGAGCATAGATGATAAATTTACTAGTATTTTTATGGAAAAATTTTATGGAAACTTAAATAACAACCCTAAAAATGCTGTTGAGGCATTGCAAAAAACCCAACAAAGCTTTATTACAGATCCAAAATGGAGTAACCCTTTTTATTGGGCGGCTTTCAGTATCCAAGGGGACTGGAATTAGGAATTAATTTTCATTAAAGAGGTGCAAAATGGCTTCATTTCCTGAGCCAAGAAAATGGTCAAATTTGGGATGTGGTTGTATAAATTGTGGTTCAATCGATTCATCTGTAGATTTTAGAAAGCTAGCTTTAAGAGAAGCTGGAGATAGAATTGTGAAAGTTTACAGACTTGTTTGCTTGAGTTGCTTTCAACAGCTTTCTGAAGAAACCCCACAAAACATAAATGTTTCTGAAGTAATCCCAGAAATTTCACGAAAAAATGAAAACTGTTATCACCGATGTCGTTGGTGCAGCTACTTATTTGAGAAAAAAAGATTTTGCGTTAGCTGTCGTAATTGCGAATACTGTTGTATTTGTTCATTTGGAAGACCCTTTAAAGATGAAACTAAACAATGTGTTATTTGTAATGATAAAAGCTTTGATGCCCCTCAAAGAGATATAGACCAGCGAGAAGCTGCTCTTAGTAGACACATTAAAACTTTTAATTTTTTAACCAAAGCTTTAAGAGAAGAACGTAAAACGGGTTATGTTGATGTCCCTGGGGGAAAAGTTTGGTACGAAGTTTTTCAAACAGGAAATGGAATACCATTAGTTATTTTACCTGGCGGGCCAGGCAACCAACATACTTATTTAAAAACATTAAAATTCTTAGCAATTGATCGTAGTGTAATTTTTTACGACCCTTTAGGATGTGGAAAATCTGTCATTGATAATACTGAAAAAAATAATGTGTGTTTATGGACATTAGATCGATTCATTGAAGAAATAGAGATTCTACTTTGGCATTTGGGAATAGAAAAAATTCATTTATTTGGGCATTCTTACGGCAGTCTACTAGCTACGCAATTCGCATTAAAAAATCAAAGTAAAGTAGCTAGCTTAATGCTTGCAGGGCCTTGTTTAAGTGTTCAACACTGGAGTCAAGATATTTGGAACTGTCGTCGTAAAATGTCTCAAGAAATACAGCAAAAACTTACCTTTTATGAGATGCATGAACAAACTAATTCTAAAGAATATCATGACTTGGTTTTTAGCTTTTACAAACAATTTATCTGTAAGATGAATCCTTGGCCTGAAGAAATAAGTTCTGCACTACGCGAGATGAATGAGCAAGCGTATGAGGTACTATGGGGAAAAAGTTTCTTTTTAATTACAGGCAAATTAGCATATTACGATCTTACCAAGGAATTACACAGAATAAATTGTCCTACTCTATTAACTCGTGGTAATGACGATGTAGTTAGCTTAGAAACGGCTAACTTGTACAAAAGCTTGATTAATCAAGCTTTTTTGGTGAATTGTGAAAATAGTACACATGTTCCACATATAGAAAACAGAGTTTCTTACATAGAAATCTTATCAAACTTTTTATCGTCGTTAGGGTAATTTTTTGTTAGATTTTTAATAAAACCAGCTATTGCAACCATAACAACACTAGAAGTATGCGAAATATCAAACTCTATACTTGAATGGTTAAGTAGCTGGTTAGCATTATCAAGAAGCATCTTGATAATGCTATTGTATTCTTTGGTATTTGACTTTTCTGCTAAATCCAAACAGATAGCTACTTCGGCTGCCAAATCCATGTTTTTAGTGCAAACCAAAAAGTCACAAGCACCTAAAAGTTCAAGGATTTCCAAAGAAAAACTTTTATAGTCTAAAGTTTTCTTAAAATAGTTAGTTTCTAAAAATATCAAGTGTGTTATCCAGTATAGATCATAAATCTTATTTTTATTTTTGTATGGTCGGTAACGTTTGTCTATTTTAGTTGTTTTCGCTTTTACTAAATAAATCATTTCTTTTATTAACCAACTATACATTAATTCTCCATCGTATAAATTATGTGGATGTTCATCGAAACATGAAGTTATTAAATTAATGTTAAATGTTTTTATGTTTCTTTGTTCTGCCACGTACCATATATCTACTAATCCTAAAACTTGATTTGCTGAAAGATTCAAAAAAGCATAGTTTTGCTTAGTAGCTTGTTTCAGTAATTTTTCACTGATTTTATCTAAATTATAATCTAAGAATATATTTAGACTATATTTTTCAAATATATGGCAAGTTATTACGAAAAGTCCCAAAAAGGTACTGTTTTCAACTAAGCTAGAATTACTCTTATAAATGAATTGTTTTATTAATTGTCTTAAAGTGTGGTGAGCTAAGTTTAAGGTTAAGCTATTTGGCATAAAAAGTATTATGTAATTTGTAATTTCAAAAAATACGCAACTTTAAAGAAGCAATTACGATAATCAGTATAAGAAATATCGAGTTCATTTTAATATTATCAAAAATATATTTCAAAATTCTAATATATAGAAATTTTAGGAGGATTTCGTTATGGGTTTCTTAAGTAGTATTGGAAATGCTTTCAAAGGTGCATTTAACGCAGTAAAGAATTTTGCAACTAGCGGTTTAGGAAAAACATTAATAGGATTTGCGGGTAATGCCCTTTTCCCACCATTAGGCGGAATGATTGCGAAAGCCGCCACTAACCTACTTAGTGGTGGATTTAACCTTAAAAATTTAGTTAAAACTGGCTTAGATGTATTTGGTGGTATGGCTGGCAAATTTGGTATTGGTGATTTAGTTAAAAATCTCCCCTCTGCTCTCAAAAATCCTTCTGGTTTAGGTGGCATAGTTAGTAATCTATTCAAAGGTGATTTAGGTGGTGTTGCTAAAGTAGCAGGCCAATTATTAGGCCAAAGTTCTATAGGTCAAAAAGTTATGGATATTGTTGGTAAAGCTAGCAACCTTATTACCAAAGGCACAGGCTTTGCACAGAATGCACAAGGTATTTTAGGTTCTGTTTCTAAATTCTTAGCTAACTTAGGCGTTAATACTAATGGCTTAAACAATGTTAGCGGGGGCATTTCCAATGTATTGGCAGCAGCGCAAAAAGTACAAGACATTTTAGGTAAAGTTGGTGGCTTCCTCAGCCCACCACAATCAGACATGATGATGCTTCGTGCTTAGTTATCAAATGAAGCTTTTGCAAACAAGGCACCAAGGTGGTGCCTTGTTTGTTTTAATAGACGTATTTTATACTTATTTTTATCATACCATGACGAAAGGTATGTATCCTAAAAGATTAGCTCACTTCACAGTGAGCTTTTGTTTTTTTGTAATTAACTACTTCATTAATTCATCCAACAAATCATTGTCGAAACCAACGTCTTCCTTCAAACAGAGTTCTTTCACTTTATGAACAAATTCAGAAGGTGAAATATTGCTACCAACAGAAGCATTTCTTACACGTTCAACAATCTTCTGCATAGCCTTTTTCCTATTACTTCTACTTTGAGTTTTAGGATTAACGCTAGCGAGTATTTCCTTTATAAAAAAGGCGAACGAATTAGGTCTATTAGTAGCTCTGTCATAAGCTAATTTGATTGCTATTTCAATCTTCTGAATAGGGATGTGTTTAATTTTCTCGTAATTATTATGATCAGCTTTTGACCAGACATTCCCAGTAATTTGTTGATAAGTCATCATCACTGCTTTTTCATGGTCACTAATGTTGGGTACAGTGCTTTGATGATGATCTTGTCTTTTTAAAGGATCATCATCATGATCTTTTATGTAGCTAATAGTTGGCTTAGCTATTGATTGGCCTAGTTCAATGATTGTTAAGCTATCTGGTAATTTGGTAAGAACATGGTATTTATTTCCGCCTCCAGGGTTACGAGATAAATCACTTTCAATCTTTATTAATCCTTTATCTTGTAAGGATCTAATAGCAAGCTTAACTGTAGCAACGCCGAGATTGCATTTTTCGGCCAGTTTTGTAAGGCTAACATTATCAGTAGTTTGTCTATTAAAACCGAAAGCAAGCCTATACAACCTTCTCAATACTAATTGTTCTGAAGGGTGTAGGGTAGGCATTATTTCATCGTCTAAATAATTCCAAGTGCGGTAATAGTTAGCTAAGCTAATAGTTGGCTTAGCTATTGATTGACCTAGTTGGTTATTATTATTTACTGGGGTAATGATTGGCTTAGCTATTGGTTGGCTTAGCTGATTATTAGCTAAGCTATCTTGGCTTAGCTGGCTATTAGCTAAGCTATCTATTAGCTCAGTAGAAGACATATTTTGCTCATTATTTGGCTGATCATCTGATCTAGGAGTAAATTTAACTTGATCTGAAATAGAAGGTTGATCTAAAGGTTGATCTGTAAGCCGATCCACAAGATCTTTTTCTGGATCAGGATTAATGATCTTATTAAGAATTTTCTGATAAGTTTCGGTTTTGTCGCTTTTTAGATCTGCTATAAATTTCTGACGGGGTTTCTTCTGCGACGGCATACACAAACTCCTTAGTGGCTCTCATGTAATCTAAAGCACCGGCTCCGCTAGGATCATAGCTAAAAATAGTTTGTGATTTAGCGGCAGCTTCAGCTAAGCGGGTAGTTTTATTAATAGGAGATAAACAACAAACTTCAAAAAGTTTTTGAGTTTGTTCAAGCATATCTCTGGAAAGGTTAGTTCTTTCTAAAAAAGTAGGTAAGCCAAATAAAGGTAATATCCTTTCACTTTCTTTAGCAATTATTTGTATCATATTGGCTAATCTAGGAACGGCCTGCAAAGCTTCTATTTTAGTTTCTACAGGAGCTATTACATAATCAGCAGCAGCAAGACCATTGATAGTAGTAACAGCTAGATTTGGTGGGCAATCTATTAAAATAAAATCAAAGTGTATTTTAATAGGCTCAATAGCTTTGGCTAAGCGATAATCTCGGTTAAATTCAGACATCAAATCATAGTCTAAGCTAGCTAATGTCAGGTTAGCTGGTAGGACGGAAATGTTTTCTTGGTTGGTTACTATACAATCATTAATTTTAGCTTTTCTCATCATGACATCATAGACAACTTTTCCTTCTTGTCCGTAGACACCTGTAAGCCATTTTGTTGCATTTGACTGAGCATCAAGGTCAATTACTAATACATTATGTTTTAGTTGAGTTAATGCTCCTGCAATATTAACGGCAGTTGCAGTTTTACCAACACCACCCTTTTGATTAGCTATAGTAATTACTTTCATACTTGTATTCCAAATAATAAATTTCTTAGATTGTTAAGCTCTTAAAATTCTTAAGTTAAGGATTATTAACTAAGATATGTTAGGAAAAATAGTAGCCAGACATTTTAACATGAGAGGATAAGAAAAGGAAAATTAATAGAAAGGTTTTTAACGATGATTATTGATAGCTAATATACCTAATCAAATCTAGTAAAACCCCTAACAAAGACTTGCATCTAAGTCAATAACCGGTGCTGCAAAGTGTTATAAAATTATAACTATATTATTTACAATTAGTAAGGATTAGTCCCAAAAATGAGACTGCACAAGGTTCTTTACATTTCACTTATCATAATATAATACATAATAATTACTAATCTTTTAATTATTGTAAACAAAGGGGTTATTAACTTCAAATACTAACAAAATTAGCTAAATTATAGTTCCATTTTTGGTTTAGAAGGCAAAATTAAAGGTAAGCAAAATTGTTTATAAAGCTTGTATATTCAATAAGTAACAAGGATTTTATATAGAGTTCCAATTTTGGAATCATCATTTTTACTTAACAGTGTTAATAATCTACAGGTTATACTAAAGTAATAACTTATCAAAATACCAAAAATGGAATTTATTTATAGTAGTACGTAAGCTAAAAAGGATGGCAGGCTATCAAAAAGCTAACTATATTATATATCAATAAAATGCAGATGTTACAATAGGTAAATATATATAGTTACTTATATATATTTTGATATGTAAAAATACTAAAAATATTAAATAAATATAGTATCAATGAATATTGATAACCAAATAAAACGATTATATAAGCTATTCTACTATATTTTTATAATAAAAACCAATGATCTTTTCTTAAATGACCAAAAAACAACAAAAAAACTCTGGCACGATATTTGATATAACAGAGAGTGCGCTCTAAATAGAATAGAAAAATAGCAAAGTAGAAAAATAGAAACACAGAAAATAGTTACTTATCATCAATATACGATAATGATAAGAATAATAATAGAGTCAGATATATATAGTTATGTAAGCAAATATATATAATGAAGTAATATAATAATTCATATATTAATAATATCAGTATATTAAACAGTATACTGCTAAAAACATCAAAAATAAGGAGATAAATATGGTAAATCAAACACCAAAAAGAGTGGGTGAATTAGTTTACTTATCAAAAGAGATGGAAAAAGTAGAAGAACAAATGATAACAGCGGCTAGTTGTAGTTATCCCGTTCTTGTAGTTGGGCCAAGCGGCTCAGGAAAAAAGTTAATTGCAAAAACTATACATAATTATAGTAAACGTGCTAGTAACCCCTTTAAAATTATAAATTGCGGAGCAATATCAAACAGTCTAATCAAACTAGAAATATTTGGTCAACAAGCTGAATCAAAAGGGCTTATAGAAAATAACAAGGAAAATACTTTGATTTTAGATTACGTAGATCAACTAGATTCTGAAGGGTTTATGATATTGATAAACTTACTAGATATGCTGGAATACAAAAGGATTAAAAGTGTAAGGATAATTGCTATTACTACTAATGAATTAATAGACTTACAAACAAGCAAAAGTCAAGAGGTTAATAGATTTAGGAACCAACTATTTTCTAGGTTTGTTATTAAGATAAAAGTACCTTCTTTAGCTGAACGAGCCGAAGATATAAGTGTGATAGCTGAAGAAATCTTAAGAAGGGAAAATACTTATCTAAAACTTAGTGATGAAGCAAAAGCCCACTTAATAAATAAAGAATATCTTTATAATGTAAGAGAGCTAGAGAACTTAATAAAATTACTAGTTGTTGAAGCTGAGATAAGAAATTTAGAAGTTATTACTCCAGACTTATTTAGGGAACAAAAAATGGCAACGAGTGAATTTAATGTAGCTTGTCCAACTTTGAATTATCATGACGCTATGCTGTTTTTTGAAAAAAAGTTTTTAGAAAAAATAGTAAAACTAGCAAACGGTGACATAAAGAAAATCGTAGAAATTACAGGAATGGCAAAAACTACATTTTATCGTCGTGCTAACACCCTAAGTATAAGGGTGGTAAACAGAGAGTAGGTGCTAATAGTAATAAAGGAATGAACATAAATAGGTCGTGTTTCAATAAAGTTAATTGTGTTGTTTAGTTGCTTTGGTAATGTGCTGGTTACTTTACGTCTAACAACACCTTTATCGATTCTTTTGTAACACGATCATAAGCACAAATGGGCTGCTCCACTAGAGTTAGGTAAGAGGACGGAACATAAGTTTGCGGTTGACCTGCTAGAGTCTTGCATTTTTTAATCGTTAAGCAAATTAAGCTTACGAATAAGGGAAATGGACTTAAACATCCTTAATTCATTGGGAAAGCGGATAAAATCATATTTTTCATACCATTTTGCAAGGATTTCATTTCTAGCATCAAGCATCATGGCCCTAATACCAACTTTACGGGATATTTCATCAACTCTAGCTTGGGCATCCATCAACAGTAATTCTCCATAACCTTTTCCCTGAAAAGTTTTATCAATTCCAAGTTGTCCTAGTAAAATAACAGGTATGGGGCGTTTAATAGTTGGCTTGTCGTTAGGAATATGTTCTTGGTTAACTTGAGCAAAAATAAGTGTGTGATAACCAATAATTCTTTTTGGATCTATTACTTCATTAATAAGAACCATTGTACGACTTAAGTTTTTTTCTTGATCCTGCAAAGCTTTCTGTAATAAGAAGTTAGTAACTTCCTCAGCACCACAATCAAAAAGCTTTCTATTATGTGTTTTAGAAATAGGCTCAATCAGCAATGTGGTGTTTAACTCCTTTGCGTTGGCCTTGTTTATAGCGATTAGCAGCTTTTAACGAATTTAGAGAAGGCTCTTTTTCCTCAGATAAACTTGCAAGAAAGAACTCATAATCTTCAGACTTAAGTACAATACTATTATGTTGTTCTAAAATTTCATTAGCTTTTTCATTTAAAGTAGAAACCGCAAAATCAGTTAATTGCTGACCTGTGATAGCAGCAGCCCTCACTATTTTAGCTTTTATTTCTGGTGATAGACGAAAATTCATTCTATTAACTTCTAGGGTTTGTTTTTTTTGTTTGTTTACAGACATATTTTTTATTCCTAGTTTTATTCCTAATGATTTAGTTAGATGTGGCAAATTGCCATATTATATTAATTTTTAAGGACAGTTGCAAACCTGGAAAAAGTAGAAAAAATATTTCCAGGAGAGAAAAGACAAGGAAGCTTGTTTTGGCAAGATTTCTTTCCAAAACCCGCCTAGCTTCCTAAATATCTTACGTATAATATATTATAAATAAAAAATATGGTTAAATTGGAGAAAAACGAGTATTTTTAATATTTCCTATAAATAATGTATAATCAGTAAGTTAAAAGAATAAGAGAGACACATTTTATGTTTTTCCGAGGCTAATAAAAATACCTTAATAAAAATGCTATACAGAAAAGAGCGATTTTGCAAGATTATGCACAACTTTTGCAAGATTATGCAAAGGTTAAAAAATGGACTTTTTGGGTAAAATTTGAAAGTAAAAAACAGTAGCTATAAGCATAACTAAATGAATATATTATAGGTAGTACCAGTGATAATACTTATGGTTAATACATAAATATAATAATTAGTGGTGATTTAAAAAACATCAAAAAATCCGTGCAAGATCTTGCACAGCCCTCAGAGTATTCATTAAATTACTTAGTCAATAGGTGAAAAAATATTGGGATTTATAGTGAGAGACTACCTTCTTAACAATTAGATTAAATTTAGTTTAATAAAAGAAAATTAGAGTTAATAAGATAAAGTGGAAAGTAATAAAGGCTAAAATTATAATTTTTCTAATACCTATCAATAAGCAATCGCCCTAAACTCCTAATTAATAATGGTTTACTAATAATAGGAAACCTAAATCTGGTAATAAACGAGCTAGCAAGAGTTTGTGGGATGTAGTTTTTTCCTGGATTTAGACAAGTTAGTAGTTATTGGCACACAGCTTGCCATATACAAAGCCAACAAACAACCAAAAGCAATAATTAATAAGAAATTAGGAAATTGTTAACTTATAGAAAATTAATGTGGTTAGCCTACTTTTGTTAATAATTAGCTTAGGTTGTTAGTTGTAATCCATAAAACAAGTAAACGGGCATGCTTGTTTTTAATGTTGTAAAGCTCGCCGTCTTAACAGGTTAATAGTTAATAGTTAGTAGTTAATAGTTAGTAGTTAATAGTTAATAGTTATGGTAGTAAAGATAAGAGCAAGTCAACAAATTAAGAGAATAGCTTTTAATAGAGAAGTTAGGGTTTTATGTCCATTTTGCCAAAGTAGAAGATTAGTGCGTAGAGGGAAAGCTAAGGTTAAAAAGGCAGTAAATGGGATTAAACAAAGGTACTTTTGCTTTAACTGCAATAAATTCACTCTTAAACCAATAGAAAAATAGAAACGACTGAATAAGTAAATAAGTAAATAAGTAAATAAGTAAATAAATAAGAAAGGAAGAAAAGCTGTGTTAGAAGAAAGTGTAAGCCAACATTATAATAATGAGCCTCAAAGACTTGTTGTGTTGACAGAGTTAATGAGCAAGGTTAATAACTGCCAAGGTAGACAAACAAAATTATTATCAGGTAATGATTTTGCATGTCTAGGTGATTTAGAACAAGTAACAGATGTTGATTTAGTAGATGGAGTTTATGAAGTTAGTGATAGTGCTAATGGTAGTGCTAGTGTAATTAATATTACTAATTTTAGAGATGTAGCTAATGTGGTTGATGTTGCTGATATCAAAGCAATTACTAGTGAAATTACTAATGAGGTTGCTAAGGAAGTTACTAATGAAGTTACTAAAAGCCCTTATTTGTTGGTAGGAATGGGAAATAGCTATGAATTAGGATATGGGCAAACAACAATTGGTAGGCTAGAAAGTAACGACATAGTAATAAATGATAACTTTATATCGCGCCATCATGCAGTAATTGTAGTGCATAGCAGTAACAAAGTAGAAATATTTGAAAGCTCGCGTAATGGTACAAGAGTTAATGACATAGATATTGTTCATTCTTTCCTAAAGCTTAATGATGAGATAGTAATTGGGCCAAGGCGTTGTAACTATAAATTTGTGTTATCTAAAGTAGCTGATAATAAATTTAGTTCTGATAATACAAATGCTAGTTTTGTTAGAGATGCTAGTTCTGATAATAATAAAGTTAGTGAAAATAGTGAAAATAGTGAAAATAGTTATATTGATGAAAGTAGTGAAAATAGTTCTGTTGATGAAGATAGAAAAGAATATTTGCCTTTAACTGTTACTAGCAAAAGGTTAAATGTAGAAGTTAAGCCAAATAAATCTCAGAAGGTAAGAAGACCAAATAATTCTAGGTCTAATTCTAAATCTATTGTAGCAGGATTTAGTTTAATTGAATTGTTAGTGGTAATAGTGACAGCAGGGATATTAGCAGCTATCTCAATACCTAATCTATTGACTACTAAACGTTCAGCTAATAGTGCATCCGCCGTCCAAAGCTTGAGATTAATAAGTAGTAGTCAAGCAGCTTATTCAACAGGTGTAGGAAGTGGCGAGTATGCAAATGTAGATGATTTGATAAGGGAAGAATTTATAGATGAGAGTATTGGAGCAGCTTCTATTCCTAGTTCATCTGCTACACAAAAACCTAAAAGTGGATATATTTTTGTGTTTAACAAAATATCTGCCAATCCATCAACAAATGCACTACCAAGTTACCAAGTCTCAGCAAGACCATTATTTACTAATGGTTTAACAGCATCAGGGAACAAATCATTGTTTGTTGACAGCAGCGCGGTGATTAGAGTTTCACCATCACCAACACCGCCTTTTGCTGATGCTAACAGCCAACCTCTTAATTAGTGGTTAAACAGTTTAAATACTAATCTAGTATATTAACCTAGATGGCTTACATAGTTAATTTAATGTCAAATAAGGAGAAAAAGAAAATATGCTTAAAGTAAAACGATTTTTATTAATACTGCCAATGTTGGTTTGTTTATTTGCAATAGGTAATAACCAACATGAAGTGAATGCAGCGAACACAATAAATGCAACAAACGCAACAAACTTAACAAGTAAAAATATAAACGTTGAAGAACCAGTAAATAAAGATGAGATAGAAAATAACCGGCTAGATTTCGATATAGAGTGTGAAGAAATTCAAACATTATTTATCCCACCAATATTTGGCTTTTGTGGAATATCAATAGGCTTTGGTAGTGATTGTGGAGAAGACAGTAATTATAGCTGTGTTGCGGCTGTGCAATTTTGTGGTGGTTCATTAACAATGCACACCGAATGCGCTTTGCAATAACTAGTAGTAATAGTTAGTAGAATAAAGAACAGAAAAATAAGTTAAGTAGGAGATACAAAATGAAACGAATAGTATATCTGATGGTAGTAATGATGATGTTAACAATTTGTAATAATAGTTTTGCTCAAGTAAACAAGAAAGAATTTAATGTAGAAAATGCAGGTAAAACATATCAATTACAAAAAGGTGAGTTAGTAGTAACAATAAATAATGTTGGAATGAATGATATTGTAGCAATAGAACCAACATTTGTAGCAAGTAGCATTAAAAGTAAACCATTTACAGTAAAAGCTTGGGAGATTAGATATAACCAAGATAAAGCTAGTAATACTAATGCAACAAAACTATCAAGAGTTGAAAGTATTAATAGATTAGAGAATATAAGCTTTCAAAAAGGCTTATTGACAGTTGATGTAGCAAGCTCAAGTGATAGTAGTCGCTCAGTAATCCATATGTCATTACCAAGAGGGGTAAATACAAAAGTATACGTAAATGGGGAGCAAGTACATAGCGGTTCATTAAGTGGCGATGGATTAATGCTACAAAACGGTAAAAATGTAAGCAGTGCAATAATTAAGGATAAGGGATATTCATCAGAAGCAGCATTAATACAAGCTCTAATGCCAGTTGGTAGAAAGCCGCTTACTAGCTATAAAACTATTGATTGGAAAACCTTAGCATCATTAACAACTAAAAGTGTCCCAACGCCAATAGGATTTAGTGAAAGTGGAGAAAATTGGGCAATGCTTCAAGTAGATGTAGATCAAACAGGTAGAGTAAAGAACGTGTTTTATGCTGCGGGAAATGAATCTTTAGCTGCTATGTCCAAGCAGTATCTATCCCAATATGAGTTCAAACCATTTTTAGTTAACGACCAACCAACCAAGATTAAAAGTTTGATTCCTATTACTGTTGTTAATGGACAAATCAAGTTCTTTAGTGAAGGTGCTAAGTAACTCTAAATGAGTGCGATAAGCATAAGCCAACCATTAAACTAGCTAATAACTGATCTAGCAATTAATAACTAGTTTACTAACGGTTGTAAATATTAGGAGAAATTAAGAGAAAAATTTGGAACTTAATTTTGAGGGGTAAGTTTAACTAATGAAGCAAATGCAATGCTTTGTTATGCAAAAGTAAATATCACAAATACGTTAAATATTTTAAGGAGAAAATGTTCAATGAAAAGACATCAAAAATTAGGAAAAGTAATACTTTTAGCAGTAGTAACAATATCTTTACTAGGAATGCTAATAATTCCATCACTAAATAAAACCTCAGCAAAACAAAATACTAATGAACAATACGTGACTAAATTAACCCAAACAATGACAGAAATATCTATAGCTAGTACAGCATCAGAAGTATCAATGTCAGTAGATAACTTAAATAGTTTTATGCAAGAACGTGCAGGGGTTGGATTATCAGGATCAATTAGCCAAGAACTAATCAAAAAAGAAACAGAATTTCTTGGTAATAAACAGTCAGGAATAAGTTTTGATAAGTTTGTAGATGCTTTAACTACAGTTGGATTAAATAGGCTCTCTCAATTGACAGATGATGAGATAACACAAGTAGTTGATGTATTAAAAGGGACATTTGATAGTCCTAGTGTGCCAGAAAAAGTAAGAAATTCGGGTTCAGAAAGAATGTTGGCTATTCGTCCTGGCTACTATGTGATGATGAGCAGAGAAGATGCAATTAAACAAATAAAGCTATTTGGTCGTGCAGAAGCGCAATTAATGGTTAAGGGAGTAGTACGTAATTTTATAGCAGAGCAAGTAAAAGACACCTTATCAGCTTTGGCTAAAGCTAGTCCAGAAAAGTTTGGAACAAATTGGGATAGCAATTCAGATAAGCCCGCAGCGAACTTAAGTCCAGCACAATGCTTTCTACTAACTTATAGTCTAGCAAGTGGGGATTTACTAGTATTTGACAGTGCAAATCTAGCTAAAGAGAAAGAAAAACTCCATAGCTATTATGTTAAAACTTTTGGGAACTATCCAAGACCTGAAG
>Ga0268299_1001563_pt1 | contig 38110 bp, 43 predicted proteins | sample NOBtaG_FD_193484 | JGI IMG/M metagenome (GOLD analysis project Ga0268299, IMG submission 193484) | Activated sludge microbial communities from bioreactor in Nijmegen, Gelderland, Netherland - NOB reactor | ecosystem: Engineered > Bioreactor > Aerobic > Activated sludge | place: Netherlands... | reverse complement strand
CTTTGCCCTACCCTCCGCGATGGCACGGACATGGTATGGGCTGACACATTGAAGGTCGAAGAAAAACGAAAAAAAGGGACCGAAAATCCACATTTGACCGAGGCGTGCCTTTCATGGATAGCCACGGAGATGGGTTTTGGGGCCGAAACGCGGAGAGAGTCGCGGGGATCAGGGTTGGGGTTCGGCCGCGGACGGCGGATCGGCGCGCAGGTCGAGGACTACGGTGACTAGGTTTTCGGCGGCGCGCGGGAGGCGCGGCGTTGTCACGGCTGACGCCGGTGAGAGGCTGTCGAGACCGGTCGTCGTGACCTCGGCGAATGGCGCGGCAGGCACGCCGTCGAGCAGGGCGCCGTTGGTGGTCGCGGACGATTCGTCCCGGGTGGCGCGGGAGGCGGATGCGGATTCCGCTTTCGATTCTGACGGAAATCCCAATGCAGCGTCCGCAGGCGGGCTCATCCCGGGCAGGGCCAGGCGACCGAACAGGCCCAGCCAGCCGGAAACGTCTTTGGATTCGGCGGATTGCCCGGCTGGGGCGGATGCGCGCGGCGCGGCCAGCGCGAGTTCCGCCATGTTGCGTGCGTCCTCAGGGCTGGATGCAGTCCATTCGCCGAGGCGCAGCGCCACGGCGCGGGCGTCGGCTGCCGCGGCCTCGTCGATGATTTCGACGAGCCAGTCTGCCGGCATGCGCGCCAAAACCTGGCGTCGGGGCGCATCTGGCGCGGTACCTGCGTGGGGCGGCTGATCCATGTAAAGCAGCCAATCTTGGGGATTTGCCGCCTCCTGGATGGTGCGCTGCACAAGCGAGGTACGGGTAAGCGAGTCTGCGGCTGGCGCTGAGGCGGTGGCCAAGACGGTGATCGAGGCAGCGCCGCGCTGGGTCAGTCGCTGGATGACGCGATCCGCGAACTGATCCGGGCTCAGGGCACCGCGAAAGTGGACGGTCAGTTGCAGTGGTTCATTCGCCAGGTCGTGATTGACGAGTGCGTCCCAGCGTTCACCGGCGGCCAGGCGCTGCTCGAAGGTGCGTGCAACCGCGGGTCGAGTCGCACCGTCGTTGGCGATTGACGCGGGTGAGTCGATCATGCCCGCCACGCCGGCTTGAGCGCGACCGATCGTGGCGCCGGCGTCGGGGCCGGCGAGCTCCCTCTTGCGTGGTTCCACTCCCTCCTGTTGCGCGAAGTCCGTGGAACTGGCATCAGCTTCCTCTTGTCGGGCTTTTTTCAAAGTCATACCCGCGGCGGTGAAGAGTTCTTCCGTTGCCTGGGTGACGACATCGGCATCGGCAATTTCCGCGGCATCGTCCGATTCCTGGCTGATCGGGGCGGCACGGCCGCCTGCACGCGGGCTACGCAGTGCCAGCAATTCTTCATCTTCAGCCCGCGGCGGCGCCTCTTTGCGCCGCGTGAGGGCGTCCATTCCGAGTCCGCGGTCGGTGACCTCGTTCGACATCTCCAAGGCTGTCTGGTTGGAGTTGCGTGAGTCATTCCGTGCGAGCGTTGGCTGTTCCCGCGAGTCCTGGCTGAGCTGCCAGGAGACGTAGAGTCCGCCGCCGACCACGACGGCGAGCATGGCGGCGACCGCGAGGGTGGCGCGCACTGGGGAACGACGGTGTCGCGCCAGGGTGACGTCCTGATCGTCACCCGCGAGCAGGGCGTCGCGTTCGAGGCGCGTGCTGACCGCGTCGAGGATTTCGGGCGGGGCTGCGTCGTGCGGCAGGGCGCGTACGGCATCCGCAGCGGCACGCAGTTCGGAAAGCAGGGCGCGGGCGTCTGCGTCGGTCGCGATTCGAGCTTCGACGCGGGCGCGCTCTTCCGGTGTCAGCTCGTCATCGAGGTACGCGCTGAGCAACTCGCCCATCTCGTTGTGCAGGTCCTCGGTCATCGTTTCTTTGCCGGCTGGCGCTCCACCGGCTCCAGTTGCCGGCGCAGCGCGAGGCGTCCGCGGAAGATTCTCGACTTCACCGTGCCGATCGGCAGTTCGAGGATGTCGGCGATCTCCTGGTAATCGCAGCCTTCGATATCGCGCAGCACGATCGCGGCGCGGTGTTCCGCGTCCAGCGTGGCGAGCGCGGCTGCGACTTGCGCCCGAGTCTCCTGCGCGGCGATCGCGTCGCTCGGGTCGGCATCGGCGGATGCCGGCATGCGGAAGTCGGCATCGCCGGAGCCGCCGGGGTCGTCGATCGACGCGGTGCGGCGGTGGCGCTCTTTGCGCTGGTGCGAGATCGAGAGGTTCACGGCGATGCGGAAGATCCAGGTGTAAAAGGCGCTGGCGCCGCGGAACTCGTCGATGGCGGAGAACGCCTTCAGGAACGCCTCCTGCGTCAGGTCAGCCGCATCCTCGCGCCGACCACAGATGCGCAGGCAGGCGTTGAACACGCGATCCTGGTACTTGCGGACCAGTTCGGTGAAGGCGTGGACCTCGCCGGCCTGCACGCGCCGCACGAGCAGCGCGTCGGCCAATCGCACGGCGGCTGCCGGGGCGTCGTCTCCGCCCGGCGCGACCGTCTGATCGGATGTCGTCTGCTTTCTTGGACGCAAAGTGGCTCGGTCGGTTCCCGACCGCCTTTCAAGGCTGCCTGCGGGCCGATAACCGCATAGGGGCAGCGCAGGCGCCCGCTACATCTTGCGGGCGCGCGGGGTGGCGGGTCAACCGGAAAGGCGTGGTCGATTGCCAAACTACCGGGAAAAACTTACAACTACGGGGCTCGACAGGTTGCAGACTAGCAGAGGAGATCTTCCGTGCCGATTCCGTACAACCGGCGTACCCACAAGAATGGCGAGTTGCGCAAGGAGCATTCCGGCCAGGAAGTGATTCTGGTCGGATGGGCGCAAAACTACCGCGACCTTGGGGGCATGGCCTTCATCGATATCCGCGATTACACCGGCATCACGCAGGTTAAGTTCAACCCGCAAACGGATCCGCAGGCGCACAAGCTGGCGGGGACGATCCGCCGCGAGGACGTCATCGCGGTGCGCGGCAACGTGTCGCAGCGCGGGGACAACATCAATCCGAAGCTGGCGACGGGCGAGATCGAGGTCGATGGTCACGAGCTGGAGATCCTGAGCAAAGCGGACACGCCGCCGTTCGAGGTGGATGACGAGAACGAGGCGGGTGAGGACGCGCGGTTGAAGTACCGCGTGGTCGATCTGCGCCGGCCGAAGATGCAGAAGGTGCTGCGTCTGCGGCACCGGTTGGCGAAGGCGGCGCGCGACTATTTTGACAGCGCGGGTTTTATCGAGATCGAGACGCCGGTGCTGGGCAAGAGCACGCCGGAAGGGGCGCGCGATTATCTGGTTCCGTCGCGCGTGTATCCCGGCAAGTTTTTCGCGCTGCCGCAGTCGCCGCAGCTCTACAAGCAGCTTTTCATGATGGCGGGGTTTGACCGCTACTGCCAGATCGTGCGCTGTTTTCGCGACGAGGACCTGCGCGCCGATCGCCAGCCGGAGTTCACGCAAGTGGACTTGGAGATGGCCTTCGTGCAGGTGGATGACGTGCTCGACGTGGTCGAGGGCGCGACGCAGAAGATGTTCGCCGAGGGCATCGGCGTCGAGGTGAAGCGCCCGTTTCCGCGGATGAGCTACCGCGAGGCGATGGACCGCTTCGGGATTGACCGGCCGGACCTGCGTTTCGGCCTGGAAATCACGGATATTTCCGCGCTGGCGGCCAAGACTGATTTCAGCGTATTTCGCGACGCGCTGGCGGGCGGGGGCGTGGTGCGCTGCATCGTCGTGCCGGGCGGCGGCGAACTCACCCGCAAGGTCACCGACGGACTGACGGATGAGCTGAAGGGCATCGGCGGCGGCGGCCTGCCGCTGACCAAGGTGATCGCGGGCGCCGGCGGGGCGGCTGAGCTGTCCACCGGCGTGGCGAAGTTCCTGCAGGCGCACTGCGCGGAGTTGCTGGCGGCGACGGGGGCGAAGGTCGGCGACGCGATTTTCTTCATGCCCGGCAAGCTGGCGGACGTCTGCAAGTACCTGCACCATGTGCGCACGCGGCTGGGCGAGATCCTCAACCTGATCCCGGAGAACGAGTGGAACCTGCTCTGGGTTGTGGATTTCCCCATGTTCGACTATGACGAGGCGGAGAAGCGCTACGTCAGCCTACACCACCCGTTTACCGCGCCGCGCGACGAAGATGTACACATGCTCGACACGGACCCGGGCAAGGTGCTGGCCAAGGCGTACGACCTGACGCTCAACGGCATCGAAATGGCTGGCGGCAGCATCCGGATCCACCGCCGCGAAATTCAGGCGAAGGTGTTCCGCCTGCTGGGCATCAGCGATGACGAGGCGCAGGAAAAGTTTCAGTTTCTGATGGATGCGCTGCGCTTTGGCGCTCCGCCTCACGGCGGGATCGCCATGGGCTTCGACCGGTGGGTGATGATGCTGGCGCAGTGCCCGTCGCTGCGCGACGTGATCGCGTTTCCCAAGACGCAGCGGGCGGTGTGCCCACTGACCGGCGCGCCAGGCGAAGTATCACCCGCGCAACTCGCGGAACTGGGCATCGATCTGCGCCCGGAAGTCAAGGCCCGACAGAAGTAGCGCCAAACCATGTGTTTGCGCCGCGTTTACCAGCGGGCGTTCGCCGGCGGCATGCGGCACCTGGGTCGCGGTTATCGCCGGATCGTGGACGCGCGCAAGCCGCGGCTCTTCGCGGACCTGGCGGGCAAGGTGCTCGATATCGGCTGCGGTACTGGCGCGAACCTGCGTTTTCTGCCAGCGGGCGTGGGCTACTGGGGCGTCGATTCCAATCCTTACATGCTGAATTACGCGCGGGCGGAGGCGAAGCGCCTGGGGCGGCGGGCGGCGCTGGTTCACGGCGACGCGGCGCAGCTTGCATTTCCCAATGGCAGCTTCGATGCGGTGATCGCCACGCTGGTGTTGTGCAGCGTGCCGGATCCGGCGCGCGTGCTGGCCGAAGTGCGGCGGGTGCTTCAGCCGGGCGGGCGGTTCGTGTTTCTGGAGCACGTGGCCGCGCAGCCGGGATCACGCCTGCGCGGGTGGCAGCGGCGCAGCGTCTGGCTCTGGCGTATGCTCGGTGACGGGTGCTCGCCGGCGCGGGAAACGGAGCGGACGATCGCGTCTGCCGGTTTCGCGCGCATGGAGATGGAGACATTCGATGTGCCGGTGCCCATTTTTCGACCGCACGTCGCCGGGGTTGCAGTGAATGGATAGGGCCTTGCACCGCGGCGTGCGCGCGCGACGTGCGCATCATGTGGAGGTCGATGGTTCTTACCCTTTCACCTTCCCCCTGCCCCTCCCTGGGAGGGAGGGGGGTTTGGTCGCGGCGGTGGTAGAATGATGCGCATGGACGAGCACGAGCGATTCATGGCTGTGGCGCTGGACGAAGCGCGGGCTGCGGCTGAGCGCGACGAAGTGCCGGTGGGGGCTGTCGTCGTACACTCCGGGCGAATTATCGGCCGGGGGCATAATCAGCGCGAGACGCTTGCCGATCCGACGGCGCATGCGGAGATGCTGGCGATCACGGCGGCTGCGGCGGCGCTGGGGGATTGGCGTCTGCTGGACTGTACATTGTACGTTACCCTTGAACCTTGCCCGATGTGCGCCGGCGCGATCGTGCTGGCGCGGCTGGCGCGCGTGGTTTTCGGAACAGACGATCCCAAGTTCGGCGCGTGCGGTTCGTTGTACACGATTCCCACAGACAGCCGGACGAATCACCAGGTTGAGTTGTTATCGGGCGTATGCGCGGATAAGTGCGCCCGCCTGCTGCAAGATTTTTTCCGCCGACAGCGCGCCGCGGGGAAGAAGTAGCCCGGGCGGGGGGATCCGGGCGCAAGGATCGATAATCGGCGAACTGTGGGCGGTGATTCGCACGCCGGTGGCCAGCGGAGCCGCGTGTCTCGGGGAATGAACCGGGACGGTCATTGTTCCGATGAATCGACAGTGGCGTTCTGGGGTGAATCCCTCAGTTGCCGAATTCACGACGCGATTGCGTGTCGGCGATTGGCTGTTTATCGGCCAGGAGAGATTCAATCTGGGTGGCTCACCCCGCTTAGGGGTGGCATTTACCGTCCGGCGCAGTCCGCGCCGGCGAGGGGATACGGGTTTGCAGACAACGCTGATACTTCCTTTGCTTGGTGCGTTGCGCCGCGTGTTCAAGAAGATGGTGAACTGCGATGTGGTTGTGGGGCGTCCGATCGTGCTGCGCGCGTGGCGCGAGGAGCCCGGGACGGTGGTCGCGGTGATTACCGCCGAGGGATTGCACAGTGGTGCGCTGGCGCTGTGCTTCGCCAATGCGACCGCGGACGCACTGGCCCGTGAAATCTCGGATGAGCCTACGACGGACCTGCCGGAGGATGCGAGGGCGGCGGCGGTCGGCGACGCGGCGCGCATGGTGATCAACCTCGTGCGTCGCGACAAGCGCATGAGCGGGGTCACGTTGGCGTCGCCGGTGGTGCGTACGACGGGCCCGATCGGCGAAATGCCGCAGAAGCTGCGACCATGGGTGACGATACCGATCGAGACGAATCTGGGGCTGGTCACCGTCGGCCTGTCGCTGACCGTCAAGGCCATGTCGCGTGACGGCTGTCCTTCCAACCTGCCGGTTGAAGAGGCGGTTTAGCGCGGCGGAATCGGTTGTGCAAAACTCAATTCATGCCCGTCAGGGTCGCGAATGTGAAAATACCGTTCACCCCATTCGGCGTTGCGCGGCGGACCCTGCGGTTGCAGGCCACGGGCCAGCGCTTGCGCATGGAACGCATCCACATCAGAGACGTAGAAGATCACGCGTCCCCATTGCGGCGCTAGCCGTGGGCCGGGTTGCGCGAGCAGGTTCAGGCAGGCGTCGCCGGCGGCGTAGCTGACCAGCGGGTCGCCCAGCGCGCCGCGCCGCAGGACGAACCCGAGCGCCGCATAGAAGCGCATGGAACGCGTCAGATCAGCGGTCGCGAGTGTGACCGCGCTGAGCGCGACTACGCGCGGTGAATCCTTTCCGGGACGGCCGGCTGGGTTGTGCACCGACTGCGACATGGCGCAGATCCGAGTCTGTAGGAGGCGGCGGGCGGCACCGCGAAACCGGGCTTCATGCATGTTCCGATGGGCGATTTCTCGCGTCAAGCGAATACCAGGTGACTCGCGGGCGGGCAGAACCCGTTGCGTTGTCCAGGTTACGCGATTCGCGATAGACTCCGGAGGATTCATCCGAGTCGGTAGCGCCGAAGTTGGGAGCGCCGAAGTCGGGAGCTTGAGACGGGAGATTGCCGCGGCGTGAATGCCAATGTGATCATCGTAGGCGCGGGTCTGGCGGGAGCGGCCACGGCGTATCACTTGCGCCGGCTGGGTGTCGATGATGTCGTCGTCCTCGAGCAGGAGTCGTCGCCCGGACAGCACTCGAGCGGGCGCAACGCGGCGATTGTGCGCGAAACAGTGGAAGACGCCGACGTGCAGACCCTGGCCAGCCGGGGGGCAGAGGAGCTGCGCACGAGCCGACTGGCCGAGTATCGCCGGACCGGCGGATTCCTCATCGACGCGGGCGACGATGACGTATCGGCGTATTTCCCGCTGGCGCAAGGACGGGGGCGATGGATGCCCGCGGACGGCGTGACCGATCCTGCCGGATTGTTGCACAGCTATCTGACTGGTACGCGTGTGCTCACGGGGACGGCTGTGCGGCATTGGCGTGCGGAGGGCGCGGATGCGCGCGTGTCGACGACGCGCGGGGAGTTTCGGGCACGAACCCTGGTCAACGCAGCCGGTCCGTGGGCGGGCGCTGTGGGTCAACTGTCACTGAAGCCGTTGAATCGGCACCTGATGTTGACGCCCGCGGTGAAGAGTGTCATGCCGGACTGGCCGTATGTTTGGGACACAGCGCATGGATTGTATTTCCGTCCGGAGGGCGGGGGGCTGTTGTTGTGTCCGTGCGATGAGGAGGCGCGGACGCCTGGGGATTACCGCATCGACCACGGGCAGCACGAGCGGCTGGCGGAACTGCTGGAATGCCGGCAGCCGCGGCTGGCGGACGTTTCGATTCGGAAGTGTTGGACGGGACAGCGCACGTTCAGTGAGGACCGCAAGTTCGTCATCGGCCACGATCCGCGCTGGCGATGCCTGTTTCACGTGGCCGGGCTGGGCGGTCACGGGGTGACCACTTCCTTCGCGGTGGGTGAGTTCGCGGCCAGGCAGATTGCGTCGGGCGAGCCGGCGCCAGACAATCCATTCGATCCCGCGCGATGCCTGCGGCCAAGTCTCTCTTGTTCCTGAAGTGAGATCGCGTGCGGCGAGGCGGCCTCAGTACGCCACTCGAAAATCGGTGAATTCGCCGGACGCCGGTCCGCGATTGAGCGTCCGTTCGCGAATGTGTCCGCGCATGGCGACCTCGATGGCTTCGACAAAACGCGCCAGTTCGTCGTCGCGGCCTTCGGCGACAAGCTCGACACGGCCGTCGGCCAGATTGCGCACGGAGCCGCATACGGCGAATTCTTCCGCGACCTGACAAACGGTGTAGCGAAAGCCCACGCCCTGTACCCGGCCGCTGAAATGTACGGTGATACGGTTCACGGCGTGTTCCGGCGTATCGGGTCAACCCGCGTGCGAGACGCGGAAACGCGGATCAGGTTCAATGGGTGCCTTAACCGCTTTTTGCGGAGCGCTTGCGGCGCGCTTTGGGATTGCGCTTGACCATGCGCACCTCGCGGCCGTTGCAGCGATACTCGACATCGGTCATGTACGCTTTCATGAGCATGATGCCGCGGCCGCAGGGCAGCGACAGCCGGTCTGGCGCGGTGGGGTCGGGGATGGTTCCGGGCGAAAACCCCTTGCCCTCATCGCGGACGCAGATGACGCAGACTTCCGGCGTGACGGCGTAGCGGACGATGATGTGCTTGCTGGCGTCGCCGCCGTTGCCGTGGCGGACGGCGTTGGTCATGGCCTCTTCGAGGGCGAGCTTGATGGCGAAGCTGGAGTCTTCGTCGTAGCCGCAGCGGTCGACCTCCGCGAGAATATGCACCTCCGGCTTCTTGGCGTCGGCCAGGGTGCTGGGTATCTCAATCACGCGGTAGGTGGCTTCGTTGTTCGGGTCGACAACGCTCATACGGTCGTCTTTGATCTGGGGGTTGATCAACCGGTCACTACGGCCATTCGGCGGCCGAAGGGGCCACTTGCCTTTATCCCGCGACGCTCAGAACTTGGCCATCGCCTCATCGACCGAACCGTGAATGTCGAACATTTTGCTCAGCCGCGTGATCTTGAAGACCTCGTAGATTTGCGGGCGGATGTCCGCCAGCTTTAGCCGACCGCTCTGCTTGCTCACCTCTTTCTGCAGGTTGATGAGCATGCCCAACGCGGCCGACGAGAGATGTTCGACGTTGGAAAAATCGAGGAGCAGGCGGATCGCCGGGGTCGCGCCCACCAGTGCGAACAGTTCGTCTTCGATCTCGCGGATGGACAGCTCCTCGAGGATCTTTCGGTCGCTGAACGACACGACGTCGACAGATTCGCGTTTCTGGACGTTGAGGTGCGACGAGCCTTCAGCCATGGGTGTCCGCTCCAGCGTTTTTCGGGCCCTTCCCGCGTTTAACCCATGAAGTCTAGCCGTGCGGGTAGGTGTGTCAATCCCGAACGTGGCCATCGCAGCCGCCGCGAGGGCTTCGCGGACCCAACCGGGCGCGGCGGCGCTCGCGGAGCGATTTTGTCGGAACCCGTCCACCAGCCTGATTTCGTGAAGTGTGCCGATATAATGTGTGCGTGTGCATGACCTGCGCGCGTGCGGCACGAACCGGGGCGCCGGCCCGACCGCATGTTCGCGCTTCGGATTGAATCCATGCAAAGAAGGTGGAGATTCGCAGCCGTGATCGCGGCTGCCTACGTCCTGATCGACGCCGCCGAGGCCTATGCCTGGGGACCAGTCACGCACGCGCGGCTGGCGCTGGATGTTCTGAGTCAGCCGTCGCTCATTCCGACGGCGATCGCGGCGCTGCTGGCGCGGCGTGCGGCGAGCTTTGTGTTTGGGAGCATCGCGGCGGATGTGGTCTTCGCCAAGCGGATGAGCCGCGTGCGGCAGTTCTGTCATCACTGGTCAACGGGATTCCGATTCCTGGAAACGGCGCGCGACGAGCGCGACCAGGCGTTCGCGTACGGCTACCTCGCGCACTTGGCGGCGGATAGTGTGGCGCACAACAAGTATGTGCCGAGGCAGCTCTCGGTGACGCGGACGACCATGAATTTCGGGCATCTTTATTGGGAGATGCGCGCCGACGCCCTGGTTGACGCCGAGGCCTGGCGCCACATGGATGTCGTGCTCGCCGCCGACCACGAGCACCATCACTCCGTTCTCGCCGCGGAATTGAGAGCCACCCTGCTGCCCTATTGCTTCAACCGCCGATTGTTCGACGGCATCAACCGGTTTGTGACGCGCGATTATTGGAAGTCGTGCTCGAGTGTGTGGTACCGGTGCAGCCGGTGGAGCCTGTGCGGCGACTTGGTGGAGCAGTATCGCGCGGAGTCGTGCGACCGCATTCGATCGGTGCTCGCACTGGGGCCGGCGTCGCCGGTGCTTCGCGAGGATCCTAATGGCACCGCGGCTCTGAAGCACGCACGGCTGGTTCGCCGCCACGCGGGGCCTGGCTTGCTCGCGGGACGTCGCGTGACAGAAGCAGCCGCCGGGCTGGCGCCACGCCGCATGGCGGATTCGCAGCAGCCTGTCGATTTTCAGCGGACATCGTGACCAGCCTCGTCGATTCATGGCCCTACCTGACCACGGATCTGCCCGCGTGCGGCGGACGGATCAAGTCCACACCGGACGATTTCGTGGTCGAGGAGATCCCGAGCTACCCGGCCTGCGGCGAGGGTACGCACGTCTATCTTAACATCGAAAAGCGGGGGCTGACGACGCTGGAAGCGGTGCGCCGCGTGGCGCGGGCGCTGGGCCGCGAGCCGGGCGACATCGGCTACGCGGGCATGAAGGACGCGCAGGGCGTGACGCGTCAGCGCATCAGCGTTGAGCACGTCGACCCGCAGCGGGTCGCGGAATCGAGCATCGGCGGTGTGCGCGTGCTCGCGGTGGAGCGGCATACGAACAAACTGCGCATTGGGCATCTTGCGGGGAACCGTTTCGCCATTCGCCTGCGCGGATGCACAGCCGGCGCGGAATCCGCGGCGGCGGAGATTCTCGCGGTGTTGGCGCGTCGTGGTGTTCCCAATTATTTCGGTCCGCAGCGATTCGGGCGGCGTGGAACCAACGCCCGGATCGGTTGTGCGGCGCTGGCCGGTGATTTCGAAGAAGCGCTTGCCTGGATGCTCGGCCGTGCTGCGAATGAAGACGATCCGGCGGAGCGTGCAGCGCGGTTGGCCTATGACGCCGGCGAAGTTCGCGGCAGCGCGGCTGCCTGGCCGGGCACGTGTCGCGATGAGGCCCGGCTGTGCCGGCGGATTGCCGAGCGGCAGGCGCCCGCGGCGGCACATTGGCGCAGTCTCGATCGCCGGCTGCGTACGCTGTACTACTCCGCAGCGCAGAGTGTCGTGTTCAACCACGTGCTTGCCCGGCGGGTGGGCGCGATTGATCAACTGCTGGATGGCGATATCGCCTGGAAGCATGCCAATGGTGCGTGTTTTGCCGTGGTCGACGCGGCAGTCGAGCAACCGCGCTGCGTGAACATGGAGATTTCGCCGACGGGGCCTATTCCGGGATCGCGGATGGACGAGCCGACGGGCGCGCCGGGAGAACTGGAGCGTGACGTTCAATCCGGGCTGGGCATGACGGATGTTGTGCGCCGCACGTCCGATGGGATCCGCCTGGACGGCGCGCGGCGACCGCTGCGCGTCCCGTTGCGCGACTGCACGCATGCCGCGGGTCGCGATGAGGCCGGCGATTTTCTGCGACTCGAATTCATGCTGCCGGCGGGGGCGTACGCGACCAGCGTGCTGCGCGAGATCGCCAAGAATTGCTGAAGGGGCTTCATCCGCCGCCCGCGCGGATGGCGTCGTAGAACACGTCCGCTACGAGGATATTACCGGCGCTGCTGAGGTGGTTGCAGTTGGCGTAGTTGTCGCGGTCGTCCGCGATATTGGGGAGTTCCCCGGCGATATCCACAAGCACGGCGCGTTCAGCCGCCACTGCGCCGCGGATGCGCGCGTTGAGCAGGTCCACGTATTCATTCGCCCGCCGCGCCTGCCCGGGCAGAAGGATGTTGAAGGGCATGGCATCGCACGAGGAGAACCCGCCGAGTATGGGGTAATAGGTGGCGACGTAGACATCGAGGTCCGCGGAGCGCGCCGACGAAATGATCGCGCGAAGTTCACCGGCGATTCGAGTCAACTCCTCTTGAAGTTCATCTTCGAACGGCAAATCTTCATCGCGGACGGACCAGAGCAGCAAGGGGTCGACCTCGCCGATGAAATCGATGAGGTCCGATCCGCCCGACCACAGCAGCAGAACGCGCGCGTTGGGATAAATATCATCGGCGATGAGATCATTGAGCGTGTTGCGGGCGGCGCTGACCGATCCGCCACCGGTGGCTTCCTTGGCCAGTTCGCGCGCGGGTACGTCGAGCCGCTCGCGCAGCACGTCCGGGTAGTCGCGCTCGGCCGGGCCGGAGGTGGCCGAGTCGCCCAGCGCGATGTAGATGACGTCGGGATCGGGGATGCGCAGCGAATCGCAACCGACGACGGGTACGAGCAGGATCGCAAGCATGCCGGCGAGACGCCGGCTGTGCGTGGTGGACAGGCCGGCGCAATTCCGCGTTCGGTCTTCGCTGTTCATGTCATCATCGTATCCCCGGCCAAGTGCCCATGCGAGGTCTGGCGTCGTCGGCGCGCGGTGCTATGCTTTCGGCATGGGCGACTTCACTCCGCACCAGCGCAAGATCGTTGACAGGTACTACGCGAACCGCGATACGATCATGCTCACCAAGCTGCAGGAACTGGCCAGCGAGTTGTTCCTTGCGGACACGCCCGCGAAACAGGACCGGCTGTGGAAGCGCGTGCGCGCGGCGCTGGCCAATCTAAAAGTCGGACCCAGCGTCATCGAGCATATCGTGGCACAGCGTGATCCCGCACTATTGGCCAAGCACATCCAATCGCTGGTGTCGGGACCGGGCCGCTGATTGCTTGGCGATATCTGTAACGTTCTTTTAAATAACGATTTACGTCGAATCTTGGCGGTTGACTAACCTGCGGTCGTATACTCCTGTCAACTATTTCATGAGGTCGAGCATTTCGCGCCGCAGGGGCGTGAAGGGAGGTTGCGACATGAAGCTTTCGACTGGTTGGCTGGCGCGTTGGGGTATGTTGCTGGCAGCGCCGACGCTCTTTGGAACTTCGTGCATGGTGGAGGCGTATCGCGGCATCCGCGGCGGCTTCGGCGACTACTTTTTTGACGTCGGGTATTACGACGACGGTTGCTGCGGCGGCTGGGACGGTTGTTGCGACGACTGGGATGATGACGATTTTGAGGACTTCGTCGAAGACTTCTTCGACGACGTGCTCGATTGGGATTAGGTAACTGCGGCACGTGCGTGGGCTGGAAGTTATGACCACGTTCGTCGGGGCATGCTACGCGAACCGTACGGCATGAACCGGCGGCAGGTGGGCGGTCAGCAGATTCCAACTGTCGCCCTGATTGTCACTGGTCCACAGGCCGCCGGTGGTGCTGCCGAAGGCCAGCGTTTCGCCTTCGGGGGCGATTTCCAGGGCATGGCGGAAGACCAGGTCGTAGGCGTGCTCCTGCGGCAGGCCCCTGCGCAGCACTTCGCATGTTTTTCCGCCGTCGCGCGTGCGCGTGACCACCAGCTTGCCGTCGACCGGAATACGTTTCTCATCCTTGATCGCGGGCACGAACCACGCGGTGTTCGCGTCGCGTGGATGCACGGCGACCGCGAAGCCAAACACCGAGGGGGGCACGTTCGGCACTTCGTGCCACGATGCGCAGTTGTCGGTGGAGCGGAAGACGCCGTTGTGGTGCTGGGCCCAGAAACAGTCCGGCTGGGCGGCGCACTGCACGACGCGGTGCGGATCCTGAATGTTGGGGTTGTGCATACCTTCCGGCGGCATGTACTCGGCGAACATGCCTTCGGCGCGGCACGTCCAGGTTTGGCCGCCGTTTTCGGAGACCCAGACGCCCCCGCATGAGATGCCGACAGTCAATCGCCGCGAATCGCGCGGGTCCACGCAGATGGAGTGGATGCCGGGCAGGTCGTAGCCGCCGCCGAACCACTCCTTGCGCGCCGGGTTATCCCAGAGCGGCATGTTCAACTCCCACGATGCGCCGCGGTCGCGCGACATGAACAGCCCGCCCGGCAGCGTGCCGCACCAGAGCACGCCGGGCTGGTCGGGCCCGCCGGCTTCGAGAATCCAGGCCAGGTTCAGCGCCCAGGGAATCTCGACTTTGCGCATGGGGCAGAGATCGGGTTCGCGATCCGCCGGACGCTGGGGGTAGGTCGGCGTGGCGATTTCGGAGAACGTTTTGCCGCCGTCCTCGGAGCGGTGCAGCTTGTTGCCGAAGTGGCCGTGGCTGAGGGCGGCGTAGACGGCTCCGTCGCGGCGGTTCGGCAGGACGTTGGTGACGTTGTCGCCGAGAAAGGCGGTGGTTGCGATCTTCCAGCCAGACGTTTTTGCGTCGCGCGTCAAACCGAACAGCCCTTTCCGCGTCGCCACAAGTAACCGATCAGCCATCACTGATTCTCCCATCAATCCAGATCGCGCCCGATCATTATTAGAGCATTCCCAAATGCATGTGCGTCAACCATTCATCGTTGTCGTTTCATCCGCCGGATAGCGCCTGCATGATGCAAATTTCCGCGTTTTCGGGAACCGGATCGCTCAGATTCCGCCGGTCGCGAACCGCCGCGCCATTCACGAAAACGGTCATGTGCTTGCGCACAGCACCGTCGTCATCCAGTACGTAGCCGCGCGCCCGTGCATTGATTGCGAAGACCGCGTCGAGCACTTCACGCACCGTGGCGCCCGGCGCCTCGCTCGGCGGACACTGCACGTGTCGCTGCAGATTTTCGGTGAAGGTCACCCTTGGCATGTGCATCAATCCACCGACAACAGGATGGTCTTGCGTTCACCGGCAGCCGTACCAACGCGATCATACCCGAGTGGACGGTGTCCCTGTCAAGTTCGAACGAGGCGATCAACCGGTTTGCGGTGCGGGCGCGGAGAAGACTTCACTAATCACTTCTTCGATGGGGATTTCTTCGACAGCGACGTCATCCACCGCGTGCTGCGCGAGCACTTGGCCGGTGAGGCGGGCGACCTCCGCGCGATCGACCTTCAGTGTTACGGTGGGCGGCGAGAGTTCCAGCACCTCGCCGAATGCGTCGAAACTCTGGGGCATGTGGCCGTTGTGGAAGCGCAGCTTGATGATCTTGTGCCGGCTGAAACGCTCGATGATCGCGCTGAGCTGACCGTCGAAGATGAGTTTGCCGTGGTTGATGACCACGACGCGTTTGCAGAGGGCCTCGACGTCCTGCATGTAGTGGCTGGTGAGCAGCACGGTGATGCCCTTGGTGCGGTTGTATTCACGCAGGCAGGCGCGAATGTTGGCCTGGCTGACGACGTCCAGGCCGATCGTCGGTTCGTCGAGAAACAGCACTTTGGGCGAGTGCAGCAGGGCGGCGATGAGTTCCATCTTCATGCGTTCGCCGAGTGAGAGTTCACGCACCGGCTGGCTGAGCAAATCCTTCACGCCGAGCAGCGTGGTGAGTTCGTCAAGCGTGGCGTGGTAGCGGGCGGGCTCGATGGTGTAAATTTCCTGGTGCAGGCGGAAGGAATCGACCGCGGGCAGGTCCCACCAGAGCTGGTTTTTCTGGCCCATGACCAGCGCGAACTGGCGGCGGTAGTCGTTGTGCCGCTGCCAGGGGGTGAAGCCGAGCACGCGGGCCGTGCCGCTGGTGGGGAAGATCAGGCCGCTGAGCATTTTCAGCGTTGTGGTTTTGCCAGCGCCGTTGGGACCGAGGAAGCCGACCATTTCTCCGGCCTCGATGGTCGCGCTGATGCCGTCCACCGCGCGCACGGTCTTGTAGGTCCGCCGCACCAGGCCGGCCAGCGACGCGAGCAGGCCCTCTTTTTTCTGGTGGACGCGGTAAGTTTTGCACAGGTCGTGCATTTCGATCATGGCCATGCCGGACATGTTACCGGACCGGCGTCGGCGGGTCACCGGGCGAGTCAATTCGCGGCGGCAACGCGCCGATAAGCCGTATGCCCGGCTGGTGGAGGATCCGCGCTGACGCGGAAGCCCCGAGAACAAGGGATGGCGGCATGAAGATCGCGTGCAATTACTGCGGCGCCTGGCACGATCTGGATGACACCTGCGCGGGGCGGACGATCCGGTGCACGGATTGCGGCAAGTCGTTCGTCGCGCCCACCGACCTGGCGTTGACCGGTCAGCGGCACTTGTTGGCGTCGTTTCCCGTGGCGTCGCTCGTGCTGCTGCACTACATCACCGCGGGCGCATTCTCGGTGATGTACCTGAATCTGCTGCACGAGCGCATGCCGCGCCTGCGCCGCGACGATCCGTCGGCGACGGTGGCGCTGGGGCTGTGCTTTGTTCCGCTGTTCAACCTCTACTGGTTCGCATTCAGCCTGCACCGGCTGTGCGTGCGGATCAATGAGCAGCGGCGCTACGCCGGACTGGAGGACAAGGCGCCGGCGTGGCTGGCGATTCCGGTAGGCGTGCTCTTCGCGTGCGGCCTCACGGCGACGTTTTTCACGACCGCGGGCTTTTTCATCTGGGGTTCGGTGGGCGCGGTGGCCCTGCCGATCTTCGCGGGGATGGTGCAGCACTCGGTCAACGACCTGTGTGAACGTCAGGCCGTGCCAATGCCGGCGCCGGTGCTGTAAACCTCACGCGGTGCGCACGCTTCGGCGTACGCGGCTCAACGCATCCGGCTGCGCAGTTCGTCCATCACTTCCTGCGGTGAAATCTCATCCGCGGTCATGCGCACCAGCAGGTGATAGAGCAGGTCGGCGCATTCCCATCGCAAGTTTTCGCGATCTGGGGCGATGATGACTTCCTCGGTTTCCTCGCGGAGCTTGGCGGCGAGCAACGCCGGATCGGCGAGCAGTCGTTGCGTGTAACTCGGGTTTGCCGCATCGGGAGTGGACTTCCGCTGCAATAGCGTGGCGTGCAGGGCGCTCAGGATGTCGCCGCGGGCCGCGCCAAAGCACGTGCCTGCGCCGGTGTGGCACGCGGGTCCGGTTTGCTCGACCTGGAAGAGCACGCAATCGCAATCACAATCGAAGCGGGCGGAGACGAGGCGCTGGGTGTGGCCCGAGGTGGCGCCTTTGCGCCAGAGTTCGCGGCGCGAGCGCGACCAGTAGCATCCGACGCCTTCGCGCAGGGCGCTGGCCAGTGATTCTGCGCTGCTCCACGCGAGCATGAGCACTTCGTGCGTCCGCGCTTCCTGCACGATGGTGGGCACGAGCCCATCGGAGTTGAAGGCGACGCTCGCGGTCCACGCATCCGCGAGATCGAGGCGCTGTTCGTACAGCGCTCGTCCGATTTGCGCGGAGAAGCCCTTGCGGACCAGGGCGGCTGCGTCGTCGGCATGACGAATGCCGCCGGCGACCGTAATCGGAATGGAGACTTGGGTGCGCAGGGCTTGCGCCGTGTCCAGGTCCGGGCCGGCCAGCATGCCTTCGCGTTCGACCTGCGTGAAAAGCAGTTCGCCGCAGTGCGGGGCGAGTTCAGCCGCGCGGGCGACAACGTCGGCCCGCGTGTCGCGCGTCCAGCCCTGATCGACGACGCTGCGACCGCGGGCGTCGACCGCCGCGATCAGCCATTCGCGCGGGAATTGGCTGAGAAACTCCGGCGTGGCCTTGGTGCCGATCACGACCTGGCGCGCGCCGCGCTTGATCCAGTGATGTACGTCGTCGGCGCGGCGGATTCCGCCGCCGACGCGGCAGTCCGCCACGCGACAGCAGCGGGCGATCAACTCGGCGTTGCTTCCGCGGCCCAGCGCCGCGTCGAGATCGACGATCGCGACCGGGCCGTAGCGGTTGAACTCACGGGCAAGCTCGACCGGGTCGCGCGGATCGGTAAGCAGCAGGTCGCGACCCTGGCGCAGTTGCACGGCGCGCCCGTTCATCAGGTCGATACTGGGGATAATCACAAGCGTACCTCCACGCCCGCGTCGTGCAGGACGCGTTTGATGGCCTGCGGTGTGGTCGTGCCGTCGTGGAAGATGGACGCGGCCAGCGCCGCCTGCGCAGTCGTCCGCGTGAACAGTTCGACGAAATGCGCCGCCTCGCCAGCGCCGCCGGATGCGATCAACGGAACGCGCACCGTCTGCGCGACGCGCTCGGTGAGATCGAGTTCGAAGCCCGTTCGCACACCGTCGGTATCGATGCAGTTGAGCAGGATTTCGCCTGCGCCGCGGTCCACCGCCTCGCGCGCCCAATCCAGCACGCGGCGCGGCGTGTGCTCGCGCCCGCCGTGCGTGGTGACGCGCCAATCGCCGTCCAGATGCAGCGCATCGATCGATAGCACGACACACTGCGCTCCGAACGACTGGGCGAGTTCACCGAGCAATTCTGGTCGCTGCACAGCCGCGGTGTTCACGCCGATTTTGTCCGCGCCGGCGCGAAGCAGGTCGTAGGCATCGCTCACCTTGCGCACGCCGCCACCGACGCTGAAGGGAATGAACAAGGCACGCGACAAGCGCACGAGCAGATCGAGCAGCAGCGGTCGCTCCTCGAGCGAGGCGGTGACATCCAGGAAGCAGATTTCGTCCGCACCGGCCTGCATGTAGTGCGTCGCCCGTTCGAGCGGGTCGCCCATGTCGCGCAGATCCTGGAAGCGCACACCTTTGACCACGCGGTTGCCGCGGATATCCAGGCAGGGGATGATGCGCCGCGTCAGCATGTGGCGAACCTCCGCAGCACTTCCAATCCGGCGGATGCGCTTTTTTCCGGATGAAACTGTACGCCGAAGATGTTGTCGCGCTGTACGGCGACGCAGAATGTTTGCTCGTCGCAGGATGCCTGGGCGGCAATGTTGCTTGCATCTTCCGGGGCGCAGCAGAAGCTGTGCGCGAAATAGAAGTGCGCGCCGCTACCAGTGGAATCGAACAACCGCGCGGACGGCTGCGGGGTCACGCGATTCCAGCCCATGTGCGGGATGGTCCGCGTACGCAGCCGCTCGACCCGGCCGCGGATGAGGCCCAGGCCGGGGACGCTCGGCGCTTCGGCGCTGGTCTCCATCAGGAGTTGCGCGCCGAGGCAAACGCCCAACAGCGGTTTGCCGGCTGCGGCGGTTGCGCGCAGCGCTGCGACCATGCCGCATTCCGCGAGTTGCAGCGCGGCGGATTGAAAGTGTCCGACGCCAGGGAGCAGGATGCGATCGCACTCGGCGAGTTCACGAGAGGACTGCACATGCGTCCAGGACAGGTCCAGCGCATCTAGCGCGTTGGTTACGCTGAGCAGGTTGCCTGCGCCATAGTCGATGACGCCAATCATGTTTGTCGCTCCAGGATGACGTCCGCCGCGGCGGAAAGATCGGGCACCAGCGCCGCGGTGATCGAGGAGTCGCGAATGGCAGCGAGCGTCTCGGGCCGGCTGATACCCGAGTCGATGTGAATGTATGTCACCGGTAGCCCGCGGTCGTGCGCGGCCAGCGCGCATTCAAAGTCCGCGGACGCATCGCCGACGAACACGACCGGGCCGCAGCCGTTCACCGGCAGGGTGCGGGCATTCGATCGCACGGCTCGTTCAGCCGTGTCGTAGCCGAGCACAGCGGATGTGAGCGGAAACCAATGGGGTTTGCCCAGGGGCTTGCAGCCGGTGGCGTCCTGGGCGCGCTGTACGTCATCGTATGTGGCCATTCGCGCGGTGTTCAGCCATCCGGCCAATCCCAGTGTGCGGATCGGCTGCTGGGTTTCGTCTCGACCGCGCGAGGTGCATACGGTCAGCGTCAGGCCGGCCTCGTGGAGCCGCGCGAGCGCGCCGCGGGTTACTTCGGCGGGTGGCAGCAATTCGTGCCGAGGAAACGACCAGCCGACGTCCAGCCGGTGATAGAGAATGTCTTCGAAGCGCTGACGCACCTCGTGAAAGCGCGGTCCGTCGCGGTCGATGCCGAATCCGGAGAGCGGCGGCTGGCCCGGCACCGGCGAGGTCCAAAGGCGCTCCATGCCTTGGGCGAGCTGCGCCGCGGCCTGGTCTTCGTTTCCTGCGGAAAGCTGCCGGATCACATCCCGGCGCGTGTCGTCGCGGGTTAAGGCTTCGGCCATGACCGCGGCCAGGTCCCAGTTTGAGTTGCACGCGCGGCTCTTGGTGATGCGCTGCAGACGCGCGGTGTGCAGGCACGCCTGATCCAGCCGGTGCCACGTGGCTGCGTCGGGCACGGTGATATCGGCGAGCGTGAGCGCCGCCGCGAGCGCCGTGCGCCAGTAGGTCATCTCGTTCATGAACACGCCGTCGGCGTCGAGCACGATCAGTGGTTGGCTTGGTGCGCCGATCATCAATCATCCATTTCGCGTGATGTCATAGACCGGCGCCCCGGCCAGTCCGCTGCCGTCGCCCGGAAGGCGGCGTGCGGTTCCGAGCGCCGCGCCGACCGCGTCGCCGAGATTGCGAAAAACCGTTTCATATAGGTGATGCAGGTTGCCGGCTGCGGTGACCTCGATGGCGACCGTCGCGCCGCTGCCGTATGACCAGCCATCGAGGAACTGGCGCAGATTCGTGCCATACGCCGCGCCGCCCCATGCGCCGCCGGCGGTGTACCAGTTGTCGACGAATCCGTCGAGGTCCGTGCGGCGCGGCGCGGTCCAGGAGCAGCGTGGCCGCGATTCGAAGGTGAGGCGTACGCTGCTCGCGGCGTCATCCATGGCCCCGGAGGCGCTGGCCCGGCCGGCGATTCCGCCGCGGACGGTGCGTTCATCCGCGATGGCGGCGACGGCCCGACCGACGAGCTGGCCCATGTCTTCGCAGAGCACGTGGTCGAACTCCCACGAACGCGGCCAGTCCGCGCGTTCGACGGCGATCTGCACGCCCGCGCCGCGGGAGAAGTGGTCGAGAAAGTGGGCGAGCAGGCGGTTGGGCAGTTCGATGGGCGGCGAGCCGGCGGCGCGCGGCGCCACGCGGATCGCGAAGTCGGTCTCGGTGGTGCGCCGGCTGACGCGCACGGGGGTGAACGATGAATCGGTCATGTTTTTTCCTGTCGGTTACGGAACATTCCAGTTTTCGACGGCCAGGTGGTGTGCGGAGAAGCCTTCGTCGCGGCTGAGTGTTGAGATCACGGGCGCTAACGAAGCGAATCCGCACTGCGTGACGTGGGCCACGCTCGAACGCTTCATGAAGGTATCGACGCTGACGCAGGAATGGGTGCGCGCGCGGCCGCCGGTCGGCAGGATCGCGTTGACTCCCGCGGCGTAATTGCCCAGGCTGATGATGGGGAAATCACCTAGGAGCACTTCGCCCGCGTTACGCACTTCGGATAGCACGGCCCACGGATCGCGGCACATCAGCGCGAGGTGCTCGGGGGCGAAGGCGTTGACCAAGGCAACTGAAGCAGCGAGCGACGCGGTGACGATGATTCCGCCGTTGCGGTTCAGGACTTCGACTGCGAATGCGCGGCGCTCGACGCTTAGCCTGGGCAGCAGCGTGCTGACGACGTCGGCGACGCGGGCGGCGTACGCGGCGTCGTGAGTCACGAGAATGGCGCAGGAGTTCTCGCCGTGCTCCGCTTCGATCAGCAGGTTCCAGGCGGCGTTTGTCGGGTCGGCTGATCCGTCGCAGAGGATCGCTGATTCGCTGGGGCCCGCGGGCGGACCGGGATCGATGACGTCGGACAGCAGGGTGCGTGCGGCAGAGACGTATACGTTTCCCGGCCCAACGATTTTCGTGCAGGCTGGGATGGACTGCGTGCCGAACGCGACTGCGGCGACTGCCTGTGCGCCGCCGACGCGGTAGATTTCGCGGATGCCGAGCATGTCGGCTGCGACGAGCGTGGCGGCATCGACCCGGCCATCGGTCCCGGGGGGGGTACACACGATGATCCGCGGAACGCCGGCGATTACCGCGGGAACACCGAGCATGCACATGACTGAGCTGAACGCGCCGCGGCCGCGCGGCACGTAGAGGCAGACGGAGTCGATGGGCGTGAAGCGATCGCCGCACGAGACGCCGGGTTCCACTTCGACGAGGGTCAGCGGCGCGGGCTTCTGTGCCGCGTGGAGGGCGCGGATGTTGCGAATGGCGTGGGTCAGCGCGTCGCGCACTTCGGATGAGACCGCGTCGCGCGCGGCGGAGAATTCTTCGAGGGTGGCACGCAGCCCGAGTCGCGAAATATCCGCGTTGTCGAAGCGCCGGGCAAACTCGATGAGCGCGTCGTCGCCGCGTGTGCGCACCACGTCGATGATCTCGCGCGCGGATGCTTCGGCCTCGCGCGCGGACGGCGCTACCCGCAACAGTTCCGCGGGCAGCGGTGGGTTGTCGCACGCAGCCGCATACAGAATGCGTATGCCCGCGCTCACGCGATCACCTTTTGAATGGTGGATTGCAGGATGTCGGTTGCGCCCGCGCGGCGGATCGCGGGGAGGATACGGTGGACTTCGTCGCGCAGGACGGCGACGCGCACGGCGAATCCGCCCTGGCCGTGGAGCGGCTGAATCGTCGGCGACTTCATCGCGGGGAGCAGTTTGACGACTGCTTCCAGCCGCTCGGCGGAGACGTTCATGTCGAGCAGCACTCGGCGGCGGCCCTCAAGTACGCTGGAGACGAGCAGAACGAGTTCGTCAATGGTCTCGCGGCGGCGGGGATCGGCGAGCGTGGCGCGGTTGGCGATCAGCCGGCTGCTGGAAGCGAGGATCTCATCGACGATTTCCAGACCGTTTGCGCGGAGGGTCGCGCCGGTGGCGGTGTTGTCGACGATGAGGTCCGCGTCCTCCGGCGGAAAGACCTCGGTCGCGCCGTACGTGCGGACGTAGTGAAAGTCGGCCTGGCGCGTGCGCATGTAGCGCGCCGTCAGGTTCTCGTACTCCGACGCCACAATGAGCGGGCGGGTGATTCCATCGGCGAACGGGTCCAGTCCGCGCGGCGCCGCCACGACGAGGCGCACGGGCAGCAGGCCGGTGTCGAGCAGTTCGACGACATCCGCACCGGTTTCCTCGATCCAGTCGCGCCCGGTGATGCCCACGTCGTGTGCGCCGTACTCGACGAGGCGGGGAATGTTCGCGGCCTTGAGGAGTTTGACCTCGAAGCGCGCGTCGCTGCACGCGGGACGGTATTCCTGCTCGGTGGCGCGGATGCGCAGCCCGGCGTCGGCGAGGAGGTTGAAGACTTCCTGCTGCTGCCGTCCTTTGGGCAAGGTCAGTTTCAGCGTCGAATCCATGGGTATTGGTGCCATTCAAACGGGACTATTGCCCCTTACGCGTCATGCTTCAGCCGCAACTGTCGATTGCGGGCCAGAGCGAGGCGGTAACCGCCGGGCCCCTCCTTGTACCAGCGAGCGATGCGGGCGACGGTGCGTGAACTCATGCCCGTGCGCTCTTCGATTTCGCGATACGACTTGCCGTCGGCGAGCATCGCGGCGACCTGCCAGCGGCGGCCGATCATTTCCAACTCGTCGTCGGTGAGCAGGTCGCGGAAAAACCGCCGGGCCTCGCCGACGTGGCGGAGGCGCAGGACGGTGCGGAGCAGTTCGTCGAGGGTGCCAGGATCGTCTTGCCGCGGGTTCATGCGCCGTCGCTCTGCTGTACTTTGGTACAGTATACACTTTACCATGGGAAAGGCAAGCGCCGACGGAAGCATCATCGGGGTAGACGCGGGTTCCCTCAGCAGGAGTTGGAAAAGGCCACGTTATCGGCGGTTGCTGGGCGGCGGCAAAATCGGCTTGGACGGCGCGGTCCCGCTGTCCGGCTGCCCGTCGCCCCAACTCGGCCCACGCGACTTGCGCTTGGGCGCGTTCGCCGCGGCATCGGATTCGGCGTCAACGGGCGCGTCAGCCGCGGTGTCGGTTACGTCCGCCAGCAGTGTGGCGTCGGTGGGCAGGTTCACACTTGGGGCTGCCGCTGAGCCGGGGCTCTGCGGGAACATTTCGCCGGGCGCGGCCAGATTGCCGGTTGTGCGGCGATCATCGGGCAGGCTGGCGTCAACGTAAACCGTTGTGGTGCGGAACCAGGTTTCATCGACCACGCCCGGCGTCAGCACGCGCTCGACCAGCTCCGGGCCGAGTTCGTGCAGTTCTGCGCGGGTGACGAACATGCGGTCGCCAGTGCGCATCAACACCTCGACGAGCTGGCCATGCCCCAGGAAGCGCGGCATCGCCCCGAGCACGAGCAGGCACGCGAAGTATGCCCAAATCGGTCGGGATTCTCCCATGGCCCGTTCGCGCAGCACATACGACAGGCGCCGGCGCAACACGCCGGCTGGGCTGCTGTCGCCCAGGATGTGCATCGCGAATCCGCGGCGAGAGAAACTCCCGGCAACAATGCTCATCAGCGTGTCGACATAGTCGGTCGGCTTCACGCCGCTCTGCACCACGTCCTCGTCGCAGCAGAGCTCGTTGTTCATGCGCACGCGGCGATACGCCCAGTGGGCCACCGGGTGAAACCAGAAGAAGCTCAGCATGATCATCGTCGCAAGCGTGACAAGGTCGTCGCGATTGGCGACGTGCGCCAGCTCGTGGCGCAGCACCTGCGAGAAGCGCGCCCGCTCCTGCGCGGACGGATCCCGATGGCGAATCACCCAGGGCAGCAGCGATTCGGGGATGAGAATCGCCGGGCGAAAAACGCCCAGCGTCGCCGGTCCCGCGTCCTCGGGCGTGATGATGATCTTCGCGTCCGGCGGCACCATCAGGTCGGGATCCAGCCGGCGCAAGGTGGTCGGCTTGAGCAGGTAACCTTTGGCGAGATGGTCATCCGCCGCTTGCCGGCTGGCGGAGGCGCGCAGCCACACGCGCACGAGCAGGTATGCGGAAACCCCCAGCCAGGTGTAGGCGACGGCCTGCAGCCAGACGACGGTCATGCCGCCCTGGTTAAGCACAGTCTCGCCGCCGAGGTTCGGGAAAAGCACATCGCCCAGAAGCGAGCCGCGCAGCGCGGGCGCCAGCGGCAACAGCCCGTTGAACGAGCCGGTGGCCATGGTGACAAACGGTTTGCAGAGGGTGAGGAACCAGATGCGCCGTCGCCAGCGCGGTCCGATATTGGGAAGTAGAGCGAGCAGTCCCGCCACGAGGAATCCCAAGATCAGGAATTCCACCGAGGCGACTGCCAGGCGCGAGATCAGAAACGTCACGGCCCCGTCGCTCATGGACCAAACCTGGTTGTGAGCTTCGTCTGACGCCGCGGCCTGCGGACCCGCGGGATTAACGGCCTAGTTGCTTGGTCCGGCCGTCATGCGGGAAATCACCGCACGCCTCGCGTGCTAGGGTTGGGTCGGCGCCTGGCCGTCCCGTCGCGCAACTGCCTGCTCCACCAATGCCTGCAGCTTGCGCAAGTCCTTCTCAGACAAACGCTCGGTTTCCACAAAATGTGAAACCATCGCCGGCAGCGAACCGGCGAAGAACGAATTCACCACTTCCATGGCGCTGCGTGCGCCGAAGCGGTCGCGGGTTACCGTGGCTTCGTAAACATTGGCTCGACCGACCCGGCGGGCCCCCACAAACCCTTTGCGCTCCAGCACCTGCATCATAGTCAGGACCGAGGTGTACGCCAATTCGCGTTCAGGCTTCAGGGCGTCCTGCACCTGACGCACGGTCACTTCCCCCTGGTCCCAGACCACGTCCATGATCATGGCCTCCAACGGAGTCAATGATCGAGGTAGTTTTCGCACGAGTCTGGCTCCTTTGCTGACAGTGGTTTACTAACCAAAATAGTATCGACTGGGATTGGCGTTTTCAAGGATTTGGGCTGGAATCCAAGGTCCCGAAAAAAAATCCGGGGCCCTCGGGTACCGCCAGTTGACTTGACTACTAAGGTGGCTAGTATGGTTAGTAGCAACGGCCGCGACGGTAACGAAGCGGCAGGTCAGCCCGGTGGCTGAGGTGTCCGCCCGAGTCCGCGAAGTGCCGTTGCGACGAGACAATCTTCTGACCCGCCTCCTCCAATCGTGGTGCCGGCGGGCACCACAACCTGCCGTCTCTCGCCCCGAGACGACAATGAGGAGCGCCCCGTTGCGGCTTGACCACCACACACCCTTCCCCCTGACCCTGGCCGCAACGGGGGCGCTTCCCTCACTCCGATCACCCCGCTGCGGACCATTTTCGGTCCTGGAAAGACATGCGGGTGCTGGCGTAGAATGCCCCTGAATTCCAAGGTTCATACACGCCCAACTGCGATACGGGGGGAGTGACTCATGCAACAACGGTATCTACTCGCGGCTGTGCTGTTCTCAGCCGCCTTGTGTGTCGGCTTGGCCTGTGTGGGGGACAATGGCCCCGGCAGCAGTCCGTCGCCGTCGCCAACCACGAGCCCGACGCCCGGGGGCGGGTCGCCTGGTCCAAGCCCATCGTCCGGCCCGGGATCTTCGCCCGATCCCAACGCGAGTCCGACCCCCTCAGGCGACCCGGTCGACGGCTCACCGTCGCCGACCCCGACCGCGACGCCCGGCGATCCGGGGGACCCCGGCACGAACGGCCTTCCGAACTGCGCTGCCACCGAGGTGATGGTGTCCGTTTCCGGGGCGTGCGATTTCGACGGCACCGGTCTGGGGTGCTGCCCGGACGGATTTCCGCTGGTGACGCAGGATTGCTTCTGCGTCGCAGAGATCGACAACCCGAACCCGCCAAGCGCGACGCCGGCGCCCACGGCTCCTCCTTTCACCTGTCCAACGGGTGAGGTGCTGGTGCGCGTGCCGGAAGATTGCGCCGTGGATGAAACCGGTTGGGGCTGCTGCCCTGAGAGTTCGCCGAGCATCGATGCCGACTGCTTCTGTTCCGAATTCCAGCCGCCGGAGTAGCCGCGTTCAGTTTTTCCCAATGGCGCTTTCGGTGATCCTGTGCGCCGGCTGTGCCGGGCCGCGGCATGATCCGGAAGCGCCGCGCCCATGGGCCAACGCGGCGCCCTGCCGGTTCGTCATCCTCAACGGCGTGGACAATCTGCCGTATTCCGTCCGGGGAATCAGTGCGCTCGTGCGCGAGCGCTTTCCCGGGTGCGACGTGGATGAGCGCCCGTGGGGCGCTCCCGGACGAACGTATCACAATCTGACCGCCGAGGAGCACAACCGCGAAACTGCGCGGCGGCGGGCCGCGGAACTGGCGGCATTCGCCCGGGCCCACCCCGAGGCGCGCATCGTGGTCATCGGCTATTCCGGCGGCGGGGGCATGGCGGTCTTTCTGGTCGAAGCGCTGCCGGACGACGTGCGCATTGACCGGCTGATCCTGATCGCCGCCGCCATTGCGCCGGATTACCCGATCGTTGATCGCGTCCTTCCGCGGGTGAACGAGTTCGTGGTCAATTACGCGAGCTGCCTTGATTTGCAGGTCAGTCTGGGCACCGCGGCGCTGGGGACGATGGATCGCAGCGCATCGGTGAGCGCCGGTTATCGCGGATTTGAATTGGAACATCCCAAGCTGGTGCAGATCGACTGGGACGCAGCCGCCATGCGCCGCGGCCACTTTGGAAACCATTTGGGCTATCTCACGCCGACATGGCAGGCGAATTACCTTCCGCCTGCGCTCGATCCGGGGCTGGACGCGGACGGTGTGCGGTCCGCCCTGGCATCTCCATAAATGGATGCGGGTGCGCGGTGTCGCAACAGAATGAAGGCAGGGGTGAGCATGACGAACGCGACGAAAGCGTTCAGCAAGGGGAGGTAGATCGCGCCGGGTAGGGTATTCCCCCAGGCGATCAGCGGGACAGCCTGGGCAACGGGAACGCCGAAAGAGAAGTTCACGTTGAGTTCAGGCGAAGTCAGCGCCCGGCTGAGCACGGTGAGGGCGAAGTACACCGCGACCGCGCCCAAGAGCGCTTCCGGCGTGCGCACGGCGCGGCGGCGTACGACGGCGAGCAGCAACGGCACGAGGTAGAAGTGGTGTGCGGTGGCGATCCAGGTCCAGGCGTTCGCTTGCGCCAGGTAGCGGGTGATGCCCAGGGGAAACACACCGGTAAAGCACCAGGTGAGGCAGTCGGCCAGCCAGAGTCCGTGCAGGACGAGAATGTCGACGAGTGCGACCGCGACCAGCAGCGACCTACCCGCGAGCAGTCCGACCGCGGCCAGCAACAATCCGATGTGCGACATCCAGAAGATTTCGCCGGCGCGTGCGCTGAAGACTTTAACGGCACAGACCACGACGAAATGCAGGAGCAGGAAAGCGCCCAGTGCGCGCTGGGTGGTGCGCGAGATGCGCAGATCGGCACCTGGCGTCACGAACCGCCTCCACCGCCGCCGCCGTTGCCGAGAGCGGCCTCGCTGGAATCGTTGACGCGGTTGTAAGCGGCAAGGGTCGCGGCGTTGGAGCCCCGGTTGGCGATGCGCGCGCGGAACAGGCCGTTGGTGGGGTTGTACCAGAAGGCGCCGGGCATCGCTGCGGTGAGCATCTTGTTGGGGGGGTGCGAGCGGCCGGCTGTGCTGTCGATTTCGACTGAGGGTATGCCAAAGGTGTTTTCCGGGTGAGTCAGGCCGCCGCCGGTGGCAAACCACGCGGAGTCGATCGTCGCGGGATAGCCGGGCGGCGTGGCTGCATGGTATTGCAAGTCGATGAGCGTGCGCAAGGAGGCGATCGTCGAGCGCAGCGCGGATTCACTGGTTTCGTGCGACGCATCTGAGAACTGCGGGACAACGATGGCAGCCAGGATTCCAAGTATGACGACGACGATGAGCACCTCGACGAGCGTGAATGCGCGAGAAGACGCCGCGGAGCGTGGTGAGTGCCGATAACGCATGAGCCGTAAGACCTTTCCGGCAGCGGAAAAACCCAGTGATCCTGAGTTTCATCGAACGTGCAGACGAATGACTTGAGGGTCCGAAAAACTCGGGCTGACGCACACGCAGCGGCGACAGCGTGTCGTATCAAATCAACGACCGGGCCAGGGACTTGGCGGCAGCACGTCGAGCAACTGCGGCAGCGCGGTGATGACGTGATCCGCCTGATGCGCATATGTTGGTGGCGGCTGGCGTCCGATCATGAGGACGGTAGAACAGCCGGCGGATCGACCGCTTTCGAGGTCGATCCGGTGATCGCCGATCATCCAACTCGACCGGGGATCGCTGCCCGTTTCCACACAAAGCGACAGCACGGGCTCGGGCGACGGTTTGATGACGCCGTCGTCGCGCGTGCGCAGGGCGTCGACGACTAGTCCGAATCGGGTGATGACGAGATCGGTCCAGCGGCGGGCGTTGCGGGTGAGGATCGCGATCGGGAAGCCGCGATCGCGCAGCGTTTGCAGCGTGTCGATCGCACCATCGTGGAGCACCGCGCCTTCGGCTGCGGCGCGTTCGTGGCGTTCGAGGATGGCCGCCGCGTGCGTGCGCGCGTCATCGGAGAGCTTGGCGAGGGATTCGAGGATTGGTCCGGGAGGAAGCCCGATGTCTGCGCGAATGGCGTCGAAATCGAGTGTCGGGACGGTGAGGGTTCCGTCGAGGTCGAAGATCACCATGCCACATGAGTTCTTGCGCATCGCACGGTCATGTTAGGGCGCGAGACTGGACGAGGCCATTTTTGGTCGGATGCTCGCGCACCCGCGTCAATGCGCGTGGATCCGGCGAGGGGATCTCGCGCTGGCCGCACCACCGACAAAGGGAGTTGGTGAGCGTCACTCGTTGCGCTGGCCGTGGATCGCAATTCGCGTCAAGGGCGCGTGGAGACGTGGATTGTCCAGTCCTTGCCGAGACCGCTCAGGGTGCGCGCAAGGCTGCTGGCGGCGAGGGGCGTTGTGGCAAGGACGGCGGTGGGCCGGGCCGGTTGAGTGATCTCGACGCTGGCAGTGGCGCGGTCGGCGTCGATGTCGAGGGTACCGGGTTCGCTCAGCATGTACTCGCGCAGCGCCTGGTATTTCTTATAGATAAGTCGCTGGTCGGTCAGGATGAGCCCGGCGGTTCCGCGTTCGGTGCGGTCGAAGTCACGATCGGCGAAGTATCCCAGGAAGCGCTCGCCGGAGCGGGGATGGTACCACTGTCCGATGCGGATACGCACACCGGCTGCGAGCGATTTCCACTGATTGTCCTTGCGCTGGCGGCTGGCGACGAGGAGTTTCTGGTAGCCCGTGGTGCCACGTCCACCGTTGTTGCGGTAGAACTCGAGGGCGATGGTGGGGTGGGCGATGATGATTCGGCATCGTTCGGCGGCGCCCTCGCCGTAGACGCGTCCGCGGACGGCGCCGGGGATGCTGCACTGCGGGCAAATGGCGTAGGGGAAGGGTTCCTTGAACGGCGCGGGCAGCGTATCGAGAGGGGCGAGCGTGTTGAACCAGTCGGCGCCGTGAGCTTCGAGCAGCAGGCGCAGCACACGGTGGGAGCGGGTTTCAGTCTCATTGACCAGCGCGGCGTCGCGCATAGGGATTTTTTCAATCCAGATGACGTAGTGCAGCTCGAGGTCGTCGCGGCTGAGGCACTGCGCGCAGCGGTGCGGAAACGAGCAGCGCAGGTCGCGGTCGCGCAGGTCGACGGAGGGGAAGCTGAAGTACGCGCCGTCGTCCGCAAGCTGCTCAAAGTCGACGCGGGGCGTGTCGGGCGGCGTGGGGTGTACCCAGCGGTCGTTCACCGGCATCTGCGCCGAGACGTTGAGCCGCTGGCCGAGTACGCCGGTGCTGCCCAGGACGCTGCTGGCCGAGGGATCGTCCTCGGTGACCCAGCCGAAGATGGTCTCGTCGTCGATAGGGGGCTCTTCGAGCAGCTTGAACGTCTGGCCGCACTTGCGGCAGCGGGCGCGCTCGCCGACATTCGACCTGCGAACGCGGTACTTTTGCGCACAGGATGGACAGACGGCAACGACGGCGTCGTCCATGAGGATCTCCGGGTTTGCAGGCACCGCCGATTTGACGCACGCACGCACCACCCGCCCCTGCGGGTGACACCACACCCGAATTTTTATAGCTCTGGCGACGTACGAGGTCAACCCGCAAGCACGCGGCGAGCGCGTTCGCTTCGCGCCGGCGGGGCCACGGACGCTTCCGAGAGGACCATTTGAGGCGCTTGAACACGCCCGGTCGGTCCGTACAATCGCGTAGGTATGATCATCACCATCGACGGTCCTGCCGGTTCGGGCAAGTCCACCGCCGCGCGGAAGCTCGCCGCCCACTTGCAGATCCCGTATCTGGATACCGGCGCTATGTATCGGGCGCTGGCCTATCTTGCGCTCAAGGAGAACATCGATCTGGATGATTCTGCCGCGCTGATCGACATGGCGCGCGAGGCGCACCTGGAGCTCGACTGCGGTCCGACGTACACGCGCGTGCGGGTCAACGGCGAAGATGTCAGCGAGGCGGTGCGGAGCATGGAGGTCAGCCAGGCCACGTCGCCAATCGCTCGGACCCAGGGCATTCGCGAGATCCTGGTCCACAAGCAGCGCAATATCGGGCAGCAGCTCGGGTCGTTCGTGACGGAAGGGCGCGACCAGGGCAGCGTGGTATTCCGCGATGCGGACGTGCGCTTCGTGGTGGATGCCGACCTGGAGTGCCGGGCGCAGCGGCGCTGGCAGGAGCTGCAGGCGGAAGGCGAAGATGTGGACCTGGACGATGTTCGCACCAACTTGGCGTCGCGCGACGCGAACGACGCCAAGCAGTGGGCGCCGCTGCTGATTCCGGGCCGGGCGATCCGAATCGACACCAGCAACATGACGATCAAGGACGTGGTTCTATGCATGGTGGAGCACGTCTACCAGACGATCGGCGAGGACGCGGTCGTCACCGATCCATAACGGTTGACATCCTGGCTTGATTGGCCCGTTGGAAATGGGCGAAGGGGCGGCGCGCCGCTTGGTGATGTAGCCCTTGCACTTCAAAGTAGCCATTGCTATATTTATTGGCCTAGTGTTCATCAGGGTCGGGCGCACAATTGCTGGGGATGCGGAATGAAGGGCTTGGTCAAGGCGCGACGCGCCGTCACGAATATCGGAATGCCAATGCCTGCGCTGATGCTGGCGCTGGGTTTGGCGGCGGTCACGGTGGATGTAGACAGCGTCGTTGCGGAAGGCGCCGTTGCGAACAGCGTCGTTGCGAACAGCATCAATGCGGACGACGTTCGGTCGGGCAGTGCCGCTGCCGACGATCTTATTCTGGACGAGTCTTCGATGGATGGCGCGGCGGAAACGAATGCGCTCGCGGCGCCGCCGGTGGAGCGCGGGTGGTTCCGGCTGGATTCGGCGCCCCTCACCGACAGCATCGCGACGGATCGGCCGGATTTCACGGAAAGTTCGCGCTCGGTGCCGCGCGGGCACGTGCAGATCGAGGCGGGGTATACGTTCACGTATGATCGGGAAGGCGACGACCGGGCGCGAACGCAGACTGTGCCGGAAGCGTTGCTGCGCGTCGGGGTCGCGGACGGATTCGAATTGCGATTCGCGTGGGAGGGTTATTCCTGGACGGACACGCGCACCCGCGAGAAGAACGAGTTCGATAGGACAGTCACGGTCGACGACTGGTCGCAGGGTGCGTCCGACATGGAAGTGGGAATGAAGCTGGAGCTGACCAAGCAGGACGGGTGGTGTCCGGAATCGGCGCTGCTCGTGATGCTGTCGCTGCCATCGGGCAGCGCGGGATCTTCGTCGGGCGACGTTGATCCGTTGGTCGGCGTGATCTGGGCGTACGAGCTGACCGACCGGCTGGGGATCGGCGGGCAGGTGTTGCTCGCGGCGCCGACTGAAGACGGATCGCGGTTCGCGCAGTCGTCGGCTTCGTTGGCGCTGGGGGTGGATCTGACGGAGCGGATCGGAGCGTACGTGGAGTACTATGGGTTATACCCGAACGGGCCGCACGCGGATTGCGCGCACGTGGTCGACGGCGGCTTCACGCTGCTGGTGACGGACAACCTGCAGTTGGACTGGCGTGCCGGTTTCGGGTTGAATGAAGAGGCGGACGACTTTTTCACCGGAGTGGGCATTGCGTGGCGGTTGTAGCCGGCAGCGGACATCGGCGGGCTTAGCCGGCATCATCGCCAAGCATCGCACCGTAAACCAGGAGAGCATCACCATGTCGCGAATGCGTGCGGGCGTATTACTGACATTGGCGTGTCTGTTGTTCAGCACGGGTTGTCGCACGGCGGACGCGGTGCGCGACGGAATCTCCGCGGGCATCAGCGACACAGTGGCGACGCTGCTTGTCGCCCTGCTCCTGCCGGACGAACTGTAGGCCGCGGTGACCGGCGCGCGAGCGCGCTTCCGCGCACGCGCGAATCGCTGATGCGCAGATGCGCAATAAATGCGCGGGCGCGCATGGGCGTCTGATTCCTGCCACATCGCTGTTGCGTTGCCGCAACATTTCGCTGAAAAACCACATCGCCGCTGCCGATACACCTGCAGCGGCAGGCCGTGCGGGGGTGAGATGGATCGCCCCGGCGCCGGACCGCCGAAACTGCGCCCCGCTCGGTGCAGCCGGAAGATCCGACGGCCATGACACCTGCCCGCCCAACTACGTCACCCGCCATCCGGCAGGACAGCGAGGGGTTGAACGAGATTCTGGACGCGGTGCCGGTCGCGCTCATTCTGCTCGATGCGCAGGGGCGGACGCTGCACATGAATCCGTCAGCCGCCGGGCTTTTCGGGCGGTTGGAAGACTGGTGGGGCGCGTGGGCTGCGTCCACGACGGCGCCGGCTGATCGCGATTGGCGCGGGCTGCTGGATAGTGTGTTGCGGACGGGCTCGAATGAGCGCCTGTCGAGCGTGCGTTGTGCGCGGGTAGACGGGGCGGGCCGGACTTTCGACGTGGATTTCGGCCGGGTGCGGCGCGGGACGGATTTCGTCGCGCTGGTCGCCGTACACGACGCGACGCAGTTGGATGAACTGACGCGGCGGCTGGCGGCGACGGAGAACCTGGCGGCGGTGGGCAAGCTGGCGGCGCGGGTGGCGCATGAGCTGAACAATCCGCTCGATGGGACGCTGCGGTACGCGGGTCTGGCGGCGCGGCTGGTGGACAAGCTGGGGATGGAAGCGGAGCCGGCGGGCAAGATCCGGGAATACCTGGAGCACATGCGGGCGGGTTTGCTGCGGATGACGCGGATCGTGTCCGACCTGCTTGAGTTTTCCAGAAACGCGCCGGTGCTGAAGGAGTCGGGGAACATTAACCGCGTGGTGGAAGAGGCGCTGCAGGCGCTGGCCCACCTGGCGGACGCTCACCAGGTGGCGGTGCTGGCGGATTTTCACGACGACAACCGCATGCCGGCGCTGGCGGATACCCGGCTGTACCAGGTGTGCTGCAATCTGATCCGCAACGCGATCGACGCGATGCCCAGCGGCGGGCGGTTGACGGTGCGCACGGGCATCGTGGACGACACGGTGGTAGTCCGCATCGCGGACAGCGGCGGCGGGCTGCCGGAGGACGTGGAGCGGGTGTTCGAGCCGTTCTACACGACGAAGCCCACGGGCCAGGGGACGGGCCTGGGGCTGGCGATCTGCCGGGAGTTTCTGGCGCAGCTCGGCGGGCGGATCAGCGCGGAGAACGCGCGGGACGGCGGGGCGGTGTTCACCGTGCGCATTCCGGTTGAGCGCTGCGCGGCGGCGGACAAGAACAGCGAACATTGAGGGCCGGGAGTAGACACTGTGAACGAGACGAGACCGCGCATCCTGATCATTGACGACGACCGCATCATTCTGGATTCGCTGGCGGAGCTGCTGCGGCTCGAGAATTACGAGGTGGAGAGCGCGACCAGCCTGGCCGCGGGGATGAGCGCGCTGTCGCGCGCGCCGTTCAACGTGGCGATCACCGATGTGAACATGCCGGGGGGCGACGGGTTTGAGCTGCTGCGCGCGATCCGGCAGCGCTGGCCGCAGACGGTGGTGATCATGATCACCGGGTACGGCACGATCGAAAGCGCGGTGGAGGCGATCAAGCTGGGCGCGTACGACTACCTGACCAAGCCGATCATCGACGACGAGATTCGGCTGGTGGTGGAGCGGGCGCTGCACCAGCAGGCGCTGATCATGGAAAACCAGTCGCTGAGGAAGCGACTGGACGAACGCTACGGGCTGGACAACATCGTCGGGCACGATCACCAGATGCAGAAGGTGTATGACCTGATCGAGGCGGTTGCGCCGTCGAAGGTCACGGTGCTGATGCAGGGCGAGTCGGGCACGGGCAAGTCGCTGGTGGCGCGGGTGATTCACCATCGCAGCCACCGGGCGGATAAGCCCTTGGTCGAGGTGGCTTGCGGTGCGATTCCGGAGTCGCTTTTGGAGAGCGAGCTGTTCGGGCACGTGAAGGGGGCGTTCACCGGGGCGGTGGCGGACAAGGTGGGCAAATTCAAGGCGGCGCACGGGGGCACGCTGTTTCTGGACGAAGTGGGGACCGCCTCGCCGGGTTTGCAGGTGAAGCTGCTGCGCGCGGTGCAGGAGATGCAGTTCGAGCCGGTGGGCAGCAACAAGACTGAGAAGGTGGACGTGCGGCTGGTGGTGGCGACGAACAAGGACCTGGAGAGCGAGGTGCGCGCGGGGAATTTCCGCGAGGACCTGTATTACCGCATCAACGTGGTGAACATCGCGCTGCCGCCGCTGTGCGAGCGGCTGGGGGACGTGCCGCTGTTGGCGAATCGATTTCTGGCGAAGTATACGGACGAGTCGGCGCGGGAGATCACGGGTTTTTCGGAGGATGCGCTGGCGTGCATGCAGCGTTACCACTGGCCGGGCAACGTTCGCGAATTGGAGAACGTGGTCGAGCGGGCGGTGGTGCTGGCGCGTGGCGGGCGGATCGACGTGGACGACCTGCCGCCGAAGCTGATCGAGCAGGCGAGCACGGTGCGGTATGACGTGACGTTCGCGCCGACGTCGCTGAAGAAGGCGCTGGAGGGTCCGGAGAAGGCGGTGATTGAGGCGGCGCTGCGGGCCAACGGCTGGAACCGGCAGGCGACGGCTGAGATGCTCGAGATCAACCGCACGACGCTCTATAAGAAGATGAAGCGGTACGGGCTGGAGGGGGAGCCGGTGCGCGGAGGGATTGCCAAAGCCTATTGACAGTGTGGCTTTACGCATGGTGATCCTTGATTCTGGGCGGTGGCGCGGGGTGGGTTGGGATTTTGATAGCGCCCGGCGTTGAAGTGGTACTGCGAATAGGGTTTGGTGCGCGAGATTTTCGTTCGCGAGAGCAGGTGAGAGGTGAGAGGTGAGAGGTGAGGAATTGGGCAGTGGGCAATGGGCATTGGGCATTGGAATACCTCCACCACGGATAACGCGCGGGGGGTACGGTTAAATCTCGAGTTGGTTGGTGAGACGTTTGAACCGCAGAGTTCGCTGAGGGCGCGGAGAGTGACTTTCTTATGTTTGGTTTTTTCCGTCGGGCTCGGGGTGGTGAGGTTCTTGAACTGGCCCGGGTGATCTTGGCGGTCAGCATGGGACTGCGGAAGGCGCTGGGAAGGTCATCCTGACGCGTTTTCTTGTCTGATGCCTAAAATAGGTTCCTGACACCTTTTCCGATCCCACCTTTTCCGATCCTCAGGATTTCGACGGAGATGGTGGCGAATGTGAGTTCGTCGGCTGTCTCGGCGTCCGATTGGCGCATGTCCCCGAGGTTTCGGCCGCGGGTTGCGCTGTAACGTTGGGCCGGCAGCGCGGGATCGTTCTTGGACAGAACCAGCGGAAAAGCACCGTCGAATTCCACGCCGGCGATGTGAATTGTGTCCGCCGTGCAATGGACATCGATTTCGCCCGCGGCGATGCGGCTGGCCTGACCGTTCAACGCCAGGGAAAGCAGAACGACATCGCCGGCAGTGTACGCAGACCCCTGTGGCGACGCGGGCGCGCCGATCTCGGCAATGAGGTCCGCGCGCGCGGCTGCTGCCGCGCTCGCGGCCAATGCGATCAGGATTGCCAAACGATTGGGCATCACTATTTCTCCATCATGACGCCGAGAGTAGATCGGTCGCAGTCGCGACCGACGTCGCCATACGACTGGATTGAGTGCATCGAATGACCCGCGAGCCGATCACATTTCCCATTGAGCACACAATGACTTTTACACTCACTGTCAATCCGCCGACCAGTCGTGGCCCTTCCCACAGCAACAGGACAACCAAGCATTCACGGCAATGAACCCGTAAGAGAGAGCCAACTGCGATTGCCTTGCTCGATTAGCGGTCACAATCCCCCATCAATGCCTCGAACGTAGTAGTTACCAGATTAATCCTCTCTCCAGAATACTCCAACCCCAAAAACTTTCACCCTCCACAGATTCACGGCCTACATACACAACCAACGGTGGAGTTTAGTCATGTACATTACTTGATTGGATGATCAATATCGCTAGCAAGCACATACATCGTTCTCTCGCTACTGCTCGTTAGTAGGACAACGAAGCCGTGCGCAAAGGTTGGGTTACTTGTGAAGGAATCGTTGAATTCGTCGCTGGCTACAAGGGGATCCCCAGGGAGCACTGTACTTAGGTCTGCAGGGATCTCGCTACGCAACAGCTGTTTCCATTGGAACTTGCTTCGAATGAAACGATTTCCAGTTTCTGTCAGTACGACTGTCCCGCAAATCGAAACCAATTTGTCTGAAGGGGAAGGTACACCACTAGCGGTCTGTTCTTCTCGTATAATGTAGCTACATGACTCGATCTCGAGATCTCTTAGATTCGGAAGCCGGCCGATTAAGTCCGCAACTGATGTCGAGTTGGAGGAAGCGCTGTTCTGTTGCGAGCGCGGACAACCACTACCTGTCATCGTAAGCAAAAGGATCATTGTTGCGATCCCCCATTTACAGGAGTTGAGCGCAATCTGTGCGCGCTCGTAGCCACTGCCTGGTTTATCGGCGCGACCTTGTGTCCTTTGACCCATCTGCCTTCGTTCCTTCCATTGTATTATGACGCTTCCACTGGATGGTGCGTGAGACTTTTCCACGTGAATAAAACGATTTGGCCCAACCGAAGACCTCGAAACGCCCATTCTGATCGTCCGGTAAACCGGTAGCGATGTCCACTTGGCCCTTATTGAAATTGTAGAAGTCCTCCATCTCGACGACGATTACAAGCGTGTACATGCAAGTAGTCGGGTTGTAGGTTACGTCTCCGGTTCCCCAGATACGATGTCCACCGAGAGCCTTCTGCCAATCCTCTGTGGCGCTAAGTTCGACTTTCGCAGTT
>Ga0268299_1001562_pt1 | contig 38143 bp, 35 predicted proteins | sample NOBtaG_FD_193484 | JGI IMG/M metagenome (GOLD analysis project Ga0268299, IMG submission 193484) | Activated sludge microbial communities from bioreactor in Nijmegen, Gelderland, Netherland - NOB reactor | ecosystem: Engineered > Bioreactor > Aerobic > Activated sludge | place: Netherlands... | reverse complement strand
TGTCGCGCGGTTCAACGCGAAAAACTATGCGAAAGCGAAAGAACTCGTGAGTACGAAAGGGCTTCACCTCATGGACGCGCTCAGCGAGGTGGGCTACAACGATCCTGCCATGATGCGCGGACTCGCGCGCAAGGAGTTGACCGCCGGACGATAGGGCCTGTGAGGGTTTGCTCCATAGCCCATTGCTATGGGGAAGTGGGAGTTCCCCCTATGCGATCAGCCGATCCCGACCTTCGGCCATCCCCCCCGCCTCGAGGTGTGATCGTCCAATCCGCACACCGAGCAACACACCCGTCACGTTGGTGATGACGTCAAAAAGCGAGGGAAACCGGGAGTGGCAGTAGACCTGGTAGAACTCGATGCCCAGCGAGAGGGCCCCGCCGATGGCGGCCGCCAGCAGCATCTGACGTACAGGCACGACAGGATTCAAGAGGCGGCTCAGCAAGTAACCGAGCGGGAAGAACAGCAGGGTGTTCGCCACAAGATCGAACGCAATATCCAGCAGATAGGCGGGAGAGCGAAGGTCTTCGGCGGTTGGAAGCCACTTGATGTATTCCCAGTGTGAATGGCCGACGAAGTTCTTCAGCGGCAGAATGCCGACCATCAAGATCACGAGAATCCACGCCATCGTGTAGACCAGGTCGAGACGTGTTTGGCGAGAGGCCATATCGTCACGGAATTCCGGTTGCCGGCGCGAGAGTCATACAAACACGGCGGCCCATGATGCAGCGCGCTTGGTGAACGCGAAGGAGTATCGACGGCTTACCGGGAGTGGGCCTTCGGCGTCGGCATGGGGCTTATTTGGCGAGTTCCTCTTTGACGGCATTGACCAGCTTGGTCAGATCAAAGGGCTTCTCGAAGACGCGGCGGGCGCCGAACAGTTTGGCAACGTCCAGGAAATTACGATCACCCTGGGCTCCCGTCATGGCAATGACCTTGGCATCCACATACTCACGGGTCAGTTGCAGCGTGGCTTCCAACCCGTCCGTTCCCGGCATGAGAATATCCATGATGACCAGATCCACGCGGTTTTTCTGGTAGGCGTGCAGACCCTCTTTTCCGTCCCGTGCCTCGATGACCTGGTACTTGGCCTTCTCCAGTACGTCCTTCAACAGATTGCGGATCGATTCTTCATCGTCGATGACGAGAATAGTGGCCATGATGATTGATGCTCCTTGAGCCCACTGAATACTACCCGCATTGATGGCGGCTGTCTAGGAAGAATGCGATTGCTCGCCCGGCGGATTGTGAAATGCGCGAGGATGCGGGCTGCGCATTGCGTCGGTCCATACGCCGCGGTGTCCGGGTGTTCAGGTGAACGCGCGAATGCCGTCCCAGGCTTGACCGCATCTACCGATATTTGCTACAAGCTTGTCATACTCATACCACCGCGACGCTCACCCCATCATCATTTCGGAGATTGTCGTGTCGTACCTCCAGGACTGGCGCTGGACGCGCCGCGCCTTGCTGAAAACATCCCTCGTCGGACTGCTGACCATCAGTGGGCGGCTATTCTGTCCTTCCACCGCGCAAGCACGGACATTGCCGGACGGCGAATTGGGTTTTTACAACGTCCAGACCGGCGAACGGCTCCATGTCAGATACCGGAACGAGCAGGGCGAGTACGACTTGGCCGCGTTGGATGAAGTCAACCACGTGCTGCGCTGCCACCATACCGGCGAAGTGGCGGCAATGGATATTCGCCTGCTTGAACATGTGAACCTTGTACAAAAGGCCTTGGGCGGAAATGGCGAGATTCACGTCATCTCTGGATATCGGTCGCCCGAGTATAATGCTTTGTTGGTCAGGCGGAATCGGCGCGCCGTGCGGCACAGTTACCACATCGAAGGACAAGCGCTCGATTTCTACATACCCGGTACTCCGCTCCGTGACATTCGGGATACCGCAATGACGCTGCAGTACGGAGGCGTGGGGTTCTATCGTCGAGCCGGATTTGTGCATCTCGATTGCGGTCCCGTCCGGTCCTGGTAACCAGCCTACGGATCGTCCCGCCGTTAGGAATATGGAGGAAGTCATGATGCGCTCGTTTCACCGGATGGCTCCTGCCGGCGGCTCCACCGTCGCGTTCGTTGTTTTCCTCGCGACTGCCGTGTCGGTGTCGGCTGCCGAACAGAGTCAGCGGCGTGCCGTCATCAAATCCGGCACGCAGGTCTCTCTCGAATACACGCTGCGGCTCGAGGATCAGACCGTTTTGGAGTCGAACGTAGGGAAGGGTCCGATGGTGTATCATCAGGGAGCCCACGAAATCGTCCCCGGGCTCGAACGATCGCTCGAAGGGCATGCCAAGGGCGATACCGCGCGAATTGTCGTCCAGCCGGCCGACGGATACGGGGACGTCGATCCGAAGGCCGTCCAAGAAGTGAAGAAGAGCCTCATACCGGAGGCCGCCAGGAAAGTCGGCGCGCAACTCGAGGCCAAGGGACAGGATGGAGAGGCACTGTTCCCACGTGTGACCGCCGTCACAGACGACACGGTGACGCTGGACTTCAATCATCCGTTGGCAGGGAAAGTGCTCGTGTTCGATGTTACGGTGCTGGACGTCCAGCCCACGCAGCGAAAGTGATGCCGCTACCAGTCTGAATGTCGTCGCAGGTACAGAACGGACAGCGGGGGCAAGGTCAGGCTCAAGGAAGCCGGAAAGCCGTGGCTCGGGATCTCCTGAGAATGCAGCCCCCCGGCGTTTCCAAGGTTGCTACCGCCATAGACGGAAGCGTCGGTATTGAACAACTCGCGATAGTAGCCGGTTCGGGGAACGCCGATGCGATACCCATGGCGGGGTACCGGCGTGAAGTTGCAGACGCAGAGCAGTTGCACCTCGGAATCTTTGGCTTTTCGGAGAAAGGCCACGATGGAATGGGTGGCGTCATGGAAATCGATCCACTGAAACCCGGCCCAATCGTGGTCGATTTCGTGCAATGCCGGCTGATCTTGGTATAGCCGGTTTAAGTCCCCGACGAGCCGCTGAATGCCCGCGTGGGGAGGAAACTCGCACAGATGCCAGTCCAGGCTGTGGTCGTGATTCCATTCGCGCCATTGACCGAACTCTCCTCCCATGAACAGCATTTTCTTTCCCGGATGGGCGTACATGAATCCATACATGGCCCGAAGATTCGCGAACCGCTGCCAAGTGTCTCCCGGCATCTTGTCCAGCAACGCTCCTTTCCCGTGGACGACCTCGTCGTGCGAGAGCGGAAGGAGAAAGTTCTCGCTGAAGGCATACAGCAGGCCGAAGGTGAGTTGGCTTTGATGGTACATCCGGTGCACGGGCTCATGGTGGAAATAGTCGAGTGTGTCATGCATCCAGCCCATATTCCATTTGAATGTGAACCCGAGGCCGCCGCTGTAAGTCGGACGCGAGACCCCGGCCCAAGACGTGGACTCCTCCGCGACCATGATGGCGCCGGGAAAGTCGCGATGCACGAGGACGTTTAAGTCCTTCAGGAACAGTACGGCGTCCAGATTTTCATGGCCGCCGAACTGGTTGGGAATCCATTCTCCGGCGTTTCTTCCGTAATCGAGATAGAGCATGGATGCGACCGCATCGACGCGCAGCCCGTCGATATGGTAACGGTCCATCCAAAACAGGGCGCTGTTCATGAGGAAGTTGCGTACCTCGACCCGGCCGTAGTTGAAGATGCGGCTGTGCCAATCCGGATGGTAGCCGAGGCGGGGATCGGCATGGTCGTACAGATGGGTGCCGTCGAACTGCGACAGCCCGTGCGGATCGTCGGGAAAATGAGCTGGAGCCCAATCCATGAGGACGCCGATACCGTTCTGATGGGCCCGGTCGACGAAGGCCATGAAGTCTTCGGCCCGTCCGTAGCGGCTGGTTGCCGCAAAATAGCCGGTGGCTTGATAGCCCCAGGAACCGTCGAACGGATGTTCCGTAAGCGGCAGCAGTTCCAAATGAGTAAAGCCCATCTCTTTTGCATAAGGGATGAGCCTGTCTGCCAGTTCGAGATAGGTGAGCCAGCGATTGTTCTCTTCGGGAATTCTCATCCACGAACCGAGATGCACTTCGTAGACCGAAAGAGGTGTCCCGAGTGGATCCCACTTCGACCGGGCTTCCATCCAAGCCTGGTCGTTCCAGGCGTAGGTAGAGACCTCCGTCACGACCGAGGCCGTCTTCGGCCGCAGTTCAGACCCGAACGCATAGGGATCGGCCTTGAGAAGAATCGTATCCTGTCCGCGCGGGCGGATCTCGTATTTGTACAGCGTTCCGTTTCCCAGGTCGGGAATGAAGAGTTCCCACAGCCCGGTCGATCCTCGATTGGTCATCGGATGGCGGCGCCCGTCCCATTGATTGAAATCGCCGACGACGCTGACGCGGGCCGCGTTGGGAGCCCACACGACGAAGTGGACGCCGGAGACTCCGCGAACGTCGCGCAGATGGGCGCCCATTGTTTCGTAAGCCCGATAAAACGTGCCTTCGGAGAAGAGGTGCAATTGATAATCCGTGAGCAACGGCGGAAAAGCATACGCATCGTGCCGATCGGAGACCTTTCCCCGGCGATCGAGAATGCGCAAGCGGTACGGCCTGTTCGGCAAGGGACCTGGGGTAACGCATTCGAACAGTCCGCTTGCGTGGATGCGTCGCATGGGGATCGATTCCGCGCCCTCCAGGAGCACCGAGATACTCTCCGCTTCCGGATCGAAGCTGCGAATGACGACCGCTCCGGAACCGTCGGCTGATTTGTGAGGACCCAGCAGCGCGTGGGGATCCCACAGCCGCCCTTGCACGAGTTGTTCGATGCGTTCAAGAGAAAGATGGGACATAATCGACAGACCTCATCGTCATCCGCTATGGTACGTTGATCGAACCTGGATAGGGAAGCGCAAAAGTAATCGCCGCCACCCTGGCCGACTGCCTGGTGTGACTACTGCTTCTCCGAAATGAACGGGGCGCCTTAACAAGTCCGCTATGATGATCATGTCCGACGTTTCCCTTGCGCTGCTCATATTCGGCTCCACGTATCTTCTCATTGTCACGGAGCGCATTCACAAGACCATTATCGCCCTGTTCGGCGCGGTGCTGATGATCGCCCTTGGAATCGTCACCCAAGAGGAGGCGTTCTACTCGCACGAGGTCGGGGTTGATTATAACGTCATCTTTCTCCTCATTGGCATGATGGTCATCGTGAACATCGTCCGTGAAACGGGATTGTTCGAAGTCCTGGCCATCTGGACCGCGCAATGGTCGGATGCGAGGCCGTTTCGCATGCTCGTCCTGCTCGCGGTTGTCACCGCGGTGCTGTCGGCCACATTGGATAATGTGACTACGGTGCTCCTCATGGCGCCGGTCACGCTCTCGATCACAAAACGGCTCGAGCTCAATCCTGTGGCGTTTCTGATCGTGGAAGCCATGGCGTCGAACATCGGAGGAACCGCCACCTTGGTGGGAGATCCTCCGAACATGATGATCGCCAGCAAGGCCGGACTCGGATACCTTGATTTTCTGGTCCGCTTGGGTCCGATCGTGGTCATCATCATGGCCGTATTCCTTGGCGGACTGTGGTTGTTCGCCGGCCGATCCATGCAGGTTAATCCCCGTCTCAGGGCGGCCGTTCTAAGCCTGCGCATCGACGACGCGGTTCAGGACCGCGGCATGCTTCAGCGCTCGGTCTGGCTGCTGACGGCCGTCAACCTGGCATTTTGTGCGCACGACTGGCTCCGGCTCGAGCCGGCCACGATTGCCTTGCTGGGCGCCAGCCTGTTCATGTTGTTAGGGTATGGACGGGCCAAGAGCGGAACCGCGGAAGAGCTGTCGTATCTCGCCGAGGTGGAATGGAAGACCATCTTTTTTTTCATCGGCTTGTTCATCCTCATTGGAGGACTGGTGAAGGTCGGAGTCATCCGGCAGGCCGCCCAGCTGTTAGTCGCGTACACGAGCGACAACACGGCACTGACCACGCTGGCGATTCTTTGGGGGTCGGCGGTGCTTTCTGCCCTTGTCGACAACATTCCCTACGTCGCGGCGATGAACCCGCTGATTGTCGACTTGGCACGGTCCCATCATCCATCCATCGCCGATCATACGGTGTTGGTTCATCAACCGGACATCGTGCCGTTATGGTGGGCCCTGGCGCTCGGCGCTTGTTTGGGAGGAAACGCCACGATCATCGGCGCGAGCGCCAATGTCATTGTCGTGGACATCGCGCGGAAAGCCGGCTACGGAATCAGCTTTTGGCAATTCACCAAAATAGGCGTGCCGGTCGCCATTGGATCAATGCTGCTCAGTTCGATCTATCTCTGGCTGCTGTTCCTGTGACGAATCCTCCAACTGAGTCCTCCGCCAGATCGCGAATTCCGGCTCGTTCCTTCGTCCGTGTCGGCTTGGTCACGCCGAAGGGGCGATGCTTCCCCGGCCGTAGAGCATCAATCGATCATAAGATGTCGTGCAATCCGGACAGTAGGTGCGCGATAGGAGAATGTCTTCCGCATGGACCAGATGTCGCCTGGCGTACTCGGTGATGGTGCACCATTCGTGGCCGAGGGAACCCGCCCAATGCTCGTCCTTCACCCTCCGACAGACTTCACAACAGAACGCAACGTGGATTTCCGGCATCGCAATCTCCTCCCCACTTGGTCATATGGGATTGGCACCCACGGCCTCGCCGTCAGGACGTCATCGGGACGATGCGGCGGCGAGGGAACACGAGGACGCGGACGCGCTAGTCTGGATTCGGGGGACGCAAGAGGGTGCGATCGTTGCCGGCCTGGCGAATCTTGGGGAGACGTTCCACCGCCAGTCCGATGATGGCTGGAGGATATAATTCGAGGTGGCTGACGGGAAGCGAGAAGCCCTCGAAGAGCAAACTGTTGGAAAGATCCGACTCAAATTCACAGGCCCAGAGCGTCAGCGTCGTGCCCAGGACCTGCATGAGCACGCAGAGGCAAACAAAGCCGAAGGCAACAACTGTGAGGAGACGCCGCTGAGATCCACGAGTCAGGGGCATGAAATGTCCTCAAGAGTGGGGCGCAGTGTAGGGACTTTCCAGTGGTTCTGTCAATGTTCCGTTCGAGTTACCCTTCGACCTTGATCGTGATCGAGGTCGCGGCCCAGTCCGGAGGCGGACCTGTCGGTGCAGACGGCACTGAATCGGGTACGACCGCCGCCTCTGCGGGTACGGGTTCCTCGGTAGTTGCGACGGCCGGCGGAGCGGCGGCGGTGGGATTCTGTTGCGGTTCCCCTGCAGCCGGTCTCGGTAGGTGGGGCGTCGGATCATAGACGGGAACGATGCCGCGCGCCGCTCTGGTCGTCAGGCTCTCTCTGATGCCGCCGATCTCGGCAGCGATCGCCCGAGTGCCGACAGTCGGGGCGTTTTTGGCGGCCGCGGCCGTTTGGATGGTCCGAATACGCTGGCGAAGCAGCTGCGCCGTCTCGAGATCGGTGCTGCTGAAGACGCGGACGGTGTCCGTCCCCTTGGGCGGAGCATAGTCCCAATAAAACCCGGCTTTATTGCTGTTCTGCAATGAATCGGGAATCAAAACCGTTTCTCCCGCCCGCACATGTCCCTCGGAATAGAAACCTGCCTTGGTGTAATCGTTGGGGAACAAGAGGTTGACGCCGCCCTCTGCGTCCACGTCGACGACCGTCAGATAGGAGTCCGCGCTGACTTTGATCTCAAGCTGAAGACTGTTCTCCGGCGTACGCGGCTTCCCGGACTTCCGTATGCGATACTTGGCCGGCTGGGTGTTGGCGGCAACGACGGCGATGCCTCGCGTGCCGACGGAGGGCTTTGGCGAAGCCGGCGCATTGGCGACCCGCACGTCGATGCGCAGTTGAGACGAGGGATTGTCGAGCGTGAGCAGTTCTGAGGCGGTGGCGGAACGCGATACCACCATGGCCAAGCCGGCGCCCCAGCCGTCCCCGCCGCCGAATGAACCGATCAATTGCAATCCATCGGCCGCATAGAGCCTCACTTCGTTGTCCTGGGTCTGGACCAAATAGCGAGGTGATTGATCCGGCCCCACGATCGAGACATTCGGAACGTATTTCACGAGGATGTCTTCGATGTGCTTGCGCTTGCCATCGGCCGTTTCGAGAATCTGAATGGGTATCGTGTCCCCCGAGGGAGCGGGAAGAAACGCCACGGCTCGGGCGTGATCCGGAATTGTCTTGTCGGCCGGTTGGAATGTGGCCTTCGCGTCCTGTCCCGCCAACTGCGTGACGGTCGCGATCGCGATCGCGCGTCCGGGCGCAAAGGCCTTGTCGCCAGGCGGATAGACGGCCCAGGTCGATCCGGGGGCGGCGCCGAGCAGCAAGCCGTTGACCAACGTCATCGACCCGGCTTCGCCGGATTTGACTTCGAGCCAGGCCAGGCGTGGATTTGCGCCGGTGCCCGAGGTTCCGGGCGCGCCGGATGACCCCAACAGCGGAGTTTCAAGGAGATCCGGCGGAGCTTCGAGTTGAGGCTCCGGCATCGAAGCGCGGCCGAAATGTACTTGGATGCGTTTGAGTTCCGTCTCGACTCCGCGGAAGACCTCCCGCGGCGACGCGGAAGAAGCCGACGAGCGGAGACTGCGCGAGAGCGCGTAGGAGAAGAAGCCGTGATACCGTCCTTCCACCGGTCCGTCCAGCGCTTCCTGGTGCGAAGCGGCGCCCGTCATGAGCACGTAGCGTGCGGGCAGCGTCTGAATGCCGCCCCTGGTCCTCACCTCCGATCCAGGCGCCGGCCGGTAGAGGTCGAGCCGGGTATCCTGAGGAATGGATCGCGTCCGGATGTCGAGCGAGCGGGTTGCCGTGCCTGAATGGCAGGAGTCGAGCACGATGAACGCACGGGCGGTGGGCAATCGTGTGAAAATCGCCTCCAGTTCGTCGTCCGTGATGTCGGGAACGGTGCCGGTTCGTCCGTCCTGCGGGACGAGGGTTTCGTCGAGATGGTCGTCCGGCTCATCGCCATTGAGATCCGCCACCTGCGAGCCGTGCCCGGAATAGTGAATGTAGACCGTGTCCTGCGGCCCGGTTTCACTGACAAACTGATTGAGCGCCGCTAGGATACCCGCGCGCGTGGCCTGCTCGTCGGTGAGCAGGCGGATGTGGTCTTCCGGAAATCCCCATCGGGTGATGAGAATCTGTTTCATCGTATCGATATCGTTCAGCGAGCCCTGGAGCTTGGGGACGGTCCGATACTTGTTGATGCCGATCAGCAACGCCCGCTTCGTCCCGCCGCCCGTTCCGCCCGTGGATTGGCCGGCGGCCTGATCGTGAGACGTGCCGGCACAGAGGAGGAGGAGGGCTGTCAGCAAGATGCCGGAGCAGGACGGAGTCTTCATCGGGTCACCTTTCGGGCCTCATGCGAGACCTGTTCGCGACAACCTTCGCGTCGAGCCGAACCACGTCCAATCGTTTGTCGTCCGCATGCGTGAGCCGGTTCACGGGGCAGCGGCCTCGGCGTGCGAGACGACGCGACTTTGCGCCCGGAGGAGGTCTAGGATCTGACGGGACGTTGCGGGATCCGTTGCCGCGTTGACCTCCAACACATAGGCGCCCTGCGCGGTCGGCCCGTCGATGATGCGTCCGTGGACGCGCTCAACCAACTCGCGAATCTGCGCCTCGGTGGCCTGATTCTGAAAGCGGACGGCGAATCGTGCCGCGGGACTGTCGATCGATCTGGTACTCACAGACTCCTGTTCGACCGGCGTCGTCATCCACAATAACAGACCAAACTGCATCACTAGCAGAACGGCCGCCAGAGAAGGAACCCACGGCACGTCGAAAAGCGAACGGAACCAGCGATCGAAGCCAGCCAGGCCTCGATCGCTGCGGCTCTCCTTGCGTGCAGCGAGGGTTTCTACAGCTACCTTGGAGAAGACGGTGCCGGCCAGGGTCGGACTCGGTCCCGGCTGCGTTGCGTAGGCCTCGTGAATTTCCCGCCGCAGGTCTATCCATTCGCTCAGTTCTCTCCTGCAATCCAAACAGGATTCCAAATGTCGGGCGACCCTGAGTCGATCCTCTTCGCCCAACCGCCCATTGGCGTACCACGGCAGCAGGGTCGCTTCCTGATGTACTCCCGCCGGCATGATCTCTGGTTCGCTCATAGAATAGGCGTCTTCTGGTTCAGCCGGTCCAGCGCCCGTTTGAGATGCTGCTTGGCATAGAAGACCCGGGTCTTGACGGTGTTGGATGGAATGCCCAGCATCGTCGAGATCTCGTCGTAGGGAAGCTCCTCGTAGAAGACGAGGCGTAGAATTTCCTGATGCTCGCGAGACAACATGGCCAGAGCTCGTTTTGTCAGGGACTCGACTTGTTTTCGATGGACCCGTTCCATCGGGCCGTCGCAGGGGTTCGGGAGTTCGGCGACGTCGTCGAGATCGACTTCGCGCTGCCGGCGTCCCGTCCGTCGGATGGCGTCGAGCGATTTATGCCGCGCGATGCCGAAGATCCAGGTGGAGAGGCGTGATGCGCCGGAAAAAGTTCCGGCACCCCGCCAGATGGCGATCATGGTTTCCCCGACCACGTCCTCGGCGACGGTCTGGTCGTTGACGAGGCTGTACACGTATTGGTACAGGCGCTTCTCATACAGACGGTAGAGACGTTCAAAGGCGGCTTGTTCGCCCGCTGCCACGGCACCAAGGAGGTCACTCTCCGAATCCTCACGGTCGTGAGTCGTGTCCATGGCCACTCAAGTTCAATCTGCCGTCTGTATCGGCTCGGGAGGCCTTTGCTGTAGCATATTTGTCTTGGGCCCTCAATAGGACAGCCTTTGATTGACCAGCCTTCCGGGGCGGTCTACAATGCGTTGAACCTTTTGCTGTATCGTCGCGACGTACGGAACAGCATAGGGGAAATCAGACGTGGTGAGACAATACTGGCAGGGCATGCGAGACGCTGGAGCGGGTCGAGGAGTCGGACTTGCGTTGCTCGGACCGCTGGTGCTCAGTTCTTGCGCCGCCGCCCCGTTTCTGGTTCCTATCGCCTTCGAATTTGCCAAGAATCTTTTCCAGACCGGCCTGCAGAACTACGGATCCAAGCATCGCGATAATCTGAGTCATCTGGTCAATCGACTCTCCAGCCCCTATATGCAGGGGCTGCCTCCCATGGCGATGGGAGGACCGGCATTGCCCGGTCAACCGGGCCAACTCGGACAGCCCGGTGTTGGCATGCAACCAGGTTTTCCAGGACAACCGGGAATGCCGCCACCGCAGTACCCAGGGCAGGCTGCCTATCCCGGACAAATGGGCGGCTATGATCCGAACCTGGCGGGCACGGCCTTCTCCGGTGCCGCCCCATATCCAGGATCGCCGGCCAATCCTTATGGAGGCGCGCAGAGTCTTCCGGGTCAACCGGGAATGAATCCGTTCGATCCGAGCAATCCATATGGAACGAACACGGTGAACCCTTACGGACAACAGACCAATCCGTACGGGACTACCTCCCCCTCTGGCCAGCAGGTGAATCCATACGGGACGGCAGGAGCGACTCCGTACGGTACGCCGAATCCGTATGGAAATTCGAATCCCTACGGCGCCCAAAATCCCTATGGTTCCCCGAATCCCTACGGACAACCCGCGAATCCCTACGGGACGACAAATCCCTATGGGGCGTCTCCCTCTCAGATGCAACCGGGCTATGATCCGAACAATCCGTATGGAGCAGGTGGAGCGATGCAGGGCTATGGCCAAGTTCAGCAAGGCTATGGTCAGGTCCAGCCAGGTTACGGACAGGTTCAGCCGGGGTACGCTCAAGCTCAGCAAGGCTATGGACAGGTCCAGCCAGACTATGGCCAAGTTCAACCAGGTTACGGACAGGTTCAGCCGGGGTATGGACAGTCCGGGACTTATGGAATGCAGCAGCAGGCCTACGCCAACTACGGGATGTCCGGCCAATCCTATGGAGGGCAGCCGTACGGAGCGGCCGGAATCTATCCTCGCTCAGTGGACGGCGAGCCGGTTGCCGTTGATGTGGCGTTGGTCAGGCAGAAACAGACGGCTACCGGAAAAGAAGTCGTGTTGATGAACGACGGGGAAATCCTCAAGGACGGCGGAGCCAACACGGAAGCAGGTGATCGCTTCAAGATCGTCGCGCGCACCAACTGTGATTGCTATCTCTACATCATCTCGATCGACGGATCCGGTTGGGCCGAAACGGTCTTCCCGGCCAAGGGCGCCGCGACAGCCAATCCTGTCAAGCAGGACGAGGAGTATAGCTTTCCCGAGTCGAGCTACTGGTACACCTTGGACCAGGTGAAGGGGATTGAAACGTTTTTCGTCGTCGCGTCGCGGAACCGCCGAACCGATTTGGAGGAAAGCATGGCCCAACTGGCCGCGGAGGTTCGGCCGTCGACTCCCATTGTGGCGAAGGTCGAGGAACCGCCGGTCATTCCCCGCGGTGTCGGTTCCGTACAGACTCGCGGCATCGTGAAAGTGCAGGACGACACCGGCACGAAGGTCCAAGTGACCCCGCTGTCCTACGCGGCGAATCCGCCTGCCCAGGATGTGACGGTCACACGATGGTTCAACCACGAGTAGCAGAATGAACAGGTCTCACAGATTCATCGAGCGCGTGGCGGCGTTGGCAGCGGCAGCGCTCTGCATGAATGTCTTCTTGATCTCTGCAGAGTCGTCGGCTCAAGTGTTTCCACCACGTCAACCGCAGCCATCCGCTCCGGCGCCGCGCCCTCCGACACAGATGCCCGGTCAGGCGGCCATGCCTCCGCAAGCCGGTGCCCTGACAAGAAGCATTCCCCTCACGGCGATTCTCGGTGATCCGACCAAGTCGTTCATCCAGCTCACCAACATGAGGAGCCCGTTCGACACCAATTTCGCCTTGGGACGCGGACTGACCGGACGGATTACCTTGGAGAAGTATACGCATGAAGCCGGCAACGGCCAGAAAGTGTTTGTGCACGTCACAGGAGTCTCCAATCCCCCCATGGTGACATTGGAGGGACCGGAGATGCGGTACCAATTTCTCTTCCCGATCATCCAGTTCAAGACGTACTACAAAGATTACTCAGGAGAAGGGGATACGGCCCTCAGCGATCTCGTCGCGGAAAAAGTTATGGTCGACGTCTTTCTCACCCCGACGATCGACCAGCGGCGTCTGCCCACCTATCATTCCGTACGCATTGCCGTGATCGGAGCCGTCAAGGAAGCGGACAAGTGCACGCACTTTTTCGACATGATCTTTCCGGTCAATATCTGCAAGATCGGAGCGGAATATTTCAAACAGATTCAGCCGGCCCTTGAGAACGGCATGCGGGAAGTCTTGCTCCAGCCGCCGACACGCATGCAGTTCGAACAACAAATCTACCAATTCATCCGTGCGGAACTCTTGTCGAAGGCCGGCATCAATCCGATGAGCCCGGCGCAAGTTGAGATCTTGCAAGGGGAGTTTCGAGGAGCGGACTACGTCGTGAGCTACCAGCCTCGTTGACGCAGCGGAACTCCTCCGTCCTTTAGTTCCCGAAGATCGTCGGACTGCCGGTCATGACCTGACCGTTGCCGACGGCGCTTCCTACGGTTGCGACCGGTTTCGTACCGTCATTGAGCCTTGTCGTGGTTCCCTTCATGCTCAAATTGCCTTTGGCTTCGACCGTCATTCCGCCAGCCGCTTGAATCATGGTGTTTCCGCTGCTCTTCAGGGTCATGCTGTTAGCCGATTCAACCGTCGTGTTTGTGCCGCTCTTTATAGCGATCGATCCGGCTGATTGGATCATCGTGCCGCCGGCGCTCACGAAGGACAACGCCGGCGCCTGAATGACCGTCCCGTTCGGCGAGATGTTCACGACCGATTGAATCGCAGCCAGCTGCATCTGCAATGATTGGATCTGCTGCTGAAGCGCGGCGAGCTGTTGCTCGACCGTCAGCGCGGGAAGCGCCGTCACAGGACCTCGAAGGCCCGGTTGCTGTGCGCCGGTCGGACCCGGCACCGCGCGCTCGGTCACGTCATCGGCTGTCACCATCCCGTAAGGTACGAGTAGGAAAGTGAGCAAGAGTAACCGGCAGACAATGTTCATGTGCTCCCCCCGGCTAAAGTTGGAATGACGACCGACCATGGGTCATGTCGAACGTTCATAGGATGGTCAGATTCATCGTTTCACAATACATCTCCACGCGAACCACGCTTCCAGACTTGATATTTGCCGGTTCAAGGGCATACCGCACAATGCCCAATCCACCAAGCTGCGCGGAAGCTTCGACACCCTTCCCTGTCGGGTCGAACCATTCCAAGAGTCCTGCTCGTTCACCTCCCTGTTTTCCCTTCAGGACAGCATCATCGAACCAAGCGTAAAAAGGGCCGCCGTCTATCTCAGGCAACAGGATGCTGACGAGAGAGCAGTCCAATACTCCTGGCGCGGTCTTGAATTTCTCCTGTCCTATCGATGTCTGGGGGGCCAGTCGTCTCGCCACGATAGCTTCAACTTTGATAATCCTCTTACAAGCCTGTTCGAGTCCCTGGACATTGAAGCGAAAATTGGAACTGAGGATGGACTTCGCCTTTGGTCCGACTGGCTGAATCGGCTTTCCACTGGCCCCCATGAAACGGGTGGATTGAGGGGTGATCCGAAGGGACAGCCCGGCTTGATCCTTCGAAGCTCCTTCACAGACCGGCGTACCGACTTCCACCAGCACACCGCCCAGGAACTCCATTCGCTTGACTTCCTTGTTCTGGAAGTCTGCATAGACAATCGCTCCGCTTTTTTGAACGGGACCTTTGGTCAACGTGTCGGTAATCCAACCGCTGAGTGGCTTCGTGATCTGGGACATATTGATGTCAAACAGAATGTCTTCGAACCTCGGCTGTCCTGATCGTTTGCGCTGGATCATGTCCGGTCCGACACCTTCCGAGATGATGTCGGCAAACGGGTTGCCGCCCTCTACGCCGGACAGGAGACCGGCGAATTGCCCCTCCAGCTCGAGGGCAACATTCCCGCTTGCATACGAGCCTTTCAAGGCCGCTTCAGCCTGACTTGCCCACCCGCCAAGAAATTTCGGAAGGCCAAGCAACATCGCGCCGCCGGTCGCGACACCGATTGCGCGAAAAAGACTCCGTCGGGAAAGCACCCTGGTCTCATCGGCACTGGAAGATTCGTTCATGAAGGCTCCTTTCGCGTAAGGAAGAGCATGGGCGAAGGGAAGAACGCGTGTATCTCGCCTTCCCAATAGGTCACGGTTTCGGTTCCTCCGACGGATCGAATGGACTTGGCTGCTCGATTGCGGGCTCTTCAGACTGATCGTCCTCGACCCCTCGGCTCAGGACCGCCGTACCGGCCGTCCCCAGTGTCCCTGAGGTGAGAGCCGTGCCGATCTGACACGTGAATTCGCGCGAAGCACCGGCAGGCAACAGCCCGAAGAAGCTGGCCGTATTGCCGGATGCAGGAATCGTCTGCACCTGAGGAGCACCTCCGGTCGAGGTCGTCCTCACCGTAAGCCCGGAGAGGACCGGGGCCATTGAAACGGTACCGCCCTGGTTGCTGTCGAGCTTGCAGATGACGGTTTGTGTCTGATTTGCCTCGCATTGGGCGCCTTCCTCGACACCGACCACGTTGAGCGGACCGTACATGGTTTGCTGATAGGGATGAATGCATCCGAGGCCCATCACGCCGCGCGCACCTCGACCGCTCCAGCGGACGCGCGTATTGCCGGACAGAGCCGGCTCGCTCTTGCCGATTGTTTGTAGGATCCAACCCTTGAAATTGAATACGTCCGTGAACACCGCTTCGCCTTGAGGCGTCATACAGTCGTTGATCGACCCCATCGAGGCAATTCCTCTAACCGTCGCCCGCCCATACTCGACGGTGACGAAGCCTGAACCGCTGTCGCCCTTACAAAGCGAGGCATTCGCCGCCATGGCCGTGATGTAGAACTTCGGCGGGTAGTCCTGCTGTGGGATCGGGGCACGAAAGACGGCGACTTGGCCTGGGGGAAGTTGTGTATTGTGATCAAAATTGGCCAGCACTCCCACGATACCGGGATTGCGGGAAAACCTGGGCAGTCCGACTGTCTGGATGAAGGGGTCGACATTGAACGGGCTGGCCAATTTGATGAGCGCGATGTCGTTGGCATGGCTGTCCTGGGGATTGTAGTCAGGATGCATGCGCACGCCAGGGTTGGGGCGCGACTCGCTGATCGGCGCGCGCGTCTGGGTTTGCATGGCGCCCGTCTTCGGATCGGTTCGACGATAGGTGATCTGCCCGAAGCCGATATTCGGGGTGACGCAGTGGGCGGCGGTCAAGACCCATTGTGGATCGACCAGCACACCGCTGCAGCCGTTCATTCTGACCACCCAGGGAAACTTGTAGTCCGGCTCGGGAATGCCGCCGACGACAGGCAACGGGCCGGTCCCTCCGGTGGATGGAGCGGAGGGAGTCGGCGTCATTTGCATGCCAGGCTGGAAAATTCCAATGCCGGACTTGTCCGTCGGTCTGACAGGCGCCGGGGCCGTCTGCTTCGGCTGTTGTGTTCGATGGTCGCGGATCACCGCTCGCCCCTGCACCGCGCCTTGATCGCCGGCGGCTGCTGCGGCTGACTGCGTCGGTTCGCTTGCACACCCGATAGGCAGAACGGCTACAAGGGCAGGAAGGAACATCCAACCCACTGTACACGCGGGGATATATTGACGGCGACTATCCTGATTCATGGTTGACCTCCATTCGTTCTTGAAAGTCCCTTCCCTGAAATTTCCCTTGCATGCCTTTCTTGTATCGTCTCTCCTGACGAACCGGCACCAGGTCAACTTGCGTATGGACACCCTCACTGCCCGGATCGACAGGAGCAGAGAAGTAGATTGAGTGTCGTTGTGCGAGCCGTGCTCGGTGGAGATTTCTTTGAGAGAGCCGGTTCTTGCGGTGGCAACGGTGGTGGCGAAACCGCCTGTCCCACACAGAATTTCTGCCGCTTGCATGGCGTGGGTTCAATCAATTGGGCGCAGTTGGCCTGGCCCACGCAGAGACAGACTCCTGAGCCGCAGTGATAGGGAGGCAGTGCCGGCACAGCACGCTCCTGTACTTCTCCGGATTGTGCGGAACTACCTTGCTCTTCCGCCAGGGCTGGAAGAACAATCGCAACACTGCCGGCTGTCAAGAGTGCAATGACATACAGGTTGAACCGTCTCATGACGACCTCCTGTGCATGCCCACTGTGAGGACCACGATGGCCCAGACACTGTTCTGCTGCTTCGGCGCTCACTCGAGGTTGCGCCATAGGCTACCATGCGGGAGCGCAGTTGACGCGCGCGCTTGTCTGGTGTTTTGCCACTGTGACACAACTGGCCCATCCCAACGTCTTCCAATCATCATAGTCTTTGTACGTGAGGTCGGCCATGCCATCAGCGTGAGGGCGAAAGAACACATGATTTTCAGCCGCCGGCTTGTGAATTGAGGACGTCATCGCGGCGCGAAGCGCTGCCTCACTCGGCGTCACCAGCGACATGCCGTAGACGAACGACCACACGTTGTCAAAATACGAATTGAGGCCAATTCGCAACTTTCCGTCGGAGGCAACATACGACATGGCCATGCGAGTCGCGTTGGTTGGCGGATAGCCCGGCGGAGGCGGTTGATACTCCAGGAACAGGATGTACAAGCGTCCCGTTGTAAGGAGCGTCGTGCCGGGCGTGGGCGCCAGTTCCAAGGGAAGCGGCGCCGTCACATCCTGCTTGATCTTAGGCCGAACCCCGCGCTCCTGAATCTCCCCAGAGGGCCTCTCTTCCTGGGGTACTTGGTCCTGCTCGCCTAGACTCCCACTCCCTTGGACCTCCTCAGATGGTGGCTGGGCGTGTTCCTCCTGCAACACCCCTCGGGATAAAATAGACGTCGAAGCCGCCGTCGTCATGAGGCCTCCGTCCCCTGGGCCCGGTGTCCATGCCATGACCGGCCGCCCTACAGACGAAGACAGCGTGTCGTAGGGAATGGGGATTCGCCCCCATCGGGGGCCGGGCAATTGAGTGGAATAGAGCTGAATGCGGGCTTGTGGATCGGTGAACGCGCCGATCAGGCTCTCTTGACCGGCGACCACGCCAAGAGGAAGGAAGGCATACGCGAGCGCCGGTGAGGTATTCGGATGCACCGTAACCGGCTGTCCTCCGACCTCCACGACCTGCTCAGCCGACCAGCCGCTTCCTGTGAAATTCCGCACTCGGACCACGTTGTCGGTCCCTTTATACGCCAACGCCAGGCTGGCTAGATTGCGGGAGTTGGCCAGCGAAGGTTCGCCGGCGGCGGGTGACGACCCGTCGATCGTGATGACCGCGTGCCAGACATTCAATCCGCCGCTCACGGTCACCCATGTATAAAACATCGTCCCGTCGGGGCGAATGCCGACGATGATAATCATCTCGACGCCCTTCACCCTGACGGTCTTGGCGTCGATCCCAGCGATCGGTCCGATCTCGCGAATCCCCGGCTGCACAAATTTCGGCACGGGGCAATTATCGACGTTGAGCGAACAGTTCCAGGCCGACGTATAGCTGTATGCGAGGTGTCCATTCAGATCGACGGCAAACATCCAGATCTGATTGTTGTACCGCACGACCGCAGGACTGCGCTGACTCAGAACGCCGGAATCCTGCTGGCCCTGGCGGGTGAACTCGCATGATCCGCCCGGCTCGTAATTGGCGTAGGCGCGCACCCGAACGTTGGTTGGAGAAAAGATGCCGTCTCGGTTCCAATCGACGTGCCCTGTGAGTGGGTCAATTTTGTAACGAAAGATGTTGACGAGCGCATCACGGAGAGCCTGGTCGGAGGGGTTGAAGACATTGGTCTCCAGGAGGGAATGGTTATTCAACTGCAAGGAGGTACGCCGTCCATCGGAGAACTGCAGGGGTCCCGCGTAGCTCATGAGACTCAGGTAATTGGGCTTGCAATTCGGCTCGTTCAGGCCGAATGGGCCGTTGTGATTTAGACCCATGGTGTGGCCGAATTCGTGGGACGCATTGAAGACCGATGTCATATTGAATCCGCAGGCGATACTCCCTCCTCCGCAGGCCCCGCCGCCGGTTGTATAGCCCATGACGTAATGAAACACACCGTGCCGCGATCGATCCATTTGCGCTTGCCAGACCTCTTCAGGGCGTTGTGGACCGGTCGGTAACGCGTCCACCGGATTGTAGCCACCCCAGTCGCCATAGATAGTGGCGTCCTCCGGTCGCTCCGGTGGCACTCCTGTATCGAGGTGGAGACGGATACCGGGGAGACCGTCTGGATTGGCAACGCTTGCGGCATGCGCCGCGCGCAGCACAGGGTCGGTGGTCGCGGCATCTGCGTAAACGGCCGCCATCTGGCGGGCCGCCTCCGCGGGCATGCGGTGCGCTACCCCCTGCTGGTTTTCGGCAAGGTTGAGGCGCCGGAAATCCACCTCTATAAACACATCCTTGTGGCGAGGGTTCGCGCCCCATCTCGGCAAATCCAGGAACACGGACTTGTTCTGACTGTTGGTAGCCCGTTTTCCCAGTACCTCCCAGCCGTCCAGTAGTCCGTCGCCGTCGGTGTCTCGCGGATCGGCGATGGCACTACAATTGACACCGGCGACCGAGCTTGTCTTCGATGCGCAAGTTCCGAGAGCTGCCTCGAGCTGGTCCCCGAGCCCATCCCCATCGGTGTCGTTCGCAACGTCGTTGGGGGGCAGTGGCTGGCCTCGCTGATCCCGCACGATGGGCCCTCCACCACAGGAGGCTGGTGGTGCGCTCGCAGGATGTGGCGGCAATAGCGGAGCGACCACGGCAGTGGTATTGACCGGTGTCCCGCCGGCTCGTTGGCGTTCCCAATGACCCGCGACAAATTGGCCGTTTTGCACATTCGCTCGTGCCCAGATAAATCCCTGAGGATCAGGACTGCTAAACACGCAGATGTACGAGAGCTTGTCGCTAAAATTCACCTGTGAGAGATCGGGGCGGTCTTCTAATAAATCTACTGATAGACCATAGCCGCCTCCTGCATCGACCTGATCGTAAAGGACCGCCACCAGGCCTGGAGCTACTCGTATTGAAGACGCAACATCATTGAGCTCAGAGAACATATATCCACCAATACCGAGTGTTTGGCTCCGACCCGCAAAGTTGGGGTGCTCATAGATCACCACGCTTGGGGGAGCTACCGCCACAGCCGCAAGTTGCACGGTCTGCGTGGGCACGAGCTGCACGGCTTGCATGACCTTAGCGCTCTTCGTCACGGCACGCGGCTTCACTCCGCTGTAGGTCCCGATCGCGTCCAACCCAGTCCCGCTCGGGAAGAACAGCACCAGATGCAACACATCCGGCTGCTCCGGATCGGGGACGGTGGCGGGAACCGGACTCTCGATCGTCTGCTCGTGCGTGAAGCTGACCGCGTCGATCCCCACCGCCTCGGCTGTCCCGGCTGGGAGCAGGTGGATCCGGTTCGTGCTCTCGGCGTCCACGCGATAGCTGCCCGGTCCGACGACCACATCCTGGCCCTGCGCATCGGTGAAGTGCACAGCCTGTGTCAGCAACACCATGCGCTCCTGTACCTCCCCAACTTGGTCTGGCTGACCCTTCTCTTCAGCGAAGGCGGGCAGGGAAGTCCTCTGGCTTAGCGTCAGCAACGTCAAAACTATGAGTACCACCCCGCGCTGTTTCTTCATGTTCACCCCCCACGAGTCACGAAGTCCTGATTGGGCCGCTTCGTCACTGATCCTCCGTGAAATGCTACAAGCCGGCCATGATCGTCCATCGTTTACGCAAACTGTCAGTCACTGTAGGATCGCCGGCGACGCCAGGCCGAACACGACCAATTGGAACTTCTCATTCGCCGTCGGGGCGCCGTCCCGGCGAGTGGTGAGCGACATGTGTCCCGACGAGTCCTTGTAGATGCCCATGAAGAAGCCGCTGGACGTCTGAATCGAATAGGTGCAGTTGCCTTGATCGATCACCCTGAACTTTTCCCACCCTTTCACTTGCGTCGCGTCGGTGTGAAAGATCTGCGTGAAGCCTTCGAGGCAGGCGCCCGTGAGGCTGAAGCCGCATGTCGCGTATTTTTGGACCTGTCCCCCTCCGCCCAACGCGGTCAAGTAGTTCACGCCGTTTCCTGTCTGAAAGGCATAGGTCCCGTCGCCCTGTCGGAATAACTTGAATCTCGATCCGACTCCGGAGGGTGCGCTCAGGACGACATAATTGGATGAACCGCCGCCGTTACTGGCGGTCAGGAAGTTGCCATTGGCAGCCAAGATACCGTACTCGTAGGCCGATCCTGGATCGCCGCATTTGACAATTCGGAACTGTTCCCATCCCTTGATCTGCGTGGTATCGGTGTGGATGGCATCCTGATACTTGCCGCCTGCGCCCATGGCTGTAAGGTAATTGCCCTTGATGGTTTGGAGGCCATAGTACGTCGGGGCGGCCGGTGTACCGACTCCTAAGTCGATCAGCCGGAATCGTTCCCAGTCTTTGGCTTGGGCCGCATCAGTATGGAGTACGTCGCTCGTGCGGCCACCGCCACCCACGGCGGTGACGTAGTTTCCGTTTGCCGTTTGAAACGCCTTATCATGTGATGTCGAGGGATTCGGTACCGCCAGTTTGAACTTCTCCCATGTGCCGGCCGACGTGGCGGCGGTAATCACGCTGGGTTCGGCGGGTCGTCCACCGCCATTCAGGGCTGTGAGGTAGTAACCCTTCTGAGTCCGGAAGGCGAACTCACCAGGATAGGCGCCTGGTGACAGGGTCACAACACCCTGGAGAGCCATGCCGGAGGCAAACGCCCCCGGGGCAAGCTTACTCACTCCTCGCTCTTGCACGTCACTGGACGATTCTGAAGGTGGCGGTTCCTGGCCTGCCGGAGTCTCATCGGGAATGACAGGAACTTCCATTGCAGGTGCGGCAAGATCCGCGCGTTCAGAGGGAATTTGTTCTGTCGCCGTACAACTAAGCGTGAGCAAAGACAAGCTACATAGGAGCGGCGTCGTCACTATCCTGGCTTTCATGGGAAGTCCCTCCCTTAAAGGCAGCGCCTCATTTCATCACCTTGTCTCAGGTGACGCGCCGGATGGATTCATTTCCCACTGTCCGGCTGTTCGCTAGTCTTCACCAGGCTCATTTCTTCACCAAAGGTTCCTGGAATACTTCTAGTTCTCCATCACATGATCCATCTGCTCAGAATGAGCAAGACTCAGAGCAGAGTAAGGACGATCCGGTAGGTAATTCTAGCTTTACAAAACCTGTCGTAATCTTCATACAGGGTAAAATTGAAATCTTTGATCGTGGGCGGCGTTAGTTTTTTTGACACCCCGACCTTTTTAGGAGTGAATTGTGGTTTCACATCTTCCTCGTTGAATCTCATGACGGGCTCAAACAAGTTGGCTAGGCCGACATTGCGGGCGGACCATCCGAACTCAGCGATTTCTCGCGTCTGTCCGCCATTGAGCTTAAACTTTATCTCGTGACCCTTGTCGTCCGGTGAGGTCCACCTGAAGTAGATGTCACTTTTTCCTGCGAAATCACAGTCGGCATACAAGAAGAATTTGAGGGGCGTGATAGTGACATTGAACAGCGGTGTCATGGTGAGCTGAGTACTGAAGGTGAAGGAGTTCCCGTTCGGAATCAGTTCCCGAAGAGCGATATCGAGGCGCATCTGCCTGGACAGCCCGTCTCTCAAGTCGTCCACGTACCGAAGTTGGGTGCCGGTCGTGGGCTTGTAGGTCTCTGTAAGACGCTTTCCGGAGGTGCTATAGGCGACGCTGATCTCGACCGGAACGGTGACCGCCAGATTTGCGGGCACGCGAAGGTCGACCGTGTTGGTCGCGGGCAAGGATAGCTGAATCGCGTTGGCAACGAGGTTGAGGCTGGGTGTGGGAGCAGTATAGCGCGGGAGACGCTTGAGGGTGCCTCCCCGGATCGCTCCTGACGACAACTTCGGCGGTAGTAATCCTCGTTCCTGAACGTCGGTGGCCTCCGCCGATGGAGCCGGCACTTCGGGTATCGCGGCTGCCTCACCACGCAATGCTGGTTCTTGCGCGCCGGTTGTTGTGCCGGCCCCATCCCCGGGACTGGTAGGGGAGGTACTTTGGATCGGCGGCTCGTCCGCCAGCGCCACACTGCCGATCAGTAAAACCATTCCTATGAGTCTGGTGATCGATCGCATGGTTCCCTTCTCCCTTGACGCAGCAATCTATCTCAGCGTCTGTCTGGCCTCTTCCGGGGACAGGCTTCTCCGCATGAGCTCATTTGTTCGTTTCCTCCGGAGCTGGTGTGGTTGACTCCCCACCCTCGACTCCGCGACGCTGAATCGTTCCGGCCGGCGCAGGCATTCGACTGGGGGGAGGAGTCTGCGGCTGCAGCTGCGGCACCTCCCCTAGACTCCGAGCGGCGGAAGTACACGTCGGCAGCGGGTAATTGGGCGAACATTTCTGGCAATTGCTCAATTTCCCTGGGGTGAATGTTTTCCCCCCATCCACGGTGAAGCTACAGTTCTTGCCATTCGACATGCAGTTTGTCGTCATTGCCCAAGTCAGTTCCTTCGCACTGCCACTGGAAGCCACACAGGAACACTTGCAATGGGTAGTACTGTACTCGGGCGGGAGCGCGACACTGACCGCTGCCGTTCCCACCAGCATGGCGAGGCCCAGGGTCCCGACCACGAACACGTTCACGATCGCTCTCATCGCTCTCCCCCTGGTGATTGTGGGTTCCATTGCGGTTGACATTCGCTTTCCGCTCGAACGCCCATGTGCCTCACCGTTCATCGCAGTATAGCTAACCTTGCCCAGCGAACTTCTGCTCCTCATGACAGCACCTCCTGGTGAGTTGGGTGTGAACGAACAGATGGCCTCACTCGCCTTCCTTCTCTGCGAGGTCGACTGCTCGCCCTCGAACCGCGGCGCTAGATTGTTCAACCTACTGTTCTGCGGTACTCGTCCCTTTCGGATATGCAGAATGTCCCCTTTCCCATATCTCATCTGATGTTGGCACCAAAGACAGATCCACTTGGTTCGCATGCTCAACTTCCTCTCTTGTCATTGGCTACGGTGGTTCTGCGAGCGTGCAGCTCACTTCCCATCTTTCACACGGGCTATCAGATCCTTCAATCCTTTTACATCCAACGCTCCAGGCACCAGTTCCGTGCCGACGATGAATCCGGGGGTGCCGGAGATGCCGAGTTCCCTGGCCAACGCGCGATTGCGATCGATCACGGTTTGCCATTCCGGGTTGGTCATATCGGCTTCAAAACGCTTCTGATCGAGGCCGACATCGCCGGCGACGCGCAGCAGCTCGTCCTTCGTCATCTCGTTCTTGCTGGCCAGCAGGGCTTCGTGAAAAGCCTGGTGTTTCCCCTGCGCATTGGCGGAGAGAGCAGCTCTCGCGGCCCATTCGGATGGCTCGCCCAGGATCGGGAAGTCTTTGTACACGACACGCACGGTCGGATCGTCCTTCTGCAATTGCGTTACGGCTCCGGCGGCTCGTTTGCAAAAACCGCAGCGGTAGTCAAAAAACTCAACCAGCGTGACTTCGCCGTTGGGATTGCCGCTCACAGGGGAACCCGGATCATGCAGAAGCTCCTTCTGGCGATTGGCGAGGGCTACCTTTTGACGGGCCCGCTCTTCAGTCTCTCGCTTGATTTCCAATGCTTGAAGGGACTGCTCGATCACTTCTGGATGGGTGCGAAGATATTGTTCGATTGCCTTGTCGAGCGTCTGTTGAGAAGCGGGGTCGGAAACCGCAGATGAATCGTTCAAGGACGTACATCCGGCAACCATGATCGCGATTAATAGCACCGGGAGATGGCGGAATGGCAATGCCTGCGCACACACCTGTATCATGGATGAAACTCCTGTTCTGTAGATGGACCGGCGACCGTTGGAATGGGACATTGCACATCGGTTGTTGTCGTGGACAACCGTGTGAACCTGCTCAGTATGGTCCGGGGGCTCGCGCTCGATGGACGCGCGTCGTCGCAATCTGGATTCTCGGTCGGCTGCTGCGGCTGCATCGTGCCGCCCGGTGCATTTTCCGTGTGCGGCGAGGCCGGAGAGGCGGCGGGCGAAAGAATCTGCGATGACACTTGCGGCGCATCGACGGTCTGCTCCGCCGCACATGCGACGGATGCCCTCACCGCGAGCCCGACGCTCATCATGACCACCAACAGACCGTGCATCAATCCCTCCGTTGTCTGATCCGGCAATTCCGATCGTATCTGTTTGGTCAGTCGAAGGGACGGTTCGAAAGGTTCAACGGAAGAAGACGGGTTAAAAAAGAGAAGGATCGGGGGGTCGTCGGACCGTCTGACTCTCAAGGCATTCCTCCATGCCGCCGAGCAGCTCGACCGGTCGAACAACGAGCACGGTGCGCAATCGGGAGAGAAGGATATGCGAGGAGGAGTCGTCCGGTCAATCACGGAATGGCAAATACCAGCTATTTTTACTGAGCAGGGAATGGTTTTTCCCAACCTGGCTCTTGGCTACCGGCCTGTACCCATGCCTTGCTGTGCCACAGGGCCAAAATATCCCCTTGTTCGTGAGGGGGTATATCACAAGAAGCCCAATAACCGTTCTCAGGATTCCGGCTCAGGAACAGGGCATGCCTGCGTTTACCCACGCTTGGACTAGACTTCGCCAGGCGGCGATGCTGCCAGGCGGGGCCGCACCACCTCCCCTTGCTCCTGCGGGCAATATTCCGTCGCTTACCGCCCAGAGTATCAACTCATCCTCCAAGAGGTGTTGAAGGACTGCCTGGCCATTGCCGCTGCCCCGCGCTCTCTGACAGAGCTGCGGATTGGCTAGTCCGCGAAAATCCATTTCGCTTGGTCCATGCCATCTCGTGTGCGTCGGCCCGACTTGGGTGTTGAGGACTGGCCGGCTGTGACATCCGATGCAGTTGGTGGGATTGTTGTTCGTTTGCGCGTTTACGGCTACGTTGTGCGAGACTCCAAAGCTTGCGAAATTGAAGCCGCTGGGTACCAGAGCGTGGCAGTTCACACAGCGAGGATTTCGGAAGGTATCCGCCAAGGAAGCGAACGTGCCGGGCACTCCACCGGCGGCGTTGAGCGTCCTGAACGGGGAGCCCGAACCACACCGGCGGCCTTTCCCTTGTTCCTGGGGATGGGACGGATCCGTGGTGAACGTGGCGCATCGCGCCATTGTCCAGATGAACGCGGTTGGGCCAGCCGGCAGAGTCAGGGTGTGGCATCGACGCATGGTCGACTCACCAGGAACAAACGGACAATTGGATCCTGTCGACGGGCTGATACTCAGATTCGGCGGCGCCACTCCGGCCGGATTGAAAGGGTTCCAGCCCACCTCTTCTGGAGCTCCTGTCAAAATGGTCAGTTGAAAGTCATTGGAGAATGTGGAGCCGAGACCCGGGGCTTTGAGGTTCGAGGGCATCCATGAAAACGTGACCGTCCGGTCGGCAGGCAACGTGCTGGGATGCGACGGTCCTGAAATGGCCGGGGCTGTGGGAAGGACGATAAATCGCTGTTCTCGAGATCCCTGACTGACTGAATTGTCGTTGGCAACCGAGCGAACTCGGACGAAGTTCACCTGGCCCTGCTGCGAGGCGGGGACAGGAATATTGAATAAGACGGATTCTGGGATGGGTGGGCCTGGGGGGTTGCTTGGAGTTTCCGGTGGAATCGGCATGCCCTGGGACACATTCATGACTTGGTCGAAGTAGTCCACTCTGGTCCGATCTGACAAAATAATACGATACCGCTGAACATTGGAAACTTTCGTCAATCGGAGCCTGAGATTGTTACTCCATGCGGAGTCAATGCCAGGACGCGTTGAGTTGTACACGGGGTGCACAATTTCCGGTGGAGGAAGGGAGTTTTGAGCGAATACTCCGGCCGGCCAGACGACGACCAACGAGAGTATCCATAATATCGACACCACGACCACTGATGGTCTCATCATCTCCTCCTGTGTGATAAAAAATGCCGCCGCAGGACTCGGCTTTCGCTGCGAGATTGCCGAACAGTGAATTCTCTCCTGGGTCAACCACCCAATAAGGACCCCTCCGTCGATATGTGGAAGCGTCAGAAGCGGTCAAGCGCTTTCTGTGCCAATTGTTTCAGCTTCTCTTCGTCTCCGGCGGTTTCATGCTGTGAGAGCTTGATCGTCACGGCCCCTTTCTTGATAAAGAGATCCACATAGTCCAGACCGTGCATGCCGCGATTCATGAAGGCGTCGTCGCCGAGTCCCGTAACCGGCACCGGCTTCTTGGCCTGCTTCCGTGCCCGGTCGATCCCGTCGGCAGGAAACACCCACACTTCAAACGCATCCTTGCCGTTGGCGAACTCATAGTTGCACCAACCGGCGGCGCCTTCCTTGTTGGCTTTCGGCACGCCCTTCAGCTTGCCGACGACCTCCTCAACTTCCGCTGCGGTCAGGAGCGAGCAGGGTTCCGGGGGCGCGGCCAGACTTGGTGTGGCCATGAGCAAGCCGAACATTGAAAGTGATACGCACTGAAACAGGATGGATCTCGACGTTCGTGGCATGATGATTCCTGGATCTTCGGGTTAGTCGCTATTCGATGTTCCCAGCAATTTTGACCTGCCCTCTGTCTTATGCCGAGTCCTGTTGGCGGTGCGACTACTGCTTTGCGGCCAATCACCGGCCAGAGGCCGTGGCGCCAACAACGAGTGTGCCGGTCCTCCCTATGTTTGCGCGAGCACCTCTTAGCGAACACGGCATTCTATCTTGACTCTCGCTGGAGCGGTCAGGAGGCGAACATAATTATCGGCGACGAATTGGTGCTGCACGGTGTAGGTGTTTCTCTTAGTGACTATGGTTTTCTGGCCATCGTCCAGCGTGCCTCGTCCGATGCGCTTTTCGAGCAAGTAGAAATCGATGAACATTCTCATCGGAACGAGAAGATTGTTGTTTCGCAACGTCCACGCCATCGTGGTTTGGCCATCGGAGTGGATGTAAATGTCCCACGTCGTCTCGCAGGATCCAACGTCAAGGCTAGGATGGCTTGGACTGCCGGAATGCCACGCATGGTAGCCGTGGTAATAGGTAACACCGAATCCGACTTGGCGAACGACGTTGCCGTATGCGTACCGAATGGCGCCTCGGCGCTCGGAAATGCTCAATGCCTCGCCGTCAATTTGCAAGGGAAGGGGAATGCGCTTCTTTTCTCCGGGACCCAAGGACACAGTGAACGGGTTCATGTGCAAATGAGGATCGAACGCGGCAGGACTGATGGTCACGGTCCAGGGCCGTTGCTCCGTATTGGTGAGGAGAAGAGCCGTCTCAAGAGGCAGCGGTTGATGGGGGACATAGGACATGACAAATTTGGCGATCGACGCCGGTTCCATCTGAGCCATGACACCGAAGTTGATCCCTTCGAAGCGTGCGCGAATCGACGCGGTGCGTTTCCACATCGCCGGTGGAGGGCTGTTCGACGGGAGAATATTCACGTCGCTGCTCAATGGTGCGATCAACTCCAATGTGGCCTCGTTGTCTCCGACCGGCGTCATCCCAAGGCCGACCGGATCGAAGACAAGCGTGAAGTCGATCTGTTGCCCTTTCCTGGCGAGGATGGTGACGAATCCGGCTTTGCTGATCTGTCCTTTTGGATTGGCCGGGTCAGGAACAAATTCCTGGTATGGCCCGCCTGGAATCAGCTGGGCGATGACCAGCGTGCCATTGACCACTTCCCCGGTGTACGATCTGGCATGCAGAATCCGGAAATGCCGATTCGTTGCGTCAAGATTCAGCCGTGCTTGGATATAGCCATCCGCCGGAGCCGCGACGGACACAACGGTGGTGACCTGCTGGCCCGCCCAGACGCTGCCCAACTCTCGGATGACAAACGGAAAACGGACAGGTATCGGTGCGAGAGCGTCGGCCAATGGTGGAGGAGGGGCGGTGACAGAGGGGGCTATCTTTGCCTGATTCTCCAACGACAGTCCGCGCGGGACCACACCTGGTTGCGTGACGCCGGTTGACCTTATGGCATTGAGCCTGGTGACTTCCGCGCGCCAATTGATTTTCATCGTTTCGGCGAGTTCCGCGTCCGAAAACACCAATCCGGCGAGCGATTCACGAGGTCTCGTTCCCGCCTGCACCGCGGCCAATGCTTCGGCGACCATGTCTGGATGGTGCATCGCGATGAAGCTCCAGGTGACTGGCCGTCCTTGCTGGACGGTGTCGACGGTTTCCGCTGCCGCGGGGGCAGCAGGCGGCGGTGCAACAGCTGGGTCTACTTTGATTGGTGCAAGCCGATTCGGAGATACCTTGCTTGGCTGGGCCTGCTGACTGTACGCACGTTGGATCTGGAATTGGGTCAATGACGAAAAGCTCGTGCCGCGGGACGCCATGCCGCTGAGGCTGCCGACGGCCTCCAACCGCTTTGCTTCCGGCAACAACAGGACAAGATGTACCTGGTCGTCGTTGCCTTCTTCGGCGACAACCATGGCGACCGGCGCGGTGACCGATTCCTGATGCTGAGCGGCAGCCGACTCAATGAGCAGGGACTCTTTGCCTTCCACCGGCGTGAGCCGAAGATCTGTCTCCTGGGCTTCGACGCGATAGCCGCCTGGGCCGACGACCAGGTCCTGACCGTCGGTTCCGGTGAAGTGCAGGGGCCGATCAAGGGTGATCGTGGGGGATGGCTGCTCCGCCCACGCCATGGCAATGGGGACGGCATATACCACAAGCCCGATCAGCATCAGGATTCCCCGTGTGTTCCACACACTGAAACTCGTGCTGTTGCGGTGCCTGGCCCGATGCTCCATGATGGCTCCTTGTGCCGGTTGCTTAAAATCGCCCGACGACCTTCTGCGCCAACATCTTCAGCTTCTCTTCATCGCCGGCTGTTTCTAGAATCGACAACTTCACGGTCGCGGTCTTTTTCTTGATGTAGAGATTGACGTAGGGGATGTCGTGCATGCCGCGATCTAGGAAGGCTTCGTCCCCGAGGCCCTTAATCGAGATAGGCTTCTTGGATCGTTTACGCTCGAACTCGAATCCACCTGAGCGGAACACCGCGACTGCAAACTCGTCCTTCCCATTCGCGAATTCATAGCTGCACATGCCGCCTTCGCCTTCTTTGGTGGGTGTACCCTTCACCTTGCCGAAAACCTGTTCCAGTTCGGCGATGGTCACCACCTGACAGGGATCGACGGCGGGCGCTGCCGCTTGCGCGTGCGTGGCGCCCGTAAGCACGGTCATAGCCAACAGACTTCCCGACAGGCCTCTGAGGAATACTTGGGTCTTCATGAATTCTCCTTTATGATCATTACTACTGCCCGAACATTTTCGGAGCGCGTTGGGCTTGCGTCTTCGAGGGCGGCGCCATCACCACGAACTCGACCCATTCGCTCCAGACGGTTTGTGTGGGTGAGGAGACCTGCGCGCTCAACCGCCACGATCCCGGTGTCGTGATGCCACCTGGGGGGGCACCGGCGCCGAATCCGGTGTAGCCTGTTGCCGACTCCGCTTGAAGGGCTCCAATGGGGATGATGGTGTGCGGTACCCAGGTTCCATCGGGAGACTTGCGTTCGACTCGCACCATGTACAAACGACCGGTGGTTAACGGCTTGCCGTCGAGCCCGACCTGCGTTTCCACCCAGCCTTGTGGTGGCGAGAGTTTGATAGGAACGGTTGTCTGGTTGAGGAACCGCTGGCCAGGGGTCGGTAGTTGAATGGCCGGCAAGACCACGGCCGGACCTTTCATCGCCCCCTGCTGTATGCGCTTGTTCGTTCTGGCCAAAGCTGCGGCTACTGCCGCTGCTTCGGCCTTGAGCGCTGCGTCGCGTTGAGCGATCACCGACGCGCGATTGTACGGGAACCCGGTGGAATTCGGGAGTGGGCCAACTTTCATTTGGGATAGGGAATAGAATCCCTCGCGCAAATGCTGAAACCATCCAATTCTAGGATCTACTCCCCTCGTCTCAAAAGTAGGGTGTTTACATCTGACCATCCCGGGCCGCGTTGACGGATTCAGCCAAGGATCGCCTGGACAAGACAGCGTTGTGGTGACTGTTCCATCATCATCTCCATGCTCCTTGATTGTGACGTCTTCCCTGGCCACGCCGGTGCGCGAGTCGTAAGTACCTAATGAGGACCAGTGAGACGGAAGGCGCTGCGCTGGGACTGGACCTTCCAGCGGGTGGTAATACACACATCCTGCTTCCACGCGATAGGTGGATATTCCGGCCTTATATGTCGCCTGGATCGACTCGAAGAAACACTGGTGCTGCTCATCCGCGTACGCTTCATCGACGCCGGCTAAGGCCATGGCCGATGCGACCAACAACACGCTTCGCCAATGAGGGCGCATAGATTCTCCTTGATTGACCGAATGAAAGAACGATTCACGGTTTCTTCTCCGTTTCCGGCGTCGTATCCACCGTCTCGTTGTGTTCTTTCGCACCTTTGTCGTCCACCCCGCGCGGGCGGAGAAGGGTGGTGCCCGCGCCGATTCCTTGAGATGGCGTTTGTGTAACCGCCTCTTTGTTGAGAGGCGGCAGGACCACAAATTCCATCCACGGACTCCAGGCCATCGGCGTCGGTTGAAGGACTCGTGCCTGCAAGCGCCAGGAACCTGGGGAAGTCAGCAGTGGCGTGAGCTTCGTCGGTCCGTTTCCGCCGGCGCCGAACCCCTGGTAGCCGGTTGGTGACTGAGCCTCGGCTGGCCCGATGGGGAAGCTGTGATGGAAGATCCAATTGCCACTCGCATCCTTCCGCTGAATCAGCACCTCATAGTTCGTGGCTGCGGTGCTGGGCGGTGGTGCGAGTTTGATCGGCACGACGGAATTCGCGAAGTACTGTTGGCCGGGCGCTGGAGACTGAATGGTCGGGTAATTGGGCACCAATTTGGCTTGAAGGCTTGGGTCAGGGTTCCCAACCGGTCCTGACGGCTTGCCAGGTCGTTGAAGAGTCGTCGCGTCGCCGGCTTGTGAGGGGGGGCTCGCGAAGTTCGATTTCACTGGCGATGGCCCGCAAATGAGCGCCAGTGCGTCTACGAACTGACCGGAGCGTCCTTCAAAACCGACGGCCAATTCACCGTGCGGACAAGAGTTCGCACCACTCGGACGAGGGCGGGCCTTTGGCGAAAACGAACCACCGCCCGCATATTTATAACCCTGGTCCGTGTTTCCGAATTGAAAGACAAACGAACCTCGCTGAGCGACAACCGCTTCGCATGTCACTTCGATCGTGCTCACAAACTTGGGGCGTAGCGTTTCTCCAACGGCAAACCAAAACGTCCATTTCTTTAAGCCGTATCCATGCGGGCATCCCACGCCGGCGGGCGCGCCGCCTTCGCTGGTCCCTACCGCCTTGGTGGCGATGCGGTTCACAAAGCCCTGTCGTTCCGGGATCCATGAGCCACAAATCGGCGCCATCTTGTCGACCCACTTTCCCGTTCGGCCTTCCAGCCCTACCATGTGATAGCCGGAGGGACACAGGGCAGTGAAGCTTTCTCCTCCCGGACCGCCGTAAACCTCGAATTGTGCAGCCGGAACTGGCGACGAAAGAAGGACCAACCATCCGTTCAGAAGGACGAGTAAGAAAAGGCGTGTTCGTTTACCTCCAAGCTTCACGGTCTCTTTTCCCTCTCCGGCATCGTGTCGACCGCCTCGTTACGCTGCTCGCCGCCTTTTTCGTCCACCCCCCGCGGCATGATCATGGACGATGAGCGCCTCATCTGCGTGGTGGCACTGCTCGGCGCCGGCGCCTGCATAATGGAGGACGACGGCAATGGAGCTGTTTGCGGAACAGGAGAGGGCTGCATGATCGGTGCATTCGGCTTCGGCATCTGCACCATCGGTGGCGGCGGCGGGGAGGCCTTCACCATCTGAAACTGTTTGGGGAAGCTCCAGGGTCCTGGTGGCGTTTTCATGCTGGATCGCGCGCGTATTTGCCAGCGGCCGACGTATCCTCCTGTCACTCGTTCCGGTACGGGATAACCATCAAGCAATTGCACCTTGGTGACTGAAAAAACAGTGGTAAAAGGGTAGGAGTGTCGCTGGTTGGCCGGTGCGTCAAGATATCGAAGCTCAATGTCCGCAACATCGGTGCTTCCGATCTTCGGTGGCACGGCCAAGATGATGAGCTGACCATGAGGAATCGTGTCACCGGCTGACGGCTTGATGATCTCGAAGAGATCCGCACGCGGCATCATAATGCGTGGGTCCACTTTCGTAGCAGGCGCGCCGACCCTTGCAGGGACTGGTCCACAGATTAACCCGATGGCATCGAGGAACTGTCCCGCCCGGACGCGAAATCCCACTGCGACTTCGCCAGCAGGACAGGCTTGGAACGGCGGCTGCGATCCGAAGGGACCTCCGGTGACCATCTCTTCAACGTCGTTCGGGTACGTCCCGAAATCCAAGCGCGGGCCCTCATTGGTGGACGGTAAGGGAGTTGGGACCGAATCACAGTACATCTGGATAAATTGGACATAGTGATTGTCGGACCTAAGTACGTGAATCCACCAGGACTGGATGGCGCGGGTGTTGTTGCCTCCACCGATGCATGCCACTTGACGTTCTTGGCCGCCCCCGCTCATCCCGAACGATTGGCCGATCGTCGGCGCGCCAAAAGCCTGGCTGCCCCGGAGCCATGGGGCGCAAACCGGGGCGATGCGATCCACCCACGCGCCCGTTCGGCCAGCCAGGCCGACCAGGTAGGAGCCCTTCGGACATTCAGCACGAAACTGATTTCCTCCCAAGCCTCCATAGATTGGAAAATCTGTGGCGAGCGCGAGACTTGTGTGCGCCAGCGAGAACCCCAACATTAATACCATCAGCGCCCGTATCACGGCTTCTTCTCCGTGCCGGCCGGTTCATTCACAGTCTGATTGCCTTCTTTCCCGCCCTTCTCCTCGACCCCCCGCGGCATGATCATCGACGGCGAGCGCCGCATCTGTGCGGGGGCGCTGCTGCTCGGCGCCGGCGCCTGCATGACGGAAGACGGCGGCAGGGGAGCCGTTTGCTGAACGGGGGAGGTCTGTCTCTGTGATTGCGTCGGCTGTGTCAGGAACAGTCGAAACTGCACAGGAAGGCTCCAGGGCCCCGGCACAGCTTTACCGCTGGATCGTGCTCGCACCTCCCAGCGCCCAAAATATCCTCGGGTGACCGGCGGAGGCACGGGATACCCCGCAAGCAGCTTCGGCGTATCGACCGCAAAGACATTGACATAGGGCTGATTGGGGGGCGCATCCAGCCACTTGAATTCTAGTTCAGATATAGGGGTCATTCCGAGCTTCGGCTGCTTGGCCGTGACAACCAGTTGACCCTGAACCACTCGATCATTCTGCGCGGGTTTGAGGATGACAAACATGTCGGCGGTCACGGGCGACACCATCGCGGGACTCATTCTTTTGGTCGTTGCCGGCGAATTGAGGTGGGCATATTGGGCAGACAATCGCTGCCGGTCAACAGGCGAAATCATATTCTCGGTTTTTGGAAAGTTGAGCGTCAGCAAATCTGGAACGGCTTGACGCAAATCGTCCGGGATAACAGTGCCGACGAGGCGGCAGCTGGCGCCTTCGGGCCGCAACCAGGGGTCTTGTTTGCAGCGCGCCGTCCAGTACATGAAGATCCGGCCACCGGGGGCCCTCACTGGGATGAAGGGTTCAAATCCCGTGATCTCGATCGATTCGGACGCATTGGGTTTGTTTGGATCGGTCTCCGAAGGGGACCACGATCCTTCCAACCGGTAATTGATCTGTGCGCCGAGCCTTTCAGGGCTCGTGCATATGCCGTCGAATGGATATTTTGCGGTCCCTTTTGGGTGGCTTAGAAACTGTGGCGGTCCAGCCAGTTCCGGTGGACTGCATGTCGTGCGAACGAGCTGCGGCTCGGGCGCGTCTTCGCGCGTTCCGAACGACGCGGGGTCTGAACGCAGCGGCGTCCCCAACACTCCGACCAGAAGCACCATTCCTCCTAATGCAGCGAGCCCTTCAATCGGTGTTGATCGCCCCCTTCGCATGAGAGATCTCCTCTCTATTCCAAGATGAGATACCTTCCCCTTAGCGGTGTAACCGGATTCGAGGCTGCCGTTGTCATGGTTTCTTCTCCGTCTGCGGCGTCGTATTCACCGTCTCGTGGCGCGGCTCGCCGCCTTTCTCATCCACCCCTCGCTGGCGAATCAGCAGGAGGACCGATGCTACTGCGTCGTCGCAATCAGCCCCAAGGTTCATGCCCGCATCCAATGCCACCTCCCAAATCTGTTCGAACCGGCAACCACATCCCTCCGACCCACCGGCAGAACAGTCAATCACCTTTCCAAAAGGAGCTGCCCACATGTGGATCATCGCTGTGATGCTGGTCTCCCTCGTGGTCCTGGCCGTCGCCACCATGCTGCTTGAGCGGAGAGAAGCAGAATAAATCATTGGAAAAGGGCCTCACGTGCTTCTATGGATCAGTGCCAGTGCAGGGCACCGGCACCCACCGCGGCCCAATGTCGTCGGGATTGGGCCGACAGGGTGGAGCCGAGACTCCCCGCGGACTGACGGACGCTGCCCGCACCGCCGCCTCAATTGTCTTGTCGGGGAGTGCCGGTATCTTGTCTATGCTTCGAGGCTTGACTGCAGAGGGAAAGCCAATTGCATCAAAGCGTCTCCCGTCGGCCGTCAAGAAGAGCAGGTGTAGATCATCCGAGGGACCGGGTATGACCACTGCGATGGTCTTGTGGATCGGAATCTGGTGAGTGTCCCGGTTCGTATTCAACAGCACGGTCCGCTGCCCCTCTTGCGCGACTCCGAGTTGGAGATCCAGGATGGTCCCGATTTCATAGGTGCCGGCTTTGAGTTCGACCGCCGCTCCCTTCGCATCCATGGCGTAAAACGGCTGTTCGAGCCTGAGCGCAACCGGTTCGGCAATTTCAGGTGTTCCCTCTTTGATGATGGCCGGATCAGAGGTCTCAGCGGCAGCCTCCATCGGTACCTCGTTTTCTTCCTGGCCCACCGTCTGCGCTTCCTTTTCATCTACTCCTCGTGAGAAGAGCCCCGAGCGCGTGAGCGCACCCATCGATGCGCTGGGCTTCGGAAGTGCCGGTTGCGGCTGGGCCTCAATAACCTGCGCAGCTTGTGACTGCGTGATGACCTGGGAGGGTTGCGGCTGGACCGCCATCGCTTGCGTCGACGGGGATTGCTTGACGATCGGAGACTGTTGAGGCTGGGTCGTCATGCTTTGAATTCGTTGCTGGTTGCTCATACGCGCCGATCCCTGCGGGTTGGCCGCCTGGTATTGTTTGATGAGTTGCTGCTTGAGCTTTGCCGACAGGGAATCCTTTGTTATTGGGAAATCCTTGTATCCGATAATGCGGGGAAAAGCCGCTCGCACATCGTCGGGGACGTATTCGCCAAGGCGTCGGCAGGTGCCCCCTTTGAGCCACGGATCTGTGGTGCAGCGAGCCGTCCAATACACGAAGATTCTTCTCTCTCCCGACCCTTTCATTTGCCGGTTCAGGAAAAATTGCTCGTAGTTCTCGACGAAAAGCGTTTCCACTGCGTTCGGACGATCTTGGCGCGTTTCCGATGGATTCCATCTCCCTTCGAAGGAGAGGTGGATGACACCGTTGTGGTCCTGGCCTGTCTGCAATTGGACTGGACAGTGCTCTTCAAACGGGTATGAGGCAAAACCTGGAGGATTGGCTGCAAATGTCGGCGCTTTCTTCATCACCGGTCCAGGGCAATCAAGACGGACGGTATCGTTGGTGCATTCGTGACAGATGAGCAATTCACCCAGTGCTTCTACAGATGTTGGTGCGGCAGGGATGCAGAACAAGAGGACGACGCCACCCAACCAAGAGATCCATCGTGATTCAAAAATCCCTTTTGCCCGACTGATGCATTGTCTCGTGAACGTTGCCTGTTCCATGATCCCCTCCAAGAGGCGCGGGTGCTGCGCGAGGCACTACTTTGAGAATCCTTTTATCGGTGCAAGCGGTTTGTTTCCGACAGGAGCCATGACTGAGAATTCGATCCAGTCGCTCCATCCCGTTTGCTGCGGAGCCGTCATCTGCGCACTCAGCCGCCAGGCTCCCGGAACTGTGACACCCCCGGGAGGAACTCCAGCTCCGAAGTTCATATATCCTGTCGACGACTCTGCCTGGACTGCGCCGATAGGCAGAGTGGTGTGCGATATCCAATTTCCCGCGGTATCTTTTCGTTCGAGCCGCACCATGTACATACGATTGGCATTCACTGGCCTACCATCGAGTCCGACCTGCGTATCCACCCATCCCTTCGGTGGAGCAAGCTTGATGGGGATGGGAGATTGATTGAGGAATCGTTGCCCGGCAGTAGGAGAGGCGATGACAGGATACAGGCCTGCGCTATAAGGAACTAAGGGTTGAGTCGCTTTTCGTACACGTTTGTTTGCCTCCGCCTTGGCCAAAGCGGCTAAATCTGCGTCGCGTTTGGCCGCCAACGCCTGACGCTCTGCCGGCATCAGCGCCCACGACGTCATCGGCTTCTGCGCTCTCCAGGCATTGAACAAATCAGTGAGGGACGGCAGTGGTTTTCCATCCTGATATCTCGTCGGGTACGACTCGGAAGGACTATTGTCTGCGCGACTGATGATCTGGCATTTCACACGAATGCTCTCGGGACCGAACGGTGGACCGTCCACGGTAAGCCAGGGGTCGGATGGGCATGAATACTTGGTCCGCCATGTCCCATATGGATGGCTTGGTTGTGAGATCGGGGCCGGCTTCACTTCGATGACTTCTTCCGCGATGCCGTTGGAGTAGGCTCCTTTCACCATATAGGGAAACGTTCTTGGCGCTCCCAGCGATCCCGGAGTCGTGCATGTGCCTGTCGACAAGTAGGTCGCCTTACTTGATGAGAAGCTGCCGACGATATTGTGCGTGGAGTCGCTGCAGGGCGCCGAGCCTACTCCGTTGAACCCGAGGCTCAATGCAGCAGTCGGTACACCTACGACGGTAACGAATCCGATAGTGCAGATGAGGACCACATCACACTGCCAACGCTTGACAATCAGGGAGAAGCACGAACGTGACACCCATGTCATTAGGTCCTCCTTGGTGATACCCAATCGGCCGCTTCCCTTATCCCCGCTGGAAGAGAACATGTCCGCCAAACCAAATAGAAACACCAGATAACACAAAGCATGAGCACACTCGCATCGCCGGTGGTCGTGTACCATGTGCCCCCTGCTCCGACATGAATATCGCCAGCGGCGGTTCCTTCAACGAATACGCCCGGTGTTCCTGAGACAATCCGTCCATATCCGTCGATGATTTGAGAGGGTCCGGT
>Ga0268299_1001561_pt1 | contig 38159 bp, 32 predicted proteins | sample NOBtaG_FD_193484 | JGI IMG/M metagenome (GOLD analysis project Ga0268299, IMG submission 193484) | Activated sludge microbial communities from bioreactor in Nijmegen, Gelderland, Netherland - NOB reactor | ecosystem: Engineered > Bioreactor > Aerobic > Activated sludge | place: Netherlands... | reverse complement strand
GATCAGGCTTGCGCCCATTGTCTAAGATTCCCCACTGCTGCCTCCCGTAGGAGTCTGGGCCGTGTCTCAGTCCCAGTGTGGCTGATCATCCTCTCAAACCAGCTATGGATCGTCGGCTTGGTAGGCCATTACCCCACCAACTACCTAATCCAACGCGGGCCGATCCTTTGCCGATAAATCTTTCCCCCTAAGGGCACATTCGGTATTACTCCCAGTTTCCCAGGGCTATTCCGAAGCAAAGGGCACGTTCCCACGCGTTACTCACCCGTCCGCCGCTAGGACCGAAGTCCTCGCTCGACTTGCATGTGTTAGGCCTGCCGCCAGCGTTCGTTCTGAGCCAGGATCAAACTCTCAAGTTGAAACTGCCGAAGCAGTATCCTTGACGTCGAACCTTCGCACATCTGCTGTGAACCTAAGTCCACAGTCTCTTACAGTCATGTGCCAAGTTACCGAAGTAACGTGACCCACAAACCGTGAAGCTGACACCTACATCATCGGGTCTCCCCTAGTAGGCCGATATGCTGCGATTACGACGCCGATGCGCCCAAACCGCCCGCATATCCCTTCATTCATAAAAATGTCAAAGAGCGCGAGGACAAAACAAACCGAGGCGCTAATCTCTTAGCGTTCCCCGAACCGCCTTGCCTTCAGATTTTCCGGTGTTCCACTTGGCTTTCGCCGTCGCTTCCTTCCGTCACCGTCGCTTCGTTTCCGCCTTTCAGCGTCTGTTCCGCTTCGGTGAGGGGGCTTTTACGGAGAGGCGCCGGGACCCGCAAGAGGAAAAAAGCAGGCCGTCGCAATTTTTTCGTCTTTCTGCATTTTCCCACAAAATCTTGGGGTTGGGCGCTGTCAGACCACCACTGACGCTGCGGATGCGCAATATCCTTGCGGCGATGCAGCGTGAATCAGGTGGTTTGTAACCGGCGCCCGGGGCGCGGCAGCAGCCGCACCGCCAGAAGCCCCCCGGTGATGGCCAGATAGATCAGCGATTCCGCCGTCCAGACCTTGCCGATCATCACGAAATGCACCGCGCCCAGCGCGATGGCGGGATAGGCCAGCCGGTGCAGCTGCCGCCAGGCCGCGGCCCCCATCCGCCGCAGCGCCCCGTCGGAAGAGGTCAAGGCCAGCGGAATCAGCATCAGCAGCCCCGCGAATCCCACCAGGATATAGGGCCGCTTCCACAGGTCTTCGGCGATTTGCCCCCAGCGCAGCCCCATATCCAGCGCGATCCACACCGCGAAATGGGCCAGCACATAGAAGAAACCCAAAAGCCCCAGCGCCCGGCGGAACTTCATCAGCCGCAGCCCCAGCCGCATCAGCGGCGTCACCGCCAGCGAGGCCAGCAGGAACCGCAGCGCCCAAAGGCCAAGATCATGCTCCAGCGCCTTGACCGGATCGACGCCCAGCCGGTTGCCGGCCGCCGCCGCAATCAGCAGTGTCGCCGGCAGGGCACCGGCCAGCCAGACCGCCCAGACCGGCAGGCGGCGCGCAAGTCGGTTGATCCGGTCCATCAGTAATCCGCCGCCAGATCCTGCCCGGCATAAAGCGCCGCCACATGCTCACCATATCCATTGAACATCAGCGTATCGACGCGCCCGCCGAAAAGCCCGCCGCCGATGGGCCGCTCGCTGGCCTGAGACCAGCGCGGATGGTCCACCTCGGGGTTCACATTGGCATAGAATCCGTATTCCTGCGGTTGCAGGATGTTCCAGGTCGTCGGCGGCATCTGGTCGGTCAGGGTGATCTTCACGATGCTCTTGATCGACTTGAAACCGTATTTCCACGGCACCACCAGCCGGATCGGCGCGCCGTTCTGGTTGGGCATCGGCCGGTCATAAAGCCCGGTCGCCAGAATGGTCAGCGGATGCATCGCCTCATCCAGCCGCAGCCCCTCGACATAGGGCCAGGGGAACGAGCCGTCGCGCTGGCCCGGCATCTCTTCGGGGCGCAGCAGCGTTTCAAAGGCCACAAACTTCGCGCCCGACTGCACCCCCACCCGGTTCAGAAGCCCCGCCAGTTCGAACCCGTGCCACGGCACCACCATCGACCAGGCCTCGACGCAGCGGAAGCGGTAGATGCGTTCCTCGATGGTCTGGCCCTTCGTCACATCGGCAAGGTCATAGCGGCCGGGCTTGTCCACCATGCCGCCGATCTCGATCGACCAGGGGTCGGTGGTCAGGGCGCCGGCATAGGTCACCGGGTCTTCCTTGCCCCAGCCGAATTCGTAGAAATTGTTGTAGCCGGTGATCTCTTCAAAAGTGTTCGGGGTCTGATCGACAGACCACTTGTTGCGCGCCAACGCCGGCGTGGCGACCATCGCCGCCGCGGCCCCCGCGATGATCTGCCGTCGGTTCAGGAACAGGGCCTCTGGCGTGACATCGGACCAGCGCAGGTCGGGGCGGAAGGGCATCGGGGTTCTCCGGGCAGCGGTTACGGTGTTGGGGCAAAGGATGCGCCCCTGCCGGCAAAAGGCAAAACAAACCCCGTCACATCTGCGGCAGGCAGCTGTAACAATCGGCCCCGGGGCGCTCAGATCAGCCGGTCGTGCATCTGCCACATCAGCCCGTCCAGCGCGCCGTCGATGCCTTCGGCCCGGGTATTGGTGAAGCCGGCAAAGACGCCGCCGCCCTCAATCATCACGGCAATCGTCGTCACCCCGGGCAGGCTGCCGGTGTGCCAGCGATTGCCGTGGGCTGGGTTCAGCGTCAGCCCCCGGCCATAGCTGCCGCCGGGTTCCCCGGGTTTCGCCATCCGGCGGGGCACCTCGGGCGCCACCACGTCGCGCAGCGTCTCGTCGCCGTCCATACGGGCGAAAACCGTCACCATGTCCTGCGGGGTGGCGATCCAGCCGCCATGCGAATCCATGCGCGGCAGGTTCATGCCATAGGGGTCTTCGGCGCCGCCATAGATCACCTCGCGCGGCAGGCGGTCCTGCAGGCGGCTGCCGCCCAGCGCAAAGCCCGCAGCCCCCGCCGGCGCGAACAGGTTTTGCTGCAGGAAGGCGTCATAGCCCATGCCGGTAACCGCCTCGATCACCCGGCCCAACAGGCAATAGCCGAAGTTCGAATAGGCAAAACCCGCACCCGGTTCCGCCTGCAACGGCTCATCGGCCAGCGTCCGGCGGATCAGCTCGGCCTGCGGCACCGCCGGGTCGATGAACATCGGATCGCGCCAGTCGTTGCCCCAGCCGCCGGCGCGGTGGCTGAGCAGATGGTCCACCGTCACCGCCTCAAGCCAATCAGGCCGCCGCGGCGCGGGCGGAAGGAAACCGCGCAACAGGCCCCCTTCGGCGAAAACGCGGTGATCGGGGTCCAGCCGCCCCTCGGCCGCCAGCGCCAGAACCGCCGCCGCCGTCAGCGGTTTCGACAAGGAGGCAATGCGGAACCGGTGATCCGCCGTCAGCGCCTCTTGCCGGGCCGGGTCGGCATGGCCAAAGCCCTGCACCAGCCGCAGCTTGCCGCGCATCAGGAAAGCCACCGACAGGCCGGGCGCATTCCAGTCCTTGAGGAAGCCCGCCGCCAGATCCTCCACGCCCGCCGCCCGCGCCACCATGGGCGCCGCACAGGCTGCAACCGCCGTTCCCAGAAACTGCCGCCGCCTGATCTGCATCTCGCACCCCCGCCACTGGACCCTGCATAGCACGGCGGGCGGGCGAAATCACCGGCCGGCTCAGGCAGCCGCGGTGCGCAGCGCCAGCCCCTCGGCCAGCGGCATCCAGTCGGTGCCCAGAAGCAAGAGGTCATCCACCCCCCGCCCCTCAACCATCGCCAGATCGGGCCGCGCGATCACCTCGGCCGGCACGGTCACCGCCATGCGCAAGGCCTCTTCCGGCGCGATCCCCAGAACCGTGATCAGCCGCGCCACACTTTCGGCCATGGTCACATGCGCCCCGGCCAGCGAGCCCTCGGCATTCACCAGCCGCCCGCCGACCAGCCGGATTTCCTGCCCGTAAAGCTGATAGCGGTCCGACCCGCCCACCGTGCACATCGCGTCCGAGACAAGGAACATCCGCCCCGCCACCGGCCGCGCCCGGATGGCAAGGCCCAGCATCGCATCGGCCACATGGTGCCCGTCACAGATAAAGCCGCACCAGGCCGACGAGTTGATCGCCGCCCCGGTCACCCCCGGCGCGCGGTTCAGCATCGGCGACATCGCATTGTACAGATGCGTGAAGCAGCGCGCGCCCTCGGCCAGCGCGGCTTCGGCCGCCTCGGCCGTGGCATCGCTGTGCCCCAGCGAGACGATCGCCCCCATCGCTGCCAGTTCGGCAATCTCGCCCTTCTGCACCGCCTCGGGTGCGACCGTGATCATCACCGTCACACCGGCCGCCCGCAGCCGCGCCACATGGGCCAGCGTTGCCGCCTCCATCGGGCGCACCCATTCGGCCGCATGGGTGCCCCGGCGCGGCAGGCTGATATGCGGGCCCTCGATATGCAGGCCCAGAACCCCCGGGGCGCCCTGCGCCTCAAGCGCCGCTTCCACCGCGAAGGCCAGAACTTCGGGCGCATCGGTGATCACCGTGGGCATCACCCCCACCGTGCCAAAGCGGCGGTGCGCGGCGGCGATGGTCTGCATCGCCTCGACCGTCGGGGCGTTGTTCAGCTGCGCATCGCCGCCGCCGTTCACCTGCAGGTCCAGATATCCCGGCGTCAGCACCCCGCGCAGCACCCGCCGCTCGGCCCCCGCCGGAACCTCGGCCAGCGGCGCCAGCGCGGCCACCCGCCCGCCCTCGACCCGCAGCGCCAGACCAGCGCGCAGGGACCGGCCGTCAAAGACCTGATCAGGGCAAAGCCAGAAGGAAGATGCGGTCGCCGTCATGGCCGAGGCTCCTTGCCGTTCGGGGTCGGGCTGTCAAGAAAATACGGCCGCAGCGCCGCCTGAACCTGCGCGCGCACCAGCGCCTGCGGCAAGGCATCCTCACCCGCAGCCGCAATGATATCGGGCGCAAAGACCTGCTCCAGCAGCGGCACCGGCAAGGCCCGCCCCGCCAGATCGGCGAACAGCCCCGCCACCGCCGCCTGCGCCTCGGGCTGGGGCCAGTAATAGCGGATGCGGTCGGCCAGCCCGAAATGCCGCGCCAGCCGCAACTCACCCCCGTGATAATGCCCCTGCCAGTTTCCGGGCGCGGCCAGCATCAGCCGCTCCATCACCTCGGGCAGCGCCGGGCCGGTCTGCCAGCCCGCAAGGCCGCGCAACAGGTCCAGCGCATAGACCGCCTGCCGCAAGGCAAAGGTCAGCGCCGGCCCGACCTTCTGGAAGGCAAAGCCCAGTTCGGCCATCCGGGGATAGACCGCGGGGTGCTGGTAATCGGTCGAATGCGCCTCAAGGCACAGGCCCGGCCAGTCGTCCAGCACCGCCCGCAGCCCCGGATCGCGCGCCATCGGCAGGCGATGCACCTCCATCGGCGAAAACTCGACCCCCGGCTGCACCACCAGCCCCGCCACCTGCGCCCAGGCCCGGGCGCTGAACGCCGCCCGATGCGCCTGCAAGGTGGCCCGCGCCGCTTCGGGCCGGGTGGGCGGAATGTCTCCGTGGTCATCGGTCCGCGCGCCCCCCGGCGGCGGCACCTCGGTGCCCACCACAAGGATCAGCCGCGCCGGATCGGGTGCCGCGTCCAGCGCCGATTCCGCCAGTTCCGCCGCCCGCGCGGCGCAGACGGCATCGGGCAGTTGCGGCGGCTCGCCCGCGCAGCCCTCGGAACAGTCGAGGTGGATCTTCGTAAACCCCGCCGCCGCATAATCGGCCACCATGCGGTGCGCCTTGGCCATTGCCGTGGCCGCATCGCCGCGCCGCCAGGCCTGCGGCCCCAGATGGTCGCCCCCCAGCAGCACCAGCGCCGGATCAATCGCCACCTCTTGCGCGATCCCCCGCACGAAGCGCACGAAATCCTCCGGCCGCATGCCGGTATAGCCGCCGTCCTGATTGACCTGGTTCGAGGTCGCCTCGATCACCACCGCCTGCCCCAGATCGCGCGCCAGTTCCAGCGAGGCGCGCAGCACATCGGGATGGGCCGAGCAGACCGAGGGGATGGCCGCCCGCTGCCCCGCCCGGTTGCGGGCGACCACCTCGCGCAGAATGTCAGCCATGGCCCGCCTCCTGCACCGCCGCCCAGGCCGCGCCCCGCGCGCCGCTGGCATCGCCCCCTTCGGCCAGCCGCAACAGCGGCACGGCATAGCCCGCAAGCTGCGCGCGCCCCAGCGCCGCCGTCAGATCGCCGATCAGCCCAGGCGCCTGCGACAGCCCGCCGCCCAGCACCACCACGCGCGGGTCGATGGTGAAGCACAGCGTCACGATCATCTCGGCCGCCAGCTCGCACCACACCTGCCAGACCGCCTGCAGCGCCGGGTCATCCGCCCGGCCGCCCGCCACTTCGGCCGCCGTCACCGCCCGCCCCGTCATGTGCCGCGCCAGCCGCGCCAGCCCGGTGCCCGAGATCAGCGTTTCCGTGCAGCCTGCCCGCCCGCAGCCGCAGGCCACCACCGGCAGGTCCAGCCGCATCACCGGCGCGGCGGCCAGCGGGTAATGGCCGAATTCGCCCCCCGTCGCCGCCAGCCCGGGCAGAAGCTGCCCCTCCACCACCACCCCGCCGCCGATGCCGGTGCCCAGGATCAGCCCGACCGCCGGCGACAGCCCGCGCGCCGCACCAAAGACCGCTTCCGAAAGCGCCATCGCGCGGCAGTCGTTCACGTAGGTCACCGCGCGACCCGCCGCCGCCGCGATATCGGCCGGAAAAGGCCGCCCCGTCGCCGCCAGATTGGCGGTCAGCGCGATGCCCGTCGCCGGGTTCACCAGCCCCGCCGCGGCAATCCCCACCGGCACGGCCCGCCCGGCCTGACCGGCGATCCAGTCCACCTGACCGGCCACCGCCGCGACCAGCGCGTCATAATCCTTCGGCGTGTCGATCCGCCGCCGCCCCGCAAGATTCCAGCCGGCGTCAAAGACCTGCGCCTCAATCTTGGTGCCGCCAAGGTCAATGCCGCCGGCAATCATGGCACCACCGGATGCAGACGTACGCCCGACACCACCCGCGTCAGCGTGCCCTGCCCCGCAAAAGGATCGTCCACCGGCAGGCCCAGCCGGTCCGACCATACCACCGCCAGCAACTGCGCCAGCACCACCTGCAGCACAAAGCCCCAGCGCAGCCCCGGCGCCGCAACATGGGTCACCCGGCTGACCGGAAACTGGCCGCGCAGCTCGGCCACCAGATCGGCGTCATACAGCGCCGCCTGCGGCTCAGCGCTGCCCAGCACCCAGATATCGGTCGCGCCCCGCACAAAGCTTTTCGGGCCGTGCCGGAAACCCAGCGTCGAATCCCACAGCGCCGGCACCTGCCCGGCGGCCAGTTCCATCACCTTCAGCGCCGCCTCACGCGCGATGAAGGCGCAGGGCCCCGACCCCACAAAGACCGCCCTCTCCGGCAGCCGCGCCGCCTGCGCTTCGGCCACCATCCCCGGCAGCGCCGCCTGCAGCGCATCGGCCAGCGCCACCATGTCGCCGCCCGGATCAAACACCGCCAGCGCCGTCAGCAGCATGGTGGTGAAGCTTGAGGTCATGGCAAAGCCCGCGTCATGCGTCGCCTCGGGCAGCACGATCACCCGCCCGCCCCGCCGCGCCAGCGCCGAGGCGCCGTTGCAGGTAACCGACAGCCGCGGCAGCCCCGGCGCCAGCGCATCCAGCGCGTCCAGAACCCCCACCGTCTCGGCACTGTTGCCCGACCGGCCGAAGTTCACCACCAGCACCCGCCGCCCGTCCAGATAGGCCGCGGGCCGCGCCACCAGATCGGTCGTCGCCACCGCGCGAAAGCGCCCCCGCCCCTCCAGCGCCGCCACCAGAACCTCGCCGATATAGGCCGACGATCCGGCGCCGCAGAACCACACCTCGTCCACCGCCTGCGCCGCCACCCAGTCGCGCGCGGCAGCCACATCGAACGCCTTGGCCCAGCCGCGCCAGACGGCGGGCTGCTGATGTATCTCGCGCCAGGTGGCAAAGCGGTCCAGATCGCTCATCTTGTCTGCGTCACTTTCGAAAGGGTGGCCGGCGCATCGGGGTCCAGCCCCAGCGCCAGCGCGGTTTGCAGGACCAGCGGATAGGTCAGGCACAACAGCGCCGCCGCCGCCGCCGCCGGGGTCATCGCGCCCAAACCGGCATCCGAGGGCCGCAGCCGGAACACCGTGCCGCCGGCTGCCGCCAGCCGCGCCTCGGCTGTATCAAGGCTCGCCTGCACCCCGGCCTGCCCGGTATCCAGGATCAGGACCAAAAGCGGGTTGGTCGCCAGTTGCAGCGGCCCGTGCAGCACCTCGCTGGAAGAATAGGCCTCGGCATGCAGCGCGCAGCATTCCTTCAGCTTCAGCGCCAGTTCCTGCGCCGCGCCGAAACCGCTGTCGCGCCCGATCACATAGACATGCCGCGCCCTCAGCAGTGCCGCCACCAGCGCTCGCGCCTGCGGATGGCTGCGCCCGGCCAGCGCCGCCACCTCGGCCGCTGCCGCTTCGGCCCGCGCCGCATAGCCCGGCACCATGGCCGAGATCAGCGCCATCCCCGCCCCGATCGACCCCACGACCGATTTCGTCGCCGGCACCGCGATTTCCGGCCCGGCGCCGATGGGCAGCACCGCATCCGCCGCGCCCGCCACGGGCGAGGCTTCGGCGTTGATGATCCCCAGCACCCGCGCGCCCCGCGCCCGCGCCCCCTGCGCCGACCGCACCAGATCTTCCGACGCGCCGGACTGGCTGACCACCAGCACCGCCGCGCCTTCCAGCGCCACACCGCCCCCCAGCGAAAAGACCGAAGGCGGGAGCGAGGTCATCGGCAACCCCGCCTCGCGCATCACCTCATACGACAGGATGTTGGCCGCCGCATCCGACGACCCCCGCGCAATGGTATAGACCGCGCGCAGCCCCGCCAGATCGGGCAGCGCCACCTTCGCCGCGATGGCCCGGGCAAAGACGCCCGGCGCCTCGGCGATCTCGGCCGCCATGTGGCGCCCGGCATCCGGGTGCAGACCGCCGCTCATGCCCGCAACCCATGGGCATCGAGCGCCGCCCAGACCGGGGCCAGATCGACGACGCGGCCCTCTTTCCGCGCCTGATCCAGCGCCAGCGCGGCCACCCCCGCCTCCATCGCATCCAGGATCGACACCGGCAGCCCATCGCTTTCGCCGCGCAGATAGCGGGTGATATCGGCGCACATCATTGCATCGGCGCCGTAATGGGCGCCCTTCGCCGTCGCCCCTGCCGAATAGTCGTGGTCGGCCAGCCGCCGCCCGTCGCGCGCCGTCACCTTCAGGAAACCGCGCACGAAATCGCCCTCGGCCATCCCATGCGTGCCCATCACGCAGAACCGGCGGTGTTCGTCGGGCACGTTCAGGTTGGTGTGGAAGGCCAGATTGGCCCCGCTTTCGTATTCCAGAATGGCGGTCTGAAAGTCGATGATATCGCCGTCCGACCGGAACGGATCGTCCGTCTGTTCCCAGACCGAGGCCTTCACATGGAAGATCCCGGCCTCTTCGTTCGACGCGGGCGCGTTTTCCGGCAGAAAAGACCGTCGCCCGCCAAAGCTTGCCACCCGCGCCGGGCGCGAGCCGGTGACCATGTTGTAGATGTCCAGGTCGTGGCAGCATTTCTCCAGCATGAAGCCGCCCGCCCAGGCATCGCGCCGCCGCCAGTCGCGCATGAAGAAGGCCCCGTGATAGGGCGCGATATGCTCGTTCGCCTCAAGGCTGGTCACCCGGCCCAGCCAGCCCGCCGCCATCGCCGCGCGCAGATCGACCATATGCTGCGAATAGCGCAGCACCAGCCCCACCATCGCCCGCTGCGCCCCGCCGTGCAGCGCCAGAAGCCGCGCCAGTTCCAGCGTTTCTTCCACGCTGATCACCACCGGCTTTTCGGTGAAAACCTGCACCCCGGCCTCCAGCCCCAGCCGGATCTGCTCCAGATGGAAGGCATTGGGGGAAAAGACGCAGTAAAGATCGGGCCGCGCATCCGACAGCATCGCCTCGACCGAGGGGTAGCGCGGCACCTCGCCCAGCATCTCCAGATGGGTCGGCTGCGGGTCGTAGAAACCCACCACCTCGGCTTCGGGCATCGCCGCCTTCAGTTCGCGCAAGACATGACCGGCCCGCAGGCCCATGCCCGCCGTGACAATCCGCATTTTCCGTTCCTTTCCTCAGGCCGCCAGCGCTGGCGCCTGCCTGCGCCGCATCACGCGGCCCTCGGCGTCAAAGACATGGGCGTCGGCCGGGTTGAAGCTCAGCCCGATGGTCTCGCCCTCGGTCACCGCGGCATCGCCGGCAAGGCTGGCGCAAATCCGCCCGCCATCCGCCGATTGGCCATGGACGATGGCCACCCCGCCCAGCCGCTCCAGCACCCGCAGCCGCAGCGAAAGCCCCTCGCCCTGCCGCAGGTTTTCCGGCCGCAGGCCCACCTCAACCCGGTCGCCCGGTTTGGCGTTGCCCGGCTCTACCGGCAGGACCACGCGGTGGCCGCCGTCAAACTCCACCGCCAGACCGGCCGCATCGCTGCCCAGCACGGTCGCCGGCACAAGGTTCATGTTGGGCTGGCCGATAAAGGTCGCGACGAACCGCGTCGCGGGATGGTGATACAACTCCATCGGGCTGCCGAACTGTTCCACCCGGCCCTTGTTCAGCACGACGATCCGGTGGGCCATGGTCATCGCCTCAACCTGATCATGGGTGACATAAACCATGGTCGCCGACAGGTCGCGGTGCAGCTGGCTCAGCTCTACCCGCATGTCGCCGCGCAGCGCGGCATCCAGGTTCGACAGCGGCTCATCGAACAGGAACACCCTGGGGTTCCGCACAATCGACCGCCCGATGGCCACCCGCTGCCGCTGCCCGCCCGACAACTGGCCGGGCTTCAGCTGCAGCTTCTCGGTCAGCTGCAGAATATCGGCCGCGCGGCCGACCTTGGCCTTGACCTCGGCCTCGGGCAGGCCGGCGACCCGCAGCGGGAAGGCGATGTTTTCGTAAACCGACAGATGGGGATAAAGCGCATAGCTCTGGAACACCATCGAGATGCCCCGGTCCACCGGCGCCGCATGGCTGACATCCTGCCCCCCGATCACGATCCGGCCCGAGCTTGCCTCATCCAGCCCCGCGATGATGCGCAGCAAAGTGGACTTGCCGCAGCCCGAAGGCCCGACGAAGACGACGAATTCCTTGTCACGGATCGCAAGGTCGATCCCGTGCAGCACCTTGGCGGCGCCGAAGGTCTTGGTGATGTTTTGCAGGTCCAGCGTCGCCATCTTGTCCTCCGTCCGGGCGGATGGGGCGGGCGGCCTGTGCCGCCCGCCGCCATGGTCACTTCACTTCGGCCAGCGTTTGGGCCGCTTCGGTCACCAGATCGTCCACCGTGCCTTCTTCCAGCATCACGCCCTGGATCATCTGGGTGAAGACGCCCTGCAGCGACTTGAAGTCGGTGACCAGCGGCTCGGGCCCGCCGGTGGCGATGCCGTCGACAAAGACCTTCCAGAACGGATCATCGACGTAGAAGGGCTTCTCGACGCCCATCTTCTCGTATTGCAGGATCGGCGTCAGGCCCCAGCTCTGGTCCAGATCATACTGCGCCTCGCCCGAGGTCAGGGCGGCGGCCAGCTTCTGCGCGCCGGCTTCCACCGCCGGATCGGCCTGCTTGAAGACCACGATCGAGTCGGTGATCAGGATGGTGCCATGGGTGCCCGACGGCCCGTGCGGAACCGGAACGATCAGCTGGTTGATCTCGGGCTTGTGCTGGCCCTTGCCCCAGGGGCCGTTCACATACATGCCCAACTTGCCATCATTGAAAAGGTCTTTCATCTGATCGCGCTCCCACGCGGTCGGACCTTCTTCCATGTAGGGCAACAGATCGACATACAGCTGCAGCGTCTCGCGGGTCTGCTGGCTGTCCAGCGTGACTTCCCCGGTATCGGCGTTCAGCACCGTGCCGCCGTTCGAGTACAGGAAGTCCAGGAACATGTGCATCGTGTTGTCAAAGTCCTTGCCGGCGATGCCGATGCCCGCCTGCCCGGTCTTTTCCTTGATCGTCGCCGCCAGCGCCTTCATGTCATCCCAGGTAACCGGCGCCTTGCACTCGGCCCCCGCGGCGGTGACCAGATCACAGTTGATATACAGCGCCTTGGTCGAGAACGCATGCGGATAGGCCCAGTATTGGCCGCCCGAAGACACCGTCTTCAGCACGCCCGGCTGATACAGCGCCTCCATCTCCGGGCTGATTTGGGCCGGCACGATCAGGCCGTTGTTCGCCAGTTGCGCCAGCGTGCGCGACCCCATATAGGCCACGGCGGGCGGTGTTCCGGCAGCCGCCAGCGTCAGCGACTTGTCCTGGCAGGTGCCCCACGGAACCGCCTCCATCTTCACGGTCAGGCCGGGGTTGTCGGCCTGGAACTTGTCGATCACCACCTGATCGGCCGGCCGCACCTCGCCGCCGCACATGATGAAGTGCAGCTCCTGCGCCTGCGCCGCCAGCGTGCTGCCACACAGCATCAGCGCCGCAATGGAAATGTTTTTCACTTTCATTCGTCTTCTCCCGGTTGGACTTGGTTATGCTTGGTCACTCTTTCACCGCGCCGGCTGTCAGCCCGGCGACAAGGTATTTCTGCAGGAACAGGAAGATCACCATCACCGGCAGCACGCCCACCAGTGCGGCGGCCATCATCTCGTTCCAGGTCGTGGTCTGATAGCCGATGAACTCGAACAGCCCCGCCGGCAGCGGCTGATAGCTGCGCTCCTGGTTGAAGGTGATGGCGAACAGGAACTGCTGGGCATAGGCCGCGATAAAGACCGAAACCCCGACCACGATCATCCCCGGCACCGCCAGCGGCAGCACCACCCGCCGCAGGGTATACAGGCGTGAGGCGCCATCGACGAAAGCCGCCTCTTCCAGCTCACGCGGAATCTTCTCCAGATAGCTGCGCAGCAGCCAGATGCCGGTGGGAATAAGGAACGCCACGCCCGGCACGATCATCGCCCAGTAGGTGTTCAGAAGCCCCAGCGTGTTCAGCACCCGGTACAGCGGTATCAGCAGCACCGCCCCGGTGAACATGTTGACGGCAAGAAAGATGCCCAGGCTGGCCGACTTGAACGGAAAGTCCAGCCGCGCATAGGCATAGGCCGCCGGCACCACGAAGATCATCGTCAGCGCCGTCACCGACCCGGCAATGAAGATCGAGTTCACGATGTAACGGCCCAGCAGCGGCACCGTGACCCACATCTTGCTGTAGGCCTCAAAGCTGAAGCTGTCGGACCAGAACTGATAGGGGCTGCGGAACAGGTGGTCCATGGGCCGCAGGCTGGTCATGAACATCTCGAAGAACGGCAGCAGCATGAAGATCAGGAACACGGCGATGGCCACATAAAGCCCGGCCTTCTGCAGCGGCGAATAACGGTCCATCATCTCATTTCACCCCGTAGCGCTTGTTCACGGCCGACAGGACGCGCAGGTAGATCAGGCTGAAGACCGCCAGCAGCACCACGATCACCACCGCCCGGGCCGCACCTTCGCCGAATTTGAAGTTGCCGATGGCGGTCTTGTAGGTATCGACGATCATCGTCGTCGTGCCGCCGCGCGGGCCGCCCTGCGTCAGGATCCAGATGATTTCAAAGCTGTTGAAGGTCCAGATCGCCGACAGCAGCGCCATGGACACCATGACCGGCATGATCTGCGGCAGGGTGATGCGGCGGAACCGGTACCACCGCCCCGCGCCATCGACCCAGGCCGCCTCATACAGGTCGCGGTTCACACCCTGCATCGCGGCCAGGAAGAAAAGGCTGACCATCGGCGTGCCCACCCAGACATCGGTGACGATCGCCGCATAGAAGGCCGAGGTCTTGTAGGCCAGAATCTCGAAAGGCCCGTCCGTCAGCCCCGTCCGCATCGCCACGCCCGAGATAAGGCCGAAATAGCCGTTGTACAGCCACAGCCAACCGATACAGCCGATGGCCACCGGAATGACCCAGGGCGGCATGATCAGCACGCGGAACAGCGCCCGGCCCGGAATGGCCGCGTTCAGCAGCGTCGCCCCCACCAGCCCTAGCACCAGCTTCAGGCTGACCGACAGGAACATCCACCAGAAGGTCCGCAGGATGATCTCGAAGAACTTCGCGCTGCCCAGAAGCTTCTCGTAATTCGCCAGCCCCACCCATTCCTCGCCGCCCAGATCGGCGTTGGTGAAGGAAAGCCGCACGGTCTCCAGAAGCGGCCAGGCCACGATCACCGCGATGAAGGCCATCGCCGGCGCCACCAGAAGCCAGGCGAACGCCCCTTCCGACAGGCCGCGCCGCGCCACCTTCACCGGCCCCGCGCCGTTGCTTTCCGTGTTTCCGGCCATCCGTCCTCCCCGCCCGGCCACCTGCCGGGGCAGGGCCGAATCTCCTCTGAGACCGACAATACCAAAACGAACCATATTTGCTACCTACTTAATACCAATTCGGCGAAATTTTCGCTATCCACCGGAAATGCCCTTGTTTTTCGCGCGGAAACCGGGCCAATTGGCACAGATCGGGCCAAGATGGTCTTATCCCGACAATACCAATACAGAGGCCGCATGGACCAAGCCGACGATACCGCGCTGTTCCGACCCGACGCCTGGTTCCGCACCGGTCGCGGCCCCCGCTATGAACAGCTTTACCGCCATCTCGCCTCGGCCATCTCGTCGGGCGACCTGCAGCCCGAAACCCAGCTTCCGCCCGAACGTGACCTGGCCGAGATCGCCGAGGTCAGCCGCGTCACCGTCCGCAAGGCCGTGGCGCAACTGGTCGAGGACGGCGTGCTGGAACAGCGCCGCGGCGCCGGCACCTTCGTCCGCTCGGCCCGCCCGAAGATGGAGCATTCGCTGTCGGCGCTGCTTTCCTTCACCGAATACATGCGCCAGCGCGGCAAGACCTCGACCAGCCGCATCCTGCGCCGCGGGGTCTTCCTGCCCAACCCCGACGAACAGGTGGCGCTTGGCCTGCCCGGCGGGGCCGAAGTGTCGCGCGTCGACCGTCTGCGCAGCGCCGACGGCATGGCGATGGCGCTGGAATGGTCATCCCTGCCGACCGACATCCTGCCGCAGCCCGAGGCGGTCGAAACCTCGCTTTACGACATCCTGCGCGCCATGGGCACCGCCCCCAGCCGCGCAGTGCAGCGCATCACCGCCGTCAACCTGACCGGCCCGGATGCCCGCCTTCTGAACCTGCCCGATGGCGCCGCGGTGCTGCGCATCGACCGCACCGCCTATCTGCCCTCGGGCCGGCCCATCGAATACACCCGCGGGCTTTACCGGTCGGACATCTATGATTTCATTGCCGAATTGCGGCTGGACCAGAAGCCATGAGCCTTGCCTTCGCCGCCCGGATCGAGGGTGACACCATCCGCTGCACGATCACCGCCGACCGCCCGCTGGATGCCCCGGTCTTCTGCTTTTCGCTGATGGCACCCGCCGCCTGCCGGTCGGGCGGCACCCTGACGGCCAGCCTTGGCGGCTACGCCGAAGTGACCCTGCCCGACCTTGCCGCAGGCACCCCGCACGATGTGGTTCTGGCCTATGACAACCCCGGTTTCCGCCCGGTGAACCGCGCCTGGCTGCCGCTGGGCGCTTATCTGCGCACCGCTGGCGGCTGCCTGCCGCTGCCCGCCCTGCCCGGCGGCCGCCACCCTGGCCCGCGGCCCGATGCCCCCCTGCCAGCGCTTCGGCTGGCCCCCCCGCCCGATGCCTGGCACCCGGCGCCCGGCACCGCCGCCGCCCCCGCCTTTGCCTGCGGGGCCGAACCCTTTGCCGCCGTCGCCGCCCTTGCCGACCGCAACGGGATGGAGCCATTTCTTGCGCCCCGTGGCCTTCCCGTCCGCCTTGCCGATGATCCCGCCATGGCGCCCGAGGCCTATGCGCTGACCATCGCGCCCGATGGCATCACCGCCACCGCCGCCACCCGCGCCGGGCATTTCCACGCGGCCATCACGCTGCTGACCCTGCGCGAAACCCATGGCGCGCACCTGCCCTGCGGCACGATCACCGACAGCCCCCGCTTCGGATGGCGCGGGCAACATCTTGATTGTGCGCGGCATTTCTTTGCCGTCCCGACGATCCTGCGCGTTCTGGACCTGATGGCGCTGATGAAGCTGAACCGCTTTCACTGGCATTTCGCCGATGATGAGGCCTTCCGCCTTCATGTCACCTGCGCCCCGGAAATCTGGCAGAAAACCGAAACCCGGGGTGAGGGCCAGCTTCTGCCGGGCCTCTTCGGCGGCGGTATCCGAACGGGTGGCAGTTATTCCCAAATAGATGTTCAGGAAATCCTTTCCCGCGCCCGTGACCTGAACATCGAAGTCCTGCCCGAGATCGAGGTTCCCGCCCATGCGCTGGCGTTGAACCGCGCCGTCCGCGGCCTGCGCGACCCCACAGATACCGGCGATGAACGCAGCGTTCAGGGCTATGCCCAGAACATCGTCAACCCCGCGCTGCCCGCCACATGGGCGCTTCTGGAACCTCTGGCGACTGAGGTTGCCGGCCTCTTCCCGCTGAACATGCTGCATCTCGGCTGTGATGAGCTTCCGCCCGGCGCGTGGGAGGGTTCGCCCGCCGTCGCCGCGCTGAAACGGCGCGAAGGGCTGGCCGATCACCATGACGTGCAGGGCTGGACCATCGCGCGGCTGGCTGGCCATATCGCCCGGCAGGGCATCCGCCCCGCCGCCTGGGAAGAGGCGGCGCAGGGCGCGCAGGGCGGCATCGGCCATGACGCGCTGTTGTTCAGCTGGACGGGTCAGGGCCCCGGCATCGCCGCCGCCCGCCGGGGCCATCAGGTGGTGATGTGCCCGGCCCAGCACCTTTACTTCGACATGGCCCACAGCGCCGACCCCGAAGACTGGGGCGCGGCATGGGCCGCCTTCCTGCCGCTTGAGGAAACCGTCAACTGGCGCGTGGTCCCCGAAGGCGCCGAAGACATCGCCCCCCGCATCGCCGGCGTTCAGGGTTGTTTCTGGGCCGAGTTCACCACCGAAGACCGCCAGATCGAACCAATGCTGGCCCCCCGCATCCTCGGCCTGGCCTGCAAGGCGTGGGAGCGCGCCGAAGCCACCGACGGCCCGCGCCTGCGCAGCCTCGCCGCCGCCTACGCGCCGCTGTTTGGCCGAATCGGCTGGCAGATGGCCTGACGGCTTGGTTAACCACCCCGTTACGGCGCGCGCGTAGAGACGAAAGGAAGACGCCGGAAAGACGCGAAGAAGACGATATCAATCCGCCTTTCCGGCCGGTTTAATCCAGCGCGCGCAGGGCCTTAGCCGCGCCCGAACAGCCGGCGCGCCTCTTCCGCAGAATAGCGCCCCAACCGCACATCCTCGGCCACCAGCGCCGGGTCGCGCTGTGCCGGGTCGCCGTATCCGCCCCCGCCGGGCGTCCGCACCCGCACCCTGTCACCGGGTTCCAGCGCGATGTCCTGCGCCTTCGACAGATGCGGCGGCACCCAGACCTCGCCGCCCCGCCACACCTCAACCCGGTTCACCGCCCCATCCCCGCCGCCCAGCGCGCCCTGCGGCCCGACGCGGCCGTGATCCATCACGAACGACGCCCGCGCCTGACCCCGCAGCAGCTCGATCTCATAGTCCAGACCAAGGCCGCCGCGCTGCCGGCCGGCGCCGCCCGAGCCTTCGTGCAGCGCGTAACGCCTGTAAATCACAGGAAAATTCTGCTCCATGATCTCAACCGGCGGCGCTTTTGAGATGCCGATGGTCGAGCATCCGTTCGATAGCCCGTCGCCATCGGCGCTGCCGCCATAACCGCCGCCCGAGATCTGATACATCACGAAGTCGCGGCCGCGTTCCGGGTCATGCCCGCCAAGGCCGAAGTTGCCGCTGGTGCCCGCCGGCGCCGCCGTCGCGCGGTCGGGGAACACCTGCACCAGCGCGGCAAAGACCGCCTCGGCAATGCGCTGACTGACCTCGGCCGCACAGCCCGAAACCGGGCGGGGATAGTGGGCATCAAGGAAAGTTCCTTCGATTCCCGTTACTTGCAGCGGCTCAAAGGCGCCCGCTGAAATCGGAACCTCGGGGAAGACATGGCGCACGGCCAGATAGACCGCCGAAAGCGTCGTCGCCCGGACCGAGTTCATCGGCCCCATGCAGGGCGGGCTGGAACCGGCGAAATCGAAGACCACATCCGCCCCCTGCCGCCGCACCGACAGGGCGATGGTCAGCGGCTGGTTCACCACGCCGTCGCTGTCAACGATCGCGGTGGCCACAACGGGGGTTTCGGGGAAATCCGCCAGCATCGCCCGCATCTGCCGCGCCGCCAGTTGGCGCATCCGGGCAATCGCCTCGACCACGGCATCATCGCCGTAGCGGTCCATCAGCCCCGCCAGCCGTTCCGCCCCCACCAGCAGCGCGCTGGCCTGCGCCTTCACATCGCCGATGCGCTGTTCGGACACCCGGATGTTGGAACAGATGATCTGCCAGATCTCTCGGTCCATCTCGCCTTTCTTGAAAAGCTTGACCGGAGGCAGGCGCAGACCCTCTTGTTCGGCGCTGATCGCGCTGGCCGAAAAGCCGCCGGGCACCGCCCCGCCGGTATCGGGCCAGTGGCCGGTGTTCGACAGCCAGCAGAACAATTTTCCATTGCGCCAGAAGGGCATGGCAAAGCGCACATCCATCAGGTGCGTGCCGCCAAGATAGGGGTCGTTGACAATGTAGATGTCGCCCGGCTCGGGTGCAGCCGTCTCGCCGCTGCGGATGCGTTCGACCAGGGTGCGGGTGGAAAACTGCATCACCCCGACAAAGACCGGCAGGCCCTTGGACCCCTGGGCGATCAGGCTGCCATCCTCGGCGCTGTAGATGCCGTCCGACCGGTCGTCGGCCTCGGCGATCACCGGGCTGAAGGCGGCGCGGCTGAAGGTCAGGTCCATCTCGTCGCAGACCTGCTGCAGGCCGGCCTGAATGACGGCAAGGGTTACCGGGTCAAGCATGGGTCATCCTTCTTTCGGGCGGGTGCCCCCACCCCCATCCCCTCCCCACAAGGGGGAGGGGAGCCGCGGGGTGCCGCGGGTTCGCAAAAGCACCTCCCTCCCCCCTCGTGGGCGAGGGATGGGGAGGGGGGCGCCGGCGGCCGGTCATTCGGCCACCTCGACAATCAGGTTGCCATCGGCGTCCGAGGTTACCCGGCAACCGGGTTCGACCACCACGGTCGTATCCATTTGCTCAATGATCGCCGGGCCTTGCAGGCTCAGCGCCAGCGGCAGGTGATCGCGCCAATAGACAGGCACGTCATGCCAGCCGGCGAACCAGACCCGGCGCATTTCCTTCGGTTCGGCCTGCGGGCGGCGGTCTTCGGGCGCGATCAGGCGGCTGAGGTCCAGCTCAGGCCGCTCACCGATGACCGAGCAGTTGAGGTTCACCAGATTGGCGCGGATGGACGGCAGTTCCACCCGGAACCGCGCCCAGTAGGCGGCCTCGAACCGGCGCTGAAGTTCGGTGCGGTCCACCCCGGGGCCGGGAAGGGCGATGCGCAGAAGGTGGGTCTGGCCGATGAACTGCATATCAGCGGAAAACTCGGCCCGCACCCGCCGCAGCGCCACCTTCTCGGCGCCGATCAGGCGGCGGCCCTCGGCCTCTTGTCCCTGCATCACCGCGCGCACCTCGTCCATGTCGGCGGTGTCGAGCGGGCGGTTCAGCGTGCGCACGAAGTCATGACGCAGATCGGCCACCACGCAGCCCAGAGCATTGGTCAGGCCGGGGCGGGCGGGCACCAGCACCTTCGGCACCGCCAGTTCCCGCGCCAGCGCGACCGCATGCAGCGGCCCGGCGCCCCCGAAGGCGAACAGCGCAAAGTCGCGCGGATCGGCGCCCATGCTGATCGACACCATGCGGATGGCACCGGCCATATGGGTGTTGGCGATGCGCAGCACGGCCTCGGCCGCCTCTTCCACCGACAGGCCAAGGGGGCGGGCGATCTGATCCTCCATCGCCCTGCGAGCCGCCTCGGCCGCCTGACCGAAGCGATGGGCGGGCAGACGGCCCAGAAGCAGGTTGGCATCGGAAATTGTCACCTGCGTGCCGCCCCGGCCATAGCAGATCGGCCCGGGGGTCGATCCCGCCGATTCCGGGCCCACCCGCAGCATGCCGCCCTGATCGACGCGGGCGATGCTGCCGCCGCCGGCGCCGACGGTGCGCACATCGACCATCGGCACATGGATGGGCATGGCATATTCGACCTCGATCTCATTCGAGACCGGGGCCACCCCGGCGCGGATCATCGCCACGTCGGTCGAGGTGCCGCCCATGTCATAGGTCAGAAGGTTCGCCATCCCGGCGCGCCGTCCGGTGGCCACGGCGGCCATGACGCCGCTGGCGGGCCCCGACATCACGGTTTTCACCGCCTCACGCGCCACGGCTCCGGCCGCCACCATGCCGCCGTTGCCGTTCATCACCAGCAGGTCGCGGCCATAGCCCCGGGCCCGCAGGCCATCGGCCAGCCGGGCGACATAGCGTTCCAGCAGCGGCTGGACCGAGGCATTGACGGCGGCGGTCACCCCCCGCTCAAACTCGCGGCTTTCGGACAGAAGCGAATGGCCGGTGGTCACATAGCCGTTGGGCCACAGGCTGCGGGCCACTTCGGCGGCGCGCAGTTCATGGGCGGGGTTGGCATAGGCATGCAGGAAATGGATGACCAGGCTTTCGCAGCCCGCTGCCAGCAACTGCCGCACCGCCGCAGCCACCGCCGCTTCGTCCAGCGCGGTCACCACGCGGCCGCGGGCATCCATCCGCTCGGGCACCTCAAGCCGCAGGTCGCGCGGGATCACCGGCACGAAACCGCCCTTCATGCCATAGGGATGGGGCCGGGTGCGGCGGCCAAGCTCCAGCACGTCGCGGAAACCTTCGGTGGTGATCAGCCCGGTCCGGCACAGCTTGCGTTCCAGCACAGCGTTGGTGGTCGTGGTCGTGCCATGCACGATCAGGTCCATCGCCGCCAGATCGGCCCCGGCCTCGGCAAAGGCGGCCAGCACGCCGCCCGACTGGTCGGGCAGGCTGGTCGGCACCTTGGCCAGCCGCACCGCCCCCGATGCCGGATCAAGGATCACCAGATCGGTGAAGGTGCCCCCCACATCGACGCCCGCGACAAGGCCCACAGGCCCCTGCTCTGCACTGGCCATCATACCCCCACATAATCGGCGAACTGCCGGGAATCGCGGCGCAAATCGCCGGTATCCACCATCTCGGCCACGGTTCCGTGGTCCATGAAGGCCACGCGGTCGGCCATGCCCAGCACCGCCTCGACCCGCTGTTCGACCAGCACGGTCGCCACGCCGGTTGCCTTCAGCCCCACCACGACATCGCGGATCGCGGCGATCATCGAGGGTTGCAGGCCCTCGGTCGGCTCATCCAGCAACAGCACCTTCGGCTCAAGGCACAGGGCGCGGGCGATGGCCAGCATCTGCTGCTCACCCCCCGACAGCGTGGCGGAGACCTGGGTCAGCCGTTCGCGCAGGCGGGGAAACAGGTCAAGCACCGCCTCGCGCGTGGCGCGGCCCTTGGCGCGGGTCATCAGCCCGATTTCCAGATTCTCGGCCACGGTCAGCGGCCCGAACAACCGCCGCCCCTGCGGCACCAGCGCGATGCCCCGCCGCGGCACTTCATGGGCGGGCAGGCCCGAAAGCTCTTGCCCCGCCAGCGTGACGCTGCCCGAGACCGGGATCAGCCCCATGATCGCCCGCAGCATCGTGGTCTTACCCACCCCGTTGCGGCCCATGACGCAGGTCACCTGCCCGGCCCCGGCGGCAAAGGCCAGACCGCGCAGCACGGTGACGGCGCCATATCCGGCGGAAACCCCTTCAAGCCGCAGCATGATCGGTCCCCAGATAGGCGGCCTGCACCTGCGGATTGGCACGCACCTCATCAGGGGTGCCGCTGGCCAGAACCTGCCCGAAGTTCAGCACGGTGATGCGGTGCGCAAGGCTCATCACCACCTCCATGTTATGCTCGATCATCAGCACGGTGGTTTCCGGCACCAGCCCGCGCACAAGGGCGATGAAGCCCTCGATCTCACCGGCCGCCAGGCCCTGCGTGGGTTCATCCAGAATCAGAACGCGCGGCTTCAGCGCCAGCCCCATCGCCAGTTCCAGCAGCCTCTGGTGCCCGTAAGACAGCTCTCCGGCCATGCGGCCGCCCATGCCGGCCATGCCGACCCGGTCCAGCGCCGCATCCACCGCCGCCGGCAGATCGCGCACCCCGCGCGACTGCGCCGCAAGCGCCACGTTGTCGAAAACCGGCAGGCGCGGATAGACCGAGGTGATCTGGAACGTATAGGCGATGCCGCGCCTGACGCGCTGATGCGCCGGCAGGCGGGTGATATCTTCGCCCGACAGCATGACCTTCCCGGCATCCGGCGCGATCCGCCCCGACAGCAGGCTGACAAAGGTGGTCTTGCCGGCGCCATTCGGGCCGATCAGGGCATGAATCTCTCCCGCCTGCAGCGCGAAATCCACCCCGTCCACGGCGCGCAATCCGCCGAAAGCCCGCGACAGGCCCTGCGCCTGAAGGATCACGGCAGCCATGGCATCCACCTTTCCCTGATCCAGCCCAACAGGCCCTTGGGCGCAAACAGCACCAGCCCCACCAGCACGATGCCCACCAGCATCAGCCAGGCGGTCGTCAGGCCCGAGGCGATGTCGATCAGCCAGAACATCGCCGCCGCCCCGACCAAGGGGCCCAGCACCGTGCCCGCCCCGCCCATCAGGCTGTAAAGCATCGGCAGGATCGAATACTGCACCCCGGCAAAGCTGGCCCCGGCATAGCCGAACAGCACCGCGTAGGCGGCCCCCGCCACCCCGGCATAAAGGCCGGATACCGCCAGAACCGCCAGCTTCACCCGGAACGGGTCATAGCCCAGCATGCGGCTGCGCTCTTCATTCTCGCGCATGGCCAGCATCACCCGGCCGAACCGGCTGCGCACGATGGCCAGCGCCCCCGCCAGCCCGGCGGCATAAAGCGCGAAGGCCACCCAAAGGCGCGGCCCGTCCTGCGCCATGTCCAGCCCGATCAGCCGCCGCGCGCCGCCCTGCAGCACCAGCCCCTGATCGCCACCGGTGGTCTGGTTGAAATAGATCACCGTCAGATAGCCGGCCTGCGCGAACATCAGCGTCACGATCATGAAGCTGACCCCCGCCGTCCGCAGCGCCAGAAGCCCCACCCCCAGCGCCGCCAGCCCCCCGGCCAGAAGCCCCAGGATCAGCGCCGGCAAGGCCCCGACCCCCCAAAGGGTGGCCGGCAGCGCGGCGGCATACATGCCGGCGGCAAAGAACAGCGCATGACCCAGGCTCAGCATCCCGGTATAACCGAAAGCCAGGTTATAGCCGGTGGCAAAGACCGCCAGCACCAGCACCCGCGCCAGATTGTTGGCGTGATAGGGCGGCAGGGTCAGGGCCAGCACGCCCACCACCACCAGCACCGCCAGATGGAAAAGCCACACCTTCATGCCCTGGCCCCGAACAGGCCCTGCGGGCGGAACACCAAGACCAGCGCCACCAGAAGCGTGGCGATGATCTTCGACAGCGTGGGCGACCAGAACATCGAGATCACGCCATCCGACAACCCGATCAGCAGGGCCGCCATCAGCGTGCCGCGCAGCGATCCCAACCCGCCGACGATGACGGTGATGAAGGCCAGAAGCAGCGGGTCGCCCCCCATCAGGTAATGCACCTGGCTGATCGGCACCACCAGCACCGCCGCCACCGCCGCCAGCCCCGCGCCCAACGCGAATGTGCCGGCATAGACCCGGTCCACATTGATGCCGAAGGCCCGAGCGGTGGTGCGATCCACCTGCGTCGCCCGCATGATCAGGCCAAAGCGGCTGCGCTGCATCAGCGCCCAGACCCCGGCCAGAACCGCCGCCGCCGCCAGCACGACGAACAGCTTGTAACCCGAATAGCCGAACCACGGCAGCTGCAGCCGCAACTCGAACGGCGCCGCCACCGGCCGGGCATCGGGACCAAAGGTCAGAAGCGCGGTCTGTTCCAGCATGTAAAGAACGCCGATGGTGGCGACGATCACCGCTTCGGGCTCATAATCCAGCCGCTTCAGCACCAACACATCCACCAGCGCCGCCAGTGCCCCCACCACAAGGGGCGCCGCCAGCAGCGCCGCAATCCAGCCCAGCACCGGCGGGCCGGGAACATGGCCCGCCACGAACCACGCGACCACCGCCCCCATCATGAAGAACGCGCCATGCGCCACGTTCACCACGCGCATGACGCCGAAGACCAGCGACAGGCCCACCGCCGTCAGCGCCAGCACCGCGGCCGAGACCAGCCCCTCCATCAGGGCCAGAAGCAGGAAGGGTCCGAAACCCAAATCCTCATCCTCTCTCGATAAATATCCCACGGGGGTCCGGGGGTGTGAAACCCCCGGACGGTCGGGTTCAGAACGACATGGCGGTGTAATCGACCGCGTCGTCATAGGCGCCGTCGGCCATGGCGGTCTGATGCACGCGCATCAGCTTGCCGCCCTGGATCTGGCTGATCGACTGGGTGCCGAAGGCCTGATGGGTCTTGCCGTTGAAGGTCATCGCGCCCTGCGGCCGCTCGATGCCGTAAGGCAGGTCGCTGATCGCCTCCATCGCCTCGACCAGTTTCTGGCGGTCGGCGGGGCCGGCATAGCCGCTGGCCTCGACCGCCTGCTTGATGAAGAACAGGGTCTCCCAGGCGCTGAACATGTGCGAATAGGTCGAGACGTCCTTGGCGTCGGATACGCTGGCGCCGTTGTCGTCCACCCCCACCGCGGCGCGGTAGGCGGCCTCATGTTCGCCCGCGTCGGCGGGTTTCACGCGGGGATGGGCTTCCCAGAAATGGCTGCCTTCCAGGAATTCCAGCCCCGGCGTCGCGGTATCGACGGCCTCGAGCGAATCGACAAAGCCGAACAGCTGCGGCTTCGCGCCCGAGCCGTAGAATTCGCCGAGTTCCTTGACGAAGGTCAGCACGCCCGGCCCGACCATGACGTGATACAGCACCTCGGTATCCGCCGGGATCTGCGCGAAGTAGCGGGTAAAGCTGGTTTCGGTCGGCGGAATGGCGATCTGGGCCAGCATGGTGCCGCCCTGCGCCTCGATCGCGGTCTTGAAGAAGTCGCGGTGGTCATAGCCGAAGGCATAGTCCGGGTAGAACATCGTGACCTTCTTGCCCAGATTGGCCGCGACCCAGGGCGCCATCGAGGAAATCTGGCTGCGCACGTCGGTGATGCCGGGTTGCAGCGTCCAGCGGTTCAGCGCGCCCGAGGCGACGTGATAGCCTTCCGAGCAGACCAGATAAGGCACCTTCAGCTCACCCGCGCGGGGGGCCGAACCCATGACGACATGGCTGAACAGCGTGCCAAAGATCATGTCGCAGCCGTGCTGGCTGGTCAGCTTGTCCACCACTTCGGCGCCGCGCTTGGGGTCGGTTCCATCGTCTTCATAAACGATTTCCACCGGCCGGCCGGCGATGCCGCCCGCATCGTTGATCATCTTCAGCGCCGCATCGGCGGTGCGCTGATACCAGCGGCCATAGCTGGCGCCGATACCCGTGGCATGCAGCTGGAAGCCCAGCTTCAGGGGGGCCGACTGCGCCCAGGAGGGCCGCACCAGACCTGCGCTGCCAGCGATCAGCCCGGCCCCGATGCCGGTCAGAACCTGACGCCGCGACGGCGTGACAAGCATGTTCTTCGTCGTCTTCATGGGTCTCTCTCCGCTGTTGGCGGATGCGGGGGATGGGGCCGCATCCTTGTTGGTTTCATTGGCACTCAAACAAATTACTCAATCTTTTCAGACACCTCGCGCGGTGGACATAAGCCAGAGGCCGAAGATTGTATAGCCCGTCATCAACAGCGTCATCGGAAGGTGCCCCCGCGCGCGCAGCCCCGGCCCCGCCAGTTTCAGCGTCAGCACCACGGCCAGCAGATGCGCGCCAAGGATCGCCGCGAACTGCACGGCATAGACCCCGCGCATGAAGAACGGATCGGTCAGGAACCCGAACGAGATGAAGAAGGGCGGCAGGCCCAGAAACTCATCGCCGCGGAACAGCGGGTCATTCAGCGCCCAAAGCGTGTATTGCCCGGTGGTGATCAGCGTGACGAAGAAATGCGCCACATGATAGCCCGCCGCGATGGCCAGAAAGCTCAGCATCACCGGGCCGGCGTCAAACCCCCCGCCCGCCAGCCAGCGCGACAGCCGCAGCCCGCCCCAAAGGCCCAGCGCCGTGACGGCCCATGCGGCCAGAAGCCCCGCGGTGTTCACCCCCATCACCGCCGAGCGGCCGGTGAATTCCAGCGGGTTTTCCCCGATCAGGCCCAGCCACCAGAAGGTTTCGGCCAGCCCCTCGAAACTCAGCGCGCCAAGGGTCAGGGTGATGAAGGCCATCTGCGACAGGTCCAGCGGCGGCATCCGCATCACCTGCGCGCCCGGCCAGCCGGCATATGTGGCGACCTGCCCGCCCGACCGCTCGCGCCAGAAGGGCGCGATGCGGGAAATCATGGCGAAGAAGACGGTCAGAAACTCGCCCTTCTCCAGCCAGTCTTCGCCCTCTGCCACGGCCAGCACGAGAATCACCGCCCAATAGGCAAGCGCCACCCGGGCCAGATGGCCCGGATCGTCCGGGGCCAGCGATACGATCTGGAACCAGCTGAAACCGGCCATGCCCAGCGCCGCCGGCCAGTGCCCCAGCCGTGACAGGCCAATGCTGCCCTGCCATCCCAGCGCGGTGCGCAGGCTGCGCACCGGCGCCGTCCAGGGGCTGACCGGGCGCCAGAGATTGCCCAGAACCATTGAACCGAAGGGCAGCGCAATCCACACCCCGGTCCAGAACACCAGCGTCATCAGGTTGTGCAGCGGGTCATTGGCACCGAAAACCCCGACGCCGACCAGCACCGCGAAAGCCAGAAAGCCCAGACAAGACGACAGCATCAGCGGCCAACGGTCCGGGCCCCGGTGCAGAAGATGGGCCTGCAACTGCGGCAGCCGGTGGGTCAGCGCGCCCAGCGTCGCCGTCAGCGCCACGGTCAGCGCCGCCCCGGTAATGTAATGCCCGGTGGGCAGCGTCAGGATGACCGAGGGCGGCAGCGCGCAGGCCAGCGCCGAGCCGGGCATCAGGGCAAAGGCTGCTGCCGGAAGCCGTTTCACCGCAGCCCGTCCTCCCCCTTGACCTGATCCATTTCCAGCCCGCCCATCCGGCTGTGCACCCGCCCGCCCCGCGCCATGGCAAGGGCGAACAGCACTTCGTTCGCGCGCGGACCGTCCTCACAGGCCACCGTGATCACGTCGAAGCGCGACCGCACATAAGCCGCGTTCAGATGGCCCAGCGGAATGTCCAGCGTGGTGCCCATGCCGCCCACCTTCATGGCCGAGGGCACGATGGCGCGGCATTCGCCCAGCCGGTCGCGCATGCCGTAGCCGCCCGAGACATGCCAGATCGCGCCATGTTCATGCTCGCCCGCCTCGCCGACGACGGCGCCCTTGCCGTAGGCGTCGATGCCCTCGCGCCCGCCCAGCGCCGCGACCAGCCGGTCGGTCAGCATCAGGGCAAGGGGCTTCAGCGCCTCCATGGCGGGTTGCAGTTCCGGCTCATAGCGACCGGCGAAGGGGTTGGCGCAGATGGCATAGACCGCGCCCTTCATCGGGCGGGGGTCGGCCACCGGGCCGCCTTCGTGCCAGACCTCCTCGATCTGGGTGACGATCTTGCGGATGGCGAAATCAGACATGGTGATGCTCCAGAAGCGCGTCGGTCATGGCCCCCGACAGCCGCACCTCACCCTGCAGGAAGAGCGCGGCCCCTTCAATCAGTCCCCGCGCGCGGAAGGCTTCGGCGGCGTGCAGGCCGCGCGTCAGGGCCGTGGTAATGTCGGTGCCGCTCAGCGGCCCCACCGCCACGGTCACCGGCCGCGCGCCAAGGTCACTGTCGGCCTGCATCTGCACGGCCGGGCGGCGGGTGATGGCGGGGTGGCCGGGCAGGTCCACGGCATTGGCGATCATGGTGGCCGCCGCATCGGCCATGGCCGCCGTCCGGGCCAGCACCGTCACCGCATCGGCGATGCCCAAAGACCAGCTGCGCCCCCGCCAGCCCGAGGTGGCGATGCCGCGCGCCGGGGCTTCGGACCGCAAGCGGACCGCACCACCCTGCGCCATAGCGCAGACCAGCCGCTGACTCTCGGCCAGATGCACCGCAATATCGCCGCCGTTGTTCACATAGGCCCGCACCACGCCGGGCCCGGCCACGATGGCCGCCAGCACCGCCTCGGCCACCGCCCCCGCCACTGCCGCCATGGGGGTGATGAAGGCCGGGCGATAGGGTGCCACCGCCGCCGCCATCACCCGCGCCACCGGGCCTTGCAGGGACGCCTCTTCCACCCGCAGCGCCGGAAGTTCGGCCACCAGTTCCTCCAAAAGCCCGTCGAACCGCGCCACCGCCCGCTGCAGCGCCGCCGCCTGCCCCGGCCCCCAGACCTGCACGATCAGGTCGATCGGCCCGTGGTTCAGATGCAGCCGGCCGTCGGACAGGGTGCTGACCTGCATCATGGCCCTTGCACCTTTCCCAATACTCCGGGGGTGCGGGGGCTGGCCCCCGCGGCGTCGGGCCATGGCTCAACCCGGCCCGACGTGGGGTATTCCCCGCCCTCGGCCACCATGCGGGGCACGTCGCGGATCGCCTCTTCATGCCCGCCCAGCGCGATGTAATCGGCGCGGGGCAGCGTGAATTCCAGCGGCGCGACCAGTGCGGGCGTCGGCACATAGCCGAAGGCGCCCTTGGGCAGCGTGGTCACATCGACCATGAAGGTGATGCCGCCACCCGGCCAGACATAGGTTTCCGCCCCGCCCGCGGTCAGCCGCGTCACGCCGCCCTGCACCGAGCGGGTCAGCCGCACCGGGTTTTTCGTGACGCCCGCCCGCAGGCTGCCGCCGGCGCCGCCCATGAACAGCACGGTGCAAAGCGACGGCTCGCAGTTTTCATCTATCAGCGCCACGGTGGCGCGCAGGCTGTCGGGCAAGGGCGCGGGCTGGGGCACCAGCGCGTCATCCAGAACGTAATAGGCGAATTCCTCTCCGGTGGTGGACACCATCAGCAGGGTCAACCCCGGCCGCGCGCCCTTCCGTGCCTCCCACGGCGCCAGGATTTCCAGCGGATCGGTCAGCTTGGTGCCGCCCCAGCCCAGTCCCGGTTCACTGACGCGGAAATAGCGGCCGGGGGTGGACCGGTGGCCCCTGATGCGGATGCCCGTCGGCTCCCACCCCAGCACCTTGCCGGCCTGATGTTCGCTGACGACGCCGGTGATGTGGTCATCGACCACCACCACCTCATCCACCAGACCGCGCCACTGGCTGGCGAACATGCCGATGGTGGCCGACCCGCAGCCGACGCGCATCCGCCGTTCGGGCCGGCCATCGACCACCGGGGGCCGCCCGGCCTGCACCACAACGGTGGAGCCGCCGTCGATCGTCATCTCGACCGCCTCGCCGTTGCACAGCGCCAGCATGGAGGCGCAGGTTACCCGGCCCTCGGCCTTTGATCCGCCGGTCAGGTGATGCACCCCGCCCAGCGACAGCATCTGGCTGCCGTATTCGGCGGTGGTGACATGGCCCACAGGCTCACCCCCCACGCGGATGGTGGCGCCCTCGGGGCCAAGAAAGCGGTCGGTGTCGATCTTCACCTTGACGCCGCAGTAGGAAAAGATCGCCTCAGTTACCACCGTCACCATATCGGCGCCTTCGATCTGCGACGAGACGATGAAGGGCGCGGGCTTGTAGTCCGGATAGGTGGTGCCCGACCCGATGCCGGTCACGAAAGTATCGGCCGGAAGCGGATCGCCGTCCCAGTCGCGCAGGGCGAAGGGCACCACGCGGCCGCCCGATTCGATGGCATGGGACAGCATGACCACCGGATCGGTGCGCACGATGCGGCCGTCGGCATTGGCATAGCGGTCGCATGCGCCGGTCTGGCCCGGGGCGATGTAGCACATCACCGGGCAGGCGTCGCAGCGGATCTTCTCGGGCGTCATGATCTGTCGCCTTTCATCGCTGCAAGGATGCGGTGGGGAAGGGCCGGCAGACGGGTGACTTCGGCCCCCGTCGCATGCCGGATGGCATTCAGGATCGCCGGCGCCGTGGGGATCAGCACATGCTCTCCCAGACCCTTGGCGCCATAGGGGCCTTCGGGGTCGGGCACCTCGATCAGCAGGCTTTCGATGGGCGGCACGTCGCCGGTGGTGGGAATCAGGTAGTCGTGCAGGTTCTCGGTCCGGCCGGGGATGTAATCCTCCATCAGCGCCATGCCGATGCCCTGCGCGATGCCGCCCTCGATCTGCCCGCGGGCAAGCTGGGGGTTGATCGCGCGGCCCACATCATGCGCGGCGGTGATCTTCAGAAGCTTCACCGTGCCCAGCCGCGCATCGACCGCCAGTTCCACCATCTGCGCGCCATAACCGTAGACGGCATAGGGGCTGCCCTGACCGTTTTCATCCAGCGGGCGGGTCGGCGGATCATAGGTTTCCTCGGCCGAAATCGCATAGCCCAGCGCGTCTGTAGGCAGGGCCGACAGGTCGATCCGGTGGCGGGCGCCGCCTTCGGAAACCGTCACGAAGTGCCCGTTCAGTGACAGTTCCGCGCCGTCCCCCGCATTCACCAGCCGCAAGATCGCGGCACGCAGCGCCTGCCCCGCCGCCTGTGCCGCCCGGCCCGAAACGAAGGTTTGCCGGCTGGCCGATGTTTTACCGGCGTCGGGCGTCAGCGCGGTATCGGTGCCGACAAAGCGGAACACGGCCAGCGGCAGGCCCAGCGCCTGCGCGGCGATCTGGGGAATGACGGTATTCGCCCCCTGCCCGATGTCAGTGGCGCCCTGATGCAGCACCAGTTCGCCCCGATGGGTCAGGCCAATGCGGATGGTGGAAGGGTTGGGCAGCGCCGTATTCCCGCAGCCATACCAGCATGACGCCACGCCCACCCCGCGCCGCCAATGGCCATCGGGCCGCGCCTCTGCCAGTGCGCGGGTCCAGTGCGGGCGCAGCGCGGTCAGGCAGGGATGGATGCCGGTGGCCTGCATCACCTGCCCCGTGGCGCTGGCATCGCCGTCGCGCAGCGCGTTAAGGATGCGGAACTCCAGCCGGTCCAGCCCGGCCTTTTCCGCCAGCCGGTCGTAAAGCGTTTCCTGCCACAGCGCCGCCTGAGGCACGCCGAAGCCCCGGAAGGCGCCGGAAACCGGGCCATGGGTATGCACCGCCCGCGCCCGCGCCGAAACCGCGGGCGTCAGGTAGGGGCCGGTGATATGGACGGGCACACGGTTGGCCACCGTCGGACCCCAGCTGGAGTAGGCGCCGGTGTTGAAGCGGCCCGCAACCTCAAGCCCCGTGATCCGGCCCTGCGCATCGCAGCCGATGCGGCCCGAAATCTCGGCCGGATGGCGCTTGGTGGTCGAGGCCATGCTTTCGCTTCGCGAATAGACCATCCGCGCCGGCCGCCCGGTTTTCAGCGCGACCAGCCCGATCAGCGGCTGCAGGCTGACATCCAGCTTTGAGCCGAAGCCGCCACCCACCGCCGAAGGCAGGATGCGCACACGTTCCACCGGCAGGCCCAGAATCGCCGCCGTATCGTCGCGGTCCATATAGGGCGCCTGGGTGCAGGCGCGGATGCAAAGCGTGTCGCCTTCCATCCAGGCCGCGCCCGCTTCAGGCTCTATATAGGCATGTTCGACATAGGTTGTGGCCAGCGCGCCTTCGACGACATGGGCACTGGCGGCCAGCGCAGATGCGGCATCGGCGCGGATCACCCGGCCCTCGATCAGGCGGTTTTCGGCGCGGTTGCCGTGGATCAGCGGGGCGCCCGGCACCTCGGCCTCGGCTGGGGTCATCAGGGCGGGCAGCGGCGACCATTCCACCGGAAAGCCGCTCAGATCGGGCGGTACACCGGGTTCAAACGCCACCAGCGCCACGCATTCCCCCCGGAACCGCGCCGGGCTGGCGGCGATGGCGGGCTGATCGGCAAAGGCCGGAATCACCGAAAAGGCGTTGCGACCGGGAATATCCGCTGCCGTGAAGATCGCAGCCACGCCCGGCCGCGCCGCGAAAGCCGCCAGATCGCCAAAGGCAAAGGCCGCGAGGGGGTGGGGCGACCGCAGGGCCACCACCGTCAGCGCGCCGGGCGGCACATGGTCGGCGCCAAAACTGTCGCCGGCCACTTTCGCCGCGCCGTCCAGCCGGGCGATGGGCTCACCCACCGCGCCGGGCAGGCCGGGCGCTTCGGCCGGTCGCCAGGCGTCGCAGACCGCCGCGATGATCGCCGCATATCCCGTGCAGCGGCACAAAACGCCGCCCAGAGCCTGTTTTGCCTGTTCGGGATCGGGCTGCGGATTGGCGGTCAGAAGCTCGGTCGCCGCCATCAGCATGCCCGGCGTGCAGATGCCGCATTGCGCCGCGCCGTGCCGCAGGAAGGCCGCGCGCAGGCGGTCCAGCGTATCTTCCCCGGCCTCGACCGTTTCGATCCGGGCGCCTTCGGCCCGGGCGGCGGGGTAAAGGCAGGCGCAGACCGACCGCCCGTCCACCAGCACCGTGCAAGCCCCGCAATCGCCCGCGTCACAGCCGACCTTGGTGCCACGGGCGCCGATCCGTTCGCGCAGCACTTCGGACAGCCGTTCCGAGGGCGGGGCGTCGACCGAAACAGGCTGACCGTTAAGGGTGAAGCTGATCATCGGGCCACCTCGGTCACGGCACGGCAGAGAAGTTCGGTGGCGGCCTCGGCCCGGTAGGCGGCAGAGGCACGCACATCGTCAATCGGTGACAGGTGAGCCGCCACATCTTCGGGGCGGATGCGCCCGGCCAGACCGGCGACAGGCGCCCCGGTCAAAGCCGCCTCAACCCGCGGCAGGCGCGTGGCGACCGGGCCGCAGGCGCCGACGGATGCCGCCATTTCAGTGACTATTCCGCCAATAGCGACACATCTGACCGCGACCATGGCAATCGAGATCACCAGATGCGCCCGCGCGCCCAGCTTCAGGAAGGCCGACCGCCCGGTCAGGGCCGAGGCGGGCAGATGCAGGGCCAGAAGCACCTCATCGGCGGCCCGCGCCGTCTGCCTTGGGCCGGTCAGGAAATTTGCCAGCGGCAGGCGCCGTGTGCCCCGGGCCGATGCCAGTTCCACCACGGCATCCAGCGTCAGAAGCGCGGGCACGCCGTCGGCCGCCGGCGAGGCGTTGCACAGGTTGCCGCCGATGGTGCCGGCGTTCTGGATCTGCCGCCCGCCCACCTGCCGCGCCGCCTGTTGCAGCCCGTGCAGCGCGGGGGGCAGCGCCGCCTCGGCAATCTCGGACCAGGTGGTGCAGGCGCCAATCCGCAGGCCATCGCCAGTCCCGATTCCGCGCATTTCGGGCAAGGCCGTGACATCCAGAACATCGCCCGCCAGCGCGGCGGGTTGCCCGGGGTAAACATCCGTCCCCCCCGCCAGCACCCGCCATCCGCCACCCGCCAGAAGGGCGAGCGCATCATCCAGACGGGTCGGGCGGGCATAGGCGGACAAGCTGGCCCCTTTCGTTTGTATGCGAACAAGATTGCGCGCCTGACGGGCGGTCTGTCAACTTTCTTGCGCAAGCCGTGGGGGCGGGCTATCCCGAAGCATGGACAAGCCCGTGAAATATGCACTGGACGCGCAGGTCGGCTATATCCTGCGCCGGGTGACCCAGCGCCATCTGGCGATTTTCGCCCAGGCGATTCCGCAGATCACGACGACTCAGTTCGCGGTTCTGGCCCGGCTGGCCGAGATGGGGCCGCTGTCGCAGAACCACCTTGGCCGCGCCACTTCGATGGATGCCGCGACGATCAAGGGGGTGGTGGACCGGCTGGTACGTCAGGGCCTTGCCGCCACCACGCCCGACCCCGAAGACCGCCGCCGCCTGACCGTCAGCCTGACCGACGCGGGCCGCACCCTGTTTCACGATCTGGCCGCGACCGGGCTGGAGGTTTCGGCACGGACGCTGGAACCCCTGTCCGAGGCCGATCAGAGACTGTTTCTGCGGCTTCTGTCCCGTCTGGTCTGACGCCCCGGGGCGGCCCCGATCAGCCGATGTGGCGTGCGCGGAAGGCCGACACTTCGGCTTCGGTCGGCGCGCGGCCGGTGAAGGTCAGCGCATAGGCGGGAATGCGGGCAATGCGGCGTTCCACTGACTCGGTCGCGCGCATGGCGATATAGCCGACCTGCGTCAGATAGACGGTGTGGGCGCGGATGTCGGCTTCATCCTGATCATAGCCGAAACGCCGGAACAGGGACGCAAGCGCCGCAATCCGCACCGCATCTTCGGCGGCCAGCGTGGCCGCCAGTGCCGGATCGGTCAGCGCCCAGGTCCGCATGGCGAATTCGAGCGCGGAATCGAACAGCGCCGGATCAATCCAGCAGTCGAAGACATTCAGGATCGCCTCGGTGGTGCTGGCAGCCGGCGCCTCGCAGCGCGCCACCAGATTGCCGGTGTTGCGGCCTTGCCAGCGGGCGATCAGACCGGCCAGCAGCGCCTCACGATCGGCGAAGTGCCAGTAGAAACTGGTGCGCGACAGGCCCAGACGTTCGGCCAGCGTCATCACCTTGACCTGCCCGACCCCGCTCTCGATCAGCACCTGATAGGCCGCGTCCAGCCAGACATCGGCCGAACCGCGCCACCCGCGCTCTGAGGCGCCCGTTTCCATGCCGGTATCCATGCGCGCAGACTAGGGCCGCCCGTCCGCAGCGGCAACCGGCCAAAAATCGACACATGTGTCGATTTTCTGTTTGACAGATCGCATGGCCTGCCTAGGCTGAACCCAGCCACGGAGCCCGCCGCCATGTCGAACGACCCCCTTCTGCAGCCCTACCAGCTGAAGCACCTGACCCTGCGCAACCGGATCATGACCACCAGTCACGAACCGGCCTATTCTGACGATGGCCTGCCAAAAGACCGCTATCGCCTGTATCACCTTGAGCGCGCCCGCGCCGGCGTGGCCATGGTGATGACCGCCGGCTCGGCCAGCGTCAGCCGCGACAGCCCGCCGGTCTTCTCGAACCTGCTGGTCTGGAAGGATGAGGTCGTGCCATGGATGAAGCGCCTGACGGACGACTGCCATGAGGCGGGGGCCGCGGTGATGATCCAGCTGTCGCACCTGGGCCGCCGCACCCGCTGGGACAAGGGCGACTGGCTGCCGGTGCTGGCCGCCGGCCCCGCGCGCGAACCCGCGCACCGCGCCTTCCCCAAGGTGATGGAAGACTGGGATATCGCCCGCGTGGTGCAGGATTATGCCGACGCCGCCGAACGCATGGCGGCCTCAGGCGTCGATGGGCTTGAGTTCGAATGCTACGGCCACCTGATGGACCAGTTCATCAGCCCGCTGACCAACGGCATGCCGGCGGGGCCCTATGACGCCAGCAGCCTTGATAACCGCCTGCGCTTTGCCTTTGACGTGCTGTCGGCGGTGCGCGAACGGGTCGGGCCGAAGATGCTTCTGGGCATGCGCTACACCGCGGATGAAGATTCCCCCGGCGGCATCCCGCCCGAAGAAGGGGTCGAGATGGCCCGCCGCTTCCGCGATTCGGGGCTGGTGGATTTCGTCAACATCATCCGCGGCCGCATCCATACCGACCCGGCGATGACCGACGTGATCCCGATTCAGGGCATGCGCAGCGCGCCGCACCTTGACCTTGCGGGCCGTATCCGCGCCGATGTGGGCCTCCCCACCTTCCACGCCGCCCGCATCCCCGACATTCCGACCGCGCGGCACGCCGTTGCCTCGGGGCAGCTGGACATGGTGGGCATGACCCGCGCCCACATGGCCGACCCCCATATCGTGCGCAAGGTGATCGAAGGTCGTGAGGATGACATCCGCCCCTGCGTCGGCGCCACCTACTGCCTGGACCGCATCTATCAGGGCGGCATGGCGCTTTGCATCCACAACCCCTCGACCGGGCGCGAGGAAACCCTGCCCCACGCGATCCCCCGCGCCGCAAGCCGCCGCAAGGTGGTCATCGTCGGCGCCGGCCCTGCGGGGCTTGAAGCCGCCCGAATCGCGGCCGAGCGGGGCCATGCGGTGACGGTGTTCGAGGCCGCCGACCAGCCCGGCGGGCAGGTGCGGCTGACTGCCATGACGAAACGGCGGGCCGAGATGATCGGCATCATCGACTGGCGCATGGCACAATGCGCGGCGCGCGACGTGGCCTTCCGCTTCAACACCTTTGCCGAAGCCGCCGATGTGCTGGCCGAAGCGCCCGATGTGGTCATCATCGCCACCGGCGGCCTGCCGGAGAAGGATTGCCTCGACTTCGGCAATGACCTGACGGTTTCGGCCTGGGACATCCTTTCGGGCGATGTGAAGCCGGGGCAGAACGTTTTGCTTTACGATGATGCCGGCGACCATACCGCGCTACAGGCGGCGCAGTTCCTGGCCGAAGCGGGCGCGACGGTTGAGGTGATGACCCCCGACCGCACCTTCGCGCCCGAGATCATGGGGATGAACCTTGTCCCCTACATGCGCGCCCTGCAGGACAAGGCGGTGACCTTCACCGTGACCTACCGCCTGACCGGCGTGGAACGCGACGGCAACCGCCTGAAGGCGGTGATCGGATCGGATTACAAGGCGCTGCGGCAGGAACGGCAGTTCGATCAGGTGGTGGTGAACCACGGCACCCAGCCGCTGGCCGGCATCTACTTCGACCTCAAGCCCCTGTCGCAGAACCTCGGCGCCGTGGATTACGAGGCGATGATCGCGGGCCAGCCGCAAACCCTGACGGGGGGCCCGGGCGCGTTCCAGCTGTTCCGCATCGGCGACGCGGTTGAAGCGCGCAACACCCATGCGGCGATCTATGACGCGATGCGCCTGATGGTCACGCTGTAAGGGGCGCTGCCCCTCGGCCCGTTCCGGGCCTCACCCCGGGATATTTTCAGAGAGAGGATGAAGGTTGGCGTTCATCCTCTCTCGACAAATATCCCACGGGGGTCCGGGGGTGTGAAACCCCCGGCGCCGGATCAGCCCGCGCGGCGGGCGGGCAGTTCGCCCAGAATGGCCTGCGCGGCGGCGCGCGGATCGGCAGCCTGCCAGACCGGACGGCCGACGACGATATGGTCAGCCCCGTCCGACAGGGCGCGCGCCGGGGTGGCGATGCGCTTCTGGTCGCCGGTGGCGGCGCCGGCAGGGCGGATGCCGGGGGTGACGATCAGCTTGCCCGCGGCCTGCGGCAGGGCGCGGATGGCGGCGGCTTCGTTGGGCGAGGTGATGACGCCGTCTGCCCCCGCCTCGAACGCGCGGGCGGCGCGTTCGACGGTGATCTCGGCCAGATCGCCGGCGCGGATCAGGTTCGCGTCCAGATCGGCGCGGTCCAGCGAGGTGAGGATGGTCACGGCGAGGATCTGCGTGGCGCGGCCCTGCTTGCCCTCGGCGGCGGCGCGCACAACCTGCGGGTCGCCCATGACCGTCAGGAAATCAAGGTCATAGGCGGTCAGTCCGCGCACCGCCGCCTCAACCGTGGCGCCGATGTCGTAAAGCTTCATGTCCAGGAAGACGCGCTTGCCCATCTCTTGCTTCAGTTCGTTGGCCAGCGCGAGGCCGCCGCCCGTCAGCATGCCAAGGCCGACCTTGTAGAAGCTGACGGCATCGCCGATCCGGTTCACCAGATCGAGGCCCTGAACAACGTTCGGCACATCAAGCGCCACGATGAGGCGATCATCGGCGGGAAGGGTCATGACACTCTCCGGGGCTGTTGCGGGGCGGTCATGGGCGCAGCGCGCCGACCTGTCAAGCCCTGCTGGACAGCAGCGGCGAAGCGGTGTCCAACTGCGGGCGGAGGCGGCGATGATCCTTGCACTTGAAATCGGCGGAACGCGCATCCGTGCGGCGGCGGCAACACGGCAGGCCTTGCGCCCCTTGGGGGAATGCCCGACCCCGACCGATGATTTCGCGGCCTTTGCGGCGGCGCTGCGCCGCTTTGCCGGGGGCGCCGAGGCTGTTGCCCTGTCGGTCGCGGGGGTGGTTGATCCGGAAAGCGGGCGCATCACCGTGGCGAATATTCCCGCCCTGAACGGCCGGGCGGTGGCCGCCGATCTGGCGGCGGAACTGGGTCTGCCGGTGGGCGTCTGGAACGACGCCGACTGCTTCGCGCTGGCCGAGGCACGGCATGGCGCGGGGCGCGGGCATGGCAATTTGTTCGGCATCATTCTGGGTACCGGG
>Ga0268299_1001560_pt1 | contig 38210 bp, 33 predicted proteins | sample NOBtaG_FD_193484 | JGI IMG/M metagenome (GOLD analysis project Ga0268299, IMG submission 193484) | Activated sludge microbial communities from bioreactor in Nijmegen, Gelderland, Netherland - NOB reactor | ecosystem: Engineered > Bioreactor > Aerobic > Activated sludge | place: Netherlands... | reverse complement strand
CGCCCGCAGTCGCCGTGCCGCCCGCAGTCGCCGTGCCGCCCGCAGTCGCCGTGCCGCCCGCAGTCGCCGTGCCGCCCGCAGTCGCCGTGCCGCCCGCAGTCGCCGTGCCGCCCGCCGTCGCCGTGCCGCCCGCCGTCGCCGTGCCGCCCGCCGTCGCCGCGCCGCCCGCCGTCGCTGAGCCGCCCGCCGTCGCCGCGCCGCCCGCCGTCGCCGCGCCGCCCGCCGTCGCCGCGCCGCCGCTCGTGCCGCCGGCCTCCTGGCACTTGCCCGCCACGCAGAACGTGCCGCTCGGGCAGTTGTTGTCGGACGTGCAGGTGATGTCCTTCGTGTTCGGAAAGCACGCGATCGCGAGCAAGCTCGCGAACAACGCGCCACGAAGCACCCTGCCGAGCCCCACGATCTTCAGCGCCCCTCGAGAAAGAAGAGTACCGCGGCCGCAATCAACGCCACGGCCGCGACACCGTAGCAGACGTTGGCGCCCAGCGACATGCTGCTCGCCTGGCCCTTCCACGCGTCCGCCATGTCCCGATCCATCGCGAGCCCCGAGGTCAGCCGGCTCGCCGCGCCCTGCGCCGTCACGCCCAGGCCGATGCCCGCACCGAAGCCCACCACCGCCACCCCCGCCGCCACCCAGGTGAACAGCCGGCCCCGCGGCTTCGCGCCGGGCGTCGACGTCACGGTCGCCGTCGACGTCGACGCGGCCGGCGCGGCCTCCGCCTTCGCAGTCGAGTCGGTCTTCGCGGGCGGGCTCTCCGCCGCCGGGGCCGCCGCGCCCGCCGGCTTCAGCGTGATCGTCAGCTCGTCCGTGCGCCCGAGCGCCACGGCGAACGGCCGGTCGACCGTCTCGTGACCCTCTGCCTTCACCGTCACCTTGTGCTCACCGGCCGTCAGCTCGATCGACGCCGGCGAGGTGCCGAGCTCCTTCCCGTCGACCGTGATCGCCGCCGTCGCCGGCTCCGCGAAGATCATCACCTGCTGCAGGCCGCGCTCCTTCAGCTTCCGCTCCAGGTTCGCGATCGAGTCGCTCACCGCCTGCTTGTCCTTCGCGTCCGGCGACAGCCTCAAGTAGTCGCGGTAGGCGCGCAGCGCCTTCGGCACGTCGCCCAGCTGCTCGTGGCAGCGCGCGATGTTGTAGTTGATGACGGGGTGCGGCTTGAGCGCGTTCGCTTCGTCGAGCTTCACGATCGCGTCCGCGTACTTGCCCTGCTTGTAGAGCTTCTGCGCCTCCTGGAAGAGCTCCTTCGAGCGCGCGGCGGGGTCGTCAGCGGCGAGCGCGGCGGGCACGAACGCCAGCAGTGCGAGCAACACGGGGGCGCGGATCATGTCGTGTCTTCCCTCAGTCAGGCAGCGGCTTGAAGTCATCGGGAGCATACGGGTCTTTCAAGCCGTCTCCGGGCTTCGCCGCCGGCTTGCTCCCACCCTTCTTCGGAGGCGGCGTCGCGCCGCCCTTCTTCTCTCTCTGCAGCTGTACGACCACCTCGCCGTCGGACACGAAGCCGAGCTTCTTCTCTTCGGTGACGTGATCGCGCAGCACGACCTTGAGCTGCGCCACCGCGCCGCTGTCGCGCGACAGCTTGAGCGGAGTGTTCCCCAGCAGCACGTCGCCTTCGTAGACCTCCGCGCGCTCGGGCACTGACGTGATCGTGAGCGTGATCTTCGCGCCCGCAGGCGGCGCGGCCACGGGCGGGGTGTCGGTCTTCGGCGGCGGCGGCGGCGCCACCACCACGACCTTCTCCGGCGTCGGGCGCGTGGCGACCCAGCCGACGCCCCCGAGCGCGCCGACGGCCAGCATGCCGACGAGAATGAAGGGCACCGGCGACCGCGGAGGCGCCTGCAGCACCACGCTCGGCGTCGGCAGGCTCCCGGTCGCGGTGGCCGCCGCCGGAGTCGACCCCGTCGGCGTCGCCACCGCCGCCGCGGGCTGCGGGCCGGTCGCCTCCGCAGGCTTCGCGAACTTGCCCGACGGCGTCGTCCCCACGAACTTGCCCGTGCGCACCTGGGGGATCAGCGCCTCCAGCGCCTCGACGACCTCGGCCATCTTCTGGGGCCGCTCGCTCGGGTCCTTCGCGAGCATCTTGTAGACGAGCTGCTCGAGCTCCGCCGGCACCTCGCCGTTCGTCGGCTCCAGCGGCGGCGGAGGTGCCGTCACCTGCTTCACGATCAAGATCGACGGCGTCTCGCCGGTGAACGTCGGCTTCCCGCAGATGAGCTCGTAGATGATGAGCCCCAGCGAGTAGATGTCGGAGCGCGCGTCGACCGGCAGCGCCTTCGCCTGCTCCGGCGACATGTACCGCGGCGTGCCGACCACCATGCCGACCGCCGTGTGCCCGCCCTGGCCGTGGCCGCCGGTGACCTTCGCGACGCCGAAGTCGAGCACCTTCACGAAGTCGGGCTGCCCGCGCCGCTGCAGCAGCATGATGTTCTCGGGCTTCAGATCGCGGTGGATGATGCCGAGATCGTGCGCCGCGGCCAGCGCGTGCGCCGCCTGGTTGCTGATGTTGATGACGCGCTCGATCGGCTGCGCGCCCTCGCGGCGGAGCAGGCTCGTCAGCGTGATGCCGTCGAGGTACTCCATGACGAAGTAGAAGCGGTCGTCGTCGGTGCGCCCGAAGTCCGAGATGTCGACGATGTTCTGCTGGCCGACGCGGCTCGAGGCGATCGCCTCGCGCTTGAACCGGCCGACGAACTCTTCGTCGTGCGAGAGGCCCGGCAGCATCACCTTGAGCGCGAACACCTTGCCGAGCTCGATGTGCTCGACCTTGTACACCTCGCCCATGCCGCCCGCCGCGATGCGCGCGAGCACGCGGTACCGGCGATCGATGATCGCGCCGGGTACGACGCCCGTGGTGTCGCCGTCGCCGGCCGGGTGCGCCGGCTCGGCCTTCGTGGCGCGTGACGACCGCTTGATCTCGGGGATGTCGTGCACCGGCTCGCGCCCCAGCGGCGTGGGCACGCGCATCGTGCCGGAGGGACCTTCGTGCGCCTCGGGCTCGCCCTTGCTGCGCACCTCGAGCTCGACCCGCCCGATGCGGATGAACAGACCGTCGGTGAGCTGGCCGTGTGGGGCGACCTTGCCGCTGACCCAGAGCAGGTTCGCCCCGGTGAGATCTTTCACCCACCAGACGCCGCTGTCGTCGTGGATGATCTCGGCGTGGCGCTCGCGCACCATGCTCGCCGCGAAGCGCACCGCGCAGTCGGGCGCCGAGCCGATGATGAAATGCGGGCCGGGAAAGGGCACCCGCCTGGTGCGCCCGGACCCATCCGTGACGAGGAACTCGTACTCCCGCATTCGGGCCCGGAGCGTACCACCACGCGACGGTCCCCAGAGTGAGTGTCAGACCCTTCTGGTAAGGGCAGTACCTGTATGGGCCTGCGATGGATCTTGCCGGAGTCGATCGGGGAGCGTGCAGACCAGCTCGCCTCCCAGCTCGGTGTGCACCCCGTCGCCGCACGCGTCCTCGTGCAGCGGGGGTACGACGACGTCGACAAGGCCCGCCACTTTCTCACCGACGACCTCTCTGCGCTCCCCGACCCCTCGCGCATGAAGGGCCTCGACCCCGCCGTCGAGCGCCTCTGCCGCGCCGTCGTCGGCAAGGAGCCCATCACCCTGTGGGGCGACTACGACGTCGACGGCGTCTCTTCCACCGCGCTCCTCTCGACCTTCCTCAAGGCCGTCGGCGCCACCGTCGCCACCTACATTCCCCACCGCCTCGGCGAGGGCTACGGCCTCAACTCCAAGGCCATCGAGCGCATCGCGGGCGACGGCACCCGCCTGCTCGTCACCCTCGACTGCGGCATCACCTCTCACGCCGAGGTCGCCCGCGCCAACGAGCTCGGCCTCCAGGTCATCGTCGTCGACCACCACGCCGTGCCCGAGACGATGCCCCCCGCGCTCGCCGTGCTGAACCCGCTGCAGCCCGGCTGCGACTACCCCACCAAGTACCTCTGCGCCGCCGGCGTCGCCTTCAACCTCGCCATCGGCATCCGCCGCGCCCTCCGCGCCAGCGGCTGGTTCGGCGAGGCCCGCCCCGAGCCGAACTTGAAGGAGTACCTCGACCTCGTCGCGCTCGCGACCGTCGCCGACGTCGTCCCGCTGCTCGGCGTGAACCGCCTGCTCGTGCGCCACGGCCTCCAGCAGCTCTCGAAGGCGAAGCGCCCGGGCGTCCGGGCGTTGAAGTTCGTGTGCGGCCTCACCGGGCACGACGTCACCTCCGGCGACGTCGGCTTCAGGCTCGGGCCCCGCATCAACGCCGCCGGCCGCCTCGATGACGCCGCGCTCGGCCTCAAGTGCCTCACCGCCACCACCTACGAAGCGGCGCTGCCGCTCGCCCGCGCGCTCGACGCCGCCAACGCCGAGCGCCAGGCCATCGAGAAGCAGATCCTCGAGCAGGCGCTCGAGCAGGCCGAGGCCCGCATCGCGTACGGCGCCAAGGGCCTCGTGCTCCACGCCGAAGGCTGGCACCCCGGCGTCGTCGGCATCGTCGCCTCGCGCGTCGTCGAGCGCTTCCATCGGCCCACCGTCATGGTCGGCGTGTGGGAGGGTCTCGGCCGCGGCTCCGCCCGCTCCATCGAGCGCTTCCACCTCTACGACGCCCTCAAGCTGTGCTCCGGCCACCTCGCGAAGTTCGGCGGCCACAAGCACGCCGCCGGCCTGTCCGTCTTGCCCGAGCGGCTGCCCGGCTTCGTCGCCGCCTTCGAGCAGATCGCCGGCGAGCGGCTGAGCGACGAAGACCTGATCCCCCGCTGCAAGGTCGACGCCCTGGTCGCTCCGAAGGAGCTCGACCTCGACGCCGTCGAGGCGCTCAAGGTGCTCGCGCCCTTCGGGGCCGCGAACCCCGAGCCCGTGCTCGCCGCCTGCGGCGTCGTCGCGGCGCCCAAGGTCGTTCAGGCGAAGAAAGAGGGCATGGACAGCCACCTCAAGCTGCAGCTCGAGTCGGCTCCGCACCTCGACGTCATCGGCTTTCAGCTCGCCGGCCGCATCGGCCTGACCGAAGGGCCCATCGATCTCGCGTTCAAGGCCGGCATCGACGAGTGGAACGGCAACAAGCGCGTCTCGCTCAAGCTGAAAGACCTGCGCTCAGCCGCCTGACTTCTCGTCGTGCAAGACGGCTGCTGATTCCCAGCCGTCCTTCGAGCACTCTTTGGGGCTGTACTCCCGCACCGCGGGGAACCCGGCGAGCCCCGCGGCCGCCTTCGCGATCGCCTCGGCCGAGACGTCGACCTGGTTCGAGCCCAGGAAGATGCGGTTCGCCGAGCCCTCGATCGTCACGATGCAGAAGCTCGGGAACGTCTCGGCCCAGGTGCGCGCCATGCCGTCGTAGAGCAGGTTGTGATCGCGGCTCCAGATGTTGCCCGCCACCACGCCCCCCGGCGCGAGCCTCGCCTTCACCTCGGCCAGGAACTCGGCCGTCGCGAGGTGCCGCGGAATGTCGTCGGCCGAGTACGCGTCGAGCACCACGAGATCCCACCCGCCCTTCGACTCCTGAATCGTCTTCCGGCCGTCCCCGAGGTGCACCTGGAGCCGGGGGTCGTCGGGCAGCTCGAAGTACTGCCGCGCCACCTTCAGCACCGCCGGGTCGAGCTCCGCGACCTCGATCTGTGCCTGGGGCAGGGCGCGGAAGAAGAAGCGGGGCATCGCGCCTCCGCCGAGGCCGAGGATCAGCAGGCGCTCAGGCCGGGGCTTCACCGCCCACGCGAGCATCGTCGCGCGCGTGTAGACGAGCTTCAGATCCAGCGGGTCGTCGACGTTCACCCGGCTCTGGATCACGCCGCCGTGCTCGAACTGCAGCGTGCGGATGCCCGGGCTCTCTTCGCGCACGACGAGGTGCCCGAACTGCGACTCGCTCTCGTGCAGCACCCGCGCTCCGCCTGCGCTCTTGCAGGCGGCGACGGCGAGGATGACCGGCAACAGCGTGCGGCAGATCAGAACGTGATCCCCGCCGAGCCGCCGATGAACGTGTCGTCCATGTACGCGCGGCGGAAGCGCGTGACCTCGATGCGGAACGACAGGCAGGGGATGCCCTGGTAGCCCTGCGCGCGGAACTGCTCCTCGCTGATGAAGTGAATGCGCGCCCTCAGGCCCAGGCCGTACTGCGCCACGAACCGCGCCGCCGAGATCGAGGTCGGGTCGGCGCCCATGATGTAGATGGCCGACGTCTGGTAGTTGAAGCCGATTCCGGCCTGCCCGTAGAACGCGAGCGGCGTCTTCCCCAGCGGCAGCGCGAACGCCTGGGCCAGCGTGAAGTGGTGGTAGTTGTTGCTCGCGAAGATGTCGGTGGTGCCGCCGAAGCCGCCCGGCCCGCTCGCGCTCGAGCCGAACCACGCGACGTCGGCGAAGAACACCTCGCGCCAGAACTCGTCGGTGAGCAGCGTGCGCGCCCACTCCCACGTCACGCGGATGCCGCCCATGAACAGCGGCTCGACGCCCGCCGCGCGCGAGCTGTCGAGCAGGTTCGCCCCGAGGATCACCTCGGCCGAGATGCCGATGTTCGGGTCGTCTTCGCCCGCGAGCGAGATCTCGCGATCTTCCCGCTCGACGTCGGTCTCCGCCAGCGGGTCGCGGCTCTCTTGCGAGCGCCTCGGCAGATCGCGCCTCCGGTCGTCGTCGTCGTCGCCCTGGTCGTCGTACGGCAGCGGAGCGTCTTCACCTCTTCCCTGCGCGTACGCCGCGGTCGACGCCACCAGCATGAGCACCACGAGCGTTCTCATATCGGCGGGCACGTCATCCCCGTCATCGCGGTCGCAGGGCACTTGGTCAGCTTCGTACGGTCGAGCTTCAGGCGGTCGACGAGCTCCGTGCACACGCGCCGCTGCAGCTCGGTGCCCTGCGGCATGTGCCCGATGATCACGTCGGAGACCCTCTCGAGCGTGACGTTGTCGGCCGTCTGCAGCCCCGACAGGAAGACCTGCTTGAGGCCCGGGTTCCCGCTCGTCTCGTCGGTGTACGCCGTGATGAGCGACTTCTGCACCACCTCGGTCATGTTGATCGGCTCGCTCGCGTTGAACAGCGCCGCCGCGATCAGCGTGCCGACCTTGTACTGCCCGCTGTTGCCCTCGAAGTCCGCGTTCGGCAGCTCGAGCGAGCTCTTCAGGTCGCGCGTCATGCAGGTGAACTCGGGCCGCGAGAAGTCGCGCGTCTTCGGGCTCGGCAGGTTGGGCGTGAGCCGGCGCGACGTCTCTTCGTCGAACGTCGCCTCGAGGAAGTTCGTCGCGCAGCGCGGGCCGCCGACGGTGAGGCAGGTGACCCCGTAGCCGTGAAAGTCGGCGATGCCCTCGTCGAACGAGCGGATGATGTTGAGCGGCCGCCCGACCTGCCGGAGCGCGGTCGGCAGCACCTCGTTGCCGTAGACCTTCTGCACCCAGACCCGGTGGCCCAGCTCGTGGCCCACGATGCCGAGGTTCATCGACGCCGGCACGCGCTGGAAGTCGCGGAAGGGCGTGACGAGGAACTGCCGCGTCGGCGGGAAGTACAGCATGTTGTCGACCGACTGCGGCTCCTTCGCCTGAAAGATGCGGAAGTCTCCCCAGTAGAGCACCTCGGCGCCCTCGAGCAGGCGCACGCCCACGTCGTCTCCGTCGTACGCGCGCACGTAGTACTTGTAGGCCTGCTCGAAGTTCCAATACGTCGTCACCATGGCCCAGCTGTGGAAGTCGGCGGGCCACAGCACGCCCGACTTGTCGACGAGGTTCGCGTGTACCGCGCCGCCGCGCGACTTCACGAAGGCGTCGTAGACCTGCTGGTCGGTGCTCTGGTCGGTGATGCCCCGCTGCGCCGGATCTTCGGCGTCGATGAAGAGGGCGCCGCCGCCCACCATGTTGATGACGTTGCCCTTGAGCGCCGTGATGTTCGCGACGGTGTCGAGCTGGGTCTCGGTCGGCTGGAGCTTGCCGGCGTTGCTGTAGAGCAGCGCCATGATCTTCACCGGCGGTTGGACGTTCGGGCCGCAGGCAGCGGCGGCGGCGAGAGCGAGGCCGGCGACGAGGTGACGCATCGGTGGCATTTTTACTCCGTCGCGAGCTCTGCGCCCAGCGTGCCGTAACCCGAGAGGCCGACGGCGGGAGCGTCGTACTGCACGGTGGCTCCGACCCAGAAGCGGGCCCAACCGGCGACCTTCCACGACCAGCGGGTGCTGACCGCGTGCGCGTTGCCTTTGCCGGGCACGTACTGGATGTACGTGTAGGCGAGGCGGCCGGTGACCCTGGCTCCGAAGCGGCGCAGGTACGAGACGCGGGCGTCGAACCAGACGGGGGCCGAGAAGAAGGCCCCGGTGACGCCCGCCTGGTTGGCGAGGAACTGAATGGTCTCGAAGCTGGGGTTGTTGCGCAGCTGCGGGAAGCCGCCGGCGGTCGTCGGATCTTGCGAGTACCAGGTGTACGAGCCGCGCAGGCCGACCTCGTTGTCGTCGACGATGATGAGCGTGGCTCCGAGCGCGGGCCTGAACGCCACGAGGCTCGTCGTCGCGTCGAGGTTGACGAGGGGGCCCTCTGCCTTGCTGACGAGCTCGTGCCACGAGACCCCGGCGCTGGCGTCGACGCCCCACTCGAGATCGCGGAAGCCGGCCGACTGGTACCCCGCGGCGACGAGGCCCTGGGCGCTGCGCCGGGTGTGGGTCAGCAGGTGCCGGCCGAACGTCTCGAAGTCGGTCGACTTGGGCGAGAAGCTCGCGTTGAGCGACGTCATCCAGTGCACGGACGGCAGCCAGTCGAGGCCGACGCCGAACAGGTGGGTAGCCTGCGAGCGGAAGTCGGGGTCGGGCGCGTAGCGGACGACGCCGTAGGTGGCGACGAGGTACAGCCGCTCGGGGACCATGCCCCAGTCGCCGATGACGTTGGCCGAGAAGGTGCGGTTGCCGTAGCTGAGCTCGGCCGAGAGCGAGCCGTCGAAGGCCGCCGCGCCGCCGGCGCACAGCAGCACCGCGAGCGTCAGCGTTCGATTGCGTGCCCCGTCGGCACGACGTATGAGCCGACGCGCCATGGCGAGCAAGTTCATCACTGAAACCAAGCGTACCCATTCGTGCGGCGCACTGCGCGGCGCGGATATCGGGAAAGAAGTGGTGCTGTTCGGTTGGGTGCATGGCCGCCGCGATCACGGCGGGGTGGTGTTCATCGACCTGCGCGATCGTGAGGGGCTCACCCAGGTGGTCTTCGACCCGGACCTGTCGAAGGAAGCGCACGGCGCGGCCGAGAAGCTGCGCAGCGAGTGGGTGATCGGCATCCGCGGCAAGGTGCGGTCGCGCGGCACGATGGTGAACGCGAAGATCGCGACGGGCGAGATCGAGGTCGAGGTCTACGACGCCGAGGTGCTCAACAAGTCCGAGACGCCGCCGTTCGAGATCAGCGGCTGGACGAACTCGGAGAAGGAGCCGGTCAAGGTCGGCGAGGAGATGCGCTTCCAGTACCGCTACCTCGATCTGCGCAACGAGAAGATCCAGAAGTCGCTCATCACGCGCTCGAAGATGAACGCGCTGACGCGCTCGTACATGGTCGAGAACGGGTTCCTCGAGCTCGAGACGCCGTTCATGGGCAAGTACACGCCGGGCGGGGCGCGCAACTTCCTGGTGCCGTCGCGGCTGAACCCCGGGAAGTTCTACGCGCTCGCCGAGAGCCCGCAGCTCTACAAGCAGCTGTTCATGGTGGCGGGGTTCGAGCGCTACTTCCAGATCGTGAAGTGCTTCCGCGACGAGGCGCTGCGCCTCGACCGGCAGCCGGAGTTCACGCAGATCGACGTCGAGATGAGCTTCGTGACGCAAGATGACGTGTTCACGATCATCGAGGGGCTCATCAAGACGCTGTGGAAGAACGTGCTCGGCATCGACGTGCCGACGCCGTTCCGCCGCATGGACTTCTACGAGTCGATGACGAAGTACGGCAACGACAAGCCCGACCTGCGGTTCGGCCTCGAGCACACCGACCTCACCGAGCTCGTTCGTCGGCTCGGCGCCGAAGGCGGCGTGCCGATGCTCACCGACGCGATCGCCCAGAAGGGCATCGTGAAGGCGATGGTCATCCCCGCGAAGTACCCGCTGTCTCGCAAAGAGACCGACGAGCTCGAGGTCTTCGTTCAGGGCATGGGCGCGAAGGGCCTCGCCCGCGCGAAGATCAGCGAGACCGGCGAGTGGACTCAGGCTCCGCTCTTCAAGGCGGCGTCCGAGGGCATGCGCAACGGCATCTTGCAGGCGACCGGTGCGCAGAAGGGCGACCTCATCCTCTTCCAGTTCGGCAAAGAGGCGCTGGTGCACACGGTGATGGCGAACCTCCGCGTGCAGATCGCGAAGAAGCTGAAGCTGATCCCCGAGTACGGCTCGGGCGGCGTCTGGAACTTCCTCTGGGTCGTGAACCCGCCGCTGTTCGAGCACGACGAAGAGACCGGCCAGTGGGTCGCGGCGCACCACGCCTTCACGCGCCCGCACGACGACTGCGTGCAGTACCTCGAGACCGACCCCGGCAAGGTGCTCTGCCACCGCTACGACGTGGTGCTGAACGGCTTCGAGATCGGGGGCGGCTCGATCCGCCTGCACAACCCCGAGACCCAGTCGCGCGTCTTCAAGGCGCTCGGCATCGGCGAGGCCGAGGCCCGCGAGAAGTTCGGCTTCCTGCTCGACGCCCTGAAGTTCGGCGCGCCCCCGCACGGAGGCATCGCGCTGGGGATGGACCGCCTCGCCATGCTGCTCACGAACGCCGAGTCGCTGCGCGACGTGATTCCCTTCCCGAAGACGCAGAAGGGCACCGACCTCATGACCGGAGCCCCCGGCGACGTCGACGAGAAACAGCTCCGCGAGCTGTACGTAAAGAGCACAGCCCAGCCGAAGTGAGGTCTGTTGCCGAAGCTCGACAAGCGAACCCGCGTCCCCGCCACCGCCGCCGAGTTGTACGCCTGGCACGCGCGTGAGCGTGCCTTCGAGCGGCTGAACCCGCCGTTCGACCCGGTCGAGCTCGAGTCGAAGAGCGGGCCCGGCCTCGCCGCAGGCACCCGCGTCACCGTGCGCGTGAAGCTCGGCCCCATCGAGCAGCGCTGGGTGGCCGAGCACACCGCCGACGAGCCCGGCCGGCTGTTCCGCGACGAGCAGCGCGAAGGTCCGTTCTCGCGGTGGGTGCACACGCACCGCTTCGCCGACGGTGAGCTGCACGACGAGATCGACTGGAGCGTGCCCGTCGGCGAGGGCTTCGTCGCGAAGAAGCTCGCGCGCGCGTTCGAGTACCGGCACGCGGTGACGAAGGCCGACCTCGAGCGGCACGCGCGGTTCAAGGCTCGGCCGCGGCAGCGCATCGCGATCACGGGCATCAACGGTCTCATCGGCACCGCGCTGGCGGCGTACCTCGACACCGCCGGGCACGACATCGTGCCGGTGAAGCGCGGAGACTTCTCTGCGATCGACGGCTGCGACTCGGTGATCCACCTCGCCGGGGCGCCCATCGGCACGCGCTGGACGCGTTCGCTGCGCGTGGAGATCGTGAAGAGCCGCATCGACTACACGCGCGCGCTGGTCGAGGCGATGGGCCGCGCGAAGAAGCCGCCGCGCGTGCTGCTCTCGGGCTCGGCGATCGGCGTCTACGGCGAGCGCGGCGACGAGGAGCTCACCGAGGACTCCGCCGTCGGCGCCCGCGCCGAGAAGGGCGCCGGCTTCCTCGCGGCGCTCTGCGCGGACTGGGAGGCCGAGGCGCTGAAGGCGAGCGCGCGCGTGGTGACGCTGCGCACCGGCGTGGCGCTGACGCCGCCGGGTGGGGCGCTGCAGAAGATGCTGCCGGCGTTCCAGGCCGGAGCCGGCGGGCCGCTCGGTAGCGGGAGGCAGTGGATGAGCTGGGTCTCGATCGAAGATGTGCTCGGAGCGATCGAGCACGCGCTGCACACCGACTCGCTGACCGGCCCGGTGAACCTGGTGGCCCCGGCGCCGCTGACCGGCGAGGCCTTCGCCAAGGAGCTCGGCCGCGTGCTCGGGCGGCCCTCGTTCGCGCGCGTGCCGGCGTTCGCGCTCGAGGCGCTGTACGGCGAGTCGGCGCGGGCGGCGCTGCTGGCGAGCCAGCGGGTGCTGCCGAAGCGGCTGGTCGCGAGCGGGTTCTCGTTCATGCACCCGTCGCTCGATTCTGCGCTGCGCTTCCTGCTCGGCCTTCGCTGAGCAGCCAGAGAATCAGGGGCGACGACCGCACGTCCCGGCGCAGTACGACAGCTTCAGGGCGACGGCCGGCTTTCCCTCCCGAGTGGCCGAGCGCGCGGGCCCAGGGGTGGAGGCGCGCTCCAAATGGACCACGGATCGTGTTTCTCGCGCTCCCAAGGTGCCGAAAACGCGTGCCCGCTTGGGTGCGAAATTGATCCGTTTTGGTGCATCTGGGCCGAGATCCGTAGTCCATTTGGAGCGCCCCTCATCCGCTCGCGCCTCGAGCCGGCGGATGCGCGTGGACCGACCTCCGCTTTCCTGCTGGCCGTCGGTCAGCGCAGGTCCGTGGCGGTTGTCGCTCCTGCGGCTCTGGCAGCGATGGGGTCAGCACCCGCCGTCAGCGGGCGCCGGCGGGCTGACGAGCACTCCGACCCCGACGCTGCACGACAGCGCGCGCAGCCGCACCCGCCCGAGCCCGCCGCCACCGCCGCCGCCGTTGCCCGTTCCGAACGTGCCGGCCTGTCCGGCACCGGCCGCCACACCCGGAACCGCGCCGTCGCCGCCGGGTCCGCCGGTCTGCAACCCGTTGCTCCCGCCGGCCGCGGCGCCCGCGTCGGCATGACCGCTCTCACCCGGCACGCCGACCTGCAGCGGCCCCGCGCCTTCGCCGCCGCCGCCGCCGTGGGCCGTCACGGACCCGGGCTGAGACAGCGTCAGCTGCAGCGCCTCGAGCGCGATCGCTCCGCCGCTGCCGGCGCCGTTTCCGCCGGTGCCGTTCCCCGCCTGGGCGCCGCCCTGGCCGGGCGCCGTGAGCGCGCCGCTCACGAAGATCGCCGCGGCCGACGAGATCTGCAGCGCGCCCCCGCCGGCCGCCGCCCGAGGCACGCCAGACCGCGCGCCGAGAGCCCCGGGACAGCCGCCGCGCAGCGGCACCAGCGCAGCGTTGCCGTTCACCGCGCCCGCGGCACCGCCCGCCCCCGCGGAGCCGAACAGCGGCGTCGACCCCGCGCCACCGTTGCCGCCGCTCGTAGCGAAGCTCCCGCCGCCGCCGCCGCCGTTCGTGGTCCCTTCGACACCGGCGGTCGCGCCACCCGCGGCGCAATCGCTCGCCCCCGCGAGCACCTCGACGAGCCCCGCGACCGAGACGTCGCCGGTCGCCGCGAGGATCACCGGCCGCGGCCCCTGCACGCGGAGCACGGCTCCGGCCGCCACCGTCAGCCGCGTCACCGACAGCAGCACCGCATCGGGCCCGCCGGCCTGCGAGATCGTCGCGGCCCCCGGCAGCGGCTGCCCGCACCAGTTCATGAACACCGGAGGCCCCGCGGCCTGCGTGTCGATCACGCTCGTGCCGCACCCCAGCACGATGTCGCCCGGCGGCGGTGTCGGCACCTGGCTCTCGACGAAGTTCGCCGGCGTGTAGGGGAACAGCGGCACGCAGCCGCCGCCCGCGTTGCACACGCCGGCATCGCACGCCGTGCCCGCAGCCGCGTTCGCGAAGAGGCACCCCGCATCGGCGCCGCACTGGCCCGAGAACGTCTGGCACCCGGTCGGCGCGCACGCCACCGCCACGCCCGCGCAGCCTCCGTCGGCGAGGCAGCCGTCGCCCGTGGTGCACGACAGCCCGTCGTCGCACGCCGCCGCCGCCGCGACCGGGTACACGCAGCCGCGCACCGGGTCGCAGGTCGCTCCCGCCGCGGTGAAGCACGCGCCCGGCGGCGAGGCGCAGCCCATCGGCTGCCCCGCGACGCACGTGCCCGCGCCGTCACACACGTCGGGCGCGGTGCACGCGTTGCCGTCGCTGCACGCGGTGCCCATCGCGAGCGGCGCGTACGAGCACTGCCCGCTCATCGGGTCGCACGTCCCCGCCGCCGACCGGCACGCCGGGGCCGTGTTGCACGGCTTCGCGCTGCCGCCGCTGCACGCCTTCGCCGCGTCACACGTCGTGCCCGTCACGCACGCATTCGGCGACCGGCACAGGCTGCCCAGGCAGTCGGCGTCGGCACAGTCGGTCGCGCCGTCGCTGTCGTTGTCGAAGCCGTCGGCGCACAGGTTCTTCTCCGTCGAGGCCCCGCGGCACGTGCCCTCGCGGCAGGTGCCACCGCCGAAGCAGGGCAGGGCGTCGCAGTCGGAGTCCATGCAGTCGGTCACTGAGTCGCCGTCCGAGTCGAGGCCGTCCGCGCACGCGGTCTCGCGCCCCGGCCCCGCCGCCGGCAGCGTCAGCATCACGTCGCGCACCGTGCCCGGCAGGAAGCCCGCGGCCACGTCGCGCGAGCGCTCGGGCGGGTCGCTCGGAGTGGAGCAGCCCGGGTCCGAGAAGCCCTCGGCGTACAGCACGATGTTGTCGGGCAGCTTGCCCTGCGCCACGCCGATCGCCACCTGCGTCTTACCGGCGATCGCCACCGGGTTCGAGCGCAGCTCGAAGGCGCCGCCGTGCTTCGCCGCGACCTGCAGGCACCTGCTCGTCGCGCCCGAGCCGATCTCCACGGTGACGTTCAGCCCGCCCTCGCGCGGCCTGCTGCACGCCGCGAGCACGAGCAGCAACAGCGCCAGCAGCCTCACGGGTCGCCGGTTCCGGCTTCGCTGCTCGTCAGGATGCCGAACGATACTGCTGTTCGGCATCCACACTCGCGGCCGCTTCGCCGTCACGGAGGAACCTCCCGCCCCTCGCCGAAGCCGAGCACCCAGATGGCGGGATCCTCCGAGGCCTCGCGCAGCGCCGCGACCGCCGCCTCCTCGCCGTCGTCCGCGAGCGGGAACGTCCCGTAGTGCATCGGCACCATCACCTGCGCCGCGAGGTCGGCCTTCGCCTTCACCGCATCGGCCGGCGTCATGTGCACGGGAGCCATGAACCACTCCGGCAGATACGCGCCGATCGGCAGCACCGCCAGCCGAAACGGACCGAGCCGCTCTCCCGCCGCCTTGAAGTGCGGCCCGTACGCCGTGTCGCCCGCGAAGTAGGTGCGCCCGCTGGTGCCTTCGATGACCCAGCCCGTCCACAGGGTGCCGTCTTCGTCGGTCAGCCCGCGGTTGCTGAAGTGCTGCGTCGGCACGCTCGTCAGCTTCACCGCCGTCGCGCCGAGCTGCGTCGACTGCCACCAGTCGAGCTGGGCGACCTGCCTCAGCCCCTTCGACTCCAGGAAGCTCTTGTTCCCCAGGCCCGCGAAGATCTGCACCCCGGGGAACGCGTCCTGCACGCGCAGCAGCGTCGCGACGTCCATGTGATCGTAGTGGTTGTGCGAGATCACGACGGCGTGGATGACGGGCAGCTCCTCGAAGCGGATGCCCGGCGGCCGCACCCGATGCGGGCCCGCGAAGCCCACCGGGCTCGCCCGCGCCGCGTAGATCGGGTCGGTCAGCACGTTCACGCCGTCGAGCTGAATCAGCGTCGTCGCGTGGTTGATGAACGTCACCCGCAGCGCGCCCGGCGCCACGTGCTGCGGCGGAGGCGCTCCGTACGGCTCCTCCCGGTACGATCTCCACGGGCCCTGCTCGCTGTTCAGCTGCCACTTCAGGAGCTTCCCGACCCCGCGCGTCGGCGGCGGCGCTCCCGGCGTGAAGAACTTCTCGCCGTCGAAGTGATCCGACTGCGGCCCCACGTAGCGCGGCGCCGAGAAGCACGCCGTCAGCGCGAGCAGCGAGGGCCAGATCTTCACGCGAGACCGTCTAGCGCATTCGGCCTAAGTAGGGGGCGTGGCTGAGCTGCGCACCGTACCGTTGAGCGCGCTTCCGGCGCCGTCGGCGCCGGCGCTCGACGCCCGCACCGAGCTCGCCGAGGCCGTGAAGGGCCGCGTCTCGCAGGCAGACGGCGACCGCCTCGCCTACGCGCGCGACTTCTGGCCCCTCGGCCTCATCTTCCAGCGCGAGGGCCGCGTGCCTCCTCCCCCCGATCTCATCGTCTGGCCCTCCAGCGAGGACGAGATCCAGGCCGTCATCGCCGTCGCCCGCCGCCGCAGGCTCCCCGTCATCCCCTACGGCGCCGGCAGCGGCGTCTGCGGCGGCACCTGGGCCGTCAACGGGGGCATCGCCCTCGACTTGAAGCGCCTCGACCGCATCTCGCCCGTCGACCCCGCCGCCCGCACCGTCGACGCCGACGCCGGCGTCATGGGCGAGACGCTCGAGCGCCGCCTCGCGGCCGACGGCTGGCAGCTCGGCCACGCTCCCTCGTCGATGTACATGTCCACCGTCGGAGGCTGGCTCGCCGCCCGCAGCGCCGGCCAGCTCTCGAGCCGCTGGGGCAAGATCGAGGACATGGTGACGAGCGTGCGCGCCGTGCTCGGCACCGGCGAGCGCATCGAGACGCCCGAGCGCCCGTTCAGCGGCCCCGACGTCGCCCAGCTGCTCATCGGCTCCGAGGGCACGCTCTGCGTCTTCACGCGCGCGCGCCTGCGCGTCTTCCCGCTGCCCGAGGGCCGCGCGTTTCACGGCTACGACTTCAAGAGCCTCGCCGACGGCCTCGAGGCCATTCGCGTGATGTTCCGCGCCGGCCTGCGACCCTCCGTCGTGCGCCTCTATGATCCGTTCGACACCGCGATCGTCGGCGATCAGAAGCCGCACGTCTCGACGTCGTCGCCGGCGCAGAAGCCCCTGCTCAGCCGCGAGCTGCTGCCCGCGCTCTACCGCGTGCTCGCTCCGCAGACGCTCGGCCGGCCGGGCTTCATGAACCGCGCCGCGAGCCTCTTCAAGAAGAGCCGCCTCGTGCTCGTGTTCGAGGGCGAGGCGCAGCGCGCGCTCGACGAAGACGCCTCGGCCCGCACCCTCTGCGCACGCCTCGGAGCCACCGACCTCGGCCCCGAGCCCGCCCAGAAGTGGCTCGCGGCCCGCTACGACGTGTCGTACCGCATGTCGAAGGTGTTCGAGGGCGGCGCGTTCGCCGACACGTTCGAGGTCGCCGCCCCGTGGGAGCGCGTGCTCGAGGTCTACGAGCGCGTGCGCGCCGCAGTGGCTCCGCACGCGTTCGTGCTGTGCCACTTCTCGCACGCGTACCTCGAGGGCTGCTCGCTGTACTTCTCGTTCGTCGGCGCAGCGCCGGAAGGCCAGGAGCGCGAGCGCTACGAGACGATCTGGCGCATCGCGCTGTCGGCGGCCCAGAGCGCGGGCTCCAACGTGAGCCACCACCACGGCGTGGGCCTCTTGAAGGCGCGCGCGCTGCACGACGCGCTCGGCGACGGCCGGCACGCCCTCAAGATGCTGAAGGAGCACTACGACCCCGACGGGATCATGAACCCGGGGAAGCTGGGGCTGTGAGCTCTCTCACCGAGCTGCGCCACGCCCTGGGCCCGCTGTGCGTCGACTCGCCCGAAGGGCTCTACGTCAGCCCGAAGTCGCCCAGAGATCTCACCGAGATCCTGTCCATTCTCAAAGCCCACGGCGCCGCCCTCAACCGAGACGTCAAGCTCAGCCGCGGCGCCTTCGATCGCCTCGAGGCCGTCGAGCCGAAGTCCTGCACCGTTCAGGCCGGCGCCGGCATCGTGCTCGCCGAGCTCGAGCGCCAGCTCGAGGCCCACGCGCTCACCCTCGGCCCGCTGAGCCCCGGCGCGCTCAAGCTCACGCTCGGCGACTTCCTCGAAGGCCCCTACGCGGGCCTCAAGCCCATTCCCGTCGGGCGCCTCGAGCCCCTGTGCATCTCGCTCACCGCCGTGCTCCACGACGGCACGCGCCTGCAGACCCACTTCAGCCCGCGCAGCGCCGCCGGCCCCGATCTCGCCGCGCTGCTCCTCGGCGCGCACGGCCGCATCGGCCTCGTGCTCTCGGCCCGCCTGCGCAGCCTGCCGCGGCCCGAGTCCCTGCAGCAGGCCCGCTTGAGCTTCCCCTCCGTCGAGAGCGCCGTCGACGCGCTGAAGGCCGCGCTCGCCGACGGCTGCGTGCCGTGGAGGGTCCGCGCGAGCAAGCTCTCGGGCCGCGCCGTGCTCGAGCTCGACCTGCGCGGAGCCATCGACGCCGTCGGCCGCGACCTGCACAGCCTGCAGCACCGGGCGCCGCTGCTCGGCGGCCGGCCCGCAGGCGCCGAGCTCACCGCGCCCCAGACGGGCTCCGAGCACGAGTGCAGCTGGCACGCCGTCGCCCGCGCGCTCGACAGCGGCCATTCGATCGATCTCTACCGCCTGAGCCTGCACGGCGCCGTCGTCGCCGGCGGCGCCGGAGGCCTCAGGCTCGACGCCCCCGCCCGCTGGGCCCACGGCGCAGGCCTCGCCGCCCCCGTTCTCGGAGGCGCACCATGACCCGGAGGCCTCCGGGCAGCGGTGACGCGCGAGCGTCACAGCGGGCGATAGACCCGGACCTGGCCGGAGGCCGACAGAGATGACAGCCATTCACGACCACGCCCGCGAGTTCGCCTACTGCGCCTACTGCCCCAAGGTCTGCCGCTTCGCGTGCCCCGTCTCGGAGTCGACCAAGACCGAGACCACCTCGACGTGGGGAAAGATGACGGCCGCGCACCTCGCCGTCACCGGGCAGCGCCCCATCGACGAGAGCGCCTCGAAGGCCGTGCACGCCTGCACCGGCTGCATGCGCTGCACCGAGTTCTGCAAGCACCACAACGTGCCCGCAGAGGCCCTGTTCGCCGCGCGCGCCGAGACCATCGCGAAGGGCGTGCAGCCCGCCGGCGCCGCCTCGACGCTCGCCACCTTCGCGCAGTCGGGAAACCCCTTCGGGCGGCAGCTCGCTCCGCTCGTCGCCGCATGGAAGGCCGACGCGCCGGTGCGCTACCCGTTCTTCCCCGGCTGCACCGTGCTCGTGAAGCGCAGCGAGCTCGTCGACCAGACGCTCGCGGTCGCGAGCGCGTTCGGCGCCCCGCTCGGAGTCAGCCGCGCCGCCGGCCGCTGCTGCGGCTACCCGCTCTACGCCGCCGGCGCCTTCGAGCTGTTCGAGGCTCACGCGCGCTCGTTCGCCGAATCGATCGCCCCGTACCCCGAGCTCGTCGTGCAGGACCCGTCGTGCGCGTTCACGCTGAAGGCGATCTACCCGCGGTTCAGCGTCGACCTCTCGGCCCGCATCCGCACGCTCTACGAGGTGCTCGACGAGAACCTGCCGCACGCTCCCGTTCGCCCGCCGCTCGAAGAGGCCGTCGCGTACCACGACGCCTGCCACCTCGGCCGCGGGCTGCAGCAGTTCGACGAGCCGCGCAGGCTCTTGCGCCGCGCCGTCGCCAGCGTGCGCGAGGCCGCCTCCTCGGGCGCCGAAGGGGGCTGCGCCGGCGGCGGCGGGCTCCTCCCCCGCACCATGCAGGAGACCGCCGTCGACGTCGCCCGCCGCCAGGCCGCCGAGCTGCAGAGAGACGGCGAGACCATCGTCACCGCCTGCCCCACGTCGCGCCGCATGTTCGAGCGGGCGGGGCGCAAGGCAGAAGATCTCCTCGCGGTGCTGAAGCGCTGGCTAGACTCGAGCCCCGCGCCATGAAGACCTACCTGGTCGTCAACCCCCGGAGCGGCAACGGCGACACCGGGAAGCGCTGGGCCGAGATCCAGGCCCGCCTCGTCCGCTCGCTCGGCGAGATCGCGTTCGGCTTCACCGAGGGCCCGATGCACGCCTGCGACCTCGCGCGGCGCGCGCTCCACGACGGCTTCGACACCGTCATCGCCGTCGGCGGCGACGGCACCATCAACGAGACCCTCAACGGCTTCTTCGAGGGCGGCCGGGCGATCAACCCCAAGGCCGCGCTGGGCGTGCTGCCACGCGGCACCGGCGGTGACTTCCGCCGCACCTTCGGGTGGGAGCTCGAGCTCGAGCACACCGTCGAGCGGCTTCGCCGCGACTCCACCGAGCCGTTCGACGTCGGCCTCCTCGAGTACACCGGGGCCGATTCCAGCCGAAAGACGCGCTACTTCGCGAACATCACCAGCTTCGGAGTCTCCGGCCAGATCGACCGGGAAGTGAACACCTCGAGCAAGGCGCTCGGCGGCAAGCTCTCGTTCATGCTCGGCTCGGTGAAGGCGCTGGCACGGTGGAAGGACAAGCGCGTGCGCCTCAAGCTCGACGGCGCCGCGCCCGAAGAGGTCAGCTGCACCACCATCGCCGTCGCGAACGGCAAGTACTTCGGCGGCGGCATGATGGTCGCGCCCGGCGCCGCCACCACCGACGGCATCTTCGACGTCACCATCTGGAGCGGCTACAAGCTGACGGACTTCGCCTTGAAGCAGGGCAGCATCTACAGCGGCGAGCACGTGAAGTGGAAAGGCACCCGCTGCCTCAAGGCGAAGGTCGTCGAGGCCGAGAGCGACGAAGAGGTGCTCATCGACTGCGACGGCGAGCAGCCCGGCCGCCTGCCGTGCCGCATGAGCGTGCTGCCGGGCGCCGTGCGGCTCAAGGTGTGAGCACGAAGGCGGCGACGCGATCCCACGCGCGGTCGAGCGCATCGGCGTGTGACGCTCCGTCGACGCTGACGAGCTCTGCGTGCGGAAACCGGGCGGCCAGCGCGACCGCCATCTCGTGTGGAAAGACCGTGTCGTTCGTCCCGTGAACGATCAGCACGCGCTGCTTCACCTCGGGCGCCTTCGACAGCGAGTCGTAGCGGTCGGCGAGCATCCACCTCGCCGGCAAGAACGGAAACGCGCGCTGCGCCACGTCTCCCATCGACGTGAACGGCGTCACGAGCACGAGCGCGCGCCCCCAGCCGCGCCGCGCCAGCTCGACCGCGGGCCCGGTGCCCAGCGACCTCCCGACCAGCACGATCCGGCTCGTGTCGACGCCGCGCGTGACGAGCGCCTGCAGCGCCAGCTCGCTCTCGGAGTACAGCGCCGCCTCGCTGGGCTCTCCGGGCCTGCCGCAGTACCCGGGATACTCGACGCCGTAGAACCCCGCGCCGCGCGCAGCCCACGCCGCGCGCTGCCGCTCGAGGTCGGCGCCGTTCTCGCCGTTGCTGTGGAAGTACACGATGACGGGGCCCGAGCGCGGCAGGTACTCCGAGAACGTCCCCACCGGGCTCCTCGCCTCGGACGGGTAGATGAGCGCGCGCTGCCGCACGAAGAAGAACAGGCAGGCCGCCACGTAGGCGCCCACGGCCACCATCGCGACCGCGATCAGACGCCGCTTCACGTGGCCCTGAAGCACGCGCTCGCGATCAGCGTGCGCCCCACGGTCACCTTCGAGCGCTGCATCAGCGCCGCCAGCGCGCGGTCTTTCTCCTGGTAGCGCTGCTCTTCTTCGGCCCGCAGCGTCGACAGCGCCTTGCGGTACGCGCGGTCGGTGCGCTCGATCGCCACGCGGTCTTTCGTGCGCCGCGCCTCTTCCCACTCGGCGCGCGCCGCCTCGACCTTGCGCCGCGGCGCGACCAGGCAGTCCTCCGCGAACCGGTCGCCGCGCTCGCGCGCCTCGTCGAGGTCCACCGCGATCTTCCTCTCGTGCCGCTTCTGCACCTCGTCCCGCGCCGCGTTCAACGCGGCCTCCTGCGCCGCCGCCACCGACACCGCCGGAGGCACCACCGCCGCCTCGATCGCCGGCGCCTTCATCAGCGCCTCGCCCTCGGCCAGCGGCAGCGCACGCCAGCCGTCGCCCTCCTGCACCAGCACGACGTGCACCAGCGAGTCCGTGCCGCCGGTCTCGAACCTGTACACGAACCACCAGCCCGTCTTGCCCTCCAGCGCCGGCGCCGTCACCTGCAGCTTCACCACCCCTTCGAGCGGCTGCAGCGCCACCTTCGCGACCGCCTTCGAGCGCTGCAGCTTCGCCCGCACCGTCTCTTCGCGCAGCTTCAGCTTCTTGCGCACCTCGCCGTCGAAGCGCTCCATGAGCAGCGAGCGCGTCTCGGTCATGCGCTCCGAGATGCTCTTGCCCATGTCGCTCTGCAGCGCCGAGAACGCCGCGTCGATCTCCACCGGAGTGCGGCACGACTGGTAGATGTCGAGCACGCGCCGCTCGAAGTCGACGCCGCTCTCGAGCGCTCCGAGGATCTCGTCGGACGCCCCGAACACGCCGTCGAACAGCCCCAGCTTCTTCTCGAGCAGCTCGTAAAGCCGCGCGTCGGCCGCGTTCGACCTGTTCAGGAAGTTCAGCACCAGCACGTCGCGCGCCTGGCCGTAGCGGTGGCAGCGCCCGATGCGCTGCTCGACGCGCTGCGGGTTCCACGGCAGGTCGTAGTTCACCACGAGGTTGCAGAACTGCAGGTTGAGCCCCTCGGCCCCCGCCTCGGTCGAGAGCAGGATCTGCGCGCGATCGCGGAAGTCGGTCACCAGCGCCGCGCGCTGCTCCGGGGTCGAGGCGTCGCCCGACAGCACCGCCACCCTCCACGACGGCGAGAGCAGGCCGAGCAGGTAGTCCTGCGTGCGGCGGCTCTCGGTGAACACCACCGCCTTCTCGGGCCACTGGTGCGCGCGCGCCACCGTGAACACGCGGTCGAGCGCGCGCTTGAGCGCCTCGCCCTTCGCGTTCGTCGTCAGCGCGCGGGCCCGCTGCGCGTAGCCCTTCAGCTCCTTCACCTCGAGCTCGAGCTCCTTCGCGGTGCGCGCGGCCCTGACGCCCGCGTCTCGCCCGGGCAAGCCGCTGGCCAGCGGTGACGCGTGAGCGTCACAGCCGGCGTCAGACCGGAGCCTGGCCGGCGGCTGCCCCCAGAGAAACGACTCTTCTTCCTCGGCGAACTCCGCGAGCTCCTGCGGCAGGTACTGCAGCTTCTTCTCGAGCCCCTCGGCCAGCTTCTCGAGCGTCGGAGCGATCGCGTGCGACGACGACGCCAGCAGCTTCCGGTACACCAGCGTCAAGAGCGTGCGCTTCTCGGGGTCGATCGCCGCCGTGTCTTTGCGGCGCAGGTACTCGCTGACGTCTTCGTAGAGGCTCTGCTCTTCGGCCGAGGGCGAGAAGTCTTCGACGATGCTGCGCCGGTTCGTGAAGCGCACGTACTCGCGCACCTGCCGGCGCAGCGTGCGCTGCACCACGCCGCCGAGCCGCTCCTTCAGCTCGCCGGCCGCCTCGTCGCTCAGCTCGCCGGGGAACCGCGCCTCGAACGCCTCGTGCGGCCCCAGGATCTGCTCGTCGAGCAGCGACATCAGCCCGAACAGCTCCGACAGTTCGTTCTGCAGCGGAGTCGCCGTCAGCAGCAGCTTCGGCCGCCCGGCCAGCGCGGCCTTCAGCGCCTTGCCCGTCTTGTTGCCGGGGCGGTGCGCGTTGCGCAGCCGGTGCGCCTCGTCGATGACCACGAGGTCCCACTCGACCCACCTCAGCAGCTCGGGCCTGGCCGCCGCGAACGGAATCGAAGCGATGACCACGGAGGGGGACTCGAACGGGTTGGCGCCCGGCGTGCGCCCGTCGACGACGACCGCCTCGAGATCGAGCTTCGACTGCAGCTCCGACTGCCACTGCATGCGCAGCGTCGCGGGCGTCAGCACCAGCATCTTCTTGCGGCCCTCGGCGGCGAGCTGCGCCATCACGATGCCCGCCTCGATCGTCTTGCCCAGGCCGACCTCGTCGGCGAGCACGCAGCCGCCCTTCGGCAGCGACTCGAGCGCGAACACCGCCGCCTCGACCTGGTGGGGGTTGAGATCGACCTTCGCCTCGACGAGCGCGCGCGCGACGCGCGTCGAGCCGTCGGCGCTGCGCAGGCCGCGCTCTTCGGCGATGACGCGCGCGTGAAAGCGCGTCGCCGGGCTCTCTGCCCAGGGCGCGCTCAGCGGGGAGGAAGCTGCCGGCGTCTCGCCGGTGATCCTCCGCGGTGCCTCGCTTCCCAGGCGGCTGCCGGCCGGTTCCCGGTCTTTCGCCGGCTGTGACGCTATCGCGTCACCGCTGGCCGTCCGCCGCAGGTCCAACCGCTACGGCTCTTCGTACTGCGGGTGCATGTACTTCTGGAGCTTCTTGGTGATGTAGCTGCGCGCGAGGCTCCGCATCAGCAGGCCCGGGTCATCGCCGTCGCCGCCGACGCTGCTGTCGGTCACCACGAGCACCGCGTTGATCTCGATGCCCATCACCTTGCCGGCGATGTACGCGCGGTCGCCCGACCAGGTGCTGACCACGCCGAACGCCTTCCTCCAGTAGTCGAACAGCATCTGCGTGCGGGCGCGGGCGTCGGCCTTGCTGAAGTGGTGCTCGACGTCGAAGTGCAGCTTCTCGGAAGCCGCACCCGAGCCTTCCGCGAACGCGGCCCCCCCGGCGAGAACGATGCCCAGCGCAATCGCTCGAAGCACGGACGAATTCATACCACAGCCGATCGATCGCGCCTCCACTTTCGAAGGCGCGGGTAGGCGCGGCTCTCACCGAAGCAGGGCACCCCGGTGGGCCGCCGCGCCCAGAAGTTGATGATGACCGCGAGCCTCAGCCGCGGCTGAGGTGGCAACCGCGCACCGGGGATCTGATTCCGGGCGTCGAGCACGCCGTGCGTGAGGCGGCCGTCGAACGTCACGAAGCGGTTCGGCGCGGGGCGCACGAGATCGAGCTCGAGGCGATCGGGCGCCATCGCCGGGTTCCGAGGGTTCGGCGGCTGGTCCGTCACCGCGAGCAGCCCGCCGCGGCAGCGGTTCAAGAACAGCACCGAGGACGTCACCGGGTGCACGAGCGCCCCCGTTCGTACGCTCAGCTTCTCGTCGCGGTCCTGGTGGAAGTCGACCTGCACGTTGGACGTGTACATGCGCGAGAGCCACCACTCGGCGCCCGCGACGTCGAGGCGCGGCCAGAGCGCCGCGACCGCTTCTTCGACGACGCACGAGGGCGGGGCGCCGGCCGGCATCCAGAACGTCGTCTGGTACGTGGTGCGCAGGCCGGACTCGCCGAGCGACCGGACGGCCGAGAGCACGCGGCGAAACAGCGGAGCGGGCAGGGCGCCGTCGGCGATCTTCACCGGGGCAGCGAGGTCATCGCCTCACTGCGCGCCGCGCCCTCGCTCGACGCCGGCTCGCCCATCTCCATCAGCGCCGCGACGGTCGGGGCGACATCGACCACCCGGATCGGCGCCGGGTTGAACCCGGGCTTCACGCCCTTGCCGAGAAACAGCACCGGCACCTGATTGTCGTACGCATAGGGAGCCCCATGCGAGGTCCCCGACGGCTCGTACTCGAGCACGCGGAACGGCTTGAGCGAGAACAGCACGTCGCCGCTGCGCTCCGGGTAATAGCCGGCCCGCAGCGCCGCGCCGAGCGGGCCCGGCGCGGAGTCGAGATCGTCGCGCGCCACCGCGAGCGCCACGTCGGGCTGCCTCGACAGCCACGCAGCCGCCGCCCGCCGCACCGCCGCGGCATCGAGCTTCTTGTCGGCGATCGCCTTCTGGTCCAGGTAGACGTCGGTCTCTTCGATCGCGGCCGCGAAGTCGCCCCTGAAGCGCTCGTTGAGCTCCTTCTTCAGGCCGTCCAGGTACGGCACCGGGCTCACGCGCACGCCCTCGACGCCGGCGGCGGCCCACTCCTCGGGGATCGCGGCGCCGCCGTGGTCGGCCGACAGCACGACGAGCAGGTTCGCGCGGCCTCCGGCGGCCCTCTCGCCGAGCGCGATCAGCTCGGCGACGGTCTTGTCGAGCCGCAGCGCCGCGTCCTGCGTCTCCCACGAGTACGGCCCGAACAGGTGGTACGTGCGATCGAACGACGAGATGCTCACCGCGAGCAGATCGGGCACCTCGTCCTTCCCCAGGCCTTCGCCGTCGATCGCCGCCTTCGCGGCCTGCACGAACAGATCGTTCATCAGCGGCGACGACGACAGCGCCGCGTACGACTGCGGCCCCGGCGCGGTCAGCCCGCCGTTCAGCGGGTGCGGAAACGTGCGGCCAAGCCCGTAGACGTCGGCCTCGTACGGCCGGTCATCGGTCCCCACGTACTCCTTCGCAGGCAGCAGGAGCGGCCACTCCTTCGCCTGGTACGCGTCCGCGAGCTTCTTGTCGTTGAGCGCCTTCATCCACGCCGGCACTTCCTTCAGGTAGTACGTGCCGGTCACGAAGCGGCCGATCGACTCGTTGAACCACCACGCCTGGCCGAGCTTGCCGCCCATCGCGACCGCCGCGCGGCCCTTGCCCGCGATCGCGATCACCTTGCCGCGGCCCTGCGACGTCAGCCGCACGCGGTCGGCCAGCGTCTCGGCCATCAGCGCCGCGGGCGACACGTCGGTGTTCTCGAGCGGCGCCTCGAGCGGAGGGTGGTTCGCGTCGGCGAACACCGGCTCGAGCTTGCCGCTCAGCCGGTTGAACACGCGGTTCGACACGACGCCGTGGCGCCACGGGTTCGTGCCCGTGCTCAAGGTCGCGTGGCCCGCCGCCGTCACCGTCTCGGCGTAGTCGTACCTCGCGGTCGGAAAGAAGGCGCCCTGGGTCGACATCGCGAGCAGCCCGGCCTTGAAGCGCGGCTTCATGCGCCAGAACAGATCGCTGCCGAGCGCATCGACCGAGATGAAGAGCGTCAGCTTCGGAGGCTTCCCGAACGCGACCGCCGACGACAGCAGCACCAACAACCACAGGCCCTTGCGCATCAGGCCGCGCACTTTCGGCGAGAAAGCAGATAGGGTCCAGCGCGTTCATGAGCCCCGTCGAAGTCCGCCTGCGCGTCATCTACGGCGACACCGACCAGATGGGCGTCGTCTACTACGCGAACTACTTCCGCTACTTCGAGCTCTCGCGCAGCGAGTACTTCCGCGCCCGCGGAGGCAGCTACGTCGACGTCGAGAAGCGCGGCCTCATGCTGCCGGTCGTCGACGCGAGCTGCAGCTACCGCGCTCCGGCGCGCTACGACGACGTGCTCGTGGTGAAGGCCGAGGTCACCCGCATGAAACGCGCCTCGATCGAGTTCAGTTATGAGGTGCGCAAGGACCAAGACCCGGCCATTCTGTGCACCGGCAAGACGCTGCATGCCTGCATCAACCGGGAAGGGCGCCCGACCGCGCTGCCCGAAGACATCGTGAAGCTGTTGTCCTGAATCGAGCAACAAGGAGCACAGATGGATCGCAACCTCGCCCTCGAGATGGTCCGCGTCACCGAGATGGCCGCCATCGCCTCGGCGAAGCTGATGGGCCGCGGCACCAAGAACGAGTCCGACCAGGCCGCCGTCGACGCCATGCGCAAGGCGTTCGACACGCTCGACATCAACGGCACCGTCGTCATCGGCGAGGGCGAGCGCGACGAGGCCCCCATGCTCTACATCGGCGAGAAGGTGGGCCGCGCGCAGACCACGTCGACTCCGGTCGACATCGCGCTCGACCCGCTCGAGGGCACGAACCTCTGCGCCTACGGCCGGCCCGGCGCGATCTCGGTCATCGCGATCGCGGGGCAGGGCTGCCTGCTCAACGCGCCCGACACCTACATGGAGAAGCTCGCCGTCGGCCCGCGCGGCAAGGGCGCGATCGACCTGCGCAAGTCTCCGACCGAGAACCTCAAGTCCATCGCGAAGGCGATGGGCCGCGCCGTCAGCGAGCTCACCGTCGTGATCCTCGACCGCGACCGCCACAAGGAGCTCATCGCCGAGGTCCGCACCGCCGGCGCCCGCGTGCGGCTCATCGAAGACGGCGACGTCGCCGGCGGCGTCGCGACCTGCTTCGAAGAGAGCGGCGTCGACGTGCTGATGGGCATCGGCGGAGCCCCCGAGGGCGTCATCACCGCGGCCGCCGTCATCTGCGTCGGCGGCGACATGCAGGGCCGGCTCAAGCCGCGCAACGACGACGAGATCGCGCGCGCGAAGAAGATGGGCATCACCGACATCGACCGCATCTACACGGCGCAGGAGCTCGCGAAGGGTGAGGTGATGTTCGCGGCGACGGGCGTGACGACCGGCGACTTCCTGAAGGGCGTGCGCTTCTACGCGAAGGGCTGCGAGACGCACTCGATCGTGATGCGCAGCAAGAGCGGCACGGTGCGCTACGTCACCGCGACCCACCAGCTCGACAAGAAGCCCGGTTTCACAGCTTGAGAGAAGGAGACCCACGACCATGGCCGGAGCCACCCGCAGCATCACCATCAACGCGCCGCGCGAGAAGGTGTTCGAGGTGATCGCCGACGTCGAGCGCTACCCCGAGTTTCTGCCCGAGGTGAAGGGCATCAAGGTGAGCAACAAGCGCGGCAACGAGTCCGACGTGCACTACGTCGCCGAGGTCGTGAAGACCATCAAGTACACGGTGCGGCTGAAGGAAGAGAAGCCGAACCGGGTGTCGTGGACGTTCGTCGACGGCGAGTTCATGAAGGACAACAAGGGCCACTGGGACCTGGAAGATCTCGGCAACGGCACCACGAAGGCGACCTACAACATCGAGATCGCCCTCGGAGCGCTGGTGCCGAAGACCATCGTCACCGCGCTCGTCGACACGCAGCTGCCGAAGATGCTCGAGAACTTCAAGCGCCGCGCCGAGGCGCACGCCGCGAAGAAGTAGATTCGTGAACGCGAACGTGGACGCGAACGTGGACGGCTTCTCGCGGCGCTGACACGGCCGTCCACGTTCGCGTTCACGTTCAAGTTCACGTGATGTCAGGTCGGCGTCACGCTCGGTATGTCCGTCCGTCGCGACGGCACGAAGCACTCCAGCTTGTCGGCCTTGCCCTTCACGGTCAGCGCCGGCACGCTCTGCCAGGCGAACTTGTCGCCGGCCAGCGTCCGCGTCGCCTTCGACACCAGCACCGGCGACCCGACCTGCTTCGTCAGCCCCTCGATGCGCGACGCCACGTTCACGGTGTCGCCGATCGCGGTGTACTCGAGCCGCCGCGTCGTGCTCCCGATGTCGCCGAGCACGACCTGCCCCGAGTGCAGGCCGATGCCGATCTTCAGCGCCGGCTCTCCGCGCTTCAGCCGGTCGGCGTTCAGCCCCTCGAGCTCGGTCAGCATGTCGAGCGCGCAGATCACCGCGTGCTGCGCGTGCAGCGCGTCGGCGATCGGCGCACCGAAGTAGGCCATCACCCCGTCGCCGATGAACTTGTCGAGCGTCCCGCCGTGGCGGAACAGCACGTCGACCATGCGCGAGTGGTACTCGTTCAAGAGCCTCACCACCCCCGCGGCGTCCATCGTCTCCGACATCGCGGTGAAGTCGCGGATGTCCGAGAACAGCACCGTCACGTCGCGCGCCTCGATCGAGCCGCCGCCGCCGCTGTCCTGCAGCCGGCTCGCGACCGCCGGGCTGAAGTAGCGCCCGAGGCGCTGCAGCCGCAGCTCTTCCGTCGACACCGCCTGAATGAGCCGCCCGGTCCGCGCGACCACGTACATGCCGGCCGCCGCGGCCACGCCCATCACGATCGCCGTGATCGCCTGCGCGCCTGCGCTGATCCCCGCCTGCTGCTGCAGCACCACCACGAACGCCGCCGCCACCACGGCCGCGACCGCGATCAGCGCGCGGTCGAGCACCAGCACCGAGGCCGCCAGGAACGCGCAGAAGATCGCCGCGGTGAAGCCCGCCACCCCGCCCGGCGAGGGTGACAGCGGCAGCGACTGGTACTGCAGGTAGAACACGACGGGGAAGTCGATCAGCGCGCCCAGCCACCCGATCGCCCGCGCCCGCTTCGGAGCCCGCCACGCCACCGCCACCAGCACCACCGAGACCCCCCAGTAGGCGGTGAACGCCGGGAGGATCACCGCCCAGTCGGCCAGCCCCTTCACGAGGCCGAGGTACAGCGACACCGCGAACGCCAGGTTGATCCCCATGACGCGGATCAGCTGCATGCGCAGCACGTTGCGGCCGCGCTCCCTCCGCAGCTCCTTCTCGACCGTCTTCTGAAGGCTCTGACTGCTGTCGCCCATGGCGCTGGAACGGCTCACCGTACCCGAGGTCTACGGGCGGGGCGCCTTTTCGGTTCCTGTAAGCGTACGGATCACCATGTGTTTTGAACGAGGCCGCGGGGGGTTGCCGACGGGAAACAGCGCATTAGAATCTGACATGCGAATGCTCGATGCCTTCATCATCGAGGAGATCAAGCGCCGGGAAGCCGAGCGGGAGAAGCTGGAGCGCTCGCGCCCCAAGCTCGAGATCCCACGGCGCGAGCGTGAAGACGAAGAAGACGCTCCCCGCGATGAAGCCGCCGAGAAGCCTCAGCGCGGTGTCGTCGTCATCGATCTCTGACCGGTGCTGAGAGCGCTGCTGGCGTCGGTCCGCCGCAAGCCCCTCACCGTCTGGTTCCACCCTGCCTACCGGCTGCCGCTGTCGGGCACCGAGGGCAGCACCGCGATGGACTCGCGCCGCGCGAACCACGCGCTGCACTACCTCTTGAAGGAGCACGCCGTTCGCGAGGAAGACGTCGTGCAGCCGAAGCCCATCACCTACGAGGAGCTCCAGCGCGTGCACACGCACGACTGGCTCGACTCGCTGTCGCGGCCCTCGACCCTCGCGCACGTGTTCGCGGTCGACGAGGCCGACGTCGTCGTCGACGAGCTGCTCGCCTCCGTCCGCCTCGCCTGCGGCGGCACCCTCGAGGCCGCCCGCCGCGCGCTCGAGCACCGCGTGCCCCAGCTCAACCTGCTCGGAGGCTTCCACCACGCCGCCCCCACGCGCGGCGTCGGCTTCTGCGCCGTCAACGACGTCGCCGTCGCCATCGCCTCGCTGCGCGCCGGGGGCTTTGCCGGCCGCGTCGCGGTGATCGATCTCGATGCGCACCCGCCCGACGGCACGTCGGCCTGCCTCGGCGCCGACGCCTCGGTCTGGCTCTCGTCGATCTCGGGCGTCTCGTGGGGCGACCTCGCCGGCGTCGACGAGGTGGTGCTGCCGAAGGGCACCGGCGACGCCGGGTACCTCGCGGCGCTCGACGCCCAGCTCGAGCGCATGCCGCCGTGCGAGCTCGCGTTCGTGCTCGCCGGCGGCGACGTCATCGCGGGCGATCGGCTGGGCACGCTCGGCGTCTCGGTCGCCGGAGCGCGCGAGCGCGACCTGCGCGTGGTGAAGCGGCTGCGCGACGTGCCGTCGGTGTGGCTGCCGGCCGGGGGCTACGGCCCGCACGCGTGGAAGGTGCTCGCCGGCACCGGCCTCGCGCTCGCGTTCGAGACCGACCTGCCGATTCCCCCCGACTTCGACCCGCTCGGCGCCGAGCTGTCGGAGGTCGCGATGAAGCTCGCCGGCGATCAGCTGAGCGGCGGCGCGCTGACGCTGTCCGAGGCCGACTTCCCCGAGCTGTTCGGCGCTCCGAAGAGGGGCAGCGAGCGGCTGCTCGGCTTCTACACGCGCGACGGCCTCGAGTACGCGCTCGAGCGCTACGGCATCCTCCCGTTCGTGCGGCGCCTCGGCTTCGCGGACCTGCGCGTCGAGCTCGACGGCGGGCGCATGCGGCTGGTGTCGGGCACCGCCGCGCTCCTCGAGCTCGAGGTCGAGAAGCAGGCGCTCGCCGGCCGCGAGGTGCTGTTCGTGAACTGGCTGTCGCTGCGGAACCCGCGCGCCCACTTCTCGGAGAAGCGCCCGAAGCTGCCCGGCCAGGAGGTGCCCGGCCTCGGCCTCGCCCAGGAGGCCACCGCGCTGCTCGCCATCATGGCCGAGCGGCTCAAGCTCGACGGCGTCGCCTTCCGGCCCTCGTGGTTCCACATGGCGTACGCCGCGCGGCACGGCGGGAGGTTCGTCGATGCGAAGCGCCAGGGCCGGTTCGAGGCGCTCGTTCGCGACCTGCGGGCGCTGCCGCTGCTCGAGGCGACCCGCGCGGTGGCCGAGGGCCGCGTGCGGCTGAACGGCGAGCCCTACGCGTGGGAGGCCGACGCAATGGTGCGGTGGCTCAAGCCGCAGGACGGCGGCGACGCCGCCGCGGTGGCCGCGGAGCGCGAGCGCTGCCGCTTCACGCTCGCGTGACCTCTCTCAGTGAACGAGGCCGCCCGCGGGCTGCTGCGCCGCCTGGCCCTCGGCGACCACGAGCAGCGCGAGCTTCGAGAGCGCGGAGGCGTCGAGCTTGTTGCCGCGCTCGGGGATGCCCAGCCCCCCGGCCGTCCACTCCGGCACGAAGATCAGCGGCTCGGCGTCGCCGTTGTAGCCGAGCTGCACGAGCTGGTTGGCCTCGTAGCTGCGGCAGCGCTTCTCGCAGCAGTAGAAGCGCTCGACGACGCGGTACAGCCCCTCGGGCGCGAGGGCGACCAGGGTCTGGCTCCACTCGGCGTCGGGCACCGTGAAGCCGCGCTGCTGCCAGCGGGCGCGGTTGGTGGCCCAGGTCTGCGGCAGGTAGATGCCGGGGCCGGGGTCGCCGTGGTTGTGGAAGTAGACGAGGGCGCCGGCGGGGACGCTCTCGAGGGGGCGGGTGGTGCGGTACAGGCCACAGGGCGGGTGGTGCGCGGCGCTCATCGGTGTAGAACATCTATGCCATGTCCGTGGAAATGCACGCGCAGCAGCAGGGCCTCACCACGCAGCTCACCCACGGCCCCTCGGGCACGTCGATTCGCACCGTGCCCCCGAAGGACAACGGCGGCGACGCCTCGAGCTTCTCGCCCACCGACCTCGTCGCCGCCGCGCTCGCCTCGTGCGCCGTCACCACGATGGTGCTGATCGCGAAGCGCGAGAACATCCCGCTGGGAGACCCGAAGGCGCGCGTCGTGAAGGCGATGACGGGCAGCGGCCCGCGGCGCATCGCCGAGCTCACGCTGCACATCGACATGCCCGCCGGCGTGAAGCCCGAGCACCGCGCCCGCCTCGAAGAGATCGCGCGTGGCTGCCCGGTCGCGCGCAGCCTGCACCCCGACGTAAGACTGCCCATCACGTTCGGGTACCCGCAATGACCAGGCTCACTGCACTGCTGCTGGCCGTCGCGGTTCCCGCCGCCGCGCAGCAGCAGCAGCAGCAGGTGTCGCTCGTGCCTGTCAAGACCGAGTCCCCCGCCTGGGCGCGCAAGGAGCGCCCGCTGCACGAGCGCCCCGAGACCTGGATCATCGCCGGCGCCGCCACGATCGCCGTCGCCGCGACGATCGCCGGGCTGGTGGTGCTCGGCCTTCAGCTCTCGGGCGCCGACCGCACGAGCCCCGGCGGGAGCCCGGCTCCGGTTCGCATGAGCGACTTCGCCTGCGGCGCGAGCTGCGACGGCTGGGTGGACGAGCCGCCGAAGTAGCGCGGCTCAGGTGCCGGTCTTCACGACGGGCCGCGGCTCGACCGCGACCAGGCGCAGCTGCCCCGACGACGCGGTGAAGCTCTTCGCGTCGACCTCGCGCTCCAGGTACGTGTAGCCGTCGAGCCCCGCCTCGTACATGCGCAAGAGCTGCCGCGACTCGTCGAGCGTGAGGTGCCCGGCGCGCAGCGCGTTCTCGGCGAGCCGGCGCACCTTCGCGACCAGATCGTCTTTCGTGTACGCGACGTAGTGCAGCACCTCGGTGACCGTGTCGCCCTCGACGACGTGATCGATGAGGTACCCGCCGCCGGGCGCGAGCGACACCTGCACCGTGTGCGTGTCGCCGAAGAGGTTGTGGAGGTCGCCGAGGATCTCCTGGTAGGCGCCGACCATGAAGATGCCGAGGTAGTACTCCTCGTCGTTCAGCGCGTGCAGCTCGAGCACGTCTTTCACTTCGCGCTTGTCGATGAAGTGCTCGATCTTGCCGTCGCTGTCGCACGTGATGTCCGCGAGCACCGCGCGCCGCGTCGGCTTGTCGGCGAGCCGGTGAATCGGCATCACCGGGAACAGCTGATCGATCGCCCACGAGTCGGGCAGCGACTGGAACACCGAGAAGTTGCAGAAGTAGGTGTCCGACAGGTGGTGCTCGAGCGCCTCGAGCTCCTCGGGCACGTCGCCGGACTCCTTCGCGAGCCTCAAGACCTTGTGGCAGATCGCCCAGAACAGGTTCTCGGCGGCGACGCGCTCCTCGAGCGACAGGTGGCCGAGCGAGAACAGCGAGAGGCTCTCTTCCTTGTACTCGCTGGCGTCGTGCCAGGACTCGAGCAGGTTCTTGCGCGTGACGTCGCGCAGGGTGGCGGCGAGGTTCTTCACCACCTGGGGCACGCCCTCGCCCTGGGTCTCGCTCACCGGCTGCACGTCGAACTCCGACGAGCCCAAGACCTCGGTGATGAGCACGGCGTGGTGCGCGACGACGGCGCGGCCGGACTCGGAGACCAGGTTGGGGTGGGGGACCTTGGCGCGCTCGCACGCCTCCATGACCGAGAAGACGACGTCGTTCGCGTACTCCTCGGTGGTGTAGTTCATCGACGACGCGAAGTTCGTCTGCGAGCCGTCGTAGTCGACGCCGAGGCCGCCGCCGACGTCGAGGTACTGCAGCGGAGCGCCCTGCCGCACCACCTCGACGTAGAACCGCCCGACCTCGCGCAGCGCGTTCTTCACGTTGCGGATGTTCGAGATCTGGCTGCCCAGGTGGAAGTGCAGCAGCTCGAAGCTCGGCAAGAGGCCCGTCTCTTTCATGAAGCCGATCGCCTGCATCAGCTCCTGGGCCGAGAGGCCGAACTTGCTGCGGTCGCCGCCGCTGGCCTCCCACTTGCCGGCGCCGCGGCTCGAGAGGCGCACGCGGATGCCGAGGCGCGGAGCGATGCCCGTCTTGCGCGCGACCTCGGCGATCAGCGGGAGCTCGGTCGGCTTCTCGACGACCATCACGACCTTGCGGCCGAGCTTCGACGCGAACAGCGCGGTCTCGACGTACTCCTCGTCTTTGTACCCGTTGCAGATGATCAGCGCCTCGGGGTCTTCGAGCAGCGCCATGACGGCGAGCAGCTCGGGCTTGGAGCCGGCCTCGAGGCCGTAGTTGTACTGGCGGCCGACGTCGACGATCTGCTCGACGACGTAGCGGTGCTGGTTGACCTTGATCGGGTAGACGCCGCGGTAGCTGCCCTTGAAGCCGTGCTCGGCGATGGCCTTCTTGAAGGCCTCGTTGAGATGGATGACGCGGTGCCGCAGCACGTCGGTGAAGCGGATCAGGAGCGGCAGCGAGATGCCGCGGCGGCGGACCTCGTCGACGAGCTCCTTGAGATCGAACGACGGGGTGTCGGGGCCACCCGGGTGGATGGCGACGTTGCCCTTCTCGTTGATGCCGAAGTAGCCGGCTCCCCACGAGCGGATGGCGTACGTCTCGAGGGAGTCGGCGATCGTCCAACGGGGCGGAGTCGGGTTGGCCATTTGAGCGGCGCACTATAGATCAGGGCGCCGCCTCGCTCGCGATCTGATCGCGAGCGTGATCAGCGCGGCGAGTGACAGATTCGTGACGGAGCTGGAGCAGCCGCAGCCGACGTCGCGGCACGGCGCGCGGACGATGCCGGCGTCGGCGAGCGCGGCTTCGCAGTTCCCGTCGGCGAGCGCCTGGCCGTACGCGCTCGCCGACATCGTCGCCTGCTGCGCGTGACCGCACGTCACGCGACCGTGCGCGTCGACCGCGAGCACGCCCTGATCCGTCGCCAGCACCGTTGCGCCTGCGTCGACGCCTTCGATGGCGCCCGCGTCCGGAGCCGGCGTGCCGAACGTCGTGCCCCCGGTCACGTGGAGACCTCCGTCGGTCTCGACGGCGGCGCCGAGGCGCACCCACGCCGGTGGCGGCGTACGACACATGCAGCCGTCGGCGACGTCGACGCAGCTGCCGAGCGCGACGGTCGTGAAGAGCGCGAGCATCACTTCTGCGCCGCCTCTGCGGCCTTCTCGAGCTGCTCGCGCATCTTCGGGTCCGACAGCATCTTCACGACGTCGGTGTTCTGCATCAGCTCGCGGTAGTCGCCGGTCTCGAGCGCGCGCCGCACGGCGTCGTCGTCGGTCGCCTTCTTGAAGCGGGGGTCCTTCCGCAGCGCGGTGTACTGGGGCGAGCTCGTCTTCTTGGCGGCGGCGACGAGGTCGTCCATGCCGGGGATCGCCGCCATCGCGAACAGGTTGTGGTTGCGCGCGATGCCGAACAGCACCGAGCCCTTCGGCGCGAGCTGCAGCCGCTTCCCCGCGATCGCGACGTTGTCTTCGAGAAACGCGATGGCGCAGAGCACGAACCAGCAGATCGCGCCCATGCGCAGCCCGCCGAGGAAGAAGCCGAGCGCGCGGTCGAGGCCGCGGTCCTTCATCTCCTTGCCCGCGAGGATGCGCAGCAGGAGCGCGTGCACCACGTAGCGGATCAGCAGGAACCCCACGAAGAAGATCACCAGCGACGCGATCACGATGCCGACCGTCTGCGACGTCTGCAGCTCCGCGGCCACGAGCGGGCCGGCCATCGGGCCCGTGAGGCGCGACAGCACGCCGGCGGCGATCACGGCCACCAGCCGCGAGATCTGCTTCGCCGCCCCGCTGAACGCGCCGACGATCGCGAAGGCCGCGACCAGGCCGATGACCAGCAGATCGATGTTCATCGCGCTCGCCCGGCGGGGTGAGACGCACGTCTCAACGAGTGCGGGGCTGCCCCGATTCCGCGCGCCGCCGGCACGGCAGCTTCCTGAGCCGCGGGTCTCCCCGTGGGACGAGACTCTCGTCCCACGCAACGGGCACTCGCGGCCGCAACGCGTTCTCCGCGGCTCCGGCACGCCGAGCCCGACACGAAGCCGCCGGCGTGGGACGGGCGTCTCACCGCGCGGCAGGCATCCGCCTCCTGAGCCGCCCGCCTCACCGTGGGATGAGACTCTCGTCCCACGCAATGGGCACTCGCGGCCGCAGGGCTCACCGGATCTTGAACTGTTCGCCCTTGGACTTGAACTCGTCGTGCAGCTTCTGTTCGACCTCGGCGAGCTTCTCTTTGTAGCGGGCGTTGTCGCGCTCGTACATCAGCGCGCTCTTCAGGTTGCGCTGAGCGTCCGACCAGCGCTTCGCGTCGATGTCCTTCATTGCGGTCGCGTACATCTGGCGCCCCTTCGGGTGGGTCCCGATCTGCTCCTCCTGCTCCTTCTTCTGCTGCTGCTTCGTCTCCACCTCGCTCGCCTCGGTGAAGCGGAGCTTGTTCTTCCGCTCGGGCCCGGTGATGTCGGCGATGTACTTCTTCCGCTTCGTGTCGTCTTTCAGGAAGTAGTAGGCCTCGGTGATGCGCTTGTAGATGGTGCCGACGTCGGCCTTCACCTCGGCCTCGGCCAGGTGGAAGAAGCGGTCCGGGTGGTAGGTGCGGCTCTCGCGGTAGAACGCCCTCTTGATCTCCGCCGGCTTCGCCTCGTGCGTGACGCGCAGCACCTGGAAGTAGTCGACCTGGTTCAGCACGCCGATGATCTGCGCCACCGCCATGGCGGTCTGCGGCGAGACGCCGTCGATCGCGCCGGTCTCGGGAAACGCAGCGGGCGGCAGCATCACCTCGGGCTTCACCACCGGAGCGGCCGGAGCCGCCGGCGGGGGCGGCCCTGGCGCCACGGCGCCCACGATCGCCTGCACCGAGTCCGAGGCGAACGGGTCGAACTCGCCGAGCGGAGCCGCCGCAGGCGGAGGAGGCGGAGCGATCGGCGCCGCCGGCACGACGGGCGGAGCGAGCGGCGCCGTGATCGTCGGCCGCATCGTCCCCACGCCGGGCGGCGGAGGCGCGGGCGCCACGGGCGTGATCACCGGCCCCGCAGGTCGCGCTGGAGCCGCGGGCGGAGCGGCGGGAGGCCGCGAGCCCGGAGCGCCCGGCGGCCTCGGCGGACCTGCAGGCGCCACCGCGGGAGCGATCGGAGCCACGGGCGGGATCACCGGCGTGATCACGGGCCGAGCAGGCTGAGCACCGGGCGCAGCGGGTGCGATCGCCGGCGCGATCGCGGGCGGCCCCCCCGGAGCACCGACAGGCCGCGGCGGGCCCCCCGGAGCACCGGCAGGCCGCGGCGGGCCTCCCGGAGCGCCCGGCGGCCGGGGCAGACCTCCCGGAGCACCCGGCGGGCGCGGCACCTGCGACGCAGGTCTTTGGGATGCCGCCTGCTGCTGCGGGCCCGGGGGCACTCCTGGCGGCTTTCCGCCCTGGGGAGGTTCAGCCATCGTCCGTTCGTTACCTCGCCACCGCCGGCATGTTCTTGTCTCCGAGCGCGCGGTGCAGCTGCGTCTTCGCGTTCGCGTCGATCGACTTCTGGATGTCGGCCTCCGACAGGCCCGACGACAGCGAGATGGTGGTCGACGTGCGCTGGCCCGACTCCACGTCGGTGGCCGACACGTTCACGATGCCGTTCGTGTCGATCTCGAACGTCACCTCGATCTTCACCTCGCCGCGGTAGCCGATCTTGAACCCGGCGAACTCGAACTCGCCGAGCATCTCGCACTCGTCGGCGCGGTTGCTCTCGCCCTGGTACACGCGGATCTTCACGCGATCTTGCCCGTCGCGCGACGTCGTGAACGTCTTCGACTTGTCGATCGGAATCGGTGTGTTCTTCTCGATGATCTTCTCGGTGAAGCCGCCGACCGTGCCGATGCGCAGCGACAGCGGCGTGACGTCGACGAGGAAGGTCTCGGTC
>Ga0268299_1001559_pt1 | contig 38232 bp, 42 predicted proteins | sample NOBtaG_FD_193484 | JGI IMG/M metagenome (GOLD analysis project Ga0268299, IMG submission 193484) | Activated sludge microbial communities from bioreactor in Nijmegen, Gelderland, Netherland - NOB reactor | ecosystem: Engineered > Bioreactor > Aerobic > Activated sludge | place: Netherlands... | reverse complement strand
TGCGCAGACACAAGGCGCCGATGTCTTGAACGGCATGCGATGGCAGGAATTCGAGATGCTCGTCGGTGAGTCCTTCAGGCTGCAGGGATTCCAGGTCGTGGAGACCGGTGGTGGCGGCGCCGATGGCGGCGTCGACCTGGTGCTCAGCAAGCCCGGACAGAATGGGCGCGAGAAGTTCTTGGTGCAGTGCAAGCAGTGGCGCGCCTACAAGGTAGGTGTCGATGTCGTGCGTGAGCTGTATGGCGTGATGGCCGCGCGCGGCGCTGCCGGCGGTTTCGTCGTGACCTCAGGGCGATACACCGATGAGGCGAAGCAGTTCGCCGAAGGGCGCAACGTCAAACTGATCGACGGACCGCAGCTGCATCGGATGATCCGCGACGCTCGTGTCGGCGGTGGTGCGACGCGCCCGGCATCGCCGTCACCCGCCAGTCAGCCCGCGGCTGAGCGGCCTTCGGCCGGCGGCTCCCCAAACTGCCCTCTTTGCAGCAAACCGATGATCCAACGCACGGCCAAGCGCGGGGCCAGCGCAGGCAGCAGCTTCTGGGGCTGCAGCGGATACCCATGAAGGAACTTGTCGAGTTCCTCCAGCTGGCTGTTGGCCAGCGCGTTCATCGGGTAGATGACGATGGCCCGCGTGCGCGGTGTGGGATCGGCCTGCTTGGCTTTGAGGATGCGGTCGATGACCGGGATAAAGAATGACAGCGACTTGCCCGAGCCGGTACCGGTGGTGACAACGTAGCTCTGGTGGTTCTGGGCCTTGGCGATGGCCTGCATCTGATGCTTGTAGAGATGCAGGTCAGACGGCTTGCCTTCGACCTTGCCAGTCTGGAACAGCGCTGCGCACGCTGGATGCAGGCTGCCGTCCTTGACGAGCTTCTGGACTGTGCCGTCGCGCTTGTAGTTGGGATTGATCTGAATGAGCGGCTCAGGCCAGTAGCGTCCTCGTGCGTACTCCTCGTCGACCTGCGCGGCCAGGTCGTCGGCGGCGATGCGCGAGAAGCTGCGCGAAAAGGCCGCGTACTCGTCGATGAGGCGGTTGCGGAAATCGAAGACGTCTTGCACTTTTTATTTTCCCCCTGTTGCCCGTGCGACTACGCCGCGCTGGTTGGCCAGTCCTCAACGGTCAAGCCGGGCACACGCTGGAACTCGCGCAGGTTCCGCGTGAGCAGCGTCATGCCGCGCGACCGCGCATGGGCCGCGATGAACAAGTCGTGGCTGCCGATGGGGGTGCCGCTGCCCTCCAGCGTGGCGCGGATGTCGGCGTAGTGCTCGTCGGCCGGCGTGTCCAGCGGCAGCACGGTCAGTGCTTGCAGCAGCTGCTCCACCCGCTGCGTGAGCGGTGCCGAGCCCTTGCGCTGTGCGCCAAAGCGAAGCTCGCACGCCGCGACGATGCTGGTGCACACCGTGTCGGGTTCCAGCGCGTGCAGTTTCTGGGCCAGGGTGCCGTGGGGGTTGCGAACCAGCTCGGAGAGCGCGTTCGTATCGAGCATGCAGGGCAGCGTGCGCGGCCTCTCTTGAGGGACGGCCATCACAGGGCATCCCGCGGCTGGGGCGGCAGGTCTTCCACTTCGGGCAGAGCGTCGTCCATCGGGGCCCACGACGCCAAGAGGTCACGCAGCTTGTGCTTGCGGATGGGCGTGAGGATGAGGCTGTCGCCCTCCTTGCGAATCAGCACCTCCGACCCTTCCATTTCCAGTTCACGAGGAATCCGGACCGCCTGGTTACGGCCGTTGCGGAACAACGCGGCGTGGCGCTCAGTCACCTGGGCCTCCGAGGGTTGGTGTGGCATATGTCAGAGCATATGTCGATCTCTGCGTTTCGGCAAGGTAGCCGGGGCGTGGCCGCGTCGCTCACATGTCGGCAGAAAGGCGACGAGGTCCGACCGGACGTGGTCGACGCTTGCAAGAGTGCGCTGCAACGAACGTCAGCTTGCGGCTCACGCCGGCGCTCGGCGTGAGGTCGCCGAGCGACAGCAACTAGTCTTGGCCACCACTCGAGCAGCCTCCCGCTCGTACGTCAGACTACCTGTGCGAAGCCCCGGCGGACCTTCTGCCCGGATGCCGCGAACCTTTGCTACAGCGGTTGCTGCTTCGCCTCGCAGCGCTCCAGGAACTCCGCCCACTTCTCCAGCGCCTCTCGCCTTTCCTCAAAGTACGTGTGCCGGTCGTAGATCCCTTCGACACCCGACAGCTTGTGATTCAGGCACATCTCCGAGATGTCCCGCGGCACACCCAGGGCGCGCAGGTGCGACTTCACCGTGCTGCGCAGGTCGTGCGGCGTGAAGCGCCGCACGGCAGGCTCCTCGGTCCGCAGCCAGTGGTCGATGGCTTCGCGCAGAGTGTCCTTGTTGAGGTGGGTGTCGCCGCCGTGACGCGCGGCTCGGCTGCGTGAGTGCGCGGGCAGCACGTAGGCCGACTCGCCGGCCAGCGTGCGCAGTTCCTTGAACCAGTCGACGACAACCGGGGCCAGCGGGATGTCCGTTGCCGCGCCGGTTTTGCTCTTCGGGATGTGCCACTGCGCACCGTCCAGGTCGACATCCGCCCACTTCGCCTGGTAGATCTCGGCGCTGCGCACGGCAGTGGCCAGCAGGATGCGGATGGCCAGCGCACTGCGCCGTCGCATGCTGGCACCCAGCAGCAACTGGATTTCGTCCCGAGTCAGCATCAGCCGCTGTCGCTTGGGTGGTCTCTCACCCAGCAGCGCCGACAACATGATCCCGTGGCACGGGTTCGCGTTGATCAGCCGCTTGCCGCAGGCGTGCGTGAACAGGCACTTGGTGGTGATCAGCAGCATGTTCGACTCGCCCCAGGTCAGGTCGCTGGCCTCGATGAGGGCGACCACGTCGGCGGCCTCGATCTCGCGCACCGTCAGCGCGCCCAGCTTCTTCTCCACGCGCTTCAGGTGCCGGCCATAGCTGACCTGCGTGCTGTGCGCCAGGCTCACCAGCTTCTTGGCGCGGTAGTCCTTCGCCAGCTCGCGCACGGTCCAGTCCTTCGCGGCCGTGGCCTTGGCCTTCTGCTTGTCCGCAGCCGGGTTGCGGCCCTGCATGACCTCGGCGCGCTTGATGGTGGCGATGCCGCGCGCGTCGGCCAGGCCGATGTCGGGGTAGCGGCCGATGGTCAGCTCGCGGCGGCGCCCACCGTGGCTGTAGCGAAGCACCCAGCCCGCCGCGCCGCCGGCCGATAGGGTGAAGGTCAGCCCACCACCGTCAGCCTTGGCGAGCGGCTCGCCCGCCTTGATCCAGTGCCGGATCTGAAGGTCCGTCAGCCTGCCCCGCTCTCCTGCCATGCCCAGCTCCTTGGCACCGGATCGCAGCTACCACTCTAGCTACCATTCCAGCTACCAAATTCTGGTGGAACAGGGTGGGACTTCAAGAGTCCTGGTGAAGCGCTGAAACCCGAAATCGCCAGGATTCATGCGGGTTTGCGGGTGGCGAGTGGGTCGGCGTGAGACGCCGTGAAACCTCACATCAGAACAATGTCGTACTGCTCCGGCGACAGGCTCGGCTCGGTCTGCAGCGACACCGGCTTGCCGATGAAGTCCGAGAGGCCGGCCAGGTGCTGGCTTTCCTCGTCGAGCAGCATCTCGACGACGGCGGCGCTGGCGACGACGCGGAATTCCCTGGGATTGAACTGGCGCGCCTCGCGCAGGATCTCGCGCAGGATGTCGTAGCAGACGCTGCGCGGTGTCTTGACCTGGCCCTTGCCCTGGCAGGTCGGGCAGGGTTCGCACAGCAGGTGGGCCAGGCTCTCGCGGGTGCGCTTGCGCGTCATCTCGACCAGCCCCAGCTGCGTGAAGCCGCTGACGGTGATCTTCGTGCGATCGCGCGCGAGCTGCTTGCGCAGCTCGGCCAGCACCGCGTCCTGGTGCTCGGACCGGCCCATGTCGATGAAGTCGAGGATGATGATGCCGCCCAGGTTGCGCAGCCGCAGCTGGCGGGCGATGGCCTGCGCCGCCTCGAGGTTGGTCTTGAAGATGGTGTCGTCGAAGTTGCGCGCGCCGACGTAGCCGCCGGTGTTGACGTCGATGGTCGTCAGCGCCTCGGTCTGGTCGATGATCAGGTAGCCGCCGCTCTTGAGGTCCACGCGCCGCGCGAGCGCGCGCTCGATCTCCTGGTCGACGCCGTACAGGTCGAAGATCGGCCGCTCGCCGCTGTAATGCTCGAGCCGGGCGACCGAGGTCGGCGTGTACTGCTCGCCGAAGGCCTTGAGCAGGCCGTACTGCATCAGCGAGTCGATGCGCACCGAGTGGGTCTGGTCGTGCGTCAGGTCGCGCAGTACGCGCTGCACCAGGCTCAGGTCCAGGTGCAGCAGCGTGCCGGGCGCGGCCTTGAAAGCCCGCTCACGGATCGCGGCCCAGGTCTTGCGCAGGTAGGCGATGTCGTCGGCCAGCTCGGCGTCGGTCGCCTCCTCGGCGTTGGTGCGCAGGATGAACCCGCCGCCCTTGCCGCCCTCCTTGCCCTGGGGACCATCGCCGGCCAGCGCGAGCATGCGGCTGCGCAGCTGCTCGCGCAGCTCGTGCGAGCCGATCTTCTGGCTGATGCCGATGCGGTCGTCCTGCGGCAGGAAGACCAGCAACCGGCCCGCGATGCTGATCTGCGTCGACAACCGCGCGCCCTTGCTGCCGATCGGATCCTTGATGACCTGCACCACCAGGGTCTGGCCCTCGAAGACCTGCCTCTCGATCGGCGGCGGCGTGGCCGCCTCGCGGCCCGGGACCTCGTCGCGATGCAGGTCGGCGACGTGCAGGAAGGCGGCTCGCTCCAGGCCGATGTCGATGAAGGCGCTCTGCATCCCCGGCAGCACCCGCGCCACGCGGCCGGCGTAGATGTTGCCGACCAAGCCGCGCTCGAGCGTGCGCTCCAGGTGCAGTTCCTGCACCGCGCCGTTCTCGATGATCGCGACGCGGGTCTCCTGGGGCGACCAGTTGATGAGGATGTCCTGCATAGCTGCCTAGTATGGCGCTCGGCCGCGGCAGCCCTTCCTTCGACAGGCTCAGGACGATCGGCAAGACAGGCTCAGGGCGAACGGCTCGTCGCGCCGTGCCCGTTCGGGCTGAGCTTGTCGAAGCCCCGCCTGGCTCAGAACTGCCAGCCCAGCGGCCGCAGCAGCTGCGCCGTCTCGAACAGCGGCAACCCCATGATCCCGCTGTAGCTGCCCTCGATGTGCTCGATCCACGCGCCGGCCTGGCTCTGGATCGCGTAGGCGCCGGCCTTGCCCTGCGACTCGCCGCTGGCCACGTAGCGCACGATCTCGTCGCTGGCCAGCACCCGCAGCCGCACGACCGACTGCTGCACCAGCACATGCGGCGGGAAGGCCGGATGCGGTCCCTCGGCCACCGCCACCGCCGTCAGCACGCGGTGCGTGCGGCCCGACAGCGCCTCGAGCATGTGGGCTGCGTCCTCGTCGTCGGAAGGCTTGCCCAGGATGCGTTCGTCCGCGCCCTCGCCCAGCACTACCGTGGTGTCGGCGCACAGGATCGGCGCTGCCGGCAGGCCGCGCTTCGTCAGGCGTTCGCGCGCCGCTGCCAGCTTGGCCAGCGTCACGCGTTCGACGTAGGCGGCGGCCGGCTCACCCGCGATGGCGCGCTCGAGCGCCTCGCTGTCCTCGTCGGCCCCGGGCAGCAGCAGCTCGTGGCGCACGCCGATCTGCGTCAGCAGCTGACGCCGGCGCGGGCTCTGCGAGGCCAGGTAGAGGAGCTTGGTCACGGTGTCGTCCGACGACTAATCGCGGTGGTAGGGATGCCCGGCGTTGACCGACCAGGCGCGGTACAGCGCCTCGGCGAGCAAGACGCGTGCGAACGCATGCGGCAGGGTCAGGTCCGACAGCCGCAGGCTCTCGTCGGCCGCGGCCTTCAGCTCGTCGGACAGCCCGTCGGGCCCGCCGATCAGCAGCGCGACGTCGCGACCGTCGCGCTGCCAGGCCAGCAGGCGCGCCGCCAGTTGCTGCGTGGTCAGCCGCGTGCCGCGCTCGTCGAGCACGACGCGACGCGCGCCCTTCGGCATCGCCGCCTCGATCCGTTGCGCCTCTGCGGCCTTCATCGCGTCCACGGTCTTGCCCTGGGTGCGCGGCTCGGCCTTCACGGCCTTCAGCTCCACGCGCCAGTCGGACGGGAAGCGCTTGAGGTAGTCCGCGCAGGCCGCGTCGGCCCAGTCCGGCAGGCGCTGGCCGACGGCGACCAGCGCCAGCTTCATGTGCGCCGGGTGGCCTTGCGGGCCGGCGCGGCCTTCTTGCGAGCGGGCGCCGCGGGGCGCGGCGAGGTCTTCGCGGGGGCCTTGCGGGCGGGCGTCCGGCCGGCGGCGGCCGGCGCCTTCCTGGCGGCGGTCTTGGCGGTGGTCTTGCCCGCCGGCTTCCTGGCGGGCGCGGGCTGCTTCGCCGCAGCGGGCTTCTTCGCGGCAGCCGACTTCCCGGACGAGGACTTCGCCGGCGCGGCCTTCTGGCCCGACGCCCGGCGGGCCGGCGCCTCGGGCTCGGAGGCCTTCACCAGCCGCGTCGTGACCTCGCCGAACTTCATCTTCACCGCCTTGCCGCCCCAGATCTCCTCGAGGTGGTAGTACTGGCGGATGGCCGGCTGCATGATGTGCGCGACCGCCGCGCCGCAGTCGACGATGATCCACTCGCCGTTGTCCTCGCCCTCGGTGCGCATGACCGGGAAGCCCTTGGTCTTGACTGCATCGCGCACGCTGGCGGCCAGGGCCTTGGTCTGCCGGTTGCTGGTGCCGGACGCGACGATCACGCGCTCGAACAGCGGCGAGAGGTGCTCGGTGTTGAAGACCTGGATGTCCTGGGCCTTCACGTCCTCGAGGCCATCGACGATGGCGCGTTGCAGTTTGCGGATGTCCATGTGCTGCGGGGCAGTCTCCGTGTTCATGCCGGATCGGGGTCGTTCCGGTCGGTGTAGAGGTGGTGGCGGTCAATATAGCGTGCGACTTCGGCCGGCACCATCGCGGGAACCAAGCCCTGCGCCGGGCCGCCGGCCGCCAGGTGCGCACGGATCGCGGTGGCCGAGACGTCGACCGGTGGCATGGGCAGGCGTTCGACGCGGTGCGGCACGGCCTCCAGGGCCGGCGGCGGTGGCCGCACCGCGCCGCGGCCGGCGACGGCCAGGGTGACGCGGCCGACCAGCTGCCGCCAGGCGTGCCAGGTCGGCAGGCGCTGGTACTGGTCCTCGCCGATCAGCAGGTAGAGCTCGGCGTCGGGCCTTTCGGCCTGCAGCTCGCGCACGGTGTCCAGGGTGTAGCTGGGGCCGCTGCGGCGCAGCTCGCGCTCGTCGAGCAGGAAGCGCGGCTCGCCGGCGATCGCCGCGCCGACCATGGCCGCGCGATGCGCGCTGCCGGCCAGGCGGTGCTTGCGCTGCCAGGGCTGGCCCGCCGGGACCCAGCACAGTTCGTCGAGCGCCAGGTGTTCGAGCGCAGTCCGCGCCAGCTGCAGATGGCCGACGTGCGGCGGGTCGAAGCTGCCGCCGAACAAGCCGATCCGCGAGGCCGTGCTCAAGCCCAGTCCCGCGGCCGCAGGAAGTCGGTGTACAGCCGCGCCTCGGGCGTGCCGGGCTCGGGGTGCCAGTCGTAGCGCCAGGTCACCGAGGGTGGCATCGACATCAGGATCGCCTCGGTGCGCCCGCCCGACTGCAGGCCGAACAGCGTGCCGCGGTCCCACACCAGGTTGAACTCGACGTAGCGGCCGCGGCGGTAGGCCTGGAACTCGCGCTCGCGCTCGCCGTAGGGCGTGTCGCGGCGGCGCTGCACGATGGGCAGGTAGGCGGCGACGAGCGCGTCGCCCACCGCCTGCGTCATCTCGAAGCTGCGCTCCATGCCGAGCTCGGAGAAATCGTCGAAGAACACGCCGCCGATGCCGCGCGGCTCGTTGCGATGCTTGAGGAAGAAATACTCGTCGCACCACTGCTTGAAGCGCGGGTACTTGTCGTCGCCGAAGGGCGCCAGCGCGTCGCGGCAGCTCGCGTGGAAGTGCGCCGCGTCCTCCTCGACGCCGTAGTAGGGCGTGAGGTCCATGCCGCCGCCGAACCAGCCGACGGTCTCTGTGCCTCCGCCTTCGAGCGGCTTGTGCGCGGCGAACATGCGCACGTTCATGTGCACCGTCGGCACGTGCGGGTTGCGCGGATGGAAGACCAGCGACACGCCCAGCGCCTCGAAGGGCGCGCCCGCCAGCTCGGGCCGGTGCTGCGTCGCCGACGGCGGCAGCTTGCGCCCCTTGACGTGCGAGAAGTTGCAGCCGCCGCGCTCCAGCAGCGCACCGCCCTCGATCAGCCGCGACAGGCCGTCGCCTTCGAGCGGGCCGCCCGGCTCGCGTGTCCAGCCGTCGCTGATGAAGGGCTGGCCGCCCTCGGCCTCGAGCGCGGCGACGATGCGCGACTGCAGGCCGAGGAGATAGCTGCGAACGGTGGCGGTGTCGATCATGGGGCTGCGAGTGTGACAGGCGCGGCGCGCTCCGGGCGGCGGCCCCGCACGCCTTTCAAGTGGTCGGCGATCAGCGCCAGGTCGTGCGTCGCGTCGCCGCTCAGGCGGATGAACGGGCCGACGCCGACCTCGCGCCGGCCCCAGTCCAGCGTGACCAGGCCCAGCGGCACGTCGGCCGCCAGCACCAGGTGGTAGAAGCCCGAGCGCCAGTGGTCGCGGTAGCTGCGCGTACCCTCGGGCGACAGCGCCAGCCAGAACAGCTGGCCGTTCGCGCGCGCCGCGCGGAAGCGCTCGGCCATCACCTGCACCACGCCCTGCGGCGCGCTGCGGTCGACCGGGATGCCGCCGACGGCGCGCATCCAGCGGCCGAAGACCGGATAGCGGAACAGGCTGTCCTTGCCCCAGAACCTGACCGGCAGGCCGATCGCCCACTTGGCGAGCAGGCCCACCGGGAAGTCCCAGTTCGAGGTGTGCGGGTAGACGATGATCACGCCCTGCAGTGCCGGCAGGCCGTCGAAGCGCACGCGCCAGCCGGCGGCGCGCAACAGGACCTGCGCGGTGCGGTTGCCCTGGAAGCGGATCGCCGTGGCCGTCACCGCTTGATCGCGCGGTGCCCGATGTCGCGCCGGTACTGCATGCCGTCGAAGCGGATCGTCGACAACGCCTCGTAGGCGCGCACCTGCGCGACCTTGGCCGACTCGCCCAGCGCCGTGACGCACAGCACGCGGCCGCCGCTGGTCACCAGGTCCTTGCTCAGGCGTGTGGTGCCGGCGTGGAAGACCATCGCGTCGTCCGTCTCGGCCGGCAGGCCGGTGATGACGTCGGCCTTGCGCGGATGCTCGGGATAGCCGTGCGCAGCCATCACGACGCCCAGCGCGAAGCGACGGTCCCATTGCAGCTCGACCTGATCCAGCGTGCCATCGGCCGCGTGGGTCAGCACATCCAGCAGGTCGCTCTTGAGCCGCATCATGATGGGCTGCGTCTCCGGGTCGCCCATGCGGCAGTTGAACTCGAGCGTCTTCGCGTGGCCCTGCGCGTCGATCATCAGGCCGGCGTAGAGGAAGCCGGTGTACGGGATGCCGTCCTTGGCCATGCCGTCGAGCGTGGGCTGGATGATCTCCTTCATGACACGGGCATGGATGTTGGGCGTGACCACCGGGGCCGGCGAGTAGGCGCCCATGCCGCCGGTGTTGGGGCCCTGGTCGCTGTCCTTCAGGCGCTTGTGATCCTGGCTGGTCGCGAGCGCCAGCACGTGCTTGCCGTCGGCGATGACGATGAAGCTCGCTTCCTCGCCGGCCAGGAAGTCCTCGATGACGACCCGCGCGCCGCCACTGTTGTGCGTGACGTCCAGCTTGTCGCCGCCGGCGCCCAGCATCCAGTCGATCGCCGCATGCGCCTCGGCCGTGGTCGAGGCCACGACCACGCCCTTGCCCGCCGCCAGGCCGTCGGCCTTGACGACGATGGGCGCGCCGCGGCCGTCGACATAGGCATGCGCCGCCGCGGCATCGGAGAAGGTTTCGTAGGCCGCGGTCGGGATGCCGTGGCGCTTCATGAAGTCCTTGCTGAAGGCCTTGGAGCTCTCGAGCTGCGCGGCCGCCTGCGTCGGCCCGAAGACGCGCAGCCCGCGCGCGCGGAACAGGTCCACCACGCCGGCCGCCAGCGGCGCCTCGGGACCGACGACCGTGAGGCCGATCTTCTCGGCCTGGGCAAAGTCGGCCAATTGCACGATGTCGGTGATGGCGACGTTCTTGAGGCGCACGTCGGTCGCGGTGCCGCCGTTGCCCGGCGCCACGTAGACCATCTGCACCTTCGGCGACGCGGCGATCTTCCAGGCCAGCGCATGCTCGCGGCCGCCGCCGCCGATGACGAGAACCTTCATGTTGTGATCAGTGATCCGTGATTTGTGATCGGTGGCTCTTGGCCTCGATGGATCGGCGCAGGCCGGTCACAAGCTTTGCAACATCTGCTCGAGCCTCCAAAGTCTTGCATGTCTGCTCCAGGAAACCCAGCGCTATCGCCAGCTCCATCTGTGTGTCCAGTTCTGCAAGCGACTCAAGCGCAATGCTCAGAAAGTGCGCGAACTCTTTGCTGGATCGCCGGGCTGCGCCTTCCGCAATATTGCTCGGTACCGAAACCGCGGCCCGGCGCATCTGCAGCGCCAAACCAAAACGTTCATCCGACGGGAAACCCGCCGTGTCCGCATAGACCTGCTTCACCAGCGCCATCGCCAGCTTCCAGGCGTCGAGATCTCGGTGCGTTCCCACAGATCACCGATCACCAGTCACTGATCACTCATCTCGGCGTTGTGATAGACCGCCTGCGTATCGTCCAGGTCCTCGATCACGTCCAGCAGCTTCTGCATGCGTTGCGCGTCCTCGCCGGTGAGCGGGATGGTGTTCTCGGCGCGCATCGTGACCTCGGCGACTTCGGCCTTCAGCCCGGCGGCCTCGAGCGCCGCCTTGACCGCCTCGAAGTCCGGCGGCGCACACAGCACCTCGATCGCGCCGTCATCGTCGGTGACCACGTCCTCGGCGCCGGCCTCGAGCGCCACTTCCATGACCTTGTCCTCGGAGGTGCCGGGCGCAAAGACGAACTGCCCGCAGTGCTTGAACTGGAAGCTCACCGAGCCGTCGGTGCCCAGGTTGCCGCCGTACTTGCTGAAGGCATGGCGCACCTCGGCGACCGTGCGCACGCGGTTGTCGGTCATGGTGTCGACGATGATCGCCGCGCCGGCTATGCCGTAGCCCTCGTAGCGGATCTCCTCGTAGTTGGCGCCTTCGAGGTTGCCCGAGGCCTTGTCGACGTTGTACTTGATGCGGTCGGCCGGCATGTTGGCCGCCTTGGCCTTGTCGATCGCCAGCCGCAGGCGCGGATTCATCGAGGTGTCGCCACCGCCCTGGCGGGCCGCCACCGTGATCTCGCGGATGATGCGGGTCCAGATCTTGCCGCGCTTCTCGTCCTGTCGGCCCTTGCGGTGCTGGATGTTGGCCCATTTCGAGTGGCCGGCCATGTTGTTCTCGATTCGGAAAGCTTAGGATTGCGGCGATTTTATTCGACACCCTTGCAAGGAACCCTCTCATGGCCGGACCGCTCCTGCTCGCCAAGCACGGCGACGTCGAATGCGCGCTGCTTCCGCAGCTCGCCAACCGTCACGGCCTGATCACCGGGGCCACCGGCACCGGCAAGACCATCACCCTGCAGGCGCTGGCCGAGCAGTTCAGCAAGATTGGCGTGCCGGTCTTCCTGGCCGACGTGAAGGGCGACCTGAGCGGCATCGCCCAGGCCGGCACGATCGGCGACAAGATCGCCAAGGTGCTGAAGGACCGCGGCCTCGAGGCGCCCGCGCCCTTCGCCTGCCCGGCGACGCTGTGGGACGTGTTCGCGACTGACACCAAGGCGCAGGGCCACCCGGTGCGCGCCACGGTGTCCGACATGGGCCCGCTGCTGCTGGGCCGCATGCTGGCGCTCAACGAGACCCAGCAGGGCGTGCTGAGCCTCGTCTTCAAGATCGCCGACGACTCGCGGCTGGCGCTGCTGGACCTGAAGGACCTGCGCGCGATGCTGCAGTTCGTGGGCGACAACGGCAAGCAGTTCCAGACCGAGTACGGCAACATCAGCGCGGCCAGCGTCGGCGCGATCCAGCGCGGCCTGATGCAGGTCGAGGAACAGGGCGGCGACAGGTTCTTCGGCGAGCCCATGCTCGACATCGGCGACTTCATGCAGACGGTGGATGGCAAGGGCGTCATCAACATCCTGGCCGCCGACAAGCTGATGAGCTCGCCCCGCCTGTACGCGACCTTCCTGCTGTGGATGCTGAGCGAACTGTTCGAGACGCTCCCCGAGATCGGCGATCCCGACAAGCCCAAGCTGGTGTTCTTCTTCGACGAGGCCCACCTGCTGTTCAACGAGGCGCCCAAGGCCCTGATCGAGCGCATCGAGCTGGTCGTGCGGCTGGTGCGCTCCAAGGGCGTCGGCGTCTACTTCGTGACGCAGAACCCGCTGGACGTGCCCGACACCGTGCTGGGCCAGCTGGGCAACCGCGTGCAGCACGCGCTGCGCGCCTTCACGCCGCGCGACCAGAAGGCCGTCAAGTCGGCCGCCGAGACGATGCGCCCGAACCCGGGCCTGGACATCGGCGCGGCGATCACCGAACTGGCGGTCGGCGAGGCCCTGGTCAGCCTGCTCGACGAGAAGGGCCGCCCCGGCATCACGCAGCGCGTCTTCGTCATCCCGCCCGGCAGCCAGATCGGCCCGATCACGCCCGAGCAGCGCCAGAAGCTGATCCAGTCGTCGCTGGTCGCCGGCGTCTACGAGAAGGTCGTCGACCGCGAATCGGCCTACGAGAAGCTCAAGGGCCGCGCCGAGGCCACCGCCGATGCGGCCGACGAGTTGCAGGCCCAGGCCAAGACGGGCGGCACCGCCAAGGGCGCACCGGCAGAGGAAGGCGGCGGCCTGCTCGGCGGCCTGGGCGGCATCCTGTTCGGCTCCACCGGCCCGCGCGGCGGCAAGCGCGAAGGCCTGGCCGAGTCGATGGCCAAGTCGGCCGTGCGCACCATGGGCACGACGGTCGGCCGCGAGATCATCCGCGGCGTGCTCGGTGGGCTGCTGGGCGGCAAGCGGCGCTAGGAGCCGGTGCCGGCCTTGCGATAATCCGTCGATGACCGGTCCCTCCCCGAACGCGCCCCTCCGACCCGACGTTCTCGCCCCGCACGCCCCGCTGAGCGACTACTACGGCGACGAGGACGACCACCAGCGCTTCCTGAAGCGCATCTTCGACGAGACCGCGCCCGACTACGAGCGCATCGAGCGCCTGCTGGCGCTGGGCAGCGGCCCCTGGTACCGCCGCAAGGCGCTGGAGCGCGCCGGCCTGAAGGCCGGCGACCAGGTGCTCGACGTCGGCATCGGCACCGGCCTGGTGGCGCGCGAGGCGCTCAAGCTGATCGGCCCGGGCGGCAGTCTGGTCGGCGTCGACCCGAGCGCCGGCATGATGAGCCAGGTCGGCCTGCCCGGCGTGCCGCTGCTGCAGGGCCGCGCCGAGGCCCTGCCCCGCGAGGACGCCAGCGCCGACTTCGTGAGCATGGGCTATGCGCTGCGCCACCTGGCCGATGTCAGCGCGGCCTTCGCCGAGTTCCGCCGCGTGCTGCGTCCCGGCGGCCGCCTGCTGGTGCTGGAGATCACGCGGCCGACCGGCCGCATCGCCACCGCCGCCCTGCGCGGCTACATGCGTGCGGTGCTGCCGCTGGTGGCCGGCGCGGTGGCGCGGCGCCAGGGCACCGCCCAGCTGTGGCGCTACTACTGGGACACGATCGAGGCCTGCATCCCGCCCGCGGCCGTGATGGAGGCGCTGCGCGCCGCCGGCTTCTCCGACGTGCAACGCCACGTCGAGCTGGGCGTCTTCTCGGAATACACCGCCACCCGACCCGCATGAACGCGACGCCCTCCTCCACCCCGGACGTCGAGGCCTGCGACGTGTTCGTCATCGGCGGCGGGCCGGCCGGGTCCACCGCCGCCACGCTGCTGGCCCGGCAGGGTCGCAAGGTCGTGCTGACCGAGAAGGCCCGGCACCCTCGCTTCCACATCGGCGAGTCGCTGCTGCCGTCCAACGTGGCGCTGTTCGACCAGCTCGGCGTGCGCCAGCAGGTCGAGGCGATCGGCATGCCCAAGTGGGGCATCGAGTTCGTGTCGCCCGAGCACACCCACCGCAGCTACCTCGAGTTCGCCGAGCAGTGGGACAAGCGCCAGCCCTATGCCTGGCAGGTGCGGCGCTCCGAGCTCGACGAGCTGCTGTTCCGCAATGCCGCGGCGGCCGGCGCCGCCGCGCTGGAAGGCTGCCGCGTGCGTGACGTCGCCTACGACGCGGAGGGCGCGACCGTCACCGCCGAGGTCGACGACGGCAACGGACAGAAGACGAGCCGGACCTGGCGCGCGCGCTACGTCGTCGACGCCTCGGGCCGCGACACCTTCATGGCCAACAAGCTGCGCTGCAAGGAGAAGAACCCGGCGCACAACAGCTCGGCGCTGTTCGGCCACTACACCGGCGCGCGGCGCCTTCCGGGCATCAAGGAAGGCAACATCAGCATCCTGTGGTTCGAGCACGGCTGGTTCTGGTTCATCCCGCTGGCCGACGGCCAGACCAGCGTCGGCGCGGTGTGCTGGCCCTACTACCTGAAGTCGCGCGACAAGCCGCTGAAGGACTTCTTCGACGACACCATCGCGCTGTGCCCCGAGCTGGCCGACCGCCTGAAGGACGCCACGCTGGTCGGCAACCAGGTGCACGCGACCGGCAACTACTCCTACATCGCCTCGCACGCCGCCGGCGAGCGCTACGTGATGCTGGGCGACGCCTACACCTTCATCGACCCGATGTTCTCGTCGGGTGTCTACCTGGCGATGCACAGCGCCTTCGATGCCGTCGCGCTGGTGACGACGACGCTCGACCGTCCGGCCGAGGCGGCGCGCGCGCGCAAGGCCTTCGAGAAGCGGCTGAAGATCGGCCCGAAGGAGTTCTCGTGGTTCATCTTCCGGGTCACCAACCCGACGATCCGCGAGATGTTCATGTACCCGGCCAATCCCTTGCGGGTGAAGGAAGCGCTGCTCTCGCTGCTGGCCGGCGACCTGTACGGCGACAGCCCGATCAAGCCTTCGCTGTGGGCGCTGAAGGGCATCTACTACCTGATCTCGATCCGCAACTGGCGTCGCAGCTGGGCCGGTTGGAAGCGCCGGCACCGCAACATCGAGGACATGGGGCCGCTTGCCGGCGAGAACATCCTCGAGGCGCGCTGAACGTGGCGGCCACCACCCTGAGTCCGCGACTGAGCGTCCGGCGTCTCGCGGCCTCGGCCTGGTCCGGCCCCGGCGTGCCGGCGGCGCTGGGCGGACTGCTGTACGACCTGCAGGCGCCGATCGGCATCGACTCGCCGGCCGGCGTCGCGACGCGCCGCCTGCTGCAGGACGGCCCGATGCTCGACGCCTGGTGCAGCGAGGGCCCGTCGATCGCGGGCCGCAGCGGCTGCGTGCGCTGGCGCCACAACGGCCACTGGCTGTACGGTGCGCTCGACCTCGACGAGAACGGCCAGGACCTCGAGGCGCTGGCGCGTCGCGCCTACGGTGATGTCTTCGCCACGCTCGACCAGACCGGCTTCGCCCACCTGCAGCGGATCTGGAACTACCTGCCGCACATCAATGCCGACGCGGCCGGCACCGAGCGCTACCGGCGCTTCAACGCCGGGCGGCAGCAGGCCTTCCTCGACGCGCGCCGCCCGGCCTTCGAGGGCGCCCCCGCAGCCTGTGCGCTCGGCACGCGCGAGGGTCCGTTCTGCGTGCGCTTCCTGGCCGGCCGCCAGGCCGCGCTGCCGATCGAGAACCCACGCCAGGTCTCGGCCTACCACTACCCGCGCGACTACGGCGCGCGCAGCCCGACCTTCTCGCGCGCCGCGCTGGTCGAGGCCGGCGCCGACCAGGTCGCGCTGCTGATCTCGGGCACCTCCAGCATCGTCGGCCATGCCAGCGTGCATGCCGGCGACGTGCAGGCGCAGACGCGCGAGACGCTCAACAACCTGCGCGCGGTCGTCGCCGCGGCCAATGCGCGCGGCGGCGCGCGCTTCGACCTGGCCACGCTGGAGGCGACCGTCTACGTGCGCCACGCCGAGCAGGCGCCGGCGGTGCGCGCCACGCTCGAGGCCGAGGTCGGTGCGGCAACGCCCTTCGCGCAGCACGCGCTCTACCTGGAAGCCGACATCTGCCGCAGCGGCCTGCTGGTCGAGATCGAGGCCCACGCCTTCGCGCCGGGCCAGGTCGGCCGCGTCGGCCGGATGGGCGGCGGATGAGGCGCGGCGCGCAGGCGCTCGCCTGCGTCCTGGCCCTGGGTGCCGCGCTGGCAAACGTGCCGGCCGGCGCGGCCGAGCGTCCGTTGTGGGAACTGGGCCTGGGCGCCGGCGCGTTGCGGCTGCCGCACTACCGCGGTTCCGACCAGTCGCACGCCTGGCTGCTGCCGGTGCCCTACCTCGTCTACCGCGGCGAGATCTTCAAGGCCGACCGCGACGGCGCGCGCGCCGTGCTCGTCGAGACCGATCGCTTCGACTTCGACCTCAGCGCCGGCGCCGGCGCACCGACGCGCAGCGAGGACAACGACGCGCGCCGCGGCATGGACGACCTGGCGCCGACGCTGGAGCTCGGCCCCAACCTCAACTGGACGCTGTCGCGCGGCACCGGCTGGAAGCTCGACCTGCGCGCGCCCTTGCGCGCCGCCTTCACGATCGAGTCGAAGCCGCGCGCCATCGGCTGGGTCGCCACGCCCAACCTCAACCTCGACCTGGCGAACGTCGGCAATTCCGGCTGGAACCTCGGCATGCTGGCCGGTCCGGTGTTCGGCAGCCGCCGCTACAACGCCTACTTCTACGACGTGCCCGAGGCCGACGCCACGCCCGGGCGCCCGGCCTACCGCGCCCGCGCCGGCTACGGCGGCCTGCAGTTCGTCGCCGCGCTGTCGCGGCGCTTCGAGCGCAGCTGGGCCGGCCTCTTCGTCAAGCTCGACAGCCTGCACGGCGCGCGCTACGGCGACAGCCCGCTGGTGCGCCAGCGCCAGCACCTGTCCTTCGGCATCGCCTACAGCTGGGTCTTCGCGACGTCGTCCGAACGGGTGACGACCGCGGACTGAGGCCATGGGGCTCCTGCTGAAGCTGCCGCTGACCCTGTGGCTGCATGCCCAGCTGCTGCTGCTGGGCGTGATGTCGACGATCTGGAACCTGGTCGCGCTGCTGCTCTACCCGCTGCTGCCGCGCGAACGCGGCCTGGTGGTCGGCCGCGCCGGCATCTCCTACGGCTACCGCCTCTACTGGGCCCTGGCGCGCCTGAGCGGCATGATCCGGCTCGAGGCCGGCGTGCTGGACACGCTGCGCGACGAGCCCGGCCTGATCGTCGTCGCCAACCATCCCAGCCTGCTCGACGCACTGATGCTCGTCGCGCGCCTGCCGAAGAGCGCCTGCATCATGAAGGCCGGCCTGATGCGCAACCCCTTCCTCGGCGCCGGCGCGCGGCTGGCGCGCTACATCCGCAACGACTCGCCGCGCAGCCTGATCCGCCTGGCGGTGCAGGACCTGCAGCGCGGCGGGCAGCTGGTGATCTTTCCCGAGGGCACGCGCACCACGCAGCGTCCCGTCAACCCCTTCATGCCCGGCGTGCCGCTGATCGCCAAGCTGGCCGGCGCGCCGATCCAGGCCGTCTTCATCGACACCGACTCGCCCTACCTCGGCAAGGGCTGGCCGCTGTGGCGGCTGCCGCCGCTGCCGATCCGCTTCTCGGTGCGGCTGGGCGAGCGCTTCGCGCCCGAGGACGACACCGACGCGCTGCTCACACGGCTGGAAACCTACTTCGCCGCCGGCGTGAAGCCGCCCCCCGGGACCGCGAGCGCATGACACCGTCGGCCACCCACCTGGTGCTGATCCCAAGCTACGACACGGGGCCGCAACTCGCCAGGACCATCGCCGCGGCGCGCGCGCAATGGAACCCGGTGTGGGTGGTGATCGACGGCAGCACCGACGGCACGGCCCAGATCGCGCAGCGCATGGCCGATGTCGATGCCGGCCTGCGCGTGCTGCTGCTGCCGCACAACCAGGGCAAGGGCGCCGCGGTGCTGCACGGCCTGCGCGCCGCGCAGCAGGCCGGCTACACCCACGCGCTGACGATGGACGCCGACGGCCAGCACCCGGCCGCGCTGATCGGCGACTTCATGCAGGCCTCGATCGCCCGGCCCGACGCGATGATCCTCGGCCGCCCCGTGTTCGATGCCAGCGCGCCGCTGCTGCGCGTGCGCGGCCGGCGCGTGTCGAACTGGTGGACCGACCTCGAGACCCTGGGCGCCGGCGTCGCCGATTCGCTTTACGGCTTTCGGGTCTACCCGGTCGCCGCGCTCGCCGCGGTGATGGCACGCCAGCCCTGGATGCGCCGCTTCGACTTCGACACCGAGGCCGTGGTGCGCCTGGCCTGGCGCGGCGTGAAGCCGATCAACCACGACGCGCCGGTGAAATACCTCACCGCCGAGGAAGGCGGCGTCTCGCACTTCCGCTACGGCCGCGACAACCTGCTGCTGACCTGGATGCACACGCGGCTGATGCTCGAGTTCCTGCTGCGCCTGCCGGCGCTGGCCTGGCGCCGGCTACGCGGCCGGCCGCCCTTCCAGGCCTGACGGCGCCTCGTCCAGCCGTGGCAGCCAGCGCCGCAGCAGCGGCGTCGTCACCACCGTGCTGGCGATCGCCATCAGCACCAGCATCGTGAAGGTCTCGCGGCCGATGACGCCGAGGTCGTAGCCGACGTTGACGACGATCAGTTCCATCAGGCCGCGGGTGTTCATCAGGATGCCGACGATGCGCGCGCGCGTGCCGTCCAGCCCGGCCCAGCGCGCCGCGGCCCAGCAGCCGCCGAACTTGCCCAGCGTCGCCAGCGCGATCAGCAGCGCGCACCAGCCCCAGGCCGAGGCGCCGGCCAGGCCGCCGATGTCGGTGCGCAGGCCGGTGTAGGTGAAGTAGATCGGCAGGAAGAAGACGTTCACGAAGCGGCCGACGCGCTCGTCCCAGGCCGTCGCGAAGGCGCGTTCGCGATGCAGCAGCACGCCCATCACGAAGCCGCCGAAGATGGCGAACACGCCGAGCTGGTACGTCGCCATGCCGGCCAAGCAGACCAGCGCGATGACCGCGCCCATCAGCGTCGGCGGCAGCGGATCGCCCCGATCCGCCCCCTGGCCGGCGGCAGCGCGCAGCAGCTTCAGCAGCAATGGCCGCGCCACCCACCAGGCCAGCGCCGCGAACGCCAGCACGCCGAGGAAGCGCCAGGCCACGGCCCACGACAGCGCGCCGGCCACGGCGAGGCTGGTGACCAGCGCCAGCATCAGCCAGCCGGCGACGTCGCTGACCGCCGCGCTGCTGATCGCGATGACGCCGAGCGGCCGCTTGGTCAGGTCGCACTCCATCAGGATGCGGCCCAGCACCGGCATCGCGGTGATCGAGAACGCCGTCGCCATGAAGAGCGCGAAGGCCGTGCGGTCGCTGGCGGTGCGCAGGCTCTCCGGCCAGGCCAGCGCCAGCACGATGCCCAGCACGAAGGGCGCGACGACGCCGGCCGTCGCGACCGCCGCGACGACGCGCCGGTGCGCGCGCTCGCGCAGGTGGCCGAAGTCGAACTCCATGCCGATCTGGAACATCAGGAACAGCAGGCCGATCTGCGACAGTATGGCCATCGGCGGCGCCGGCGCCGCGCCGAAGACGAGCGCGAACAGCTCCGGCGCCAGCGCGCCGAAGAGCGACGGCCCGAGCAGGATGCCGATGACGATCTCGCCGACCACCACGGCCTGGCCCACGCGCCGTGCGATCGCGCCGCCGGCGCGCGCGGCCAGCACGATCACCGCCAGCTGCAGCAGCGTCGCGAACAGCAGTTGCTCGGTCGCGTGCAGCGACGAGGGGGGCGCGACGCTCATGGCGTCATGCCTCCGTTGATCGGCAGCACCTGGCCGGTGATGTAGCCGGCCGCGTCGCCGGTCAGGAAGCCGACCAGGTCGGCCACCTCCTCCGGCTGGCCGGCACGGCCCAGCGGCACCACGCGTGCGATGGTGTTCTGGTCGAACACCGCGTCGGCCATCGGCGAGGCGATGATGCCGGGCGCGACCGCGTTGACGGTGACGCCGCGGCTCGCGACCTCGAGCGCCAGCGAGCGCGTCGCGGCCTCCAGCGCGCCCTTGGCGGCGCCATAGTTGGTCTGCCCGCGATTGCCGCTGCGGGCCGCGACCGAGGAGATGTTGACGATGCGCCCCCAGCGCGTGCGCAGCATCGGCAGCAGCAGCGGCTGCGTCACGTGGAAGAAGCCGTGCAGCGACACGTCGATGACGCGGTGCCACTGCGCCGCGCGCAGGCCGGGGAAGACCGCATCGTCGTGCACGCCGGCGTTGTTGACGATGACCTGCACCGGGCCGGCCGCGAGCAAGCCCTCGCAGGCCGCGCGGGCGACATCGGCGTCGGCGACATCGAACACGCAGGTCTCGGCCCGGCCGCCGCCCGCGGCGATCTCGCTCGCCAGCGCCTGCACGGCCGCGGGCCGCGAGCTGGCGTGCAGGATGAGCGCGAAGCCGTCGGCCGCCAGCCGCCGCGCGATCGCGCCGCCGAGCGCACCGCTGGCCCCGGTGACGAGCGCACGACGCGGTGGCTGGCTCATGGCGCCGCGGCCTCCGGCGGCAGGGGCGTGTTCAGCACCACCGTGGCGCGCCCTTCGACGAGCGTGCGGCCGCGCTCGTCCGCGACGACGAAGCCGTAGAGCACCTGGTTCGCATCGCCGGCCAGGCGCTCGGCGCGGACCTGCAGCTCGCCGTCGATGTCGTCGAGCCGCGCGACCGCGAGGCGCACGCCGCGCACGCTGGCCAGGTAGCCCGGCCGCGCACCGGCGGCCGGCGGTGCCAGCAGCCCGCCGTGCAGCGCCATCGCCTGGGCCGCGTACTCGATCGCACAGGGGGCAAGCAGCCCGGAGGCGCTGCGCAGCGGGTGGTTGGCGTCGCGATGGTTGCGGGCCCGGCACTCGATGCGCGCCGGCGTCCAGTCGACCAGGCGATCGAGCAGGCACATGCGGCCGTGATGCGGGATGCGCGCGGCGATGCCCTCATGGTCGAGCGTCATGACGACACCTCGTCCGCCGGGTACGGCGGCCACCCCTCCGCGAGGGGCGCGCCTTGCTTGGGGCGGCCCGGCGCGGCGGCGCGCGTGGCGCTCACGTCCGCAGCTCCACCGCCAGCCCCAGCGGCGACAGGTAGTCGATCACCAGCTCGCTCGGCGCACCACGCGCCAGCGCCTGCAGCAGCGGCAGGCCGCGCGCGGCCGGCATCTGGCGCGTCAGCGCATCCAGGCCGTCGTGGCCGCAGGGGCTCGGCGCCGCTTCGACGAGGCCGAGGCGCAGCTGCAGCGCACCGTTCGCCGAGCTCAGGGTCGGCGTCAGCAGCAAGGCCACGCCGAAGGCATCGGGCAGCGGCCGCACACCGTGCAGCGGCTCGGGATAAGGCACGTCGGCGGCCACCAGCAGCACCGGGCGCGCCAGCGCGACGCATTGCGCGGCGGCTTCCAGCAGGCCGGCACCGAAGCTCGCGTCGTGCGCGCACAGGCTGGTCGACGGCGCGCGGCTCGCGGTCGCGATGTGCCAGTAGCCGGCCGCGGCGTTGTGGACCGAGTTGGTGAAGCGCGTCGGCGACACCGCGCGCTCCGCCGTCGCCAGCGACTCGCACAGCGCGTGGCAGTTGGCGGCGTCGCCGCTCGAGGCGGTGAACACCGTCGCGAGCCCGGCCGGGTCGATGCCGGCCTGCGCGCAGGCCTGGTCGGCCACTGCGAGCGAGACCCGCACGATCGCGCCCGCGCGGCGGCGCTCGGCCGGTGGCAGGCGCATCGGCGCCGGCAGCGGCGTCGGCACATGCAGCCAGCCGGCGGGATCGCGCAGCGCGACCTGGCCCGAAGCCCAGTCGGCCAGACCCGGCCCGAGCAGCCCGATGCCCGCGACGTCCACCGTGATCACGGCGCCACCCCGAACACCAGGCAGGCATTCGAGCCGCCGAAGCCGAAGGAATTGCTGGCCACCAGCGACAGCCTGGCCTCGCGGCCCGCGTCGAGGTAGCGGCTGCGCAGCGCGCCGTCGGGCCGCTGCCGGTTCAGGCCGCCGGGCATGAAGCCGTGCTCGAGCGCCAGCATCGCGATCGCCGCCTCGACGCCGCCGGCCGCGCCCAGCGTGTGGCCGGTCGCGCCCTTGGTCGAGCTGCAGGGCAGGCGCTCGCCGAACACGGCCTGCACCGCCAGGTCCTCGGCCGCGTCGTTGTTCGGCGTCGCGGTGCCGTGGAGGTTGAGGTAGTCGATCGCGTCGGGCGCCACGCCGGCGTCGGCCAGCGCGCCTCGCATCGCCTCGGCGGCGCCCGCGCCTTCGGGGTGCGGGCTGCTCATGTGGTGGCCGTCGCTGCTCTCGCCGACGCCGCGCAGCCAGGCGCGCGGCCGCGCCGCGTCGCGCTGCAGCAGCGCGAAGGCCGCGGCTTCGCCCAGCGACAGGCCGCGCCGCGCAGCGTCCCAGGGCCGGCAGATGTCGGGCGACAGCAGCTCGAGCGAGTTGAAGCCGTAGAGCGTCGTCAGGCACAGGCTGTCGACGCCGCCGACGACGGCCGCGTCGATCAGGCCGAGCGCGATCATCCGCGCGGCGTTGCCGAAGACCTTGGCGCTGGACGAGCAGGCGGTGGACACCACGACGGCCGGGCCGCGCAGGTCGAGCGCCTGGCGCACGAAGGCCGCGACCGAGTAGGTGTTGTGGGTCTGCGCGTAATGGAAGTCGGCCGGCAGCGCGCCGGTCGTCGGGTCGCGGCGGCGGTAGGCCAGCTCGGTCTGCAGGATGCCCGACGTGCTGGTGCCGACGAAGACGCCGACGCGCTGGGGCCCGAAACGTTCTCGCGCGAGCGCGACGCTGGCGGCGAAGCCGTCGGCCTGCAGGCCCATCAGCGCGAGCCGGTTGTTGCGGCAGTCGAACTCGGCCAGGGCCGGCGGCAGCCGCTGCGCGTCGACGCCGTCGACCTCGCCGATCCAGGTGTCGAGCGCGACGGTCTCGAAGGGCTTGCGCGCGAGGCCGCTGCGGCCCTCGCGCAGCGCACTGACGGTCGCATCGCGCCCCGCCCCGAGCGCCGAGACCACGGTGTAGTCACTGACAGCGAGCGGCTTCACGACGCCACCCCGTCCCGCAACTCCGCCACCAGCAGCACGTTCGCGAACGGCGTGCCGCGGCTCATCGGCAGCGTCTGGACCGCGAAGCCCAGGCGCACCAGCAGGGCGATCCAGTCGTCGAGCCGCCGGCCCCAGGTCGGCGCGACGCCGTGGCCGCGCACGCGCGTGACCCAGCGATCGACCCACTGGCTCACGGCGTAGCCGCGGCGGTCGGCGGCGTCGCCGACGCGCAGCAGCAGCCGCGCCCGCGCCGAGCCGCCGGCGCGCAAGGCCTCGCGGACACGGCCGAGCACGTTCTCCTGGCTGGCGTGGTCGACGTAGTGCAGCACGTCCAGGATCACGACCGCATCGCAGGGCGGCAGCGCGGCCTCGCGCATGTCGGCGCAGGCGAACTGCGGCAGCGGCTGCAGCCCCCGCAGCGAGGCCTGCGCGCGGGCGATGTCGCGCGGCATCAGCTCGATGCCGGTGTAGTGCACCGCGCCCGGCGCCATCGGCCAGGCCATCGGCCAGCGGCCGCCGGCGTGCTGTGCGCTGGCGGCGGCCAGCAGGCTGGCCAGCAGGCCCTGGCCGCAGCCGATGTCGAGCACGCGGGTCTGCAGGGACAGGTCGCCGCGCTCGATGAGCGCGCGAAACACCGGGTCGCGACCCAGCTTGCCGCGCGCGAAGTGCCAGGCAAAGCGCCCGGCGCTGCGATAGGGCCGGGCCGCGGCGTCGCGCAGGTGCTGCCAGGCGTGGTCCTCGTCGACTGCGGCGGTGACCGGGGTGAGCCGGGTGAAGTCGGGACCGTTCATGCGAGCGACGCGCCGCGTGGTGGCAAGGCCTCGGCCAGCGTCACCCAGTGCAGCCCGGCCGCGCGGGCCTGCGCCAGCAGGGGCGGCAGCACGTCCAGCAGCACCGGCTGGCCGTTCGCGGCGCGCGCGGCGTGGCCATCGTGCAGCAGCAGGATATCGCCGCCGGCCAGGCCGCGCGTCAGCCGCGCGAGCACGCGCTGGGCGCTGCGCTCGCGCGTGTCGAAGCCGCGCCGCGTCCAGCTCACCAGGTGCAGGCCGAGGCGGTGCAGCACCGGGTCGAGGAAGGGATTGCGCAGGCCGGCCGGCGCGCGGAAGCAGGTCGGCCGCTGTCCGCTCAGGTCGGCCAGCAGCTGCTGGGCGCGCGACAGCTCGGCCTCGTAGCCGCGCGGGCCGAGCAGCGAGAAGTTGTGGCGGTGCGCCAGGCTGTGGTTCTGCACGCTGTGGCCGCGCGCGACGATCTCGCGCGTCAGCGCCGCCTGCCGGCGGGCCCGTTCGGCGATGCAGAAGAACGTGGCCCGCACGCCCTGCGCATCCAGCAGGTCCAGCACGCGCGGCGTGACCTCGGGATCGGGGCCGTCGTCGATGGTCAGTGCGATCTCGCCGCGCGCCGCGCGCTCGGGCGGCAGCCGCGTGACGTTGGGACCGAGCCAGCGGCTGCGCGGCCACAGGCCGGCCGCGGTCAGCGCGGCGTGATTGGCGACGACGCCGCCCAGCGCCCAGGGCGCCGCATCGGGCACGGCCACGGCGGCACCGGCGGCCAGCGCGTGCAGGCCGAAGCTGGCACGCAGCAGCGGCGGCATGGTCCACGGGCTGCCGGAAGAGGTGGCGACGGACATTCGGGGGATGCGGACCGGCACGCGGACCGCGGGGATGGAGACTGCAGGTCGAATTTTCCCACAGCGCCCGCGCTCGGCCGTCAGGGCGGACCCGGGCGACGTGCCGACGCGAATGCCGCCGACAGCAGCAGCGCCAGCAGCGCGCCCGGCGCGACCACGCGGCCGATGGCCGACAGTGCCGGGATCTCCGACAGCGCGATCAGGCCGAAGGACGCCACCGTCGTCAGGTTGGCCAGCAGCAGCGAGGCCAGGGTGTCGTCGTCGGCCGCCGCGGCGCCGCCGAGCTGGTCGAAGAACAGCGCGTAGTTGGAGCCGACCGCCACGACCAGCAGCAGGCCGACCAGGTGCAGGATGCCGAGCGCGACGTCGAACAGCGCCAAGCCACCGAGCGTGAGCAGCAGTGCCAGCGCCAGCGGCTGGCAGACCGCCAGCAGGCGGCGACCCGATCGCAGCCAGGCCGCCAGCAGCGCCACGACGGCCAGCGCGCCGAGGGCGGCCTGCACGAAGGCCTCGTGCAGGTAGTTCGCATAGAGGCCGCGCAGCGCACCGCCGATGTCGATCGCATCGACGCCCTCCAGGCCGCGCAGCGCCTCGCGGACGCGCTGGGTGTCGACGCCGTCCGTCGCGCCGGGCGGCGCCGTCAGCGGCGTCAGGGGCATGAGCACCGACCAGCCGCCACCGCTGCGCGCCACCAGCTGGGCGTCGACCGCGGTCGCCAGCGGGCCGGGCGGCAGGTCGGCGCGCGCCACCGGCCGGGCGCCGCGCGCGGCCTGCGCCTCGGCGACGAAGGCCTGCAGCCGCTCGGCCTTCAGGGGGCCGCCGGCCGTCGCCTCGGCCAGCCGGGCGCGCAGCACGTCGGCCTCCGGCAGGCTGGCCAGGCGCGCCTGCTGGGTCGCGATGCTGGGCAGCATGCGCGTCGGCGTCTCGTAGCCCGCCAGCAGGCCCTGGGCCACCAGCGCGTCGAGCCGCATGGCCGCCGCCTCGGCCGCCTGCAGCGCCGCTTGCGGGTCCGGGGCGGTCGCGACGACCAGCGTGCGGGCGTCGCCGGCGCCGAGGTCGGCGCGCAGGTCCTCGTCGAGCTGGATCTGCGCGCGCGGCACCGGGCTGAGCGAGCCGAGGTCGCCGCGCCACAGCGGCGCATCGCGCAGCGCCAGCAGCAGCGCTGCGGCGACGCCGAGGCCCAGGAACAGCGGCCGCCAGCGCGGCAGCGCGCGCAGCGGCCGGCCGGCGATGCGGCCCAGCGAGGCGCGCAGGCCGGAGGCGCCGGCACCGTCGGGCAGCAGTTGCGGCAGCAGCCAGCGCGTCGCCAGCGCCGCACCGCACAGCCCGGCGACCGAGAACGCGCCCAGCTGCGCGAGCCCCGGGAAGCCCGAGAACAGCAAGGCCGCGAAGCCGCACACCGAGGTCAGCAGGCCCAGCCGCACGGTGGGCCAGTTGTCGTCGCGCCAGCGACGCCAGCCGCTGCCGGCGGGGTCGGCGGCCGACCGGGGCCGGGCCTGGATCAGGTAGTAGATCGCGTAGTCGACCGCCTCGCCGATCAGCGTGCTGCCGAAGGCCAGCGTGATGCCGTGGACGCTGCCGAAGGCCAGCATCACCGCGGCCACGCCGCAGGCGATGCCGGTCAGAACCGGCAGCATCGCGACCAGCAGGGCCCGCAGCGACGCGAAGGCCAGCAGCAGCAGTCCGCCCATCACCAGCACGCCGACCGCGGCGAGCTGCTTGACCTCGCGCTCGATGCGCTCGCGGCTCAGCACCGAGAACACGCCCGGGCCGCTGAGCTGCAACTTCAGCGCCGGTTCGCCCGCTACGGCCTGCGACTCGAAGGCATCGCGGATGGCCGCGATGCTGGCCTGCATCGCATCGAGGTCGGCGCCGGGCGCGCGGGTGGTCGCCAGCAGCAGCGCACGCGGCGTGCCGCGGCCGGCCCAGACGCCCTCTTCGCTGCGCGGCGCGGCCGATGGAATCAGGCCTTCGACGATGCGCTGCGTCTCGCCGGTCGGGTCGCGCTCGAGCAGCGGCTTCACCGCCTGCCCGGCCGGCGTGCCCAGCAGCGAGAGCGTCTCGTCGATCGCGTCGCGCAGGCCGGCGACGCTGAAGCGCTCGGCGTTCACCGCGGGACTGAGCTGGTAGCGGTGCGCGACGACCCAGTCGGCGCTGGCCTGCCAGTCGGCGGCGTCGCGCTCGCGTTCGCCGTTCTGCACCTGCTCGAAGCGCCCGCTCTCGCGCATCGCGGCGGCCAGGCGCCGCGATGCCGCGGCACGCTGTGCCGCATCGCCACCCTCGATGCCGACCAGCAGCGTGCGCGCGGCCACGCCGTCCTGCAGTTGTTCGATCAGCAGGCGCTGCTGCGCATCGGGCCGGGCCGGCAGGAAGGCCGACAGGTCGGTGTCGAAGCGCCCGCGCGCGATCACCAGCACGGTGACGCTCATGAAGGCCAGCCACAGCAGCAGGGCCGCCGCGCCGCGCGCACGCGGTGAGGAGGGCAGACTCACGGCGCCGAGGCCGGGCCGGCGGCCGCCCGCGGCACGATGGTCATCACCGAGCGGTCGCCGCCGGCGAAGTCCATCTCCACGCGCACGAGTTCGTCGCGCCGCCCGGCCAGGCGCAGGCTGCGCAGCGATTCGCCGATGCGCGTCTGCAGCGGCCGCAGTTCCAGCGTCCACTGCTCCGCATTGCCCGACAGCGCGCTGCGGAAGTGGCGCGACAGCACGGCCGCATTGCCGGTCAGCGTGCCGCGCAGCGCCTCGACCAGCGGTTGCAGCTCGGGCGTCGAGTCCAGTGCCAGCTGGCGGCTGCGGCCGCTGCGCGTCAGCGTCAGCGTGTTGCCGTCGACCACCATCGCCTCGGCGCGCGGCTCCAGGGTGCGTCGCTCGAAGCGGTCGGGCGCGGTGAAGGCCAGCGTGCCGCTCGACTCCAGCGGCGCGTCGAAGCCCTGCACGAAACGCAGTTCGTTGAAGCGCGCCTCGCCGCTGCGGCGCCGGGCCAGCAGGGCCATCAGCTCCGGCAGCTCGAAGGCCTGCGCGCCGCCTGCCAACGGCAGCAGCAGCCAGGCCGCGAGGCCGCGCAAGGCCTCACGCCGCGCGATCTCACGCCGCATCTTCACGCCAGAAGTCATGGAAGTTGAACCAGTTGTACGGGTGCTCGCGGCACAGCGCCTCGAGCCTTTGCACGTAGGCGCGCAGGGCCTCGGCGATGCGCTGCTCGCGATCGGCCGCGTCGCGGGCCGGCGCGCTGAAGTCGGCCAGCGGCTCGAGGCGCACCTCGTAGCGATGGCCGCCGAGGTAGATGCCGGCCATGAAGAAGACGGGGCGCCGCAGCAGCAGCGCGAGCCGGAACGGCCCGTCGGCGAAGACCGCGTCCTTGCCCAGGAAAGGCAGCGTGTGCTGGCCGCTGCGGGCGGCATCGGCCTCGGGCAGCGAGCGGTCGGCCAGCATGCCGGCCAGGCCGCCGGCGTCGAGCCAGTCGCGGATCGCGAGCATCGATTCCATCCGGCCCAGCGGGATGATCGCCGGCCGGTAGTGCGGTGCGACCGCCGCCAGCGCGGCGTTGATCAGGCGCGCGTTGTCGGGGTACATGACCATCGCGATGCGCAGGCCGGCCCGGTGGCGGCCGACCACGTGCAGCGCCTCGAAGCTGCCGGCATGGGCCCCGACGAGGAAGGCGCCGCGGCCGGCATCGAGGGCCGCGTCGACCTGCTCGGCACCGGCCACGCGCACGTCGAACAGGTCCATGCGGTCGCCGAGGAAGTAGACGCGGTCGAGGATGGTCGAGGCGAACGCGAAGACCTGCCGGTAGCCGTCGATCCAGCCCGCGTCGCGGCCGAGCGCGCGGCCGAGGTAGCGCCGCGACTGGCGGCGCGGGCCGGGCGCGAACAGCACGAAGTACAGCGTGATCGGATGCAGCACCCAGCGCGCGACGCGGCGGCCGCAACGCAGCGCGATCCAGCTCATCACGCGCAGCGCGAAGGCGTTGCTGCGCTCGGGCGCCTGGGACCAGTCCGGGGCAGCCACGGGCGTCGGCGCGGCGGCCGGCCTCATGCTGCCGCGACCGCCGCGAACTGGCCGGTGGCGGCCAGCACCTCGCCGCGCAGGATCTCGAAGCGCAGGCCGCGCGGCTCGTCGTGCAGCTCGATCGCAATCAGGCTGCCCGGCCCCACGGGCGCGAAGAACTTGGCCGCGTTCAGCATGGGCTGCGGCCCGACGCGGGCGGCCAGCGCCGGGTTCGCCGCCAGCACCTCCATCACCTCGGCCAGCAGCGACACGCCGGGCAGCAGCGGACGGCCCGGGAAGTGCCCCGCAAAGGCCGGATGGTCGGCCGCGATCTCGCGCTCGACGCGCAGCACGGGCGGGCTCACGAGACGGCCCCCAGCTTTTCGAGCGCAAAGCGGCGCAAGGCTTCGGCGGTGAGCTTGCCGGTCGCCTCGCGCGGCAGCGCGTCGACATGCACGATGCGCCGCGGCACGAACTGCGCCTCGAGCCGTTCGCGCAGCGCCGCGGCGAGCTGCGCTGCGCCCAGGCCCGGTGCCACGACGAAGGCGATCGGTCGCACGATGCCGTCGGCCACCTCGTCGGGCATCCAGAAGGCACCGTCGACCACGCCCTCGATGCTGTTGAGGTGGTGGTTCAGGTGCGCCAGCGAGCTGCGCTTGCCGGCCACGTGGATCAGGTCGTTGGCGCGGCCCAGCAGCCGGAAGCGCTGGGCGCTCTCGAGCTGCAGCACGTCCGACAGCGGCGTCGGCTCCACCACGTGGCCGCCCTCGACGATGAAGCGCTCCTGGCCGGCGTCGAGCTCGCGCTTCAGGCGCAGCGCGCCGAAGGTCCGCCAGGTCTCGCCGTGCACGGTGCGGCGCGTCGCCACCTGGCCGGCCTCGGTGCAGCCGTAGATCTCGACCAGCGGCCCGCCGAACACGCGCTCGGCCTGCAGCGCCAGCTGCGGCGACAACGGCGCCGTCGCGCACAGGATCAGGTCGGTGGGCGGCAGCGGCACCTCGGACAACAGCAGCGTCTTCAGGTGGAAGGGCGTCGTCACCAGCATGCGAGGGCGCGGCAGGCGCGACAGGGCCCCGGCCACGTCGGCCGGGTAGAAGGGCCGGCCGCTGTCGAAGGCCGCGCCACCCAGCAAGGCCAGCAGCACGCTGGACTCGAAGCCGTAGCTGTGCTGGGCCGGCACGGTGGCGAGCAGGTTCACACCGGCGAGCGTCGGCCGCTCCAGGAACTCGGCCAGGCGCTCGGCCTCGGCGCGGATGTTGACGACGATCTGGCCCCAGGTCTTGGCATGCGGCTGGGGCTGGCCGGTCGAGCCCGAGGTCAGCAGGCAGGCGGCCTGGAGGTCGGCGGCGATGGCGGGCACCGCGGCATCGGTGTCGGCCTCGGTGTCGACATCAACGGCGTGGGGCGCCGACACCGGCCGCAGCATCGACAGGCCCGTCACGGCCAGTGCGGTGTCGTCGGTGTAGCCGTACAGGCTGGCGTGCGCGCCGCGCAGCCGCGCCAGGGTGTCGGGCAGCGCGTTGGGCGGCAGCAGGCTGGTGTGGCCGCACATCAGCGCCGCGCCCAGGCCGACGGCGAAGCGATAGCGGTCGCCGCACAGGTTGACCATCGGGCCGGCGCCGGGCAGGCGGCCGGACTCGGCCCGCGCATCGGCCAGGAAGCGCCGTGCGCTGATCGCCGCGCCCTGCCGCCACGCGACCGGGGCGTCGAGATCGACCGCGGCCAGCAGTGGCAGCGAGGCGTCCATCAGGGGATCGTCCGCGGCCGGCTGTAGGCGCGCACCGCACTCATCAGCGTGCTGCGCTCGAACTCCGGGTGCAGGCGGTAGCGCAGCAGGTACTCGCCGACGAACAGGCCGCCGATCGCCAGCGGCGTGATCAGGTTGGCCAGCAGCGACCAGCTGTCCCAGGAGTGGCGCGCGTAGACCCACAGCGACAGCAGCGCCATGCCGAGGAAGTAGCCGGTCCAGACGGCGGTCACGCGGCGCGTGTAGGCCGCCATCGCCGGCGTCAGGCGGCCGTGCACGCGCTCGGCGATCTGGCCGATCAGCGACACCGGGCTGCGCCACAGCGTCAGGCCGAAGCTCGCGCACAGCGCCAGGTGGATGCCCACGTGCTGCGCGACATAGAGCCGGCTGACCGGACCGATGCCGCCGCGCGCCACGGCCACCAGCAGGCCGGCGCCGGCCAGCAGCATCAGCGCCACGGCCGGCAGGTTGCGGCGCTTGAGCGCAAAGCCGAGCCCGGCCAGCAGCAGCGGGCCGAGCAGCGCGGCGACGGCCCAGGGGCGGTCTGCCGCGTAGAGCATCAGCCCGTGCGAGAGCAAGGCGTAGGCCGCTGCCGCCAGCAGCCCGAGGACCAGACGCCAGTCGGGCATTACAGCGTGCGGTGCTGGGCCACGTGGGCCGCGAGGCTGCGCAGCGACTGGAAGATGACGAGGTTGTTCTCGTCGTCGGAGCGCAGCTGGAAGCCGTAGCGCCGCGACACCTCGAGCGCGACCTCGAGGATGTCGATCGAGTCCAGGCCCAGGCCGTCGCCGTACAAGGGCGCGGTCGGGTCGATCTCGGCCGGCGCGACCTCGAGGTTCAGCGCCTGCACCAGCAATTCGGCGAGCTCGCGCTCGGACGCGGACTGTCCGGCCGGGGCGCCGGCGTCGGGTCGCAGGGCTTGAGCGGGCGAATTCACGGAAGGATCCCTGTTCTTGATGGTCTGGAAACAGCCGCACGATTGTACGAGGGCAGTGCCGCCGGACCGGCCGCGCCGCAGCCCCCGGCCGACAGGCCCGAGGGCGACGTGACGCCCCTCACGCCCCCCTCCTCGGCCTGCATCTCGCGCCGCCGCCGGTGCACTTGGCGACACCGGGATGCCGGCCGTCGCACGCCGCTGGGCCGGCCCGGGCCGGCGCCCGACGATGCCGGCCATCGGGAGCGATCCCGCCGTCCAGGAGCCCGACATGCCCCACTACATCACCCACATGCCGCCGGTGATCGCCGTCCACCTGGTGCTGGCGCTGGCCGCCCTGGCCCTGGGGCCGGTCGCGATGCTGATGCGCAAGGGCAGCCGCTGGCACCGCGCCACCGGCTACGCCTGGGTCACGCTGATGCTGGGCGCCGCGCTCTCGGCGATGGCGATCCGCGACTTCCGCCTGCCCAACATCGCCGGCTACACGCCGGTGCACCTGCTGGTGGCGATGACCGTCGGCGGCATCGCGATGGCGATGTGGCACATCTCGCGCCGCAACGTGAAGGCGCACCGGCGGGCGATCCTGTTCGCGTACAACGGCGTCGTGATCGCCGCGCTGTTCTCGCTGCTGCCGACGCGCCGGCTCGGCATGCTGGTCTGGCACGATTGGCTGGGCTGGATGTGAAGCGGCCCCCACCCCGGCCCCCCGGACCTTCGAGCCCATGACCCCCACCGCACCCCCCGCCGTCGACAACCTGAAGCGCACCCTGCTGCTCGGGGTGCTGCTGTGCCTGGGCGTCGCCATCGTCCTGACCGGATTGCGCGGCGGGCGCGACCTGGCGGCCAACCTGCTGTACTCGTTCGCCATCGGCATGAGCTGCCTGGGCCTGATCGACGGCGGCCGTCGCATCGCGCCGGACTGGGCCTGCCGTCGGCAGGCGCGGCACGAGCCCGCCGCGCGCCGCTGGCCCGGCTGGCCGTGGATGAGCGTCGTGATCGTCTTCGGCACGACGGCCGGCTACACGCTGGGCGCTTCGATCGGCAACGCGCTCAGCGACAAGCGGCTGCCGATGCCCTGGCAGTTCGGCAGCAGCGCCTCCGCGGTGGCCTCCTTGACGATCAGCCTCACCGTCGCCTGCGTCGCGACGGCCTTCTTCTGGATGCGCGGACGCCTGGCCTCGGCGCAGGCGCGAGCCGAGGCGGCGCAGCGCCTGGCGGCCGACACCCAGCTCAAGCTGCTGGAGTCGCAGCTCGAGCCGCACATGCTGTTCAACACCCTGGCGAACCTGCGCGCGCTGATCGCGCTGGACCCGCCGCGCGCGCAGGCGATGCTGGACCACCTGATCGCCTTCCTGCGCAGCACGCTGGCCGCGAGCCGTGCCTCGCTGCATCCGCTGGCCGCCGAGTTCGAACGCAGCGCCGACTACCTGGCGCTGATGCAGGTGCGCCTGGGCGACCGGCTGGCCAGCACGCTGGACCTGCCGCCGGAACTGGCCGCGCAGTCGGTCCCGCCGCTGTTGCTGCAGCCGCTGCTCGAGAACGCGATCCAGCACGGCATCGAGCCGCACCGCCCGGGCGGCCGCATTGCGCTGCAAGCCTGGCGCGACGGCGACCGACTGTGCCTGAGCGTGCGCGACACCGGCGTCGGCCTGGCCGCGGCCCAGCCCTCGGCCGGCACCGGCTTCGGCACGACCCAGGTGCGCGAACGGCTCGCGACGCTCTACGGCGACGCCGCCTCGCTGAGCATCGAGCCGGCACCGGGCGGCGGCACCGTGGCCACGATCACCCTGCCCCTGGGAGCCTGAGCCATGCCGTACCGCGCCCTGATCGCCGAGGACGAACCGCTGCTCGCGCAGGCCCTGCGCGCCGAGCTGGCGTCGCTGTGGCCCGACCTGGCGCTGCTGCCGACGGCACCCGACGGCGAGGCGGCCGTGAGCATCGCGCTGCAGCAGCAGCCCGAGCTGCTGTTCCTCGACATCCGCATGCCGGGCCTGAGCGGCCTGGATGCGGCCCAGGCCATCGTCGAGGACTGGCCGCCCGAGCGTCCGCTGCCGCTGGTCGTCTTCGTCACCGCCTACGACCAGCATGCCCTCGAGGCCTTCGAGCGCTCGGCCGTCGACTACGTGCTCAAGCCGGTGCAGACGGCGCGGCTGGCCCAGACCTGCGATCGCCTGCGCGCCGCCTTGAAGCAGCGCAGCGGCGGCGCGCTGGCGGATGCCGCGATCGAGCAGCTGCGCGGCCTGCTCGCCCACGTCGCCACGCCGGCGGCGCCGGCGGCGTCGCCGCTGCGGGTGATCCAGGCCGGCGTCGGCAGCACGCTGCACTTCGTCCCGGTCGGCGAGGTGCTGTACTTCGAGGCGGCCGACAAGTACGTGCGCGTCGTCACCGCGGAGCGCGAGCACCTCGTCCGCCTCTCGCTGCGCGACCTGCTGCCGCAGCTCGATGCCGGGGTGTTCTGGCAGGTCCATCGCGGCACCGTCGTGCGCGCCGACGCGATCGCCAGCGTGGTGCGCGACGAGGCCGGCAAGCAGCACCTGCTGCTGCGCGGGCGCAGCGAACGGCTGGCGGTCAGCCGGCTCTACGCGCATCTCTTCAGGGCCATGTAGCCCACAAGGCAGCAGGCCCCGCGCGGCTTGCGCCGGGCGGGGCCTGGGGATCCGATCGCTGGCGGATCAGTAGCGGTAGCGGTCGTTGTCGCCCTTGTGGTGCTTGTAGGCACGGCGATCGTCGTCACCCCGGCCCCGGCCGCGATGGCCGTCGTAGCGGTGGTCGTGCCAGTGGCCGTCGCGCCAGTAGCCGCGCGGGGCCGGCTGCACGTAGACCGGCGCCGGACGGTAGTAGCCGATGGGCGCCGGGCGGTAGACCACCGGCGGCGGGGCATACACCACCGGCGGCGGCTCGTAGTACACGGGCGGCGGCGGTGCGTAGACCACCGGCGGCGGCGCCGGGTAGAACACGCCCGGCAGGTTGATGCCGATGTGCCAGTTGACGCCCCCTGCATGCGCCGCACCGGTGGCGGCCAGCCCGGCAGCGCCGAGGGCGGCGAGGGCGGCGAGGGCCAGGAACTTGCGGATCGCTTGCTTCATGGTCGGACTCCTGTGTCGGGGCGTTCAAGGTCGAATGTCTTGCCCCGTGTGCTCTGAACGGGTCAGCGCCCCGACAGGTTCACAGGAATCTGTATCGAACTGCGAACGAGCGGGTGAAGTTTTGTGAATCGGCGCCCGGCCGGGGGCGCGCGGGCCGCTCCTTAGAATGAGTCGAGTCCTCCGAAGCGCCCTCATGACCGACGCCACCAGCAAGCCGAGCAGCAACTTCCTGCGCGGCATCATCGACCGCGACCTCGAGGCCGGCCGCTATGCCGGCCGTCGCTACGCCGGGACGCCAGGCGATGCATCCCACCACGCGGCCGCGCCGGTCGACGCGGCGAAGATCCGCACCCGCTTCCCGCCCGAACCCAACGGCTACCTGCACGTCGGCCATGCCAAGAGCATCTGCCTGAATTTCGGCCTGGCGCGCGACTACGGCGGCGTCTGCCACCTGCGATTCGACGACACCAACCCCGAGAAGGAAGAGCAGCAGTACGTCGACGCCATCGTCGACGCGGTCCGCTGGCTGGGCTTCGGCTGGGACGAGCCCGATCCCGCGAAGCCGGGTGCGACGCGCTCCAACCTCTACTTCGCCAGCGACTACTTCGACTTCATGTACCGCGCCGCCGAGGCGCTGATCGGCGCCGGGCTGGCCTACGTCGACGAGCAGACGGCCGAGCAGATGCGCGCGAGCCGCGGCGACTTCACGACGCCCGGCACCGACAGCCCGTTCCGCAGCCGCACGCCGGACGAGAACCTGGCGCGCTTTCGCGAGATGCGCGACGGCCGGCTCGCCGACGGCGCGGCCGTCCTGCGTGCCAAGATCGACATGACCTCGCCCAACATCAACCTGCGCGACCCGGCCCTGTACCGCATCAAGCGCGCCACGCACCACAACACCGGGGACCGCTGGTGCATCTACCCGATGTACACCTACGCGCACCCGATCGAGGACGCGCTGGAGTGCATCACGCACAGCATCTGCACGCTGGAGTTCGAGGACCAGCGGCCCTTCTACGACTGGCTGCTGGATCACCTGTGCGAGCTGGGCCTGCTGGCCCGGCCGCGTCCGCACCAGCACGAGTTCGCCAGGCTCAACCTCAGCTACGTGATCACCAGCAAGCGCAAGCTGAAGCAACTGGTGGACGAAGGTCACGTCGACGGCTGGGACGACCCGCGCATGCCCACCATCGCCGGGCTGCGCCGGCGCGGCTACACGCCCGAGAGCATCCAGCTGTTCTGCGAACGCATCGGCGTCACCAAGGACCACAGCTGGATCGACTACGCCTCGCTCGACGCCGCGCTGCGCGACGACCTGGAAGGCAAGGCGCCCCGGGCCATGGCAGTGCTGGATCCGGTGCGGCTCAGGCTGACCAACTGGATCGAATGCTTCGGCGGCGACCCCGAGCACCTCGAGCCTTGCCAGGCCCCGATGCACCCGCAGCGGCCGGAACTCGGTCTGCGCCACTTCAGCCTCGGCCCCGAAGTCTGGATCGAGCGCGACGACTTCGCCGAGCAGCCGGCCAAGGGCTTCTTCCGGCTCTTCCCCGGCAACAAGGTGCGGCTCAAGTACGGCGTCGTCGTCGAATGCACCGGCTGCGAGAAGGATGCGGACGGCCGGATCACGACGGTGCTGGCCACCGTCGTGCCCGACACCAAGAGCGGCACGCCGGGCGCCGATGCGGTCAAGGTCAAGGGCACCATCACCTGGGTCGGCGTCCACGAAGCGCTGGCCGCCGAGGTGCGGCTCTACGACCGGCTGTTCACCGAAGCCCAGCCTGACGCTGGAGGACGCGACTTCCTGTCGGTGCTGAACCCGGCCAGCAAGAAGCTCGTGACGGGCTACGTGGAGCCCTGCCTGCACACCGCAACGGCCGATGCCAAGTTCCAGTTCGAGCGGCACGGCTACTTCGTCGCCGACGCCAAGTCGCATGCCGCGACGGCGCCCGTCTTCAACCGGATCGCCGGGCTGAAGGACAGCTGGGGCAAGTGACGGGAGCGAGCGGCCGACGGCCGCCCGGTCCCCTCATCGACGCGCTCAGCGCAGCGTTGCGCCCGGCACGGCCGCGATCGGCGTGGAGCGACTCTCCAGCCAGTCCACGTGCGCCGGCGGCTGAACGATGAATGTGTTTGCATTCACCGAATTGAGGCTGGCTTCGGCCTTCTGGGCGACTGCCGGATGCTCGTGATTCGCGTGACCGGCACGCCAGGTGAGGCTGGCCGGGTGCTGCACGATGAAGGTCGAGGCATCGACGCCCGGCAGCTTGCGCGCCGCGAAGACGGCCGGATGCTGGCCGATCTCCTGGGCCTGGGCGACGCCGGTCAGGGCCAGCAGCGAGGCGATGAGCAGAGAGTGACGGTTCGTCATGGCGGGACTCCAGGGTTGCAAAAGAATCAAGGGATAACCCTGATTCTGGTTAACCCTAGGTCTCGATATATGCACCAAGCAGCCGTAACTGCGGTGTCCCTGCCACGCGAGCTGCCGACGGATCAGTCGCGGTCCGGCGCGCCCGGCGGAAAGAGTTTGCGGTACGGCCGCGCTTCGTCGACCGCGCGCGCGAACGAGGGCCGCGCCAGCAGTCGCTGCCGGTAGGCCTTGAGTTCGCGATGCGACTCGCCGATCGGGTGCACCCAGTCGGCATAGAAGAGCGCCGGCGCCGCCGCGCAGTCGGCCAGGCCGAAGGCCTCGCCCGCCGCCCAGCGCCGGCCGGCCAGCCGCCCGTCGAGCCAGGCATAGGCCATGTCGAGCAGGTGGTGCGCCTGGGCGACGCCGTGGGCGTCGCGATGCTCGGGCGCGCAGATCACGTCGAAGACGATCTTCTGCATCGGCGTCATCACGTAGTTGTCGAACACGCGGTCGAGCGTGCGGACCTCGAGCGCGGCGCGTGGATCGGCCGGCAGCATCCGCACCGGCCCCGGGTGGTGCAGGTCCAGGTACTCGACGATCACGCTGGCCTCGACCACCGTGCGCTCGCCGTCTACCAGCAACGGCATGCGCCTCAAGGGCCACAGCGCCGCATGTTCGGCGAGCGCCGGCTCGTTCTCGGGCGACAGCAACGCCCACTCGAAGGGCGTGGCGTTCTCGTACAGGGCGATCAGCGTCTTCTGGCAGTAGGACGAGAAGGGGTGGGCATAGAGCTTCATCGAGGTCTCCACGGGCGACCCGCGAGTGTTCATCAGAAGTCCTTCAAGACGAGGGCTTGTCCCGGCACGACGACGCAGCCGACAGGCCTTCGACATGCACGATCGCAACCGAGGGTGAACACGATTCGGCCCGGCTGCGCTACCGTTCCGCCTGCCATGAGCTACGACCTTCTCTCCAACATCGTGTGGCACAGCCTGACCGGCCCGCAGGCCCACTGCGCGGCCGGCACCGCCACAGCCCGGCGCTATGCGCGCGGCTTCTCGCCCATCCTGGCCTTTCCCGACGCGCAGGCACCGGACTTCGCCGCGCTGGCGCCGCACTGCGATCCCGGCGAACACCTGTACTGTGCCGGCTGGACCGGACCGACCCCCGAGGGGTGGCGCATCGAGACCGAGACAGTCATGGACCAGATGGTGTGGGATGCGCCAGAACCCCCGCCCGACCCCTCGGGCGACTTCGTAAGCCTGGGTCCGCAGCACCTTCCGTCGATGCTGGCCCTGGTGGCCGCCACGCACCCCGGCCCGTTCGGCGAGCGCACGCCGGAGCTCGGCGAGTACTACGGCCTCTTCGACGG
>Ga0268299_1001558_pt1 | contig 38286 bp, 28 predicted proteins | sample NOBtaG_FD_193484 | JGI IMG/M metagenome (GOLD analysis project Ga0268299, IMG submission 193484) | Activated sludge microbial communities from bioreactor in Nijmegen, Gelderland, Netherland - NOB reactor | ecosystem: Engineered > Bioreactor > Aerobic > Activated sludge | place: Netherlands... | reverse complement strand
CCCCACCGGAAACACCCCCTGAGCCGAACCGTGTAATCCTTAAAGTCATTTGTCACCGACGCCGCGAAATCCCCAACGATTTCGCCCCTATTCCATTTGTAAAATGCCTGCCATGGGACGGCTGTGTTAATGATTAATGGTTGGGTGCAGATTGTCCATCCCCGGTGGAGGGAGGGCGGAGCCCGACCGGAACCGGGGATGGACAAAGCGTCTGGGCGTAGGCCGTCGGACTCAGATAGCCCAGGCGGCTGTGGGGGCGGTGCTCGTTGTATTCCCGCCGATAGTCTCCGATGACCACCCGGGCCTCGGTGAGGGTGTGCAGTTGTTCGCGGTTCAGGCATTCGTCCCGGAAGCGTCCGTGAAAACTTTCCACAAACCCGTTCTGCCAGGGACTTCCGGGTTCGATGTAGAGCGTCTTCACCCCGTTTTCCTTCAGCCACTGTTGCACCAAGGTGGCGATGAACTCCGGCCCATTGTCGCTGCGCAGATAGGCGGGGGCTCCGTGTTCCTGGATGGCCCTCTGCAACCATTCCAGCACGTCCTTAGCCTTCAGCGCCCGGTCGGCTCTCAACACGTGGCATTCCCGCCTGAACTCATCCAGGATCGTCAAGATCCGCAAGGCCCCTCCCCGGACCGTAGCGTCCGCGATGAAGTCCCACGTCCACACCTGCCCGCGGTGCAGGGCCTCTGTTGGCAGCCCGGTGGATTGGCCTCGGCGCACGGTTTTGCGGCGCGTCGAGGGCACCCGCAGCCCTTCCTCCCGCCGCCACCGTTGCACCAGCCGTTTGCCCACCTTCCAGCCCTCCTGGCGCAGCAGGGCGCCGATCCGTCGGTACCCCTATCGGGGATGCTTCCGGGAAAGCGCTGCCAACCGCTGGTGGAGCGACTTCCGCTGATCCGATGGACCTCGCCTCCGGTACCGATAGCTGGATCGGGCCAGGCGCAGGATCCGGCACCCCGCTCGGACCGAGCACACCCCGGAGCTACTCAAACGGCGCACTTCTTCCCGGCGAGCGGCCGGGCTCAGAGCTTTTTTTCGCATACGGCCTCCAATACCCGGTTTTTCAACAACGACTCCGCCAGCATCTTCTTCAGCTCGGAGTTCTCTCGCTCCAACTCCTTCAGGCGCTTGGCCTCGTCCACTTCCATCAGCCCAAACTGCTTGCGCCACCGGTGCAACGTCGCCTCAGAGATATTCCTCTCCTGGCAGATCTCCCGGATCGGCCTCCCACCGTCCGCCTCCCGCAGCATCCGAATCTTCTCTTCTGTCGTGTGTCTTTTGCCTTTCATCGTCTGGTCCTTTCTTCGGCCCAGACTCTCACTCCTCCTGGCTCACTTTGGCGAGGTCACGTCAAATCCCATTGCAAAGCTGGCCGAGGATCGTGAACTTGCTGCGGGCTGAGTTGAGATGTTTTTTCATTCACGGACAGGCTGTGTGGCCTGCCCGCAAAACGTCAACTCAGCCCTTTCTCCTTTTTCCTGTGGGATGGCTGTGATAACAGAACGGCACATTCCTCCGCGGTCACTTCCAAGGGGCTATCGCCATATCCGACCGTCTTTTAGGAATTCGCGCTTTATGCCGGCGTAGAGGTCATGGTAGTGGATTTGTTCGCGTTTGGCGTCGAGCGCGCGGAGGCAGGCGTATTGGACGACATTGACGATCTCCGCGCCGGTCAGTTCGTATTTTTCGCCGAGGGTCGTCAAACTGACATCTGGCGCGAGGCGCACGTTCGCGGGAAACGCGTTCTGCCAGAGGCGGTGGCGCTCCTCCGAACCGGGCATGGGAAAGTTGATGATCGACTGGAACCGGCGGCTGAACGCTTCGTCGATGTTGCTTTTGAAGTTGCTCGCGAGGATGACAAGGCCGTTGTATTCCTCAACGCGCTGGAGCAAATAGGAGACTTCCTGGTTGGCGAACTTATCGTGGGCGTCGCGCACGTTGGTTCGCTTCCCGAAGAGCGCGTCCGCCTCGTCGAAAAATAGAATCCAATTCTTGTTTTCCGCTTTGGCAAAGAGGTTTGACAGATTCTTTTCTGTCTCGCCGATAAATTTCGAAATCAGCATCGACAGATCGATCCGGTAAAGATCCTTACCGGTATATTTGCCGAGCAGGGATGCGGTCAGCGTTTTGCCAGTGCCGGCGGGGCCGTAAAACAGCGCGCGGTAGCCGGGCTTCAATTTTCGCCGCATGCCCCAGCGGTTCATCAGCACTTCCCCATGCTTCACCCACACTTCCAGTTCCCTGATCTGGTGGAGAGTATCGGCGTGGAGCACCAGGTCGGTCCATTCCAACTCCGTTCGCATGAGCTGCGCGGGGAAGTTCAGGCTGAAACGCGGGCGGCTAACGTGGCCGGTCGTGAAAAGGTCCACGAAATCCTGTCCCAGGATCATTCGTCCGCTGGTGCGCGGCTCTCCTTCCGGGACTTCCTCCAACCAGAGCACGCGACCGCGCGCAAAGAGATGGTCTTCGCTGAAAAGCAGCTGGACCTGCAGGCGCCTCTGCAAATCCTCGCCCGCGAGGAGAAAAAGCGCGGTTTCGCCGGTTGGAAGAATACCGCGGAAATTCCGTCCGCGCGCGCCACCGAGCTGCGGGAAATCACCTGGTTCGGGCAGAGCGCCGGCGATGATGCGATCGTAAAAGTCGGGCTGCAGATGCGGCGCCAGCGCGAGCAACAAGAGCATTTGCGCTTCCGGGCTCAGCTCGTGCTGCCGGAAGAATCGGTGCAGTGGCGTTGCTTCGCCTTGAGGACACAACTCAGGGAGCGCGACCTGATCGAAGGTTCCTTTCTGCTTGAAAAACGAGTGGATTCGCGCGGCGATGAATTCGCCCACGCGGTGCAGATCCCCCTGAAGGGAAGCGGCAAGGCGATCGCTCATTTGTGATTGGTAATGCGAACGGCGAGCAATCCCTGCTGCTCGTTTGACGCGACCACCTCGAAGGCGCAGCCGCCGCGCTCGAAAATCGCGCCGATCCGCGGAAAGTTTTTTCCATTCATTTCGGCGAGCATCTGCGCAAGGGTCGCATCCGGGCGCTGGTCCTCCTCGGCGACGGCGCCCACGGCCCTGAGGGCTTCGCGCGCGCTCACCGTTCCATCGAAGACGGCGCCCGGAGTTTCGGACTCGTCGCCGGATCGATCCGCGCTGACGAGGTCGCTGCTCCGCTGCTGCAGGACATGAGTCAGCTCGTGGGCCAGGAGCCGCTTGCCCTGGGCCGAATCGGGCTGGTACTTGCCGGAATTGAAGTAAACGTCACGGCCATGGGTGAAGGCCTGCGCCCCCAATTCCTCATTCATGCGCGCGGCTTCCCGGTCCGTGTGGATGTTTACGTCGCTGAAATCCCACCCGAACGCGGCTTCCATTTCCGCACGGGTCCGCGCGGGCAGGACCGCGCCCTTCCCGGCTGAATTCCCGATGCGATCACTCAAGGAAGTCGATGCGCTGCCGGGATCGGCTTTGGAAGCGCGGTGGGATGTGGCGGACGGGTCCGCCTTGGCCTGCGCTTTCTTTTCTTCTTCCGGTTCCGCTTTGGCCACGGCGCGCTGGATGGGCGGCTTCTCTTCTTTGTCCGGGGGTTTTTCGGCGGACTTGGTCTGGACCGGTTTCTTCTCCTCTTTTTCGCCGGCGGCGGGCGCTGACTCCGACTTTGGCTGAGCGGGTGTTTTCTTCTCCTTTTCCGCAGGCATTCCGGCTGGGTCCGATTTGGTTTGAACCGGCTTTTTTTCCTCTTTCTTCGGAGCCTCGCCGCCTTTGGCCTGCTGCTGCACCAATTTATCCTGTTCCATCCGACCCTCGGTGGTGCTCGGCTCCTTCTCTTCCTTGGGCGAACTCTGTCGCTGAATTGAGCTGACGGCTTGCGGGCTGGCGGCCGCCTGGTTCGAACCATCGACCACGCGCGCGGCGACGGCATCGGCCTCGCGTTCGTATTTGTCGCCGGGCTGCCCAATGGCGAGTTTCGTTTGGACAGGCGCGGGCACCGGGGCGGAAGCGAAAAAGGCCGACGGATCCTTCTGCCGTGTTTTGGCAAAGAACGGCTGCTCCTGGCGGGATTTCTCCTGCTGATGAGGCTCCCGATGGCGACGTGAGTGATAGACCTGTTTCATGCTTCACCTACCTTGGTTAAGAATTCGCGGGTTAAACTGCTGTAATCCTTCGCTCCATTCGAATGCTTATCGAAGGAAAAAATATCGACGCCGCTCTGCTGGGCTTTAGCCAGGGCGATGCTGTTGCGGATATTGGCTTCAAATACGCTCGCGCCGCCGCACTCCTGCTCCAATCGGGCTTTCACCTCGCCGGTCATCGTCTTGCGCCCGTCGTAGCGAGTGAGGACGAAACCGAGCAACTTCAGGCGGCTGTTCAACCGCCGGATCGTGTCAAGGTGGTGAAGAAAGCTCTGTGCTCCCTTTAAGGAAAGGAATTCCGCGAGGACAGGCATGAGCAGGAATTCACTGGCGACAAGCGCATTGACCGTCAGCATCCCGATCGAGGGCGGACAGTCAATGATCACGAAATCGTACGGCCGCGGCAACCGGGCGAGGATCTGCGAAAGAATGTGCTCCCGTCCCCACACGCTGACCAGTTCCAGTTCGGCGCCGGCCAGTTCGAGGCAAGCGGGAATGAGGTCCAACCCGCAGCGCTGCTGGATCGCGTCCTGCGGGGCGGCGGGTTTGCCGAAGGCCTCCTGTTTGAGCAAGTGGTAAATGTTCGGCTCTGGCTCGTCCGTGGCGCCGAGCGAATGCGAGAGGCTCGCTTGCGGGTCAAGGTCGATGAGCAGGCATTTCCTCCCGGCGTCGCGAAGGCCGGCCGCGAGGTTGAGCGCCGTTGTGGTTTTTCCGGCGCCGCCTTTTTGGATAGCGATGGCAATAATTTTCACGGTTGCGCGGGCCAGTACCGCCACGCCCTGTTCCAGACACATCCGGCGACTTTGCGCCCCAGCTCGCGCCCAGCCAGGTCGCCGTCCTCGAAATGAATGCCAGCGTAGAGACGGGAACGCCCAGCCTGTTCGGCGGCGTGGCGCACGGTCGGCCATTCCAGGCGCACCTCGCTTTGCGGCGTGCAGTCCGGCTCGATAACGGAACTGTGCGGCTTGAACGTCACGCTGTCTCCATAGCTGCCGTCGAGGAAGAAAGATTCAACGATCGTGGCGGTCGCCTGGCTGAACGCGCTGTGCCCAGAAGGGAATTCTGGGAACGTAGGAGTGGCGAGCAAGTACGGTTTCCACCCTTCTCCTTTCATTTCTTCAGGGCCGCGACACCGGCCAGCCCACGCTCGGATCTTTACGTTATCCTTCACTGCGCGAATCACGGAGACGGGGCGCGCGTATTCATAATGCCGTTTGGCGTCCCAGACGGCGATCGAAGCGTCCAGCAGCGCATTGCTGAGGGCGAAAAAGAATTTGATCACGTTGCTGTTCGCGCACCGATGCTTGCGCGCGATGAACCGCGCGATCCGGCAGCACTGCGCGGGCGGAGTCACCCAGTGGTCGTACTGCCGTTCGCAGGTATCGTTTGGGAATTTCTGCTCGTGCATTCCCGCCCAATATTCGGCGATGAGCTTCTGCTCGTTGGAGAGGCACTCGCTGATGCGAATCACGTCGTTCATTTGCCGCTCGAACCGCCGGTCGTTTTCGGCGGCGGGCGGCGGCGGACGGAACTGCCATCCTCGCTCCAAACCGAACGGCATCACCAGCCCCCAATGGGGAGTGGCAAACTCCTGCTCCTTGCCATTGACGTCCAAGGGACGCCATTTCGTCACGTCCTTCAGGATTGCGGGCTCGGCCGGGTTGGTGGGACAGTATCCTGTGCGGTCGGCGTACTGAGCGGCTTGATTGGAGCCATCGCCGCGCCGGCTCTCGAGGACGAGTTGGGCCGCGAGGTTCCCGATCTCCTGCGGGCGCGCGTGAGGGTTAGCCAGCGCGCAATCCCGATCGTTTATATCGAGCTGAAGTTCTCTCATTACGCCTGCGATCAGCCCTTTGTGCTCCGAGGGCAGGCTGGTTGGGAACAGGTTTTCCATCACGCGGCACGCGGCGAAGCTGAAGGCAATCTCCCGGTGCTCGCGCGTGCATCGCGGCGGCGCCTGCCAGAGCCGGTCGGCGGTGGTGGTGCTCGCGCAGTGCGTTCCGCTGAAAGCGGTCCAGGCGTCGTACATCGCAGTATGCACCATTGCGAGCGCTCGGGCGGCGACGGTCGGCGGCATTTGCGCGTAGTAGATCGCGTCGCAGAGCACACGGTTCCAGCGGAGCGATAAAGGGGGGCAGTATCCAGCCTCCGCCGAAGAAGTCTTTTCCCTGGGTCGAGCTTCTTCCGGGCCGCGCGGGGCGTCTTTCATGGAAATGGAATCGTTCTTCATAAATTCGGTTGCTGTTGCAGAATCTGGCGCGCCATCCCGGCGTATTTCGGGTGGGGGCCGCAGGCGATTTTGTCGAGAATGGTTTGCCCGGCGGCGACTTCGCCCATTTGCAGCCAGGCCAGGCCGAGGTGAAATTCCGCGCGCGTGTTTTCTGGCTCGGCGGTGAGCGCTTCGGCAAGGCCGCGCGCGGCATCGGCGAGCCGGCCTTTGGCTAGCCAGAGGATCGCCAGGTCAATCCGGTCGGCGGTCGCATTCGGATTGATCGCCAGGTTTTCCTCGAACGCCGCCGCCGCTTCGTCATTTTTGCCGCGGGCAAGATAAACTAGCGCGAGATGGCGGCGCGCGGTCACATCGCGCGGATTGAACTGCAGCGCGCGAACGAGCGCTTCGGCGGCAGAGCCTAAATCCTGCCGCATAAAGAGCACCGCGCCGAGCTGCCCCCATGCCGCCGCGTGTCTGGGGTCCAATTCGAGGGCGCGATTAAAACAGGCGAGGGCCTCGTTCGATCGCTGCTGAACGGCCAGGGCCGTTCCCAATCGGACGATGAGGTCAACTTGCGTTGGCGCGGCCGCCAGCGCCGACCGGAAGGCCAGCTCCGCCGCGGCGGGCCGGTTCAATGAAAGAAGCAGCCGCCCCAGGTTGTCCCAGGCCACGACGTTATTGGGGTCGGAATGGGCCGCTCGCTCATGCGCTTCGAGGGCGGCGGCAACATCCCCAAGCGCCAGCCGCGCATTGCCAAGGTTCGTCCAGGCCATCGACCTTCGCGGATCGGCCCGCAGCGCAGACTCGAGAAGGTTGACCGCTTCGGCCCATTGGCCGCGCTGCGAGAGAAGGAAGCCGAGATTATTCAAGGCGGTGGCATAATTGGGATCGATCTGAAGCGCTGCCTGGTATTCGACGATCGCTGCCTCGATTTCGCCCGCCAGGTGAAGGCGCGCTCCCCGGTTGTTGTGCTCGAGGGCGGCTGATTCAGAAGGCTGCGCGGCGGGTGCCGGTCCTGCTTCGAGCAACATTTCCTGGGGCTGGTCCATAATATGGTCTTTCTGGTTAAGCGATGCGATTGATCAGCCCTTGGAGCAACTCTCCGGGGCTGACTTGCGGCACTTCGAACTGCACGTCGTCGAGCGAAATGTTGAAGGGCTGGCCTTCCCGATAATGAACCGGCAGGCGTATCCCAAACCGGTAATCCGACCCAAAACGGAACGAGGCCAATTGCCAGGTCTTGTCGTAAACGCTGAACCCAAGCGCGGTCACGCTAACGTAACCGGAAAGGTCGAAGGTGAAGCTGGGCTGGGCGTGCAACGCAACTTCCGCGGTCAGGTCCAAGCCGGTCGTGGGCGTCCACTCGACATGCACCGAGGCCTCGGCCGCGCCCTCGATGCCCAGGGTTCCACCGATCTCCAGGCCGCCTGTGGCGCTCGCTCCCGTGATGCCCAAGCCGATTCCGGCGCGCACCGACAAGCGCAGTCCGGCATTCGCCGGCACACGCAAGCGCGCGTCGCCCGTGACGCGGGTCTGCTCTTCGTGGGAAGGATTGTACGTGATCCCGAGTTGCAATTGCTCCAGCATGCCGGGTCCGATGCCGGCAACGGCGCCAAGCCCGCCGCCGATCTCCGCCACGATGCCGGGGAAAATCGGCGCCTGCACGGCGATTTGGAAGATCGACTTGTTGATCTCCTTGCGGTCGAAAATCTGCACCGAACCGGGCAGACCGATCTGCCCGGAGACTTCCAATTCTCCATTCGGCAGCAACCGCACGCCGATGGTGCCTTGCAACCAGGGCGCAATCCGAATGGTGAGCGTCCCGCCGCCATACAATCGTAGTGTTGGCCCCGGTTCTCCGGAGGGCTGGCCGTCTGCCAGAGGTCGATTGGTTACCCCCACTTCGACGCTTCCGCTCAGCATGCCGCGCTGATATGAGGCCGAACCGCGAATATCGAAAAGGCCGTCGTCGTAGGTGATGTTTAGCGTTGTGCTGATTCCGGGGATCGCGGGAACGGCGGTGCCCGTGCCTGATAATTTCCATGCGCCGTCCGGCTTTTGTTGCGCGCGCACCGCCAGAGAACCTGATGCGATTCCGGGCGCATTGGCCAACTGCAGGGTTCCGCCGATAATCAAGCCTTCGGCGGGCGAGTGGGACACGCTGATCGCCGCCTGCTGCACGCCGGGAATCTCCGGTTGCACCGTGCCGGTTGCTTCAAATCGTTCCTGCGAGTAGGACGCGCGAATCTGGGCAGAACGAATGCCGCGGACCTTGCCCGGCGGAATGCCCAACTCACCAGCGAATGAGAAAATTCCATCGCGATAGGACGCGCTGACTTTCGCGGGATCGAAAAGTTTGGAGTCGAAATTGAACTCGCCTTCGAGCGCAAAGCCTTCTGAAGTGCCGACGCGCGCTTCGAGAAAACCCTGTCCGACCCGGTCGATTCCAAAATCGACCCGGCCTTCCACGCTTAAGCCTGCGGTGCCGACGGATACGACGAGGGTCGCCCCCGAGACCCGGAGCGGCGGCGGAACTGAGATCTCCGAGATGCTAAACTCTTTGAAGATGCTGACATCGTCGCCGGTGATCTCGAAACCGATTTGCGCCTGCTCGAGCAGCGGGATGGATGGTTGAATTCGGCCGCGGACATGAATGCCCCCGGCGAGATCGAAAGTGTCGATCTGAATCGGGCTGAGCTTTGCGTGTCTGAGCTTGAGCAATGCCGCCTGAAGAGCTGCCCGGTCGATGTTGCCTGCATACTGCGCGCCGGGGATCGCTGAAATCGGGATCACCTCATTCTGCGGAAGCGGCTTCCAGTGCTTGTGACCGGACGGAGCGTTTACCGTTAAGCTGCCGAGTTGTCCTCCTCCAGCGGCGGCTTCTGTATTGAAGGTTTTCTGCAGGATGTTGAAGGGCTTGAGAAACGCTCGCTCCTCTGCCGTTAACGGACCTTCCGTATTGAATTCAATGCCCACCCCGCCGTCCGATCCCGGGAAGACGACCACACGTCCCGGTCCCCCCAACGAAGTCAAGGGCGTGACCTCGGGCAGTTTGACGTGCTCGCCGGCCGTAATGTCTGCGTTCGTCCAAATGTCCCCCTCTTCCGGTTGAACTCCGCGACCGCTGGCCACGGCTGAGCCGAAACTCAGCGCGTAATCCCGTTTAACCTGGTCTCCCTGCTCTCGCGTGGCTGGCGCGCCAGAACTCTGTTTTTGCGCGAACGCGCGCGCTTTCTTGTTGATCGAAGAGGCAATGCTTGATCCAGAAGATCGATTGACGCGGTCCTTGACCAATTCCAGGTTCCCAAGCTCATTTAGCCCGCCTAATTGCAGCTCCCTTTTGTGGTCGACGTCGAAGTTTTTAGGATGGCCCTGCTTGTCCCAGCGGGGAATGCTCATCGAGGCCGCCAGTTGTTCCGGTGTGGCCGGCGCATAGATGCCCCCCGGCGTCCGAAAAGCAAACGCCGTCTGTCCCGCGGGTGGTTGTCCGTTATAGGCTTGGTTGATCTTGTTTGTGAGTATCGTCTTGGGTGTGGCCGCAGCGCCTGGCCCGCCTTTCCATAGCCCCCTTTGCGTCTCATCGGCCTCTTCATCCGCCGCTTCGCGCGAGTATCCCTGCGGACGCGCGAACGCGCCAGAGTGCCGACTGACCTTCCACGCGGGGACTGGAAGCTGTTCGAAACTAACTGTCTGTCCGGAGAGTTCTCCTTCTCCTGCGGTGGCGGCGGCGGGTCCGTTTCGCTGAATCATCGCTCCCCGGGTCGCGCCGCCGCTTTGCTGCGCGACGTGTGTGGCCTCGTGGGCCATGAGGCGCAGATCGCTCGACGATTCGCCGGGGCCGAGCCAGATGTTGTTGCCGTGGGTGAAAGCGCGGGCGCCGAGGCTCGAGGCGGCGTCGTTCGCGGCTGGTCCACGGTGAACGCGCACGCCGGACAGGTCGCCTCCACTGAGTGAGGGCTCGATCCGGCTGCGGACGGCCGGGGACAAGGGCGCGCCGGAGCCCGGGCTCTGGATGCTTGACATGGTCGCCGGAGAAATGGAGGGCGTGCCGTCGCCTTTGCGCCGAATAGTGTCTCCGGGCGCGGCCGACCCACCGGCGAAGATAGGTTCCCTTTGGAGAGGTTCTTCACCCGACGTTTCCTGGTCGTTCTGCAATTCGTCGGCTACCGGCGCCGCGGCATTAGCCTGAATCGGGGGAGCGGCGCCGGCCATTGAGGAAAGCGGCTTGGACTGTAATTCGGGGGTGCCCTCACTTTCGAAGATTGGCTTGCGCTGCACACCCGTAAACGAGGGTGAACTATTGCCTGCGGCCGCAGCTACATCGCGTCCGGTAACTACTCGCTCGGCCACGCGATCGGCTTCCTGTTCGAAGGGGTCCCCGGGCTGGCCGACGGATAGTTTTGGCTGGATCGGCCCTTTCGGAAAAAATGGCTGCCGTTGGATCTTCGGCGCGCGCGGGAAAAAATGCTCCCGCTGGCCGAAATCCCTGCGGCCACCACCGAAGAACGGTTGGGGCGCGCGGCTCGCTTTGCCGGCGTTTTGGGACGATCCCCTGGATTTGGCATCAGCCGCTTTCATTCAATTGGCCGGATCATTTGTTATCCCCACTCCACGCGGAGCACCTCGTCCATCCACGGCAGCTTCACCATTCCGATTCCCCACGGCAGCCGCGTGAGAAGAACGTCGAAAGGCTTTCGCTCGACCTGCAAAAGCCATCCTGATTCGCGCCGGTCCAATTTCCCGGCGCGCCGCAGGAATTCATTCTGAAGCAATTCCGGCGAACTCGCGCCCAAAGCGGCCCAATGTTCAATCGTCGATCGCAAAAGATTGCGGGCTTCCACCTGCGCCTCGGCCCGGACTCGCAGCGAATAATCCAGCGGGCGGTCCATTGGGATGTCGCATAATAGCTTTGGCAGGACCAGGGCGTATTCGGGGGCTCGCGTTTCGCCGGTCGCCAAATGGTGAATCAAAAGCGACGCCATATCGCGGCTGGCGTCGTCTTTGAAAGCGCGCTCGTCGGCCAGTTCAAGTTTTCGAAGGAGCCGCGGAAGAAAGGGGTGAAGCAGCACCACGCCCGCATTGAAAAGGTAAAAGAGATCGCCTCGCTCCGGCGGTTTTGGATCTGGTTTTGTTTGAAGCCGTCTGGTGTCTGAATCGATCCGCTCTCGGGAAACGGGCGAAGCGGTTTCCATCTCCCCTGCTGGTTTCTCCTGCTCCCGGGCCGGCGCGCTCGAACGCAAAGAAGTCTCGATCGCTTCAGCAATGCGCGAAAACTGTTCATTCTTATCTGTTTCGCGCGCGAGGGCCGCCTGAAGGAAAAGCTGCCAATGTCGAACGGACGGACTCTGGAGGGCACGCCCCAGCAGCGCAGTGGCATTTGCGCGCGCTCCTTGTTCAATGACGTCACGGAGCACTGCGTGCCAAATAGTTCTTTCCAACCGCCGCTGCAGAACTTCCGCTTGTGCGCCGGAAGCGGGCGGAGCGCCTGCGACCGCCGCCTCTCGAGCTTCGTTTTGGGGCGGCATCGCTTCGGCAAGCCTCGCGGCGATTTCCTGGCTCGCCATCGAGAGTGGCACATCACTAAGGATTGGCTGCCAAAACCCTGCCTGTGTAAGCCATTCGGATAAATCCTGGGCAGTGACTGTTGTCCCAGCGCCAAACCGCTGCAGCAGCCGTTCCCGGACGAGCGACTGGCGAGTGGTATCGGACGCGAATTCGGGAACCACGCGGGGCAGAAGCTGAATCAGCGCGTATACAATGTCCTCGGTCGAGGCTTCGTTCTTCGACGCGAGCGCCTGCTGGGCGGAAGCTTGCGCCGCGACCAGGACTTCGCGCGCGAGTCGCCGGATATCCTCGGACAAATGGGTCTGCTCGCAGCCCGTGAGCACGGCCACAAGCGCTTCCAGGAAAGCTTCTTCGTGCTGCAGGACGAGCCGCTCGAGCGCTGCCGGTTTGCGGCGCAGAAGCTCCTGCAAACGCGCGAGAACGGGCGCGACGGGGATGGTTTGCAGAACCTGCCGGTGCCACTCCGTCGCGGATTTCGGCGCTAGCGAATGCGGTGGAAGGCACCCATTTTCCAAAAAATCGAGCCATGCATCCAGCCAGGCCAGGCCCACGTTCTGTACGGCGACGTTTGACGACAGGTCCCGGAACGCGTCCGCAATCGCATCCTCAACGCGCGCGACTATCTCCTCAATAAACTCGTCCGACAACAATCGGCCTCTGGAGATATTTCCCATCTCCAGCTCAATTCGATCCAGGCGAATCACCTGATGCGGGGGAGCGAGGCGGTCGAAGAGTTTTTCGAGCGCCCCACTCAGGGGTTCTGCGCTAAGCCGGCTCATCTCCCGCTGAAGGGAAACGACATCCACATGACGACCAATTCGCAGGTCGAATCGCTGTGTGTTGATGAGATGCCTGCCGGCCATAGTTAGGTTTCTTCAAGAAGTTTCCTTATCTCGATCGAAGGCGAGATGCGGCGCAACAACGGATCTTCCGGCCAGGCGTTTACGATCTCCTTAGGATTCACGCCGTTTTCCTTCATCACGCGAAACGCATTCAGCAACGGCGCGCGGATTTCCTCGGGCGCCCTTCCAGTTTGCTGCTGCGCGAAGACGTCCATCAGCCGCCAGGTAGCATTGCTGAGAATGGCTTTTCCCGCGGCGCCCTGCTCCCTGTCAACCCACTCGCTGACCAGCGGGGCATAGCCATCCAAGGTTGGGTTGTTCAGGAAATGCACCGCCCGTTTATAGCGCGCGCTGTCACGGGTTTTTTTCTCCGCGGCGGCTTCGATATTCCGGATGAATTCTCCGGTGCGGGTTGCCTGGGCCAGGCGAACGGACACGCCCAAATCGGAATCTTCCCGCGGCGGCTCGGGCCTGGTCGGCTCTTCCGAAGAGGGCGGCTCGGAATCGCATTTGGCCCAAAAGAGCTGGTCGTCACGTTCCTCCGGGGATTTCTCTTCTTCTTTCGGATCCTTGAGGCAATCGCATTCCGCGAGAAAGGGCCCGGTGTTCGGGCACGGCGGTTCATCCTTCAATTCGTTGAAGCAACTTACCAGGTCGCATAGAGGATCGGCCTTCAGGTCGCAGATGAGGGCCGGAGAACGACGCCAATCCAGCCAGGCGCGAAACGCTTCGTCAAACCGGCACATCTGGCGAGGGTTGAGCCAGAGGATATTCAAGCCGACCATGGCTGGAGCCTCGCGATGGAGCATTTCGCGGAAGGCCTCGCGCCGATCCGGGCTCCGGAATCTCGGCGTCCAGGCGGGGAGAACGACCGTGGCCCAAAAGGAGTATGGATCGGTGCCCGGAATGTACTCAGGCGGCTTCTGCCACCGCGCGCACTCATCATCCTCGTCTTTGTCCGACCAGGTGAGCTTGCAAGCCATGTCCGGACAGACCGGCAGCAGACAGCGGCACGCGCTTTCTTGGTTGGGCGGCTGCGGGCGCAGCAGGATATGCTCCAGGAGGTGCATTCCTTCATCGTTCGCGCAGGCATGGGCGCGCTCGATCGCGCGGGTCGCGTCCGCCTGGTCCGGATGACAATTCGAATGCGTTGCCAGGACCTGTCCCGGATCGACGATCGTGAACGAGTATCTCCCCATCCCGGATTCGGAACTCTCATCGTAATTTGCCGGGTCTTTAAAAAGCGGAAGCGCACTTGCGAACGCCAACTCGGACGCGCGGCGGCACGGATAACCTCTCGCGCTCTCGAGAATGTAAGGCCGACCGCAAAACTCCTTCTCGGCCGGCTTGGCGGGTGCGGCCGGCTCGCAGCCACACGGAACTGTGTCGAACGTCTCATCGAGCGTGCTCTTATTGTCCGGATAGTAAAGTCGGAAGTAATAGAGGTTCTTCTTTTTGAAAACCGGATAGGCGCGGACAAGGCCCAGGAACTCGGCTGAGTCGAAGGCTTCGCCCTCTCGTTCAAGAGTGGCCAAGATCCTGTCCTGGTCGAAGGGATCCCGCAACTCTCGCCCGTTTTCTGAATAGTTCGCTTTCGCTGAGGCGAGATAGAACCATTTGTCCACCAGGCCGGCTTTCGAACTTTCCGGAACGGGGCCCTTGCTCAGGAAATAATAGCCCTGGCCGATGTCGTAACGGAGCAGGCCCGGGCCCATGGTCCGTTCCGAATAAGTTTCGTTCCTCGCGGCGGCGCCGAACTCGCGCACCCGCGCGGCCGCGCGATCGCGTTGTTCGGGGCTATCGTACCAGCGTGTGTGCCGCGCGACATGGTAATCCCCGCCGACGACGTCAAAGCGATAGCAATTCTCTTCGCGCCGGGTGATGTAAGTCTCCTTCGCCGCCGCCGCTTCGGCAAAAAGGCGGGCTCCGGTATGAATGCAGACGCGACGATCGCATGAGTCCTTGCCGATTTTCGATCCGCCCCACGCATCGTCTGCCGTATCGAAGTCTTGGACGCTCTCCACCAGGATCTCCACCAGGACAATCCGATACTTTCCGTTCTCGCAGACGATGCGACAGCTCCGCGGATTTCGGAGCGTCGTCGTGAAGCGGCGATAATCTTCGAGCGCCTCGTGCGGTGTTTGATAAACCCTGGCGCTTCGCCAGATGATTTTGTCCGACTTGAGGTCGAATCCTTGGAAACGATAACCTGCGCGCTCCTTGGTCGGTTTTCCCAAAATGTCCTTCTTGTAACTGATCCGAAGGGGATAACGTCGAGCTAATTCGACTGCCTTTCTCACAACCAGGCCGCCAAGGTTGTCCCTGAACTCCTTCGGGACCACCGCTAAATGAGGCTGGCCTTCCAGGCATACATCGGGTCCGGAGGAATACTCCTCTTCCAGGTTGATTGCCTGGTCCGCTCCGTAGTGGGCCGGATCAGTGGCCAGTTGGATCAGGCGCAGCCACTGATCTTCCGCAGCGGCGCTGGCCGCCTCACAAGTCGGGTAGCCGAGATAGGAAACGAGAAAGGCATGTTCTTCGCCCTGATCGTCCCGCACGTGAATGGAATAGTGATATCGGTCCGGATTTTTGGCGGGCCGATCGATCCGGACAACCGGCGGGCCGCAGCGCTCGATCTTGAACGGTGAGAACCCACAAGTCTCTGGAAGGGCGGCCTGCGCCGCTTGGAAGTTTTCGAAAATCTCCGGCGAGCGTGCCACCGGATGATCCTGATCGACCAGCCGGTAGGTCCAACGCACGGCAGGCTTCACTCCAGCTTGGGGATTATCCCGAGATCTTTTGAGATGATCGATGATCTGATCCGTCCGGGTTCGATCCTCATCCTTATCGGACGTCAAACTTGCGACCGGCCTGCCGCCCTCAATAACTTCGTTTCTTTTTCGCTCCGCGGAAGGCAATTCCCGGACGAACCCGCCGTATGCCTCCTTTGCCTGGGTCGGGGAGGCAAACTGTTCGCGGCCGCGGAGCAACGGAACAGCCGGCCGGTTGGCGGCGCGGGTCCAGTACACAAAGCGGTACAGGCTCAGTAAACTGAGACCAATGGTGTAGGTGTTGTCCGAAACTTCCGAAAGCTCCGGGTTCGCGCCAATTCGTTCCAAAGAATTTGTAAAATCAGTCCCGGCCGCGGCCTCCGATCCAAACCATTCCGAGCCTTTGGTCACCATAGTGCCGCCTTCCGCGCGACGTAACTGCCAGCGGTAGCGCGGCGCTTGCTCCTTCACTTCGAAAGGAGAAATCAATTCCTTTGCTTCTTTTCGGATTCTTTTTAGGGCCGCATCGCGCGCCTTCGCGTCGGGAGATGTGCCGGGCATTGCCGCGCGTGCCGGCCGCTTGCCCTCGCGCAGCGAAACCCGATAGCCGGTCTTGGAATTTCCCTCGGATTTGTAGTTTTTATCGACGCGCGCCGCCGCCAGTGATTCCAGCAGTGCCTTGATTGCACTGCCGGGGTCCGGATATTCACTGGTGCTTTGCAGCAGAGCCTCTCCGCGCCGATCAGTCAGCCGCCATCCGAAGTCCTTCTCGTGTGTAATGAACCGCGTCCAATCTCCGCGCTGGGCAAAATCCGCGATGGCCTCTTCCGCTGTCGCAAAGGGCTTCTCCGCCGCGCCGAGTTCTGCGCCCGTTGCGTCGTAAAGATGCCACCGGAACTCAGCCAATCGCTCCAGGCGCCAACGCAGTTTGGAGGTATCAATGTAAACATGCCTCTCGGGCGCGATCGATTGGAGTTCCAAGCCGAATTTCTTTGCTTCGGACAAAAAAGCCTGCAGGTCCTTCCAAGCCTGGTCCTCGGTCGGATAGTCCTGGCGGGCGCTTCGAGCGCGGGCCTTTCCTTTGAGGTCCTTCAACTCCAGCCCGTAAGCATGCCCGGACGCTTCAATATTTTCCTCGCCCGCGGCTTCCGAAAAGAGCCACCGCGCCGCTTCTTGATCGAATGACGTAAACTCCCGCGCCAGGTCCGGGTAGCTCTCGGGCCGTCGCAGTTTCTCCTGCAGCTGCCTTGCCGCAGCGGAGGCTTCTTCCGTTGAACTGTAGGACGCCTTGCTTCGAAACCAGGGTTTTCCTTCCGGGTCCGCGGCTTCCACTCGATAAGTCGGCGCGACTTCCAACTTGCATACACGCCGGCGCGTCCAACCGTCCGTTCCGGCCATCAGCGACACGCGCACTTCCAGGCCGGACACGTTGTTCGTTCCCCAGGAACGTTGCTGGTAGTCAAAAGCGCGTCCACGGTTGCGGCTTATGTCAGCGAATTCGCTGAGAAATCGCGACTTGTCTTCGACGGCTTTCTCCTGCGAGCGCGAGGGCGCCTCCGCGGAGCTTTTGAACTGCAGCAACGCATAGTCCGTAAACTGATGCGCGAACCGCGCGAGCAAATGGTCGAGAAAGGCTTCCCGGCGCTGGAGATAGAGGTCCGGCTTTTCGAGAAGATCCTGCAGGTACGCGACCTGTGCGTTCGCGTTGAAGACGAGGTCAAAAAAATATTGGACGCGGCCGCTCGAGTCCTTCCGGCTGCCTCTCCGAAAATGCTCCAGGCAGCCCGCGAGGAACGACGCGAAGTGGGCCGCGTCGCGCGCGGCCCTTTCCGTTTCATACCGCGACGTGCCAACCAAAACGGCGTCGGCCATTTCGGTGAAGCGGAAAACAAAAAAATGCCCGCGGCCGTCCTTGTGAATCGTTACCTCGAAATCACCCTGCCCGGTGTCACGAACGCATTGGCAAATGCTTGCTTCCAGCAACGCGGCGGTCCCCTCGGCGCGATGCGGCAATGCGCCCGGCGCCGGCTCGCAGTTTTCCTCGATCAGCAACTCGGCGTTGGGATCTTTCCGCAATTCAGCCAGCTTCGCGGCAAACTCCTTGTTGTTCACCGGCGACGCGATCACGCAGTTTGCCGGCGGCGCCTTTGGGTGTCTGGCGAGCTGAAGCTCATTCAGCGCCGTCACGTTCTCAAGGGCGTGATTGAAGTAGGTCCGGCGCTCGTCGGCCTGGCGCACGCTTTCGCGCCGCAACGAGAAAACATTTCGAATGTTCGCAAGCTGCGCGAGGTAGTTGGCCAGCAATTGGTCGTAGAACAGCAAGTAACCCTGAAGTTGCAGCGCCTGGGCTTTTCGCAGCGGCCGCGCATCCGCCGACAATTCGCTCTGCCCGATGCCGTAAACACGCGGAAAGTCCTCTTGAATCGATTGGTAATCCGTTAACTCCGGCGAGTAGCGTCCTTCCAATATTTCCAAATCGAGGCTCCGCCGGTCGAAAGCGGACTTACCCGCAGCGAGCTGGCCGCGGTTCAGCGTTTCTTTGTCGAGGGCGACCAGATTGTTCCCAATGCGCAACCGGATGCAGGTTCGCTCCAGTGAAAAGACTGCCACGGAAAGCTCCGGAACAGTGAGCCTATCGATATTCTCATCCTTTGGCGGCAGCGAAATGTCCGTCCGAAAGGAAAGAGCGCGAATCGAAGCGACCCCTTCGACATTGCCGATCGTGGCGTACAAGTCCGAAGCATTCAGTTCCGTTCGGAGGTGCGCGTTCTTCAGCTCCTCCGTATCGACAAACCCAACGCTGCGCTCGAGGAAGGGGCGCCCGGCGAGAACCTCTTCGATCGCCCGGCCTTTGTTCAACAACTGTCGCAGTGTGTAATACCGGACCCGCGGCGTGATGTAGGAATAGATCGCCTGGATGACGGCTTGATAGACCACGGCGGGTTTCGCTTGCGCTTCGATCTCTAAATCCGCGCAAATGCCGACGGGCAGCGGACTGAGGATGACAATCTCCTGGAAATCTTCACACAAGTTCCTGTGTGCCGAGAGGATCTTCCTGGCTTCTTTGAAGATCGCGTCGTTGTCCGCTCCTTCATCTTTTTCAATCAGGACTCGGTACAATCCGTTCAAAGCAACGGTGAGGGCATCCGCCTGTTCGGTGTGACAACTCAGTTCGAACGGGCCGCGCTCGCCGCGTCCCTTTGCCTCGACATATAGAACACCTGTGGCCCCGCGCTTCGGGGAGATCGGCTCTACCCACGCATTGCGTACGCCCGGAACCTCCAAAAGCAGCTTGCGATAATCCAGGATGGTGGCCGGATTGCAGCTCAGGATTTCCAGCGGGGTGAAAAAATTATCGTTCCGGCGGAATTCGGCCGGAGCCCCGCTTTGATCGGGGGGAGGGGCCACCAAATCCTCGATCGGCGCGGCCGCGCGATAACCGAGATCGACCAGTGCAAAACAAAGCACCTCCAGGATCGTAACGCCCGGGTCGTGCGTGTTATGGTCGGTCCAGATTTTGCCGGACAATTCGCCGATGTGCTCGAGACCTTTCTGGCGCAGGAATTGAAAATCCAAGTGCGGATGCCTAGCCACCGCCGGATCGTTCAACTGGATCACCAGTGACTGTTCATTTTGGTCAGTCATGAGGATGATCCAGAAGTTCAATTGGCGGCTCCGAACTTCCCAAAAACGGACGCACAAACGGAGGCGTAGCGAACATCTGCGAGGGCGCGGGAGGTTGAGGCGGCGCGCTGACCGCGCTTTTATCGACGCAACGAGGCCGGTCAATCTCGATGCAGACTTCTCCTCCGGTCAGAATCGAGCGCGCGTTCAGCGGCACAATCTCCTCGCGTTCGCTCCCGGTGCTGTCGAACAGCGTCAAATTCGAGACGAAATCGACATAATCCCGCCCTTCCACGAACCCGATCACGTCGGAATAGAGAACGTGCTGGCCGAACGCCAGTTTGTCCGAGTCGCCGAGATGCCACGGCGCCAGGAATTCAGTCAGTTCCTTTTTCAGCCGCGCGGCATGGTGGGCCTCGTCGCGGCCGCGTACCAGGCGGACCTTTAACTCGACACGGATGCGCTCGTAGCGTGGATTCATGACGCGCACGCGAGCGAACGCGGACATCCGCTCTTTCAAAAATCCCCGCACACGTGTCAAAAGACTGGCCGGAACCCTGGGCTCGAGGACGTTGCCCGCGCTCAGTCTCGTGAGGTCAGGCACGACTGCGACCGTGATAAATCCCGGCGCGACCTCCAGGTCCCGCCGATACTCGTTGGCGGACAACGCCATCGTGTGGCTGATGCACTTGCATTTGAAGAGTTCAGGAAAGTTCTCCAGCACCAGATGCTCCAGGTCGAATGGATCAATCCCGCGTCCCTTGTGCCGAAGCCTCTCGCTCACCCGCAAGCCAAGCTCCCGCTCTGCCTCGGCTGGCCGGCCGTGGAACGAAGGATACAGTTGCTCCACTTTCTTGATGCTGAAATCCGGCTCCAGGGGCTTGCTCAGCTTTTTCGGTTCGAGTGGCTTTGCCACACGGCCCACGTCGCTGCCCGGCAGCGGAGCGTACGTCACTAAGGCCGCTTGCGCGTGGACCCCGATCAACTCGGCCACCGCCGCGACCCTGTTCGGCGCGGATAATTTCAACCAGTAGCGAGGCAGTCCATCCGCTCCGTTGGGCATGAGCGTGTTGCCCGTATTGGAAAAGTCCCGTGGCAGCGCAAGCTTCACGATCCCAGACCGCGTCAGCCCTTCGGTCGCGTCCGAAATGATCTCGAATCCGGCACGCAACGGCTGCCACCGATTGCCGGTAAGATACCGCCACTCGACCTCTGCCTGCTCGCTCTCCGAATCGGCGGTTGCTTCGGCGAACTGAAACAGCAACTGCAGGCTCCCGCCCGGCCGGATCATTTCGAGTCCGATAAAGAGCGTCCCTTCATCCACAAATGTCGGCAGCAGTGTCGGCCATTCCATCAGTGGGGCGTTAGCAGCGGGCAAACGCTCCGTTTTTGAAGAGTTCGCGAAGGGATAAAGGTGGATGAGCTCGATATCCTCGACCGTCGCCTTCGCCTCGTAATCCATTTCGAGTGATTTGATTGTCGGCGTGTAGGGTTCCTTGGGGACACCGCCTTTCTTGCCGCCCAGACGGTCGTCTATATCCTTCAGGGCGGCTGCCATCTCAGTCGTCAGGAACTGTTCCATCCTGTCCAGGGCGTCGCTTATTGCTCCCACCAATGGGGCTGGGTTATTTTGGGGGTCGATCAGGTCGCGCAGCAGTTTGCCGATCTCGTCGAGATGCCCCTTTAGGTCGGTGCTCGCGCCTTCTAGTTTTATGAAGGCGCTTCCGAGGCCGGTTCCAAGGCTGGTCACTTTTCCCTCTATCTGCGTCAGAGTGGGCTCCGGGTTAGCTGGCGGGTTCGCGATCAAGGCGCTCAACGCGGCGATGATATCGCTAATCGCCTGAGTCAAAACGTCCCGAACGGTCGTTCCCAGGAGCACAGCTATATCTCCATCCAGGACAGTTTCGGCATCGCCAACCAGTCCCTGGATCTGATTCAGTTTTAACTTGATCGGTGTAAGTTGTGCCTTGGCTGCAGCGATCTGATTCTTCAAATCCGTGTTCAACACGAGGGCCCGTTGTATATCCTCACGAACCTTCTCGATAGCGGGTGGGCCAACGCCGCCCGCCATGTCCATCAACTTGCTCGCCAGGACGAACGCGTATTGATTGTGCTGGAAATCGGACCCCGCGAGGCTAACCCGAAAAAATTGGTCGCGAGTCTCGACGGTGAGCGGACCAAGGGGACCCGGCCGGAGCGACTTCGCCTCATAATGCTCCGGGACAAACTCCTGGCGGTTAAAGCCCTTGTAGTAATCCGGATCGGCCATCTCTCCTCGCTCGCACGAACTGGCTCCACCTTCATTGCTGAAAAGGACTGGGAGGTTCTTCGGGTCCTCCTTGCGCGGAACCCATTCTCCTTTTTCCAAAACGGCGCTCCTAAACCGGAAGCTATCCTTCCCGATCGGCACCTTAAGCTTCGTTTCGTAATCCTCGTACTCGTAATCCTTGTAGTGCTTCTCGATCTCCTCCGGCTTGTTCTTCCACCGGGTAAACAACCAAAACTTTGTCCAGTTCTTTCCGAACAATTCCTTGTTCCCGATATAAAATTCCGATCCGACTCTGGGCCGGGAACCAAATGGGAAGACCGGCGCATTGACGTCCTGAAGGCTCTCTTCGTTCTGGACGACGAGCTTCTTCATCCCGCAGACGCGCACGTCGATCTGGACGGCCTTCACCACGAGGTTCCGGAAGAAATGGTAGAGCCCAGTTTCCACGTGGCCCGGCGGCTTGAGCACTCCCAGGCAACAATCGCCGCCGGCCAAATGATTCTCGCAGACCAATCGGATATCGGGATTTAGCTCGATCTTCGCCATAGGAAAGGCGACCTCCAGGTCGAAGGCTTCCTTGCTGGCCTCCGCCTCATAAAATGTGACCTCCGGTTCGTCGGGTTTCAGTTCGAGCACGAACTTCAATCGCAATGTCTCCGCGGAGCGTTCCCATGAGATCAATGCGGAAGAACTTGGAATCGGGAGCATGCCCTTTTCCGCGGATGGCCGCGTTTTCGGCGAAAACCATCCCTTTTGGCCGCTCAACTGGACCGTGATCCAGTCGCTCTTTTGCGCCTCCTGGTCCAGCAAGCCTTTGATAAGCTCAGTGAGTTTGCCTGTCAGGAGGGGCTTGCAGGTTATGGGGTCCTCCGCTTCAAGAAAACTCTTCGCATCGAATCCCGCCGGGTACGGGTCCCGTTGCATGCGGAGCAAATTAAAGTGCCGCACCAGGGAAGCGAACGGCATTTCCTCGAGGGCGCCCTCGGCCGCGAACAATTGCTGGAGCAAGTCCTTCTCGCCAAGATCGAGCACGGGGGCTTTCGCCGCCAAAATTGCTTCGGGCGTAATGCGGCCCTGCGTGTCCAGAAGTTGCTGGAGAAGAGCGCGGCTTTGAATCGAGAAGAGCCCTTCGATCTTGCGAATGGTTGCTTCGCTGATCTTGTAGAAGATCTTTTGCGAATCCTCGTTTGCTTTGAAACAGTCGTCCAAGATGTCCTTATTGCCGGTCGCGTCGCATTCGATCTGGATGGTGATTCGCCTCTGGCCTTCCTGCAGCCACAGAACCGGCGAAGCCAGCACGAACCCGAGGCGCGCGTACGGGTGTGGTTCAGGTTTTTCCTTCCCCGGCGCGACGAACTTGCTCCATTTTGCGCCGAGAGTTGCCCAGTTCTTGCTCTGGTCTTCTTTGAACTCCTTGCCCTGCCCATCGGCTGAGTTGGCGCTCGGCGCAACGTACACGCCCTCCAGCGTCGAAGCGTTTTGCGGCGGAGGTTCAGCCAGCGAACCTTTGACCGTATTCAGAAAGAGCACTTTTAGCTCCTTCACTTGCGCCTGATCGATGACAACGGCGGAATCGTCCAGGCCGAACAGGACATCGATGTTCCGCGAATCCTTCCCGTCCTTGAGCAGAGTCTCCTTCGGTATCGCGTAGAATGGCAGGTGCCTGGCGACCTCGAAAACGACATGGGCTTTGTCGGGCGCGAACTTTTTCGGCTCGATCCGCAGGACCTCGCGGTAAAAAAACTCGAGGTGCCTCGCGGAGAGCGCGTTTAGATCGTTCTGAAAAAACCGGAACAAGCGCAGGAACGCGAACAGAAGCCCCAGGTGCGGTTCGTGCCGCCCGCCCACGCACTTCAAGGCGGATTCCAGGAAATCGGGCAGGCGGTTCGCGATGCCGCGGAGGGCCCGCAGCATCTGGAAGGCGGGTTCCTCGAACATTTCTTTCAGCCACAGGACCGCTCCCTCCCGGCCTCCCGGCACATGCGCGATCCCTTTCGCGCGGGGCATTGTCTCCGCGAAATAGTCCTTTTTGAGTGTTTCGGCGGAAACGCTCCAGGGTTCTTCACTGAACGGGGCAAAGGACCGACTTTTCAGCCCAAGATACTTGCTGCAGGTGTTGCAGAGCAGCACGTAATGCACAAGCGGCGGGCTCATCGAGGCTCCGACCGCACGATCCAGCTCAGGGCCAAAGTCGAAATCATACTCAATGACAATCCCACGGAGCCTTTGAACCGGCTGGATCAACTCATAAAAACAAAAATCCACCAGCAGCCTTAATCGCTGTGGTTCGGGATTCTCCTCGATCGCCGCGAGGATCCAGGACAGGTCCGCCTCCAGGCGGACAAAATCCTTCTTCGAAAATTGCGAGAGAACAAAGGGCAGGCTTTTCGCGAAGAACGAGTCCCAGCCTTCCACCTGCACGATGGTCTCTCCTGTCTCGTCGATGCGCGGTTTTGGGAAAACCACCTGGCGGGCGTACTGGCGGAAATATTCGAGAATATCAGCGAGGCTCCGGCCATCTATGGACGCGAAATCGATCGCGCCGGAAAATGCCTCGCCCCGGCGGCGCTGACTAACGCCGGTCCGCCGAAGCAGGGGGTGCTGTATTTTTGTCGGCCTCGCCATACTTCACCAATGCCTTCATCGAATGCTCGTATTCGCTTCGTTCCGGTAAAACGGAAAGACGAAATTGTATCTCGTGTTTGTCGCGGCAATCACATACGTGATCGCAATGATAATCTTCCCGGTCGCGAACTCTTCCGGGTCAGGCTCCACCTCAACATTTTCCACGATGATGCGCGGCTCGAAAAAGAGGATGGCGCGTTCCACGAGGTCGGTCAGAAAACCAATGTAAGTGGAGCTTAGCGGCTCGAACTGGTAATCGCGCAAATTGCATCCATACAATGGCTGCATGACGCGCTCGCCAATGCTCGTGGAGAGGAGAATGCGCAGGCTTTGCTCGATGTCTGTCTTATCGAGCACCATTTCGACGGTTCCGCTCTCCGCCTGAAATTCCGGCGGAAAGGCCCAGCCTGTTCCTAGAAATGAGGTTTCCGTGTTAATTCTGTTTACCCTCCTACCATCACCGTGGGCGCTCCGAGAACTATCACTCCTCCATGCGCGGTCATGTCGCCCATGCGCGCGGCCGGACGTCCGCCAATAAGCACGGTGGCCGATCCTTTCACGATGCTGTCGGGCGGACCGACGCACGAGCACATATCGCCGACCACGGCTGCGGGCATGCCGCTAGCGATGACAGTCGGCACTCCCGGGCCAACCACCGGACCACCCACGTGGGGGACGACCCCGGTTACCATCGGGCAGGTATGCAAATCAGTGACTCGGGCTAGTAAAGGCATATAAAATTGTTAGTTGATCATCACCATGGAACCTTTGACGGTCGTGATGCCTGAACCCTCGACCGTCACCATGGCTCCCTTCATTTCGGCGGGGCCTTGCGCCTTCAAGCTCAACTGGGCCGCGCTCACGGTCATGGCCGCGGTTGCGGTGATATCGATCTTGCCGCCCGCCTTCACCGTGATGTTGCCGGGGCTGTCCAATGTGATCCCGCTCGGCTCCAGCTTCACCGTGTTCTTATTCTGGTCCGTCAGGGTCGCCATCGTGTTCCCCTCGTCCAGCACCAGCTTGTTTCCGGCAGGGGTATCGATCGTGAGACATTTAGTTTTGTCGTTGAAATGAACGCGCATTTTGCTTCGCGAAATGATCCCTTTCTCGTCGTTCGCGTCCTGCGCCGTGATCGGCGCAGGCTTCGCGCTGCTATGAAGCATCCCCAGCACAACCGCGTCGCGCGGGTCGTCATTCACGAAGCCGACGATCACTTCATCGTCGATCTCCGGTCGAAAAAACGCGCCGCGCTCGGCGCCCGCGTCAAGACTTGCCACGCGCGCCCAAAGGCCGCGCGCCTCGTTATCGATGATCGGCAGACGCACCAGGATCCGATCCTCACCGTCCGGGTCGTTTTGAAGCTGGACCACCTTTCCGATCTGCAATCCATTAATTGCCGGGAGCAGGCCGGCCGCGGGCGTGTCCATGATCTGCTCCGATTGGTGAAACCATTGCGGGGCCAATCCAAACTGCACGTGCGTGTCCCAGGCCCCATTGCCCACTGCGTGGCGTATCGCGCTCACGAACGCTTTGCCGTTGAAATGATTTCCCACGCCCTGAATCTCGATCACGTCCCCGGGCTTGATCGCGGCGAACCCGATGAACTTGGCCCGCCCGCAGATCTTCGCCAATCGACTCTTTAGCATCGCCGCGTCCGCCCACTGCCGAAGCTCGGCCTCGAGCACCTGCCCGCCGTGCTTGAACTCGAGCTTCTCGAGATTCACTCCCTCGGCCAGGATCGCGCCGGTAATATCCCCGGGCTCGGCCACGGGCGCCGAGTCCGACGATTGCTCGAACATGGCCTGGTTGGTGTAATCCCAGGCCTTTGCTTCCACTGACTTCCATTGCCAGCGGGAATCGATCTCCGCTTCGAATTCCAACAACGTGGCCCCGTAGGTGACCTGTAGCGCCGGCGCGTTTCGCGTATTTGGCTTCTTGACCTTCACCTTCCCGTCATCCACCACCACCAGGCGTCCGTTCACCTCCGCGCGCGCGACGACAAAGTCCCAGTCGGTGCAGTGATACTGCACCAATTCCTTGTGGGTGAGGGAAGTCGCTTCCACGTCGGCCGTGAGCCCCTTCTCGCGGATCAATTGCTCGATGGCGTCGCTGTCCTTGCTGTCCTCAAAATAACGGCTGCGCCTGCCAATCGTCATTTTGACGGTCTGGTCCCTGCACTCGACGATCAGTTCGGATGCTCCGTTCTCCCGGACGCGCACGTGATGTTTGACGATCATGCCTTTGAAGACCGTCCCATTCTGGCCATCGCGCCCCAAGTTGATCTGCAGGGTTTTGCCCGGCACGAAATCTTCCCGGTTGCTCACCGCGAACTGGCGCTGGGCCGCTTCGCCATCCCGAAGCACAACGACCGCGACCGGAATGCGGTTCACCTCTTTGCTCACGGAAATTGAGATGATCTGGAACTCCGAGCCCAGGGCGTTGCCGTCCACGATCAGGTCGAACGTCACGACATCGTGCGTGGAGGGATTCGGAATTTCAGCGGTCGCGCTCATTGGGATCCCGGTTTTTCGACCGGCGGAAAACGAAGCTGCACTCCCGGCTTGATCTTTCGGATCGTCCCGAGGTTATTTACGCGGGCCACCTGGAGCAGAAAGCGAGTGTCGTTGTAAATCGCGTGGGTCATCAGATCCAACCGGTCTCCGGCCTTGGTCGTTCGGATGTGGGTCAGGTCCGGGGAGTTGGTTCGTTCCCGGGCGGTCCGTTCTTTTTCGGCCTGGTACTTGAGAAACGTGGCGGAAATTTTGACTCGGAGCGGATCTCCGTTTGCCTCGAAGAGAGTATATTGGATGTTGATATTCGAGACGACGCACGGGAAGACCAGATACTTGCCCCAGTGGATCTTCAGGAAATTCGGCCGATGAATCTCCCCCTCCATCTTATAAACCACTTTCAGGAACAGTTCGAGTTGCGCCTTGACTGATTTATTCGACTGGTCCGTGTGTTTATAGCCCTCGATCGCGCCCGTCCCGTCGAAAAGAAAATCGAGCTTCAGTTCCTCCGGCGCCGTCGAATTGTAGCGCGGATCGGTGCCTTGGTTGCCCTGGCCACGCCGATTGTCGGTCTCGACCTTGAGGCTCTTGGAGTAGTTCTCGGGGTTGATGGGCAGATAAAACGGTTGAGGCAGCGCGGTGTTCTTGCGCTGGAAATCCTTGTCCACATACGCAAAGATGCTGACTTTCTCGATGGGCCCGGCGCTCATATTATCGCTCCGCTCTTTCCTTCAGGATTTCCAGGACCTTTTCCACGATCATATTCACGTCCGCTTCCTTTTGGTCCGTTTCGTTGCCATTAGCGTTCCCTTTGCCCTTGGGCGGAGATTCACTCACCGTGGCCTTGATGACCAATTCCCGGATTTCGATCGGCATCGGTTCTAGGGGTTCTTGAAAGAGAGCCGGTTGTAGCTCAATTCCAACGTTTCGATCAGAACCTCGCTCCGCTCGGCGTTCAACTCCGCGACTTTCCAGCTTCTCGGCCAGACCCATTCCAGGTCCCATTTCAGCAGGACCTCGTGCTTTTCATCCAGCAACTCGACACTGACCAGGTTCAAAGGCTTGAGCTTCAGGTGCACAAACGCGTCCTTGCACCAATCGGTCAGCCCGGATTTTCCCGGGGCGAGCAACCCGCGCTTGAGCGTCACGCCGGCGGAAAACTTGGTGCGCGTCGGCAACCGGTGCTCGAAGTGGTTTTCGCCCCCTTCCTTCCAGCTTTCCATATCCATGTCCACGTCCAGCCCGGAAACGGACTGGAAACGGACATCCACGTTCTGCGCGCCGGGCAGCTCATGAAACGTGACCATGAAATGAAAGCCTACGGTCTGGTGCTCGGCGTTTGCCATGGCGGTAAAGAACGCCTATCAGGCGCCGAGGATGGTCAGGCCTTCATGCGCGACTTCCATCGTTTCGATGGCCACTTCGCTGGCGTCCGCCTTCAAGTCGGTGGAGGTGACTTTCTTGCCCCAGGCATTCTCCAGTTGCCAGGTAATGATCGGCTCGTGTTTCTCGTTGAGCAGTTTAATCGTAATCGTCCGGCGGTACCGGCTGCCGGTTTTGTTTCCTTCCTGGAAGAAGTAAGACTCCTTCCAGAGCTTGAAGAAATCGAAATCGCCTTCGAAAGTCCCGCGCTTGAAAGTAACATCGCTGTACTTCGTCAGCCCAGGCTGCTTTCCCTTGTTGTACTTCTTGCTGCTTCCTTCACGATACTCGATCACTTCCGTCTCGAAATCGAGCCCGCTCACCTCGGTGAATCCGATTCGGAAGCCTTCGCCCCATTCCACGAGGAAGTGAAATTTTGGCAATGGATAATCTCCTTGTGCTGGCATATGTATTCGCTGTTAATGGTTTGAATTGTCCTACTTCACCGCGGCTTCGGCCGCCTTGATTGCTTCCTCCAGGTTGACCTTGCGCGCAAGGAATGAGTCCTTGCTCTTTCTGGCCTCGTTCAATTCCCTCCGATAAGCGCCCGTCGTGCCAGCCGCCTCTTTGTAGAGCCGCTCCAGGTTCTGGTAATACTCGCTGTACGCTCCGGCGCGCTCGGCTTCGTAACCCGGCGCTTGCTGCGCCGGACGGACCGCCTGCACGCCCATGATCGGCAACAATCGCGCCGACGGAGTGGAGATGTCGTTGCCGCACGGCGGCTCGACCGTCGGACCCTTCGGCGGAGATCCCCGGCAAATGCACAGGTCGGTCTTCTGCTTGGCAGTGGCTTCACCGCTCAGGCGCTTGAGCAAATCCTCGATATGCCACTTCAACCCGAACGGCTGGCGGTCCCAATTGCCCATGGAAGCGCGGATCAAGTGCGCCGCTTTGAGCGCTTCCAGGAGCTTTTTCAACAACGCCTCCTGCAGCGCATGAACCGCTTGGATTTTCGGCTGAAACTCGAGCACGCACTTGCGCGCGTCCTGCTTCTTCGCTTCATCCAAATCCGGGTTGCAATCGATGTACCGCAACAGGTCCTGCAGCTTGCCCAGGTCCTCGTCCGGCAAATTGGTCGTCAAGAGAATCTCTCGCAATTCGTCGAAGATCCTTTTCACCAGGCAAAGCAACACCTCGATTGTGCGGACGCTCTTACCGGTGTTGCGCTGCATTCGGATGACCATTGCCAGGAACCGCGCCAGTCCGGCGACGACCGATTGGAGTTGGCCGTGCGCCTTCCCGGCGTCGTCCATCCAGGCCTTCAGTTTCGCCTCCCAGTCCGTGGCATTTTGGTAGGCTTTTTCGGCCTTTGCGGCGGCGGCCGACGCCCCTTCGAGTTCGTTGATGGCGGCTTTTAACTTGATCCTCCAAACGTCCACGCAATTGTGCGGCCGGCCCTCTGGCGGCACTTCGGTGTCCTTGCAACACTCCCGCTCGTCGTCTTCCAGAAAGGGAGGGAGATCCATATAATCGGTATTTTTCATGTTCGTGCTCCTTGCTCTCCGATGTTAATCGCGGTCTCCCCTCGCGTGCGGCGGTTGCTGGGCAGGTTCCTTTGCGTCGGGCTCCTGTTCGACGGCGCTCATTTTCATGCAGATATTCTCCACCTCGTCGATCGGGTGGCACTTGCCTTCGCAGATAAATGCGATCGTGGTTTCGAGTCCGCGGTGTTTGCTCAACTCTTCGTCATAGGTGAACTGCTCGGTATTGATCGAATCAATAACCGCCGTGAGATCCTTCTGGGCGCCTTTCGCATCCTCGCCGGACTTCTTGATATAAGCATCCATGGTGGTTTTGGCCGCTTTGAGTCCGTCCGAGAGGCGGGTGGCGTGATCCTTCAACGAACTCACGTTCGCGAAGGTATGAATCCCCGCGATCTTCACGATGGCCTCGGCGGCCTTCTGGCTGTGCTCGCTCAAGTGCTTGGCCGCGTCTGTTATGGTGGTGAGCTGCGCGGGCTCCGAGCTGAAGCCAATCACGCTCTTGAGGCAATTGCGCATGGTGCAGGCCGCGTTGTTGGCGTCATGCATCTTGGTCTTGAGTTCACCGAGCATCTTCGCCGCTTCTTTCATCACGTTGCCCAGCGTCTCATCGGCCTTTCCGTACCCCGTAATATTTTCGAGGACGATCTCGGCGCTGCGTGTGGCATCGAACAGTTCATAATTATCGATGTCCCGATAGAAACTGAACGTCTCCTCCGTCTTGGCCAGCGTGCAAAGCTTGTAACCCCGTGCCAGTTCGAAGCCCTCGATCTGGACCGCCGAACCTCCATACTTGCTCTCGCTGGCCGTGCGCTCGTCCCGCAGGTTTTTTTGGAACGTGCAGATGATCTCCGCCGGCCCCGGCACCTCGCTGCCGCAATTCGCATTGGTATTCGCCATAACTTTAGGTGGTTGATGTTTTCCCTTCAGGTGAATCAAACTGTCTCCGACAGCATCTTGTGCATGAACTGCAGCACGATGAACTCGGCCGGCCTCACCACCGCCATCCCGATCTCAACGATCATTTTTCCCTCCCAAATATCCACTTCGGTCATCGTCTCGTTCAGCCCCACGCGCACGTAGAAGGCTTCTTCGGTGCTCGTCCCCATCAAGGCCCCGGCTTTCCATTGATTGGTCAGGAAATTCTCGATCATGGACCGAACTCGTGTCCAGGTGTTGCGATCGTTCGCCTCGAAAACAAATCGCGCGCTCGCGTTCTTGGCCGATTCCTCCACCATGTTGAAAAAGCGCCGCACGGAAATGTACCGCCATTCATTGTCATTCCCGGCTAGAGTCCGGGCTCCCCAGATCAGCGTTCCGCGCCCCGTGAAATACCGGATGACATTGACCGATTTCCCCGCCACGACATCGACATTCAAATCGCCGTGGTCTCGATCGGTTACCTGGACCGACAGATCCTGCACTCCAACCAAACTTTCGTTGGCCGGCGCTTTCCAAACGCCTCTGGCCGCATCCACACGCGCGTAAATCCCCACGACTGCAGGTGAGGGTGGCATTTTGTTCGGGATCGCCCGAATCGCGCTGCGCGCCCGGAAATACAAGGCGTTATCCGTTGCCTTCAATTTGTCGAGGGTCGTCGGCTCACCCGCCAAATCGACCGTCACGTTCGCGTCTCCGTTTCCTTCCCCTCCATAGAAAAGATCCAGATTCGTCTCCAAATTGGGGAAGTACGCCGCCGCGTACTTCAGCCTGTCGACTTCGCTCGGAACCTCTTTGCGCAAGTCGTCGATGTTCGCTTTCCACTCGTCCGGTGTCCGCGCGGGATTCTCCCAGACATCCATGACCGTGAAGCGATCCTTCAGTTGCGTGCAAAGATCGATCGCATTTGTATACAAGTCATAGTAATCCGTCGCGCTATCTAAACCCTGCGCGTCGGGAAACACATATAACGTGACTTCGTTCACCTTTTCAGTCGCGGCGAGCCCGGCTTTCAACTCCGGTTGCACGATGCCCGCAGCAGTATAGAGGCCGGTCGAGACAATCCAGCAGGGCCCGCCGCCGTTATTGAAGAACATTTGCAGTGCATAGTACATCTTGAACTTCGATCTTTTCGCCGGGTCAATCGTGGCGTTCACCTCGAATACCTTGTCCGCCGGACTGGTGATCTTCACCGAAATCCCTCGCTCCACATCCGGGCCTCCGAAATAACGCTCGTACTCGAGCATCGACTGGATGCGCCAGGGCTTCAGCACCTGAGTCTGCTTACGGCTGTCCTCCGCCTTTTCGGTATAGCCAATGAACGCCGGGACCGCGGTTTCGACCTGCGCGATCGACGGCGGCAATTTGGGAATTTCCTCGGTATAAACGCCGGGCGTTTTCACTCGGTTGGTTAATGCTGTCGTAGCCATAATCGTTTAGTTTTTTTGAATCATTTTGTTTTCGGCACATCGTTGAAATAGACCTCGCTATATAACTTCCCGTCCGCGACCCGGAATAAGCCAGGCTGCGCATTCGGAATCGCAAAGTTCGGAACCAGCCGCGGCATCTCTTCGGCAAATCGCCTTGGCTTCTTCGTGACGAACTCACCGCCCGATCGCTCCAACAGTTCGCCCGCTTTTTCCTCGATCGCCGTAGCTTCCGTCGCCAAAAAGCCGCCCATTTTCCGATAGCGCCAGTAGGTGGAGCGGCCCCCAAACCGAAGCTCGAAGACCGGGTGAACGGGGCGGTTGCCTCCGGCCAGGGCGCGCGTTGTGAGAAAGCCTTCCTCATCCAGCAGCCCAAGCCGGCCGGTGTCAGGCTGGAACGATATGCGAATCACCCCGAGCAAAGTCCCCTCGAACCGCTCGAACGACGCGCGCCATTCCTTGAACCAGGGCTCTTTTACCTCCAGCCTGCGGTCCTCCTGGTGAACCAGCCCCGCGGCGCCGTCCGCGACCCAAAACTTTTTGTCGCCCTCGTTCGGAGCGATCGCCTCGCTCGGCTCGCCATCGATCAGTGCGCGGTCTCCCATTTGGTATGCGCGTCCGTCTTCAAGCGCGCGCAACTTCGCCGAGAGGCTCACATCATCGTGCTCTCCGCCATTCGTGAAGAAATAGATTTTCTCTCCGCCGGCGGCCCGCAGGTTGGTTCGGGCGCCGAAGCCTGCATTCACGCAGACCACGGCGAAATTGAGCATCGTTCCGGCTGCTGGCGTGATCACCGGGCGAAATCGCAGAGTTCCACCAGTTTCGACCGGTTTTACTTCCATGCCTACGAAAAAGCCCGTAGCCGTTGTAATTACTCTCAAATGCAGCCCACGAATCAGTGACTCCTCAATCCCGCCCTGACGAAAGCCCAGCTCTTTCCGAAGGTCATAACGCCCGCTCCGCAACAGATCCTGCAGCCTCATGGCCTGCCCCGCGGCGCTCATCGAAAAGAATGACTTCTCCACTCTTTTGTCTTCCGTCGTTTCATCCGGATCGAGCTCCTCCGGGTCCAAGCCGTACAGGTAGTAGTCGTGCAAGACGCGCACTTCAAAAAGCATTCTGTAATCAATGGTTGTCACTCAGTTAAAAACTTATTGGCTGGGAGATTTTGACTCTCGTTTTGAACCGTCTGAATAACCGGAATCTCCTCCGTAAGTAGGCTTTGAATCCGCACCAGCCTGACCTTGTACATCACCGAAGGGGACTGCTTGCCTCCCAACGCGCCCCAAAGGTGATTCATTTGCTCGAACGTGAGCGTGTAGAGCTCCGGATGCAGCCGCAGTTCGTTCATCAATCGCCGGTTTAAATTCCCGATGACGAACCCGGGGGTATTTTGCAGTGTGAATTCCTTCTTTGACTGAAACAGCTCGATGACCAGGGAGATTTGCCACAACGCCTTCTCATAGCCATCGTCCAACTCGGAAGGAGTCGCCGAGAAAAGCATGTAAAGATTCAAATGAACCGGCAGGGATCGCGACTCGATTCCGTTCGAGACAGGATTCCGGATCAGATGCGCCCCATTTTTGAGCGTGCTCTCCTCCTCAATGTTGACGACCGTCAACAGGACCCTGCCCGCTAATTTTTCCTTCTGCTCCTCAAGCAGGGCCACATTCGCCAGCACGACGTCTCCGGCTGCCACTGCCCTTTGGCGCAGGAGATATCGCTCGACCTCCTCGCGTAAGAATACCGACGCTTCTCTAATCATTTACCTTAGCTCCCCGCCCTTCCCGAAGCGAATTACACGCGTCTCCAAACTTTAGAGACGCCGCCGACCGGGACTTGCCGCATCGTCACCGCCTTAAACACGGAGCACAAGTTTTTTTTAATTAAGTTATTCACAGAGGGCGTTACGAAAGAAAAAGGCTCTGGATGACTTTGTGTGGGTGAGGGGAGGAGTGCCGGGGTGATTCCGTGCGGTCGATGCCCTTCGGCCGTCAAGGTATTGCTCGCTGTGCTGCGCTCCACCTTGACCGCCTTCGGACACCGACCTGCATACGGGTAGGCTTCTGCTTCGCAGAAGCGGGTCCTTCCAGGACCCGATGGCCGAAGACTGGCCGCGGCCTGGGTCGCTGGTACTCTGGGCGCATGGATTCGGAGGCCGTTTTCGCTCTGGCCCTGGGGTTGGAAGGAACGCCCTGGCGGGTGGTGGACGTGCGGTTTGACGCCGAGTTGCGGCGGTTGGACATCGATCTGGATTTCCCGCCCGCCAGCCGGTTCCCCCACCCGGAGTCCGGCCAGGAATGCCCGGTGTACGACACCGAACCGCGCTCCTGGCGCCACCTCAACTTCTTCCAGTACGAGTGCTACCTCAACGCCCATGTGCCCCGGGTGGACGGCGGCCCTGATCAGGGTGTGGGGCGGGTCGCGGTGCCTTGGGCCCGGGCGCACAGCGGCTTCAGTCTGCTGACGGAGTCGATGATGCTGGTGCTCGCGCGCAGCGGCATGACGGTCGCCGAGGCGGCCCGGAGCTTGGGGGAGTATCCACAGCGGCTCTGGTCGGTGCTCCTCCACCACATCGCCAAGGCCCACCGGGCCATGAACCTGGAATTGGTCCAGGTGATTAGCGTGGATGAGGTCTGCCGGAAGAGGGGGCAAAACTACCTGACCATTGTAAGCGTCCTTTAGACCTAATGCCTTTCGGGAAAAGGAGGATCAGAGGATCAAAGGAGCTGAAAGGCGAGTGGACCTTCCCAGGAGTGATTGTGGATCAGGCGCGGCCATTTGCTGACGGGATGACGCACGGCGCGAGGGCAACTGCGCGGGCGGGAACGTTTTCGCGTGACCTGGGTGGCCGCCTGTTGGAGGAACCGTTCGGTCCGTTGGTGCTTCTGCTTTTCGCTGAGGAGGTCGCCGCCCAGAGCGAGTGTCAGCCAAAGCGGACGCATCAGCTCCAGGGTCTTGAGAAAGCTCAGCTGCAGCACCGGGGCAGTCCCCTCGGCGGCCCGCATCCGTTCCCGGGCCAACAGGGAGCTGGCCAGAACCAGAGCGGCGATTTCCTGCGCGGCGGTATCCACGGTGTGGCTTTGCAGCATCACGCTCTTGCGCAGTTGATGCTTCACAACTCCCGGTAATACAGCTCGTGCTCCCAGCGACGCGCGTAGAGCGGGATCAGTTCCTGCGCCGGCGCACTGCGGGGATCCAGCAGGGTGGTCCACAACCGCAGTTCCTGCCCCCGGTGGCCGTGCCGCTGGACGCGCACCCGGATTTCCCGCAGCTCCAGCCACTGGAGAACCTCACGGGGCCGGCCCTTGGCCCGCACCGGAACGCGCACCCGCCGGCTGCGGTCCTTATAACGCTGCACCCCCTGCACTCTGACATTCGAACGGGCTCGGATCAGGAAATGGCTCCCCACTCGCTGGCAGGCCGCCGCCGCCGAAGCGGCAAACGCCGCGCATCCGTGCAACCGATCCGCCAACAACAGGGCTCTGGCCGGCAGGTGGGCCAACAACTCCAGGGCCAGGGCCCATTCGGACTGTCCCCGGGCTCCGATGGCCGCCGCCAGGGGGTTGTGCAGACCCAACTCCAACAAGACTCCGGTAGTGATCTTGGCGAAGGCGGTCCAACCCCGGCGGCTGCGGGCTTTGCGGGCGTGGGCTTTGATTTGAGGGGTGTTGCTCAGGCTGAACTGGGTGCCTCCAAGGCCACCAGCCGCCACCCCCGCCAGAAGGCCTCGGCTTGCGCCGTGGCGCTGGCCAGCGGACGCAGGCTGCGCCGCATCAGTTCGCTGAAGACTTCCCAGGGCATGCGGGTCCGTCGCTCACTCAACGAACTGTCCGCCATGGAAGTGCCGAACAGTTGGGTGAAATGTTCGGAAAGCGTGCCGGCGGCGTTCATGAAGTGAAAGACCAAGGCGACCAGCACTGGGCTCAGCGGTACCCGGGGCTGGCGGCCATGGCGTCGGGGCAGGGTGAACTCGCCCGGACCGACGCATTCCCAGAAGGCCGCCAGGAAGCCGCTGGAGGCCGGACTCTCTACGCTGCCACCACGCGACAAGGACTTCTTTTCATCCCGTTCTTTCCCACACAGGGTCGGACATTCGTGGGGGGACCGGGGATTTCCCGAAAGGCATTAGGGCTAGGCCACTTCGAGCGCGCATGAAAAGCACGACGACTACATCGCTACTGGATTCATTTCTGGTGTGGTTTGGTGTTTGGCGCAGGTGCTGGCGCATGGATTGGTTGGCAGATTTTCGATTCCGGCTGGCCGGTGGTTGTGACCGCGATTGCCATTTCACTCGGCACAGCATTTACTTGCGGTCGTTGGGGCGATCAAGGCTGGCAGTGGGTGCTGCACAAGCTTGGTTGGTTCTCATGAGTTTGTTTATGCCGACACCGTGGCCTAACCCGTCAGCGGAATAGGTCGGGCGGGGAGGGTGTGAGCTTGGAGCGGGCGGGGTGACGCCCGACTTATTTCGCAGGTTGGACGGAGCTGCGGAGAAGGTTCCGGCGGTATAGGAAAACTACCTCGGAAGGGTGGACCGGAGGAGCCAGGACGAAGGAAAACCGGAGGGATACCGTTTGGAATAAGGCGCTGAGGAGATCAGGTCGGGTGTGGAGGGTCTCTTGGGTGTGGGTTTTAACGGTTGGATAACCGGTGTTGGCCGGGAGGTAGCGTTCCGTCGAAGCGGGTGGCGTCCACCGACGGGGGAGAGCAAACAAGCTGGGGAGTCCTGAGGGTTCTTCGCTGTTTTCCGTGGCTGGAAGGGTAGGTAGAATGGGCTGGAGATGATTGCAGAAGAGGCATTCGCGGGGTTGTTGCAACTGGACGAGCGGTGGGCGGTGGTTGCGGCGGAGTATGAGAGCGAGCCGGCGGAGAGGTTCTTGGTCGTGGTGCGGGAGACAGAAACGCTTTGGCCGAGCCTTCGCTGTGGGCAACCCCAATGCGGCGATTCGGGGGTGGTGTGTCACGACCACGCCGAGCCGCGGACGTGGCGACACCTGGACGCCTTTGGCAAGAGGACCGAGATTCTCTGCGCCCTGCCCCGGGCCCGGTGCAAGCGCTGCGGCAAGGTGTGGACGGTGCCGGCTCCGTGGGAGGGGAAGGGAAAGCATTTCACCCGGGACTTCGAAGCCTTCGCGCTGACCCTGATGCGGGAGATGCCGGTGAAGCGGGCCGGGGAGATCCTGGGCGAGGTGGACACCCGGCTGTGGCGTATGCTGATGCACCACGTGAAGGGGGCGCATGCGGCCTTGGATTTCTCGGGCGGGGTGCAGATCGGGGTGGACGAGATGAACCTGCGCAAGGGGCACGAGTACCTGACGGTGTTTGCCGACCTGCTGGAGCGCCGAGTGCTGTTTGCGACGGAGGGTAAGGACCATACGACTTTCACGGCGTTTGTTGAGGAATTGATGCGACACAACGAACATCCCCATGCGATTGAGCAGGTGGCGATGGACCTGAGCGCGGCGTACCGCAAGGGGGCGACGCAGACGATGAGGAATGCCGAGTTGGTGTACGACCCGTTCCATGTGAGGGCCCTGGTGGGAAGAGCCGTGGACGAGGTTCGACGGCAGGAGGCGCGGGAGGGGGAGGATGCGACGAAGGCTTCCTTGAAGGGCTCGATGTACCTTTTCCGGAAAAACCCAGAGAATCTGACACCGCGGCAGGCCGAAGAGCTGGACGGGCTGGAGTTGAAGAACCTGGCGACGGGACAAGCCTACCCGGTGCGCCTGGAACTGAGCGATATCTACCGCAGGGCGCACACCCCGCAGAAGGCGCGATACCGGCTGGAGGCGTGGGTCCACTGGGCGGAGGCCAAGTGCGAACGCTGGGGGAAGTCCCTGGCGCCGCTGGCCAAAGCGGTGACGACGATTCGGACCCATCTGGAAGGCATTCTGGCGCACTGGAAGGGCGAGTTGAGCACCGCGTTCATGGAAGGGCTGAACAGCGTCTTCAGCGCCGTAAAGCGCAAGGCTCGCGGCTATCGAAGCATCGAGTACTTCATCACCATGCTCTACTTTGTCGCTGGGAAGCTCAGCTTACCCTCATATCCTAACCACAGAAAGTAGCGAAGAACCACATTTTGACGGTTTCGCTGCCTGCCTCCAGGCCCGCGGGCACGCCCGCCATATGGGCCGGGCGATGCTCTCCAACGCTTGCCAATTCAATGACTTCCTACTGGAGCAACGGGTCGCTCGTTTCCACCAGCTTCACCGTATCCGTCTTGGGAACTGCGTCTAGGCGAAGCGGTGGGCGAACGCGCAAGCTGGGGCCATGGCATCGACACGGAAGCAGCGGCGTCGTTTTAGACCTGAGGAACGAGAACAACTTTTGGCGGCGTATCGGAGGAGCGACCAGACGCAACGGGAGTTTGCCACACAAAATGGCCTGAGCCTCTCCAGCCTGGTCCTCTGGTTGCGCAAGTACGGGCGGACGCCGCCGTCCGCGGTCCGGCCGCCCTTCATCGCCTTGCCCGCCGCCG